>Ga0302046_10000815_pt1 | contig 30085 bp, 29 predicted proteins | sample RVTome_11_FD_200261 | JGI IMG/M metagenome (GOLD analysis project Ga0302046, IMG submission 200261) | Soil microbial communities from uranium-contaminated site in the Upper Colorado River Basin, Wyoming, United States - RVT147D111 (version 2) ...
TTGATCCGGCCCAAATGCGTGAATCCGATCTAACTTTTTGATAATAGAGCATATTCACGTGATCAGGTCTAATCAAGAAGTGATTCGACCTGATCACGACCTGCTCTAGGGTGCCGGGACACGCGTCCCACGCCCGCCTGAGGAGCCGCCGCCCCTTTAAGACGCCGCATGGCGCTCAAACGCCGTCGGCGTTTGAGCGCCAGGATGAGGGGCGGCGTCTCGAAGGGCGCTCGGTCGAAACGACGGATCGAACGTTCGGATATCGTCTCAGCCGGTCGCCTGCTTGCGGCGGTGCATGCCCAGGCCGACCTCGTCGAGCTCGGCCTGCTGGCGCTTGCCGGCCTGGGCCGTCTCGCGCTTCTGCAGGTTCTCCAGCGCCATCTCGTACTTCTTGAGCTCGCGGTAGGCGGCGGAGGTCTCGTCGCGGGCGCGCTCCAGCGCCGCATCGATCTCGGCGATCGAGCGCTCCAGGCGGCCGCGCCGCTCGCGCACGTGCTGGTAGTAGCCCTGCAAGGTGATGAGGCTGTCCAGCGAGCCGCGCGCGGCGAGCTGCTCGCGGCCCAGTTCGTCCTCGAGCTCGGCGACCTCGTTGCGGAACGACTCCTTGAGCGCCTCGAGGTCGGACACCTTGCGGCGCGCCTCGTCGAGCGACCATTTGTGCAGGCGGATCAGGTTGGGAAGCGCTCTCATGCGGCGTCACTCCCCAGCTCGGCCGGCGCCGCGGCGCGCCCCTGCGCCACAAGTTGCGCTGCCCGGAGGTCGGGCAGCTCGGCGAGCAGCGCGGCCAGCGCCGCATATCCGCCCGCGAGGTCGCCCTGCTCGTGGCGGCCCTGGCTCAGATACGCCTCCAGCCGCGGGTAGTAGGCGATCGCCTCGTCGAGCGCCGGATCGCTGCCGGGGCGGTAGGCGCCGAGGCGGATCATGTCGGCCATGTCCTCGTAGCGCGCGATGATCTGCCGGGCGCGGTCGACGATCGCGTTCTCCTCCGCGGTGTTGCAGTCGGGCATGGTGCGCGAGATGCTGCGCAGCACGTCGATCGCCGGATAGCGGCCGCGCTCGGCGATGACGCGGTCGAGCACGATATGGCCGTCGAGGATGCCGCGGACGGCGTCGGAGATCGGCTCGTTGTGGTCGTCGCCCTCGACCAGCACCGAGAAGAGGCCGGTGATGCTGCCGCGCGCCGCGCCCGGCCCCGCGCGTTCCAGGAGCTTGGGCAGCTCGGAGAAGACGCTCGGCGTGTAGCCCTTGCTGGCCGGCGGCTCCCCCGCCGCCAAGCCGATCTCGCGCTGGGCCATGGCGAAGCGCGTCACGCTGTCCATCATGCAGAGCACGTCCTTGCCCTGGTCGCGGAAGTATTCGGCGACCGAGAGCGTCAGATGCGCCGCCTGGCGGCGCAGCAGCGGGCTCGAATCGGAGGTGGCGACGATGACCACCGACTTGGCCAGGCCCTCGGGGCCCAGGTCGTCCTCCAGGAACTCCTGGACCTCGCGCCCGCGCTCGCCGATCAGCCCGATCACGTTGACGTCGGCCCGGGTGTAGCGCGCCAGCATCGAGAGCAGGATCGACTTGCCGACGCCCGAGCCGGAGAAGATGCCCATGCGCTGGCCGCGGCAGCAGGTCAGGAAGGTGTTGATGGCGCGCACGCCGAGATCGATCTTGGCGCCGACGCGCTGGCGGTCGCTGGCCTTGGGGGGCGCCGCGCGGAGGCGGTAGCCGAGCTTGCCCTCGGCCATCCTGGGCCCGCCGTCGAGGGGCGCGGCCATGGCGTCGAGGACGCGGCCCAGCCAGGCGTCGCTGGGATAAATCACCGGCTCGCTGGCGACGATCTCGGCCTTGCAGCCGAGCCCCACGCCCTCGAGCCCCGCGAAGGGCATCAAAAGCGCCCGTCCGCCGCGGAAACCAACGACTTCGCAGAGCACCGGCGGGCCGCCGGACGCATTGAGCCGGCAGCGGCTGCCGATCGTCAATTCACGCTCGATGCCGCCCACTTCGACCAGCATGCCCTGGACTCCAGTAACGCGGCCGTAAAGGTAGTACGAGGGCAACTGATTGAGGTCCGTTAGGATATTTTCCGCCAGCACTTGCTTGCCGCCTCCCCAGATTGGCGGCAATCATGGGCTCAACGACTTAAACTTCGGTAAAATGCGGGCGGGCGAAGACTTGTCGTTAAGAAATATGTTTTCATGAAAGGAATTGTTAACTATTAAAGCCTAGTGTAGCTATAGTTAATGTCCGATGAAATGCCTGCGGGAGCGGCACCGATGCGCGTTTTGCTTGTTGAGGATGACAGCGCCACCGCCAAGAGCATCGAGTTGATGCTGAAGAGCGAGGGCTATGTCTGTGACAGCACCGACCTGGGGGAAGACGGCCTCGAGATCGGCAAGCTCTATGACTACGACATTATTATCCTCGATCTCATGTTGCCTGACATCGACGGATACGAAGTCTTGCGCCGTCTGCGCGCTTCCAATGTCGAAACCCCGGTCCTGATCCTCTCGGGCATGGCCGAGCTGGACGCCAAGATCAAGGGCCTCGGCTACGGCGCCGACGACTACCTGACCAAGCCCTTCGACAAGCGCGAGCTGGTCGCCCGGATCCAGGCGATCGTGCGCCGCGCCAAGGGGCATTCGGACTCGATCATCAAGACCGGCCGCCTGACGGTGAACCTCGACACCCGCACCGCGGAAGTCGAAGGCCAGCCGCTGCACCTGACCGGCAAGGAATACGGCATCCTGGAGCTGCTCTCCCTGCGCAAGGGCACGACGCTCACCAAGGAGATGTTCCTCAATCATCTCTACGGCGGCATGGACGAGCCCGAGCTCAAGATCATCGACGTCTTCGTCTGCAAGCTGCGCAAGAAGCTGGCGGCGGCCTGCGGCGGCTCGAACTACATCGAGACGGTCTGGGGCCGCGGCTACGTGCTGCGCGACCCGGTCGAGGAGACCCAGGACGAGCCCGTGGAGGCGATGGCCGGCTGACCCGCCACCGAAGGTCCGAAAGACAGAAAACGCGGCGCTCACCGGGCGCCGCGTTTTTTCATGCCGATTTTCCCGATTGCGTATCAGGCCGTGGCCCGGCTGGCGCTCGGCGGCGCCGGCGGGGCGGCCGCGGGGGCCGCGGCGCGCCGGCCGGCGGACGGCCGCAGGTGGACGCCGTCGAGCCCCTCATACGGCAGGAACCGTTCGGCCAGGCCGGCGATCCGTTCGCCCTGGCCAAGGATCAGGACGCCGCCGTCGTTCATCGCGCCCGCCAGGCGGTCGAGGGTCGCGGCCTGGGCTTCGGGATCGAACGTCCCAAGCACGTTGCGGCACAGGACGATATCGAAGCGTCCGAGGCCGTCGGCCGGCTGAAGCAGGTTGGCCTCGCGGAAGGTGACCATCGCGCGGATCCGCTCGACGATCTGCCACTGCTCCTCCGGCGCCTCGCCGAAGAACTTGAGCAGCATGCGGACCGGCAGGCCGCGCTGGACCTCGAAGCGGTTGTAGAGCCCGGCGGCGGCGCGCTCGATCATCGTGCGGTTGAGGTCGGTGGCAACCACCTCGATCGACCAGCCGGAGAGCTCGACCGCCATCTGGTCGAGCACCATGGCCACCGAATAGGCTTCCTGGCCGGTCGCGCAGCCCGCGCTCCAGACGCGCAGAACGCGCCCTTCCGTGCGCTGGATCTGCAGGCGCGGCAGCACGGTCTCGCGCAACCCGCGAAAGGCCTCGGCGTGCCGGAAGAAGTAGGTGTCCTTGGCGATCAGCGCGTCTACCGCGTCGCGCGCGACCGCGCCCTCCGGCGAGCGCCGGACGAGATCGACGAGCTGGCCCGGATCGGCGCATTTGTTGCGCTGGGCCAGCCGCGCCAGGCGGCTATCCAGCACATAGGCCTTGTCGGGCGCGATGACGTAGCCGGCCTGCTGCCTGACCAGGTTGGCGAAATACTCGAAGTCCTCGCGCCTCATGACGCCGCCCCGCGCGCGCTCACGGCAGCCCCGCGAGCTTCAGCTTCGATTCGAAGACGTCGCTGTCGAAGGGCTTCATGATGTACTCGGCCGCGCCGGCCTGGACCGCCGCCTCGATGCTTGCATAGCCGCCCTCGCCGCTGCAGAAGACGACCTTGGGCCGCTTGCCCTCGCAGTGCTGCGGCAGGAGCCGGACGAACTCGAGCCCCGCCATGTCCGGCAATTCCCACTCCAGGAGAACCAGGTCGGGCGCCCAGGAGCCGCAGGCATCGAGCCCGTCGGCGCCGTCCTCGGCCTCCTCGACCTCGTAGCCGCGGGCCTCCAGTATCTTGCGGGCGACGGCGCGGATGACGCGCGAATCGTCGACGATCAGGCAGCGCATCGCCGCCCTCCCACGCCTGCCCGCGCGGCGCGCGCATCCGCAATGCCGACGGTTGCATGACTGGGTATGTCGCTCACGCCTTCACCTCGACGGCTGGCACAGGCGGGTCGGGACGCGATGGAAACCGCGCCATCCTCGACCGCGCCTATCCAGGTTGGGCCCCCGGAGAAGCTGCCCGAAAACGCTTAAGAACCGGTGAAAGGAGGACCGTTCGTCTCAACCGCTGGATGCAACGACACTGGCGATATGCACACGATCCGGGCCCTGATCGACCTCCAGGGCGCCGCCGAGCGCGCGGGCGTAGCGCGCGGTGAAGAAGCCCTGCACGGTGCGCGGGGTCATCGCCGCCACGTCGGCGGCGTCGGTGAGCCCGGCCAGGGTCTCCTCCGACAGGACGGCGCCCACGCCGGCGGCCTCGACGTCGATGCGCAGCCGGCCGTCGGCGTCGGCCAGGCGGACCGCCAGCGTGCCGCCGCGCGGCAGGGCCTCGGCGGCGAGCAGCAACAGGTTCAGCAGCAGCTTCACGCAGGGCTCGGCGATCGGCAGCATCATCGCCGCCTCGAGCGGCCAGTCGAGGGTGATGCCGTGGCCCGCCATCATGCCCTTGGTGATCTCCTTGGCCTCGGCGTCGGAGCGCACCGAATCGGCGGCCAGGCCGTAGGCCACGCGGAAGAACTTCAGGCGGTCGGCCGCCTTGGTCGAGCTGTCGGAGATCAGGCCGAGGATGTCCTCGGCGTCCTCGGGACCCATGTCGCGGAGCAGCTCGACCCCGTTGCCGACCGCGCCGACCGGGCTGACGAGGTCGTGGCACAGCTTGGCGCAGAGCAGGTGGAAGACGCGCAGTTCGATGGTTTCGCTCATGATCGGGGCTTGGCTCGCTCGCTCGGGCAGCACGCGGGTCCTGGCGATGTCGCCGCCCGGCGCCGGGGAGAGTTCTTTAAACGACGGTCCGCGGCTTGTAAAATCGCCCCGCATCACGCGTGGGGCGTTCCCGTTCATGTCAGAGTTCCTCATACCGGGAGTCTTCGTCCGCCATCCGACCGAACACGGCTGGGGGCTCGGCCAGGTCCAGTCGGTCGACGGGCATCGGGTCACGGTGAATTTCGAGAACGCCGGCAAGCGGCTGATCAATTCGGCCGTGATTACGCTGATCGAGGTTGAGCCGGACGGCGACAACGCGTAAGCAACGCGCGGGCCGAGCGGAATCACGGAATCGAAGGACCGGCACCGCCGTCTCAGGCGGACGGGACGAGCATGGCGAAGGCGGACGAGAACGGCGGCGGCGGTCGCGCGGGCTACCGGCATCCGGGCGCCGGGCGGCGAAAGACGCAGGGCCAGCCCAAGGGCCGCCAGCTCGACCAGCCGGCGATGGCCGAGGTCGCGGCGCTGCTCGGCGAGCGGCCGCGCCGGCGCGACCTGCTGATCGAGTTCCTGCACCTGATCCAGGACGCCTACGGGCATCTGTCGGCGGCGCATATCGCGGCGCTCGCCAACGAGATGCGCCTGGCCCAGACCGAGGTCTACGAGGTCGCCACCTTCTACGCCCATTTCGACGTGGTGCGCGAGGGCGAGACGCCGCCGCCGCCGCTCACCGTGCGGGTCTGCGACAGTTTGAGCTGCGAGATGGCCGGCGCCCAGGCGCTGCTGGACGCGCTGCCCGGCGCGCTCAGCGCGGAGGTACGCGTGGTGCGGGCGCCCTGCATGGGCCGCTGCGAGCGCGCGCCGGTCGCCGAGGTCGGCCACCGCCATGTCGAGGACGCGAGCGTGGAGGCGATCGCCGGGACGGTGGCGGCTGGGGACGTGAAGCCCGTCGTCCCGCCCTACGTCGATCTTACGGCCTATCGCAGGGACGGCGGCTACGCGCTGCTGGGACGCTGCCTCTCGGGTGGCGAGACCGTCGAGGCGATCGTCGCGACGCTGGGCGACGCGCAGCTCCGCGGGCTCGGCGGCGCGGGCTTTCCGACCGGCCGCAAATGGGAGTTCGTGCGCGCGGGCGCGAAGCCGCGGCTCTTCGCCGTCAACGCCGACGAGGGCGAGCCCGGCACCTTCAAGGACCGCCACTACCTGGAAACCGACCCGCACCGGGTGCTCGAAGGCATGCTGATCGCCGCCTGGGCGGTCGAGGCGGAGGCGGTCTATTTCTACCTCCGCGACGAATACCCGCATATCCGCGAGATCCTGCTGGCCGAGATCGCCGCGCTCGAGGCGGCGGGCCTGGCGCCGCACACCGCGATCCACCTGCGGCGGGGCGCCGGCGCCTATATCTGCGGCGAGGAATCGGCGATGATCGAGTCGATCGAGGGCAAGCGCGGCCTGCCCCGCCACCGCCCGCCCTACGTCGCCCAGAACGGCATCTTCGGGCGGCCGACCCTGGTCAACAACGTCGAGACGCTGTTCTGGATCCGCGACATCGTCGAGAAGGGCGCGGACTGGTTCGCCGGCCACGGCCGCAACGGCGGCAAGGGCCTGCGCAGCTATTCGGTCTCGGGGCGGGTGACGGAGCCGGGGGTCAAGCTGGCGCCCGCCGGGGTCACCGTGAGTGAGCTGATCGAGGAGTTCTGCGGCGGCATGGCCGAGGGCCACGCCTTCATGGGCTACCTGCCCGGCGGCGCCTCGGGCGGCATATTGCCGGCGAGCATGGCCGACCTGCCGCTCGAGTTCGGCGCGCTGGAGAAGCACGGCAGCTTCGTCGGCAGCCACGCGGTCGTGATCCTCTCCGACCAGGACGACGCCCGCGCGGCGGCGCTCAATCTCGTGCGCTTCTTCGAGGACGAGAGCTGCGGGCAATGCACGCCCTGCCGGGTCGGTTGCGAGAAGGCCGCGAAGATCATGGAAAGCGGCGACTGGGACGCCGATCTGCTGGAAGAGCTGAGCCAGGCGATGGCCGACGCCTCGATCTGCGGGCTCGGCCAGGCGGCGCCCAACCCGATCCGCAGCGTGCTCAAGTTCTTCCCGAAGACCTGACCCGCCGGTCCGGCGGCCTAGATCGGATCGCATTCGGGTCGAATCAAGAAGTGATTCGACCTAATCACGACCTGCTCTAGGGCGGGAAGATCCCGCGCGGCGCGCCGTAGGTCTTCCACCAGCCTTCCCAGACCACGTCGGTCGCGCCGATGTCGTACTTCACCACCTGCCAGCGCCGGCCGGCACGGATCATCAGCGCCACCACCTGGTCCTCGAAGGCGCCCGCCTTGAAATCCTCGGCGAAGCGGGTGCGGCGATAGTCGATGGCGCGGCCGCCGGGGCGCAGCGGCCGCGCCAACAGGAAGGCATGGTTGCCGGCGACCCGCAGGTGCTGGACGCGGAAGATCACGCGGCCGCGGAGGTCGCGCGTCACCGTGGGCCGGAGCCCGTTCATGATCGCCTTGCGCTCGGCGCTGCCGCGGCGCGGCGTATGGGCCCGGCCCTGGGCCAGGGCCGCCTCGGCGCCCAGCATCGCGAAGAGGCCGATGATGGCGGCGGCGGTGCGCGACGAGATTGCGGTCTTCATATCCCTCCCTTGTCCGACCGGCCCGGACCGGAAGCCAGGTTGCGGCGCCCGCGCGGCCTATATCGGGTCGCATTCTGGCCGGATCAAAAATTGATCCGGCCAGAATGCGTAAATCCGATCTAACTATTTGATAATAGAGCAGAGTCACGTGATCAGGTCGAATCAAGAAGTGATTCGACCTGATCACGACCTGGTCTAGTCGGACTTCGCCGTGCTCGGGTCGATCATCTTGCCGATCTCGGTGACCTTGGTCGCGGGAAAGCCGCTGAGTTCGGCGTGCTTGTGGATCATCGTCTCGTCGGAGGCATAGTAGACGCAGAAGGTCTTGTCCCCGGCCACGTAGGAATGGGCCCACTGAATGTCGGGGCCAAGCTGGTGCAGCACCTCGTTGGACTTCGCCGCAGCCTCGCGCAACTGATCGCGCTCAAGCGTGCCGACGGCGGGAATGTCCCGTTCGATGATGAACTTGCGCATGATCGTCCTCCCGTCTTTTGTTTTGGTGCGAACCGACCCGCCCTTGGACAGTGCGGGATTCGGATATAGAATCATCGGCGCGCCCAGCGGCAACGCTGACATAACCCAATCCAATGCGCAATCGGCTGTTAGGACTTCGATCATGACGAAGACGATCTCGTTCACCCTCGACGGCGAGACGGTCGAGGCGGCGCCCGGCGAGACGATCTGGCAGGTCGCCCGGCGCCGCGGCATCGAGATCCCGCATCTCTGCTACGCGCCCGAGCCCGGCTACAGGCCGGACGGCAACTGCCGCGCCTGCATGGTCGAGATCGAGGGCGAGCGCGTGCTGGCGGCTTCGTGCATCCGCGAGCCGGCCGAGGGCATGGTGGTCGCCACCGCGAGCGAGCGCTCAAAGGCGGCGCGCAAGACCGTCTTCGAGCTGCTGCTCGCCGACCAGCCCGGGCGCGAGACCGCGCACGATCCCGGCTCGAAGCTGTGGCGCTGGGCCGACACGGTCGGCGTGAGCGGGAGCCGTTTCGCGCCGCGGACCGCGCCCGCGGCCGATCCGAGCCATCCTGCGATGGCGGTCAACCTCGACGCCTGCATCCACTGCAATCTCTGCGTCCGGGCCTGCCGCGAGGTCCAGGTGAACGACGTCATCGGCATGGCCTATCGCGGCCACGGCGCCAAGATCGTCTTCGACCAGGACGACCCGATGGGCGCCAGCACCTGCGTCGCCTGCGGCGAATGCGTGCAGGCCTGCCCGACCGGGGCGCTGATGGAGGCGAACCTGCTCGACGCGGCGGGCAGGCTCGCCAAGACGCCCGACGAACAGGTCCACAGCGTCTGCCCCTATTGCGGGGTCGGCTGCCAGATCACCTACAACCTGAAGGACGGCGCGCTGATCTCGGTCGACGGGCGCGCCGGGCCGGCGAACGAGAACCGGCTCTGCGTCAAGGGACGCTTCGGCTTCGACTACGTCGATCACCCGCACCGCCTCACCAAGCCGCTGATCCGCAAGGACGGGGTCGGCAAGCGCAGGGACGACTGGGTCGATCCGGCCGATCCTTCGAGCCATTTCCGCGAGGCGAGCTGGGAAGAGGCGCTGGAGCGCGCGGCGGCGGGCCTGAAGCGCGTCCGCGACGAAAAGGGCGGCGGCGCGCTCGCCGGCTTCGGCTCGGCCAAGGGCTCCAACGAGGAGGCCTATCTCTTCCAGAAGCTCGTGCGCACCGGCTTCGGCACCAACAACGTCGACCACTGCACCCGGCTCTGCCACGCCTCCTCGGTGGCGGCGCTGATGGAGTGCATCGGCTCGGGCGCGGTCACCGCCCCCTTCACCGCGGTCGGCGACAGCGACCTCATCATCGTGATCGGCGCCAACCCGACCGAGAACCACCCGGTCGCCGCGACCTATTTCAAGCAGGCGCGCAAGCGCGGCGCCGAGCTGATCGTCATGGACCCGCGCGGCCAGGCGCTGCAGCGCCATGCGAGCCACATGCTGCAGTTCAAGCCCGGCACCGACGTGGCGCTCTTGAACGCGCTGCTGCACGTGATCGTCACCGAGGGGCTGCACGACGAGCAGTACGTGCAGGGCCGCACCGAGGGCTTCGAAGCGCTGAAGGAGAGCCTGAAGGCCTTCCCGCCGGAGGAGATGGCCAAGGTCTGCGGCATCGACGCCGAGACCCTGCGCACCGTGGCGCGCAAATACGCGCGCGCCGAGCGCGCCATCATCTTCTGGGGCATGGGCATCTCGCAGCACGTCCACGGCACCGACAACGCGCGCTGCCTGATCGATCTCGCCCTCATCACCGGCCAGGTCGGCCGTCCGGGCACGGGCCTGCATCCGCTGCGCGGCCAGAACAACGTGCAGGGCGCCTCCGACGCCGGGCTGATCCCGATGGTCTATCCCGACTACCAGTCGGTGGTGAACCCGGAGATCCGCGCGCGGTTCGAAACCTTCTGGGAGACCGAGCTCGATCCCAATGCCGGCCTGACGGTCGTCGAGATCGTGAACGCGATCATCGCCGGCGAGATCGACGCCATGTACATCATGGGCGAGAACCCGGCGATGTCGGACCCCGATACCGACCACGCGCGCGAGGCGCTGGCGCGGCTCGACCACCTCGTCGTCCAGGACATCTTCCTCACCGAGACGGCGTTTCACGCGGACGTGATTTTGCCTGCATCCGCTTGGCCGGAGAAGGACGGAACGGTCACCAACACCAACCGCCAGGTCCAGCGCGGCCGCGCGGCGCTCGAGCTGCCCGGCGAGGCGCGCCAGGACTGGGCGCTGATCCAGGAGCTGGCGCGGCGCATCGGGCTCGACTGGCGTTATTCCGGGCCGGGCGACGTCTTCGCCGAGATGGCCGAGATCATGCCGTCCTTCGCCAACATCACCTGGGAGCGGGTCGAGCGCGAGAGCGCCGTCACCTACCCCTGCGACGCGCCCGACAGGCCGGGCAACGAGATCGTCTTCGCCGAGAGCTTCCCGACCGCGAGCGGCCGCGGCAAGCTGGTGGCGGCCAAGATCGTGCCGCCCGACGAGCTGCCCGACGAGGACTATCCGATGGTGCTGACGACGGGGCGCCAGCTCGAGCATTGGCATACCGGGGCGATGACCCGCCGGGCGAGCATCCTCGATGCATTGGAGCCCGAGGCGGTCGCCGCCTTCAACCGCCGCGACCTCGCCGCGCTCGGCATGTCCTCGGGCGACCGGGTGCGCGTCTCGACGCGGCGCGGCGCGGTCGAGCTGGTCGCGCGCGTCGATCCGGCGGTCGCCGAAGGCATGGTCTTCATCCCCTTCTGCTACGCCGAAGCCCCGGCCAACCGGCTCACCAACCCGCAGCTCGACCCGATCGGCAAGATCCCCGAGTTCAAGTTCTGCGCCGCGAAGGTGGAGAAGGTCGAAAGCGCGGCTGCGGCCGAGTAGCGCTCAACCGGCCGCTTCAGCGAGCAGGCGCTCGGCCTCGGCCAGATCCTCCGGCCGGTTGGCGTTGAAGAACGGGTCGACGGGATCGGCGGGAAACTCGACCTCGGCCAGGCGATAGCGCGCGGTCCAGATATCGATCTTACGGATGTCCTCCTCGACCAGCGCCGCCCGCAGCTCGCCGGCCAGGCGCACCGGCCACAGCCCCACCACCGGATGGCTGCGCCCGTTCGACATGGCGCAGGCCATGTCGGCGTAGAGCTCGTCGACGGCGTCTTTCATCGTCTCGACCAGGTCGCCCGGCAGGAAGGGCGCGTCGGTCGGTGCGCTGACCACCCAGGGGCAGTTCGGCGCATGCTCGCGCGCCCATTCCAGGCCCGTCAGGATGCCCGCGAGCGGACCGGCGTATCCTTCGACGACGTCGGCGACCACCGGCAGTCCATAACCCTCGAAGCGCGCGGGATCGCCGTTGGCGTTCAGGACCAGCGTCTTCACCTGGGGCCGCAGGCGCGCGATCGCGCGGGCCAACAGGGTGCTGCCGCCGAGCTCGCGCAGGCACTTGTCGCCGCCGCCCATGCGCCGCGCCTGCCCGCCGGCGAGGAGGAGGCCAGCGACGCCGGTCATCTCAAAGCCATATCGAAGAAGGCCCCCTCACCCGCCCATCGCTTTGCGATGGGCCCCTCCCTCTTCCCCGAGGAAGAGGGAAAAACACGCGCCAAGACCGAATTAAACCGCCCCCTCCTCCACGCTCGCCTTGCGTTGGAGGTGCTTGGGCTCGTCGGCGACGGCGGCGGCGTCGGCGTCGTACTCGATGCGGTGCGCGCCGGCCAGCGCAACGAAGCGCTTGCCGCGGGCGCGGCCGATCAGCGTGAGGTCGGCCTGGCGCGCCAGCTCGACGCCCCAGGCCGTGAAGCCCGAGCGCGAGATCAGGATCGGGATGCGCATCTGCACCGTCTTGATCACCATCTCGCTGGTGAGCCGGCCGGTGGTGTAGAAGATCTTGCCCTCGGGGCCGACGCCCTCCATGAACATCCAGCCGGCGATCTTGTCGATGGCGTTGTGGCGGCCGACGTCCTCCATGTAGACGAGCGGCCGGTCGGCCTCGCAGAGCACGCAGCCGTGGATCGCGCCAGCTTCCAGATAGAGGCTCGGCACCGTGTTGATCTTTTTTGTAAGCGTATAGAGCCAAGACGTTTTGAGGGCGGCATCTTTCGGCAACACCACGTCCTCGAAACTCTCCATCACGTCGCCGAAGACCGTGCCCTGGGCGCAGCCGCTGGTGCGCACCTTCTTCTTCAGCTTCGCCTCGTAGTCGGTGGCGCGCTCGGTGCGCACCACGACCACGTCGAGATCGTCGTCGTAGTCGATGCCGGTGATCGTGTCGTCGGCGCGCAGCATGTTCTGGTTGAGCAGATAGCCGACCGCCAGATAATCGGGATAGTCGGAGATCGTCATCATGGTGACGATCTCCTGGCCGTTCAGGAACAGCGTCAGCGGCCGCTCGACCACCACCGCGGTCTCGACCGGCTTGCCCTCGTGGTCGACACCCGCGACCCGCTCGGTGAGCCGCGGGTTGGCCGGATCGGGGCGGAGGTGGAACTCGTCCATGGACTGAATATGATCGGGGAGGCTTGCCGGGGCAAGCGGGGGCGTGGCAGGCGCCCGCCGCGAGGAGCGAGATGAGCCGCCGCTCTTCGGTATTTTGTTTTGCATATACCTGCAAATTTATGCATTCTCTACCGTAATTCGAACGGTCGGGGGCCTCCGTCATGGTCGTCGTCGCCAATGCGTTTGGCGAAGCGCTGCATTTGCTGACCAGCTTCGATGCCGAGCTCATGGGCATCATCGGGCTGTCGCTGCAGGTGAGCCTGGGCGCGCTGGTCGTGGCGGCGGCGATCGGCCTGCCCTTCGGGGCGGCGCTGGCGCTCTACGAGTTTCCCGGCCGGCGACCGATCGCGGTGTTCCTGAACGCGCTGATGGGGCTGCCGCCCGTGGTCGTCGGGCTCTTCGTCTACCTGGCGCTGTCGCGCGCCGGGCCGTTCGGCTTCTTCGAGCTGCTCTTCACCCCGACGGCGATGGTGATCGCGCAGACCATCCTGATCACGCCGATCATCGCGGCGCTGACGCGCCAGCTCACCGAGGACCTGTGGCGCGAGTACGGCGAGCAGCTGCGCTCGCTGGGCAGCGGCGCCGGCCGCGCCATCCCGACGCTCCTGTGGGACGGGCGCTACGCGCTGGTCACGGTGCTGCTGGCCGGGCTCGGCCGGGCCATGGCCGAGGTCGGCGCCGTGATCATCGTCGGCGGCAACATCGCCGGCTACACGCGCGTCATGACCACCACGATCGCGCTGGAGACCTCCAAGGGGAACCTCAGCCTGGCGCTGGGGCTCGGCATCGTGCTGATGCTGCTGGCCCTCATCGTCACCGCGGCCGCCTATCTCGTGCGCGAGACCGCGGTCCGGCAGCTCGGCTGAGGCGCGGGTCCGCCGCCCATGGCCACCAACAACGGCATCCAGCCCCTCCATCTCGAGCAGGTGAGCTACGCGGTGCGCGGCCGCACGCTCATCGACGCGATCGACGCCACCATCACGGCGGGCGAGCGGACCATCATCCTGGGCCCCAACGGGGCCGGCAAAAGCCTGCTGCTGCGGCTCTGCCACGGGCTGATCGCCCCGACCGGCGGACGCGTCGCCTGGGGCGGGCCCTTCGCCAGGGAGGCGCGCAAGCGCCAGGCGATGGTGTTCCAGCGCCCGGTGATGCTGCGCCGCTCGGCGGCGGCGAACATCGACTACGCGCTGGGGCTGCGCGGCTTCTCCGGCGCCGACCGCAAGGCGCGCCTCGCCGAGGCCTTGCGCAACACCGGGCTCGCCGAGCTCGCCGGCCGGCCGGCGCGGGTGCTGTCGGGCGGCGAGCAGCAGCGCCTGGCGCTGGCCCGCGCCTGGGCGCTGGAGCCGGAGGTGCTGTTCCTCGACGAGCCGACCGCCAACCTCGATCCCGCGGCGAGCCGCGAGGTCGAGCGCATCATCGGCGCCATCCACGCCTCCGGCACCAAGATCGTCATGACCAGCCACGACCTCGGCCAGGCCCGCCGGCTTGCCGACGAGGTGCTGTTCCTGCACGGCGGACGGCTGGTCGAGCGCTCGCCGGCCGAGGCCTTCTTCGAGCGCCCCCGCACCGACACCGCCGACGCCTTCATGCGCGGCGAGCTCTACTGGTGACGCACTCATTGCGTGATGCAGGCCGTGATGGAGACCGTGATGGAGGACCGATCCCCATGAAGGCCATCCGGCTGATCCTCGCCGGCCTGGCGCTGGCCGCCGGCGCGAACGCCGGCCTGGCGGCGGAGCGCACGATCCGCATTGCCTCGACGACCTCGACGGAAAATTCGGGACTGTTCAAACATATCCTGCCCGCCTTCGAGAAGACCAGCGGCATCAGGGTCCAGGTCGTCGCCGTCGGCACCGGCCAGGCGATCCGCCTCGCACAGCGCGGCGACGCCGACGTGCTGCTGGTCCACCACAAGCCCTCGGAGGTGACGTTCGTGCGCGAGGGCTTCGGCGTGGAGCGCTTCGACGTCATGTACAACGACTTCGTGCTGATCGGGCCGAAGGGCGATCCGGCGAAGATCAGGGGCGGCAGGGACGTGACGGCCGCCCTGCGGAAGATCGCCAAGGCCAGGGCCGTCTTCGCCTCGCGCGGCGACGACAGCGGCACCCACAAGAAGGAGCTCGGCCTGTGGCGCGCCGCCAAGGTCGACGTCAAGACGACGGGCGGCCAGTGGTACCGCGAGACCGGCTCGGGCATGGGCGCGGCGCTCAACACCGCGAGCGGCCTCAACGCCTACATCCTCAGCGACCGGGCGACCTGGGTCGCGTTCAAGAACAAGGGCAACCTCGCGGTGCTCGTCGAGGGCGACCGGCGCCTCTTCAACCAATACGGCGTGATCCTCGTCAATCCAAAGAAACACCCGCACGTCAAGGTGAAGGACGGCAACGCCTTCATCACCTGGCTGACCTCGACGGAGGGGCAGAAGACCATCGCGGCGTTCAAGGTGAAGGGCCGGCAGCTCTTCTTCCCGAACGCCAAACGCTGATCCCAGACGGCGTGCTGGGCTTCCTCGGCCACGGCACCGGCCTCTCGCAGCCGCACTTGGCGGCAAATTAGTACTTGCGAATCTTTCTCAATACGAATAAGAATGAATCGCAATGAACAGCATTCCCGCAAGGAGCCATGGCGCGGTTGCCCGGCGGTCCCGCCGGCCAGGCCAGGCAGATTGCCCCGACAATTCGTTAGGTCCCAAGAGCAACAAACCGACTTTCTCGCGAGCTGAAATTTCCCCGACCGGGCCCCGGACTCCCACACATCCGTCCAACCGGGGCCCGGTCAATTTTTTCACCCATATTTCTTCCTGCATGGGCGCCGCGACCCGCGCCCTGCCCCAGGCCCCCCGCGAGCGCCCCGCCGCAGCGCATCATCCGCATCGCGCGCGGCCGGCGCGCGCCGCGTCACTGTGTTCGAAATGGCACAGTTTCCGCCGGGATCGGCGGGACTCCCAACTGTAACAATCGTTTCGTCAATCCGTAACAAACCGCCCCTAGAACCGGCTTCACAACTAGTCTCTTAGGGGGACGAACTTCGTTCGTAGAGGAGGTCACATGAGGATCGGATCGAGAGGGGCGGCGCTCCTTGGATCGGGGGCGGCCCTGGCTGTCGCGATGGCCGCGATGCCGGGGCTGGCGGCGGACAGCCTGGAGAAACGGCGCGCCGGGATGCAGCAGGAGATACTGAAGCTCGAGCAGCGGCTGAGCGCGCTCGAGGCCAAACGCACCCGCGAGTCCCGCGAACGGCGGAGCATCGCGGCCGCGGCGGCGGTCGAGGCCGGCTCGCGCCGGCGGACCTGGAAGCTGCCGGGCACCAACACCTCGATGCAGATCGGCGGCTTCGCCATGCTCGAGGTCGTCTACAACATCAACCACAATGGCGGCGACGCGGTGTCGTCGGACGGCAACTCGAGCGGCAGCTTCCCCTCGCGGGGCTCGGCCGCGGCGAACAAGCAGCAGCACATCCGCCTGCACGCGCGCCGCTCGCGCTTCTTCATTCGGACCTGGACGCCCACCGACTACGGCACCCTCCAGACCCGGCTCGAAGGCGACTTCTTCGGCGGCGGCGGCAACGAGGTGGTCTCCAACTCGGACACGCTGCGCATCCGGCACGCCTACGGCGTGCTCGGTCCGGTCCTGGCGGGCCAGACCTATCCGCTCATTCGCTTCACCGCTTTCGAGATGTGGTCCTTCCAGGACCGCGGTCTCGCCGGCAACGGCAATGGCCGGCAGGGCCAGCTTCGCTACACGCACAAGTTCGGCGGCGGCACGGCCCTGCAGGTGTCGATCGAGAACCCCGAAACCAGCGAGGCGATCGCCAGCGCGACCTACGGCCAGCCGGTGGTGGTTTCCGGCGGCGGCGCGCCCGACAACTACCCCGAAATCCACCTGGCGGTGCTGCACGTATGGTCGAACGGCCAAGTCAAGGTCGGCGGGGTCTTCGGCCAGGCGAGCATCGACGACGGCGTCGCGTCGAACGACAAGGCCTTCGTCTGGGCCGCCCAGGCCGCGTTCAAGCTGCGGTTCAACAACAAGCGCACCGAGTTCGCGATCCTCGGCTTCTTCGGCCAGGGCATGGGCAAGTACTGGCGCGGCATGCCGGCCAGCCTCGCCGTCACCGGCACCAACGTACAGAACGTCGCGGTCAAGCCCATCCGCCACTTCGGGGGCTATGCCTGGATCAGCCACAAATGGACCGACACGGTCTCGACCAACATCGGCTTCGGCCGTCACGACGCGGATGTCGAGGGCCATATCTCCAAGGCGAATATCCCGGCCCGGACGCTCGACGTGCACTGGTCGTTCCTCGCCAACATCATCTGGCGGCCGATCCGGCAGGTCCGGATGGGCTTCGAGTACCATATGCTGCGATCGAACTTCCACAACGCCAACGAGTCGGTGGTCCACCGGCTCGAGTTCGCGATCCGCTACGACTTCTAGAGCAGGTCGTCGCGGGCATACCGTCGCAAGCCGGGCGCTCGAACGCATCACCCAAGGGAGGGATCGCCGGATCTGATCCCTCCCCCTCCACTCCGGAACTTCCTTCGGGCCGGACCCTCGACCGCTTCGCGGCGGTTGAGGGCCGGCCCCTTTTTCTTCATAAGCCGCATTCGCATGGCGATCTGCGCCGGGGCGCTCCTGCGTCATCGACGCGAGCGCGTCCGATCGGCTATCGTGCTCGACGATTTCAAGGCCGGAGGATCAACCCCGATGCCCGCCGCGCCGCCGCGACAGTCGACACGCATGCGCTTGCGGACCTGGTCGTTCGCGTTGGCGCTCGGCGTCCTGTCCGTGGCTTTGGCGGGATCGCTCGCGGTCCCCGCCCAGGCCCAGGACGGCGCACGGAAGCTCCGCCTGGTGGTGCCCTCGGCGCTCTCGCGCTCCGGGCTGCTGGACCGCCTGCTGCCGCAGTTCGAGGGCCAGACCAAGATCGCCGTCCGGGTCATCGTGCTCGAGCCGCCCGACGCCCTCACCCTCGCCGGCCAGGGCCAGGCGGACGTGCTGTGGCTTTCCGACGAGGAGCGCGAGCGGGCCGCGCTCAAGGCCGGCGTGGTCGTGGAGCGCAGCGACATCATGTACGGCGAGCTGATCATACTGGGTCCGCGGGCCGACCCCGCCGGGCTGCGCGGCATGACCAGCGTGGTCGACGCGGTCAAGCTGATCGCCACGGCCGAGGCCAAGTTCGCCTCGCGCGCCGACGGCAGCGCGGTGCACCGGATCGAAAGCGGCATCTGGGAGGAAGCCGGCATCGAGATCGACACGCCGACCGCCAAGACCTGGTACTTCGGGGTCAAGGGCGGCATGCGCGCGACCATCGCCGAGGCGCTGCGGCGCAAGGCCTACACCATCGCCGACCGGGGGACCTGGCTCGGCACGACCCGGTCGCCGGACTACGTGCCGCTGGTGGCCGACGATCCGCGCATGGTGATCCAGTACGGCGCGATGCTGGTGAACCCCAAGCTGCACAGGGAGGTGCAGGCCGCGCCCGCCCGCCTGTTCATCAAATGGCTCGCGGGCGCGGCGGTGCAGACCGCGATCAATCAGTTCACCATCGCCGGCCAATACCCCTATACCGCCAATCACGGCCAGCGGAAGAGCGATTAGATCGGTCCCGATTTTCACCGAACCGGCCCGCTCCCCCGGCCTGGCGCCGCCGCGCGAGCGTGTCAGGCGGCGTTGTGGACGACCGCGCCGAGCTCGCCGATCTCGTAGCCGCCGAGCGCCTTGGCGCGCTCCGCGAAGGCCTTGGTGCGGGCGAAGGCGAGCAGCGCCTGCACCGGGCCCTCGAAGTAGTCGCGCCGCATCATCACCAGATCGTAGCGCTCGCGATGCAGGGGCACGAAGTCGAGCCCGTGCTCGCGCGCCGCCGCCTCGATCGCGAGACCGGCATCGGCCCGGCCCTCGATCACGGCGCGCGCCACCTCGCTCTCGCTGCGCGCCGGCCGATCGAGCGCGTCGAGCGCGTCGAGCTCGAGCCGGGCCTTGGCCAAGAGGCGCAGCAGCAGCAGTTGCGAGCCCGCCTCCTCCTGGCGGAGCGCCACGCGGGTGCCGGCGCGCGCCAGGTCGGCGACCGTCTCGAGGCCATGGGGATTGCCCTTGGCCACCACCAGCCCCTGGCGGCGCCAGGCCCAGGCCAGCACCACCGCCGCACGGCCCTCGAGCGCCCGCGCGGCGATGCCGCCGCGGTATGCGCCGTCGTCGTCGGGGGCATGGCTGCCGGCGACCACCGCCTCCCCCGCCGCCAGGCGCCGCAGCCCGTCGAGGCTGCCGCCGGGATGGAGCGCCAGGTCGGAGCCCGATTCGCGGAGCGCCCATTCGAGCAGCGGATCGTGGCTGCCGGCGACCACCGGGGCGGGCGTGGGGTCGGCGGCGCCGGCCGGCAGGCCCTCGGGCAGCTCGGTCGAGCGCGCCACCCAGAGGTCGATCAACGCCTTGGGAAAGAGCCACTTGCCGGTCACCCGCGAGCACGGAATCTCGCCCTCCCGCACCAGGTCGTAGACCTTGCGCTCCTTGATGCGGAGGTAGTCGGCGACCTCCCTGGTGGTCATCAATTCGGGCATGCGGGCTGCTCCCAAGCCTGTCCGCGGGCAGTATAGCGGGGCCGGCGGGCGGGCGTCTTGCCCTACCTGCGGCCGGATTCCCGCCGTATTCCAAGGAATTAGCCGCTGGTCGCGGAAGTCCCGGCCGGCATATGGCCCTTGGCGGCGATGCGCTCTATATTCATGGGGCACAGTCCTTGTGAGCTTCGCGCAGGAACGCCGAAACCGGACCAGGCATGACGACCGCCCCGCTGATCGATCCCTTCGAGCGCGCCATCACCTATCTCAGGGTGTCGGTGACGGACCGCTGCGACTTCCGCTGCGTCTACTGCATGTCGGAGCACATGACCTTCCTGCCCAAGGCCGACGTGCTGACCCTGGAGGAGCTCGACCGCCTGTGCAGCGCCTTCGTCGAGTTGGGGGTCCGCAAGCTGCGCATGACCGGCGGCGAGCCGCTGGTGCGCCGCAACATCATGTCGCTCTTCGGCAACCTCGGCCGGCACATCGGCACGGGTGCGCTCGACGAGCTCACCGTGACCACCAACGGCAGCCAGCTCGACAAGCATGCGCACACCCTCTACGAGGCCGGCGTGCGCCGCATCAACGTCTCGATCGACACGCTCGATACGCGCAAGTTCACCGAGCTCACGCGCTGGGGCCGCCTGGAGCAGGTGCTGACCGGCATCGAGGCCGCCAAGGCCGCGGGCCTCAGGATCAAGCTCAACATGGTCGCGCTCAAGGGCGTCAACGACGACGAGTTCGACCGCATGATCGCCTGGTGCGGCGACGAGGGCTTCGACCTCACCATCATCGAGGTCATGCCGATGGGCGAGATCGGCGCCGACGCGCGGCTCGACCAGTACCTGCCGCTCTCGATGGTGCGCGCGGCGATCCAGAAGAACTGGACGCTCGAGGACAGCGACTACCGCACCGGCGGGCCGGCGCGCTACGCCACGGTCAAGGAGACCGGCGGGCGGCTCGGCTTCATCACGCCGCTGACCCACAATTTCTGCGAGTCCTGCAACCGGGTGCGCCTCACCTGCACCGGCACGCTCTATATGTGCCTCGGCCAGTCGGACGCCGCCGACCTGCGCGCGCCGCTCCGGGCCAGCGCCGACGACGGCCTGCTGGTCGAGGCGATCCGCGAGGCGATCACCCGCAAGCCCATGGGCCACGACTTCGTCCACAGCCGGCGCAGCTCACGCCGCCCCGCGGTCGAGCGCCACATGAGCGTGACCGGCGGCTGACGGCCACCGCTGCCCGCGCGGCCGATCTACTGAAAACGGACCTGGTGCGAGAAGGCCTTGCCGTCGGTGACGGTGACGCGCTCGAAGCCCTGCAGCTTCAGGAAATCGAAGAAGGTGAAGACGTCCTCGACCTGATGCTTGCGGAAGATCGGCGTCATGCGCGCCCGCGCGGTCAGCATGGCGAGCATTCCGCGGGCGCGGTAGAGCGTGTTGTAGCCGCCTTCGAAGAGCCCGACGATGATCAGCTTCTCCGCCTGGTCGCCCTTGGCGAAGATCGCGAAGGGCGGCGGATAGGGATTGCGCATCATCTGGTTGGTGAGCGCGGTCACGAAGGCGATGCGCCGGGTCCGGCTGGCCTCCGCCAGCGTCACGGCGCGGGCCTTGTAGATCTCCGGCGCGCCCTGGAGCGGCGGGTAGTAGTAGCCCTCGTGGCGGTCGTACTTACCTTTGCGAACGCCTTCGGCTTGGCCCTTTCGCGGCGCCTCGGGCTGGCCCTTCTTGGCGCCCTGGGCCTGGGCCGCGGCGGCGCCCGAGCCGCCCACCGCCAGCGCCGCAAGCCCGATCAAAGCGAATGCCCATCGACGCATCTTGCCACCCCTCGCGTGCTCGTTGGATTGCCGGTGCCTTGGCCGGCAGCTTAGCAGCCGCGTGGCGGGCCCGCACCTCCATATGCGCCGTCCGCGTGGCCGCTTGGCCTTCCCATCGCTGGTCCGGGCGCGCATAAGGGCTATACTCCGGGCGATCCGGGCCGAACCGCAGTGAGAGCGCCGCATTGAACGAAACCCGACCGACAGCCAGCCAGCTTGGCGCGATCGCCATCGTCGCGGGCGAATCGGATGCCGCCCAGGCGGCGCTCCAGGTCTTAAGCGCGCGCCATGACACCGTCGCGCTCGAGGAGGCGGCGGTCATCGTGGCGCTGGGCGGCGACGGCTTCATGCTGGAGACGCTGCACAAGACCCTGAAGGACGACGCCGCGGTCTACGGCATGAACTTCGGCAGCGTCGGCTTCCTGATGAACGAGTACGCCGAGGACAGGCTGGAGGCGCGCCTCGCCCGGGCCGAGCGCGTCACCCTGCGGCCCTTGCGGATGCGCGCCACCGGCGTCGACCGCACGGTCCACGAGGCGCTGGCGATCAACGAGGTCTCGGTGCTGCGCGAGACGCGCCAGACCGCCAAGATCCGCATCCGCATCGACGGCAAGGCGCGGATGGACGAGCTGGTCTGCGACGGCGTGATGGTCGCGACCTCGGCCGGCAGCACCGCCTACAACCTCTCCGCCCATGGGCCGATCATCCCGGTCGGCGCGGGGCTGGTGGCGCTCACCCCGATCAGCGCCTTCCGTCCGCGGCGCTGGCGCGGCGCGTTGCTGCCCGATGCCGTCACCGTCGTCTTCGAGGTCATCGAGGCCGACAAGCGGCCGGTCAGCGCGGTCGCCGACTTCACCGAGGTGCGCGACGTCGCCGAGGTCGAGATCTTCCAGGACCGCGAGCACACCCTCACCCTGCTGTTCGACCCCGAGCACAACCTCGAAGAGCGCATCGTGGCGGAGCAGTTCCTGCCGTGAACGTGGCTGACCCGCAGCCCAGGCATCGAACTTGGGTCTTCAATACTCGCATAAATAGTGTGAAGCTGCATTCAATGACATCCTAATCGGCGCGCCCGGTTGGCAGAAGTCACATGCGGGAGGACTTCGAAATGAACGCGAATACGGGCGAAAGACGGCAATTCGTGCTGCTACCGGCGCGAGGTCTGAGGGCCCGGCGGACGGCACTGGCGTCGACTTCCAGATCCTTCTTTGTCTCATTGCACAATCATGTCGCGAGCGGCACGTCATTCGAGGCCGCAACCAATGTCGAGATTGAGGTCATTGATTCAATCCGCGAAGATGGCACCAAACTTGTCGCGATGCGGGAAGACGATGCGATGGCGCTTCGAGCGAACCAGCCCGACATCGTGGTGGCGCCGGTCCTATATTACCGCCTGGCGGTAGCGACGCGGCACGCGTGTCGCGCTGCGCCGAGCAGCCTAAGCGTAAATCCGATCGCTAGACCGGGGATCCGAACCCGGGGGGCGGCGCCGCCGATCACGGTTCATGTGGCCGATCGGGTCACCGGGACGCCCATCGCCGGCGCGCAGATAGTGGCTTTCACCGACTTCGCCAATCGGCTTGGGCGCGACAGCGTGACCAACCGAAATGGCAATGCAAAGCTCGATTTCGGCACATCGCCGGTGCGGCTGGAGCGACTCTACGTTTATCCGCCGCTTGCCGGGTACTGGGGCGCATTTGAACGTGACGCCTCGATCGGCGTTGGTCATAGGATCGACCTCAATCCGATCGACCCGTCCGCCGACGATTGTCTCAGGCACTTCCATGGCGCGGGCTCGAGCGGCGATGGCCGGGGTGTCGTGGTCGGCGTCATTGATACTGGAGCCGGTCCCCATCCCGACCTCGAGATAAAAGGTGACAGCGACAATGGTGAAGGGCATGGCAGCCATGTCGCAGGTATCATCGGCGGCCGCGGTGCCCACCCGAACGGCGTGGCCGGCGTCGCGCCCGGGGTCAGCTTGCGAAGTTACCGCGTTTTCGGGGTGCCAGGCGGCGTGGCGGCGAACTATACCATCGCCAAGGCGATCGATCAGGCCGTGGTTCACAAATGCGATCTGATCAATCTCAGCCTCAAAATCGACAATCCCGATGATCCGTCGGGGTTTGGCACCGATCCCGTCGTCCAATATGCGCTTGACGATGCTCGCAGCGCCGGAGCCTTGCCAATCGCGGCGGCCGGCAACGACAACCGAACCGCGGTCGATTTCCCCGCGCGCGATACTATGAGCCTCGCAGTCTCGGCATTGGGCCGGATCGGCACATTTCCGCAAGGGTCGCTGGAGATCGCTGACATAATGGCGCCGCAGGGCGACGATCCGCAAAATTTCATCGCCGCTTTTTCGAATGTCGGCCCGGAAGTTGATCTGACCGGACCCGGTGTTGGGATCGTTTCAACTGTGCCGGGCGGTTATGGCGTCATGAGCGGCACCTCGATGGCCTGTCCGGCCGTATCGGGCATGACCGCGAGACTATTGTCGAACAGCCCTGATATCCTAAGTATGAGACGCGGGCCCGAACGATCGGCCAGCATTGCGCGGCTTGCCTTGGGTGCCGCCCGCAGCCTGGGTTTCGGCGCTCACTACGAAGGACGCGGATTGATCGGCTAGGAGTTCGATTTGTCGAGATTTGTACTGCGATTGAGGGGCGAGGGATCGATATCGCCGAATGTGCTGCAAAGCGTCGCGGAATTGCCAGGCGTGACGATCGTCGATCAATCGCCGCGCATGTTGCAGGTCGATGGAGATGTTGAGGTGTTGAAGAGTTTTGTCCAATCAGCCCAAAATATCGTATTGCTGCCGGAACGGACTTATTCGTTGCCCAACCCGCGCCACAAGGTGCGACACACTTGAAATAATTTGATCGTAGAGCGAAGCGTCTCCGTTGCTCCGGCCAACCAGCCCCTTCGCGCGTTTCGCGTGAGCGCGGTCAAAATCACCACGGTGTCGCCGTGAACGACGCTTCGCGGCAGATCGCGTCGGGGACGTCCGAGCCCTCCGCCGAGCAACGCCCGAAACTCCGCCAGATCGGGCTCGCCCTGGTGATCGGCACCGTGGGCGGCGCCGCCGCGAGCTGGCTGGGGCTGCCGCTGGCCTGGATGATCGGCGCCATGGTGTTCACCACCATCGCCGCGATCTCGGGCGCGCCGGTCGGCATGGCGCGGAGCTTCCGCGGCGTGATGGTGACGGTGCTGGGCGTCATGCTCGGCAGCGCCTTCGAGCCCGGCATGGCGGCGCGCATCCTCGACTGGTGGCCGACCATCGCCATCCTGTCGCTCTACTGCGCCACCATCACCGGCGTGCTGATGCTCTATTTCAACAAGATCGCCGGGCACAGCTGGACGACCTCGTATTTCGCCGGCGCGCCGGGGGGCCTCAACGAGATGATCATCGTCGGCGGCGAGATGGGCGGCGACGTCCGCACCATCGCGCTGGTCCACGGCGCGCGGGTACTGCTGGTGGTGCTGGTGGTGCCCTTCGGCTTCATGCTGCTCGGCGACTACGACCAGGCGGCGCGGCCGCCGAGCGGCGATCCCTTCGCCAGCCTCGGCGGGCGCGACATCGCCATCCTGGTCGCCTGCGGCGTGGTCGGCGCGCTGGGGGCGCGGGCGATCAGGCTGCCCGCCGCCTTCGTCACCGGACCGATGATCCTTTCCGCCGCCGTCCACCTGACCGGGCTCACGGCGAGCAAGCCGCCGACCGAGCTGATCGCCGCGGCGCAAGTGGTGATGGGCACGACCGTGGGCTGCCGCTTCGCCGGCGTGCCGATCCGCCGGATCCTGCGCACGCTCGGCGAGGCCGTCGGCTCGACCTCGATCATGCTGGCGCTGACGGTGCTTTTCGCGCTGCTGCTGGAGCCGATCGCCGAGACCTCGTTTCAGGCGATCGTGCTGTCCTTCGCGCCCGGCGGGCTCGCCGAGATGAGCCTGATCGCGCTGGCGCTCGGCATCGACGCCGCCTTCGTCTCGACGCACCACATCATCCGCATCATCATCGTGGTGATCGCGGCCCCCATCACCTTCCGCATATTGAAACGGCGCCAGGCTTCAAGAACCTGACGCCGTTCCTCGATTGGTGAGCCTTACGGACTTCGGCCGCTTCTACCTCCGGGCGCCGCGGGCGATGCGCGCCGCCGCCGCACGCAGCTGGTCGGCGCCGCGATTGCGCACCCGGCGGCGGATCAGTATGTCGACCGGGTTCACGGGACGCCCGTAATAGGCGGAGTTGGCCGAGTCGTAGACCGTGATCACCGAGCCTTCGATGTTGATGCCGCCGTAGACGCCCTTGGTGCGGGCGAAGGCGATGATGTCGGCGGTCTGCGCCTTGGCGCCGGCGCCCACCGGGCCGACCGCGATGCTGACGTCGCCGCCGATCTTGAACTCGGTGGAGAGGAAGGCGTTGATGCCGCGCTGGGTCATCACCAGCAGCACCAGCTCGGAGACCTCGCCGCCGATCTGCAGGCCGAAGGTGACCGAGCCCATGCGGTAGAAGGCCGGATAGCTCCAGGTGCCGTTGCGCGGGCTGCGCGCCAGCAACAGGCCGCTGCCGCCCGAGCCGCCGAGGATGAAGCCGGCCTTGATGCTGGTCGGCACGATCATCACGGCGCGCGCGCGGCCGATGTTGTCGCGGAACCAGGTCATGTCGGGGTCGGCCGCGAAATTGCGGATCGTGCGGTGCGCCTGGTTGACCGTGTCCTGCTGCTCGGCCTGCGATGCGCCGCCGGCGGGCCCGGCGGCGAAGGCCATGAACGCCGCGAGTGCGGCAAATCCTGCGCGTTTGGCGAACATACTCATCCTCCATTGACCTCGACGCCGCGCGCCGAGCGTTGGTTTTTGCCAAGGCGGGACATTATCACAGGCGGTTTGCGCGCGCGACGGTCGATGGGCGCTCCCTGGAACGCTCCGGCCGGATCCCCATCAAAATCGGGGGGCTCAGCTTGATAGGCCGCGGCCGCGGGATCGCGCTATACTGCGCGGTGACGACGTGGCGGCAATGCGCCACGACACGACGCGCGACCGGGGGGCGCCGCCTGGCTCAGGAGGGCCCGTGGAATGGAAGTCTTCTCGGTATTCGTGATCGTCGTCGTGGTGCTGGCGATCGTGCTGGTCGCGGCCGGCGTCAAATCGGTCTCGCAGGGCGAGGAGTACACGGTCGAACGCTTCGGCCGCTACACCCGAACCCTCAAGCCGGGCCTGCATTTGATCGTGCCGTTGATCGACCGCATCGGCTCCAAGATGAACATGATGGAGAACGTCATCGACGTGCCCTCCCAGGAGATCATCACCAAGGACAACGCCATGGTGCAGGTCGACGGGGTGATGTTCTTCCAGGTGCTCGACGCCGCCCAGGCGGCCTACGAGGTGCGGGACCTCGAACGCGCCGTCATCAACCTGACGATGACCAACATCCGCACCGTGATGGGCTCGATGGACCTCGACGAGCTGCTCTCCCAGCGCGATGCGATCAACGCGCGGCTGCTGTCCGTGGTCGACGAGGCGACCGAGCCGTGGGGCGTCAAGGTGACGCGCATCGAGATCAAGGACATCAATCCACCGCGCGACCTCGTCGACTCGATGGCGCGCCAGATGAAGGCCGAGCGCGAGCGCCGCGCCGTGATCCTGGAGGCCGAGGGCGTCCGCCAGTCGGATATCCTGCGCGCCGAGGGCGAAAAGCAGGCGGCGATCCTGGAGGCCGAGGGCCGGCGCGAGGCCGCTTTCCGCGATGCCGAGGCGCGCGAGCGCGAAGCCGAGGCCGAAGGCAAGGCGACCACCATGGTCAGCGAGGCGATCGCCAGCGGCAACGTGCAGGCGATCAACTATTTCGTGGCCCAGAAATACGTCGAGACGCTGGGCCAGTTCGCGCGCTCGCCCAACCAGAAGATCCTGATGCTGCCGCTCGAGGCCGCCAGCGTGATCGGCGCCCTCGGCGGCATCGCCGAGATCGCCAGGGAAACCTTCGGCGGGAATGGCGGCGGTGGCGGCGGCAGCCGGCCCCGGCCGACGCCCACGGGCGGCGGGCGGAGCCGCGGCTCCGTGCCGTCCGGCGGCGGCCCGGACGTCCCGTGAGCGCGCCCCCGGTAAGCGCCGATATGAAGGCCGCGTCCATGGTCGCGCAGTCCCGGGCGATCGCTCGGGGAGGCGCGCGATGAGCCTCACCGCCATTCTCGCCATGGCCAAGTTCTGGCACTGGTGGATCTTCGGCGCCGTGCTGTTGATCGTCGAGGTGGCGGCGCCGGGCGCCTTCTTCCTGTGGATGGGGGTCGCCGCCGGCGTGACCGGACTGGCGCTGCTGGTCTTCCCATCGCTGGGTTGGGAATACCAGTTCCTGGTCTTCGCGCTGTTCTCGGTGGTCTCGATCGTGGCCTGGCGGCGCTACCTCAAGTCGCGGCCGATCGAGACCGACAAGCCCATGCTGAACCGCCGCGGCGAGCAGTATGTCGGACGCACGCTGACGCTGGCCGAGCCGATCGTCAACGGCATCGGCAAGGTCCGGATCTCCGACACCACATGGAAGATCGAAGGCGACGACATGCCCGAGGGAACCAAGATCACGGTGACCGGCGTCGACGGCACGGTGCTCAAGGTCGAGCGCGCCGCCTGAGATACATTTTGTCCACTGGCGTCGGCCGGAACCGTGACACACATATCCACCGCGCAGCGCGCGCTTTGACCATATCCATCGCGCAGCGCGCGCTTTGACCTGGGCCTCCGGGGCGCGATACTCGGCCTGCCGCAACCCAGGGAGGCCGGGCATGGACTTCACCCTCAGCGACGACCAGCAGGCGATCGTCGAGGCGGTGCGCAAGATCGTCGACGGCTACGACGACGCCTACTGGCTGGCGCGCGACAGGACCGGCGAGTTCCCCCACGACTTCCATGCCGACATGGCCGCCGGCGGCTGGCTCGGCATCGCCATGCCCGAGGCGTTCGGCGGCGCGGGCCTGGGCGTCACCGAGGCGGCGCTGATGATGCACGAGGTCGCCAACTCGCCGGGCGCGATGGCGGCCTGCTCGTCGATCCACATGAACATCTTCGGCCCGCACGCGATGGTGGTCTACGGCACCGACGAGCAGCGCGCGCGCTGGCTGCCCGAGCTGATCGCGGGCAAGGTCAAGGCCTGCTTCGCCGTCACCGAGCCCAACGCCGGGCTCGACACGACGAACATCAAGACGCGCGCCGAGCCCGACGGCAACGGCTATGTCGTGAACGGCCACAAGGTCTGGACCTCGACCGCGCAGGTCGCCGACAAGATCGTGCTGCTGACCCGCACCACGCCGCGCGAGGCGTGCCGGAAGCCGACCGACGGGCTCACGCTCTTCTACACCGACCTCGACCGAAACGCCGTCGACGTGCGCGAGATCGAGAAGATGGGCAGGAAGGCCGTCGACTCGAACGAGCTCTTCATCGACGGCCTCAAGGTGCCCGGCGAGGACCGCATCGGCGAGGAGGGCAAGGGCTTCCACTACATCCTCCACTCGCTCAACCCCGAGCGCGTGCTGGTCGGCGCCGAAGCCGTCGGCATCGGCCGGCAGGCGCTCGCCCGCGCCACGCAATACGCCAAGGACCGCGTCGTATTCGGCCGGCCGATCGGCCAGAACCAGGCGATCCAGCATCCGCTCGCCGACAGCTGGTGCGAGCTCGAGGCGGCCTGGCTCGCGACCATGCGCGCCGCTGCGCTCTACGACGCAGGCGCGCCCTGCGGGCCCGAATGCAACATGGCCAAGTACTACGCCGCCGAGGTCGCGTTCCGCGCCTGCGACCGCGCGGTGATGACCCATGGCGGCATGGGCTACGCCAAGGAGTTCCACGTCGAGCGGCTGCTGCGCGAGGTCTACGTGACGCGGATCGCCCCGGTGAGCCGCGAGCTCATCCTCTCCCACATCGCCGAGCGGGCGTTGGGCCTGCCGAAGTCGTACTGACGGAGCGGCCGAGCCGTATGGCGGATACCGGTCTCACGCTCTGGGGCGTCGGCACGCTGCGGGCCATGCGGGCGCACTGGATGCTCGCCGAGTACGGGCTCGACTATGAGCTCCGGCCGATCCAGTCGCGTACCGGCGAGACCTATACCGAGGAATACCTGGCGCTCAATCCGCGCCACAAGATCCCGACCCTCGTGCACGGAGCCTTCGTGCTGGTCGAGAGCGCGGCGATCGTCAACTACATCGCGCGGACCTTCCCCGCGCCCGACGGCTTCTTCGCGCCCGAGGACGGCGCGCGCCGCGCCAAGCTCGAGGAATGGTGCTACTTCATCATGACCGAGCTCGACGCGCATTGCCTCTACGTCATCCGCCGACACGGGGATCTCGCCCACCTCTACGGCGGGGCACCGGTCGCGGTCGAGGCCGCGAAGTCCTACTTCGCCGAGCAGATCGCGGCCGGCGTCTCGCGTTTCGACGGCGCGATCGATTACCTGATGCCCGAAGGCATGAGCGTCGCCGACATACTGATGGTGACGACGGTCGACTACGCGCTCAAATGCGCGATCGCGATCCCGGCGGCCCTGCTCGACTATCGCGCGCGCCTCATCGAGCGCCCCGCCTACAGGCGGGCGCAGGAGCGGAACACGCCGAAGGCCGGCTAGATCGGATCGCATCTGGGTCGGATCAAAAAGTGATCCGACCTGATCACGACCTGCTCTAGGGAAGTGTCGATTTTCACGGAACCGGCCCACCCGCGATATTTCGCGCGGTTCGCGATTGGCGTATACTGGGTTCACGAGTGCGCGATACGACAGGCCTGCACCCGGAGCGGCCGGTATTGTGGATACACATGCGCAGGCCGCGTCAAACCCTTGCGAAGGGTGGTCTCACCATGGTCGAGCAAGAAGCCCTTGGGACCGCGCGTCCCGTGTCGAGCGCGGCCGGCATCCGCCGGATCGGCGCGACGGACCTCTGGC
>Ga0302046_10000817_pt1 | contig 30060 bp, 8 predicted proteins | sample RVTome_11_FD_200261 | JGI IMG/M metagenome (GOLD analysis project Ga0302046, IMG submission 200261) | Soil microbial communities from uranium-contaminated site in the Upper Colorado River Basin, Wyoming, United States - RVT147D111 (version 2) ...
AGGGGCGGCGCTTTCCGCCGGATCGGACCAGGGCGGCGGCGTCTGGACGCTGACCCCGGCGCAGCTCGCGGGCTTGACGATCACGCCGCCGGCCGATTCGGACGGCGATTTCACGCTGACGGTGACCGCGACCTCGACCGAGGCGGACGGCGGCGACACGGCGACCACGGTCGACACCATCGACGTCACCGTCGATGCGGTCGCCGACGCGCCGACCCTCGCGGTGGCCGATGCGACCGGCGACGAGGACACCGCGATCGCGCTCTCGATCGCCTCGGCGCTCACCGACACCGACGGCTCCGAGAGCCTGGCGATCACCGTATCGGGCGTCCCGGCGGGCGCGAGCCTCAGCGCGGGTTCCGATCAGGGCGGCGGCGTCTGGACGCTCACCCCCGCCCAGCTTGCCGGGCTCACGGTCACCCCGCCGGCCGATTCGGACGTCGACTTTACCTTGACGGTCACCGCGACCTCGACCGAGGCCGACGGCGGCGACACCGCGACCACGGTGGGCACCATCGACGTCACCGTCGATCCGGTGGCCGATGCGCCGACGCTCACGGTCACCGGCGACACGACCGGTGACGAGGACACCGCGATCCCGCTCACCGTCGCCTCGGCGCTGACCGACACCGACGGCTCGGAGAGCCTGGCGATCACGATCTCCGACGTGCCCGCGGGCGCCGTGCTCAGCGCCGGCGCAGACCAGGGCGGCGGCGTCTGGACCTTGACCCAGGCGCAGCTCGCGGGGCTCACCATCACGCCGCCCGCCGACAGCGACGGCGACTTCACGCTCACCGTCACGGCGACCTCGACCGACGGCTCGGACACCGCCTCCACGGTCGACACGATCAACGTGACGGTGGACGCGGTCGCCGACACGCCGACGCTCACGGTGGCCGATGCCAGCGGCGGCGAGGACACGGCGATCGCGCTCGCCATCTCGTCCGCCCTCACCGACACCGACGGCTCGGAGGGCCTCGCGATCACCGTTGCGGGCGTGCCGGCGGGCGCCGCCTTGAGCGCCGGCGCCGACCAGGGCGGCGGCGTCTGGACCTTGACGCCGGCCCAGCTTGCGGGTCTCACGATCACGCCGCCCGCCGACAGCGACGGCGACTTCACGCTCACGGTGACGGCGACCTCGACCGAGGCGGACGGCGGCGACACGGCGACGACGGTGGACACGATCAACGTGACCGTCGACGCCGTCGCCGATGCGCCGACGCTCACGGTCGCCGACGCCTCGGGCGACGAGGACACCGCGATCGCGCTGTCGATCGCCTCGGCGCTGACCGACAGCGACGGCTCGGAGAGCCTGGCGATCACCGTCGCCGGCGTGCCCGCGGGCGCGGTGCTTTCGGCCGGTGCCGACCAGGGCGGCGGCGTCTGGACCTTGACCCCGGCGCAGCTCGCCGGGCTCACCATCACCCCGCCGGCCGATTCGGACGGCGATTTCGCCCTCACTGTGACGGCGACCTCGACCGAGGCCGACGGCGGCGACACGGCGACGACGGTGGATACGATCGACGTCACCGTCGGCGCGGTGGCCGACGCGCCGACGCTGACCGTGGCCGATGCGAGCGGCGACGAGGATACGGCGATCGCGCTCTCGATCGCCTCGGCGCTGACCGACACGGACGGATCGGAAAGCCTCGCGGTGACGGTTTCGGGCCTGCCCGCGGGCGCGAGCCTCTCGGCGGGCTCCGACCAGGGCGGCGGCATCTGGGCCTTGACGCCGGCGCAGCTCGCCGGGCTCACGATCACCCCGCCGGCCGACAGCGACGGCGACTTCACCCTCACCGTGACGGCGACCTCGACCGAGGCCGACGGCGGCGACACCGCCACCACGGTGGATACGATCGACGTGACGGTCGATGCCGTCGCCGATGCGCCGACGCTCACCGTGGCGGATGCCAGCGGCGACGAGGACACGGCGATCGCGCTCTCGATCGCCTCGGCGCTGAGCGATACCGACGGCTCGGAGAGCCTGGCGATCACGGTCTCGGACGTGCCGGCAGGGGCGGCGCTTTCCGCCGGATCGGACCAGGGCGGCGGCGTCTGGACGCTGACCCCGGCGCAGCTCGCGGGCTTGACGATCACGCCGCCGGCCGATTCGGACGGCGATTTCACGCTGACGGTGACCTCGACCTCGACCGAGGCCGACGGCGGCGACACCGCGACCACGGTCGACACCATCGACGTCACCGTCGACGCCGTCGCCGACGCGCCGACCCTCACGGTGGCGGATGCCTCCGGCGACGAAGACACCGCGATCCCGCTCTCCATATCTTCGGCCCTCACCGACACGGACGGCTCGGAGAGCCTGGCGGTCACCGTCGCGGGCGTGCCCGCGGGGGCGAGCCTCTCGGCCGGCGCCGACCAGGGCGGCGGCGTCTGGACCCTGACCCCGGCGCAGCTCGCGGGGCTGACGATCACGCCGCCGGCCGATTCGGACGGCGACTTCGCGCTCACCGTGACGGCGACGTCGACCGAGGCCGACGGCGGCGACACCGCCACCACGGTGGATACGATCAACGTGACCGTCGATGCCGTTGCCGACGCGCCGACGCTGACGGTGGCCGACGCGAGCGGCGACGAGGACACCGCGATCGCGCTCTCCATATCTTCGGCGCTCAGCGATACCGACGGCTCGGAGACGCTCGCGGTCACGGTCTCCGGCGTGCCGGCGGGCGCGAGCCTCAGCGCGGGTTCAGACCAGGGCGGCGGCGTCTGGACCCTGACCCCGGCGCAGCTCGCGGGGCTGACGATCACGCCGCCGGCCGACAGCGACGGCGATTTCACCCTGACCGTCACCTCGACCGCGACCGAGGGGGCGAACGGCGACACGGCGACCACCGTCGATACGATCGACGTCACCGTCGATGCCGTCGCCGACGCGCCGACGCTCACCGTGGCCGATGCCTCGGGCGACGAGGATACGGCGATCGCGCTGTCGATCGCCTCGGCGCTCACCGATACCGACGGCTCGGAGACGCTCGCGGTCACGATCTCGGGCGTTCCGGCGGGGGCGAGCCTCTCGGCGGGCTCCGACCAGGGCGGGGGCGTCTGGACGCTGACGCCGGCCCAGCTTGCCGGGCTCACCGTCACGCCGCCGGCCGACGACAGCGCCGACTTCACGCTGACCGTGACCTCGACCTCGACCGAGGCCGACGGCGGCGACACCGCGACCACGGTCGATACGCTCGACGTGACGGTCGCCGGCGTGGCCGATGCGCCGACGCTGACGGTGTCCGACGCCAGCGGTGATGAAGACACGGCCATCGCGCTCGACATCGACGCCGCGCTGACCGACAGCTCCGAGACCCTGACCGTCACGGTTTCCGGCGTGCCCGCGGGCGCGGTGCTGAGCGCCGGCGCGGACCAGGGCGGCGGCGTCTGGACGCTGACGCCGGCGCAGCTCGCCGGCCTCACCGTCACGCCGCCGGCGGACAGCGACGTCGACTTCACGCTCACCGTGACCGCCACTTCCGAAGACGACGGGGACACCGCGGACACGGTCGATACGATCGACGTCACGGTCGATGCGGTGGCCGATGCGCCGACGCTGACCGTGGCCGATGCGAGCGGCGACGAAGACACGGCGATCGCGCTCTCGATCGCTTCGGCGCTGACCGACACCGACGGATCGGAAAGCCTCGCCGTCACGATTTCCGGCGTGCCGGCGGGCGCGAGCCTCTCGGCCGGCGCCGACCAGGGCGGCGGCGTCTGGACCCTGACGCCGGCCCAGCTTGCCGGGCTCACCATCACCCCGCCGGCCGATTCGGACGCCGACTTCACGCTCACGGTCACCTCGACCTCGACCGAGGCCGATGGCGGCGACACGGCGACCACGGTCGACACCATCGACGTGACCGTCGACGCGGCGGCCGATGCGCCGACGCTGACCGTGGCCGACGCGAGCGGCGACGAGGACACCGCGATTGCGCTCACCATCGCCTCGGCGCTGACCGACACCGACGGCTCGGAAAGCCTGGCGATCACCGTCGCGGGCGTGCCCGCCGGCGCTTCGCTCAGCGCCGGCTCCGACCAGGGCGGCGGTGTGTGGACCCTGACCCCGGCGCAGCTCGCCGGCCTCACCATCACGCCGCCGGCCGACAGCGACGGCGATTTCGCGCTCACGGTCACGGCGACCTCGACCGAGGCCGACGGCGGCGATACCGCCACCACGGTCGATACGATCAACGTGACCGTCGATGCCGTCGCCGATGCGCCGACGCTGACCGTGGCCGATGCGAGCGGCGACGAAGACACGGCGATCGCGCTCTCCATCGCCTCGGCGCTGACCGACACGGACGGCTCGGAGAGCTTGGCCATTACCGTTTCGGGCGTGCCCGCGGGCGCTTCGCTCAGCGCCGGCAGCGATCAGGGCGGCGGCGTCTGGACGCTGACGCCGGCGCAGCTTGCGGGCCTCACCGTCACGCCGCCGGCCGATTCGGACGTCGATTTCACGCTGACCGTGACCTCGACCTCGACCGAGGCCGATGGCGGCGATACGGCGACCACGGTCGATACGATCGACGTGACGGTCGATCCGGTGGCCGACGCGCCGACGCTGACCGTGGCCGATGCGAGCGGCGACGAGGACACCGCGATCGCGCTCCAGGTCGCCTCGGCGCTGACCGATACCGACGGCTCGGAGACGCTCGCGGTCACCATCTCGGGCGTGCCCGCGGGGGCGGCGCTGAGCGCCGGCTCCGACCAGGGCGGCGGCATCTGGACCCTGACGCCGGCCCAGCTCGCCGGCCTCACCATCACCCCGCCGGCCGACGACAGCGCCGACTTCACGCTCACGGTGACCGCGACCTCGACCGACGGCGCCGACACGGCCGACACCGTCGACACGCTCGACGTGACGGTCGCCGGCGTGGCCGACGCGCCGACCCTGACCGTGAGCGACGCCTCCGGCGACGAAGACAGCGCCATCGCGCTCGACATCGACGCCGCGCTGACCGACGGCTCGGAGACGCTGACGGTCACGGTCTCCGGCGTGCCGGCGGGCGCCGCCTTGAGCGCGGGTTCCGACCAGGGCGGCGGCGTCTGGACCCTGACCCCGGCGCAGCTCGCCGGCCTCACGATCACGCCGCCGGCCGACAGTGACGCCGATTTCACGCTCACCGTGACGGCGACCTCCGAGGACGACGGCGACACCGCCGATACGGTCGACACCATCGACGTCACCGTGGACGCGGTCGCCGACGCGCCGACGCTCACGGTGGCCGATGCCAGCGGCGACGAGGACACCGCGGTCGCGCTCTCCATATCTTCGGCGCTGAGCGATACCGACGGCTCGGAGACCCTCGCCGTCACGATCTCCGGCGTGCCGGCGGGCGCGGCGCTCTCGGCCGGCTCCGACCAGGGCGGCGGGGTCTGGACGCTGACGCCGGCGCAGCTCGCGGGGCTCACGATTACCCCGCCGGCCGATTCGGACGCCGACTTCACGCTCACGGTCACCTCGACCTCGACCGAGGCCGACGGCGGCGACACGGCGACGACGGTGGATACGATCGACGTCACGGTCGATGCGGTCGCCGACGCGCCGACGCTCACGGTGGCCGATGCCTCCGGCGACGAAGACACCGCGATCGCGCTCTCCCTATCGTCGGCGCTGACCGACACGGACGGCTCGGAAAGCCTGGCGATCACCGTCTCGGGCGTGCCCGCGGGCGCCGCCTTGAGCGCCGGATCGGACCAGGGCGGCGGCGTCTGGACGCTGACCCCGGCGCAGCTCGCCGGTCTCACCATCACCCCGCCGGCGGACGGCGACGGCGATTTCGCCCTCACGGTCACGGCGACCGCGACCGAGGCCGATGGCGGCGACACGGCGACGACGGTCGACACGATCAACGTGACAGTCGATGCCGTCGCCGATGCGCCTACGCTGACGGTGAGCGATGCGAGCGGCGACGAAGACACGGCGATCGCGCTCTCGGTCGCCTCGGCGCTCAGCGACACCGACGGCTCGGAGACGCTTGCCGTCACGATCTCGGGCGTGCCGGCGGGGGCGGCGCTGTCGGCCGGCTCGGACCAGGGCGGCGGCGTCTGGACGCTGACGCCGGCGCAGCTCGCGGGCTTGACGATCACGCCGCCGGCGGACAGCGACGCCGATTTCACCCTCACCGTGACCTCGACCGCGACCGAGGGGGTGAACGGCGACACCGCGACCACCGTCGATACCATCGACGTGACGGTCGACCCCGTCGCCGATGCGCCGACGCTGACGGTCGCCGACAGCTCGGGCCAGGAGGACACCGCGATCGCGCTGTCGATCGCCTCGGCGCTGACCGACACCGATGGCTCGGAGAGCCTGGCGATCACGGTGGCCGGCGTGCCGGCGGGGGCGAGCTTGTCGGCCGGCTCCGATCAGGGCGGCGGCGTCTGGACCTTGACGCCGGCGCAGCTCGCCGGGCTCACCGTCACGCCCGCGCTCGACGACAAGACCGACTTCACGCTCACCGTCACCGCGACCTCGACCGACGGCGGCGACACCGCGACCACCGTCGATACCCTCGACGTCACCGTGACCGGCGTGGCCGACGCGCCCAACCTCACCGTCGCCGACGTGACCGGCGACGAGGACACGGCGATCGCCCTCGACATCGATGCCTCCCTCAGTGATCCGGGCGAGACGCTTTCGGTCACCGTCGCGGGCGTGCCGGCGGGGGCGAGCCTCAGCGCAGGTTCGGACCAGGGCGGCGGCGTCTGGACGCTGACCCCGGCCCAGCTTGCCGGCCTCACGCTCACGCCGCCGGCGGACAGCGACGCCGACTTCACCCTCACCGTCACCGCGACCAGCAACGACGACGGCGACACCGCCGACACGGTCGACACGATGACGGTGACCGTCGATCCGGTGGCCGACGCGCCGACGCTCACCGTCGCCGATGCGGCCGGTGACGAAGACACGGGCATCGCGCTCTCGATGTCCTCGGCGCTGACCGATACCGACGGCTCCGAGACGCTGGCCGTGACGATCTCCGGCGTGCCCGCGGGCGCGGCCTTGAGCGCCGGCTCCGACCAGGGCGGCGGGGTCTGGACGCTGACCCCGGCCCAGCTCGCCGGCTTGACGGTCACGCCGCCGGCCGACAGCGACGCCGACTTCACGCTGACGGTGACCGCGACCTCGACCGACGGCGCCGACACCGCCACGACCGTCGATACCATCGACGTCACCGTGGATGCGGTCGCCGACGCGCCGACGCTGACCGTGGCGGACGCGAGCGGCGACGAGGACACGGCGATCGCGCTCTCGATCGCCTCGGCGCTCACCGACACCGATGGCTCCGAAAGCCTCGCGATCACGGTCGCGGGCGTGCCCGCGGGAGCCAGCCTGTCGGCCGGCTCGGACCAGGGCGGCGGCGTCTGGACCTTGACGCCGGCCCAGCTCGCGGGGCTTACCATCACCCCGCCGGCGGACAGCGACGTCGATTTCACGCTCACCGTGACCTCGACCGCCACCGAAGCCGATGGCGGCGAAACCGCGACCACGGTCGACACGATCGACGTCACCGTCGACCCGGTGGCCGACGCTCCGACGCTCACCGTCACGAGTGACGCGACCGGCGACGAGGACACGGCGATCGCGCTGACCGTCTCCTCGGCGCTCACCGATACCGACGGCTCGGAGAGCCTGGCGATCACCGTCTCGGGCGTGCCCGCGGGGGCGGCGCTGAGCGCGGGCTCCGACCAGGGCGGCGGCGTCTGGACGCTGACCCAGGCCCAGCTCGCCGGTCTCACCGTCACCCCGCCGGCGGACAGCGACGGCGACTTCACCCTGACCGTCACCGCCACCTCGACGGATGGCAGCGACACGGCGGACACGGTCGACACCATCGACGTGACGGTGGACGCGGTCGCCGACGCGCCGACGCTCACCGTGGCCGACGCCTCGGGCGACGAGGACACGTCGATCGCGCTTTCGATCGCCTCGGCGCTGACCGACACCGATGGATCCGAAAGCCTGGCCGTCACCGTCTCGGGCGTGCCCGCGGGCGCGAGCCTCTCGGCAGGGTCGGACCAGGGCGGCGGCGTCTGGACGCTGACCCCGGCGCAGCTTGCCGGGCTCACCATCACGCCGCCGGCCGGTTCGGACACGGACTTCACGCTCACCGTGACCTCGACCGCGACCGAGGCCGACGGCGGCGACACCGCGACGACGGTGGATACGATCGACGTGACCGTCGATGCCGTCGCCGATGCGCCGACGCTCACGGTGGCGGATGCGGCCGGTGATGAGGACGGCGCCATCGCGCTCTCGATCGCCTCGAGCCTCACCGACACCGACGGCTCGGAGACGCTGGCGGTGACCGTCTCAGGCGTGCCCGCGGGGGCGAGCCTGTCCGCCGGCGCCGACCAGGGCGGCGGCGTCTGGACGCTGACGCCGGCGCAGCTCGCGGGGCTCACCGTCACCCCGCCGGCCGATTCGGACGGCGACTTCACATTGACCGTGACCGCGACCGCGACCGAGACCGACGGCGGCGACACGGCGACGACCGTCGATACCATAGACGTCACCGTGGATGCGGTGGCCGATGCGCCGACGCTGACGGTGGCCGATGCCAGCGGCGACGAAGACACCGCGATCGCGCTCCCGATCGCCTCGGCGCTGACCGACACGGATGGCTCGGAGTCGCTGGCGGTGACGGTTTCCGGCGTGCCGGCGGGCGCGGCCTTGAGCGCCGGCTCGGACCAGGGCGGCGGCGTCTGGACGCTGACCCCGGCCCAGCTCGCCGGTCTCACGATCACGCCGCCGGCCGATTCGGACGTCGATTTCACGCTCACCGTGACCTCGACTACGACCGAGGCCGACGGCGGCGACACGGCGACCACCGTCGACACCATCGACGTCACCGTCGATCCGGTGGCGGACGCGCCGACGCTGACGGTCGCCGATGCCTCGGGCGACGAGGACACCGCGATCGCGCTCCAGGTCGCCTCGGCGCTTACCGATACCGACGGCTCGGAGACCTTGGCGGTCACCCTCTCGGGCGTGCCCGCGGGGGCGGCGCTCTCGACGGGCTCCGACCAGGGCGGCGGTGTCTGGACCCTGACCTCGGCGCAGCTCGCGGGTCTCACGATCACGCCGCCGAGCAACGACAGCAGCGACTTCACGCTGACCGTTACCGCGACATCGACCGACGGCGGCGACACGGCGACCACCGTCGATACGCTCGACGTGACGGTCACCGGGGTGGCCGATGCGCCGAACCTCACGGTGAGCGACGCGAGCGGCGACGAGGACACGGCGATCGCGCTCGACATCGCCGCTTCGCTGAACGATCCCGACGAGACGCTGAGCGTCACCGTCTCGGGCGTGCCGGCGGGGGCGGCGCTGAGCGCCGGCTCCGACCAGGGCGGCGGCGTCTGGACGCTGACCCCGGCGCAGCTCGCGGGCTTGACGATCACGCCGCCGGCCGACAGCGACACCGACTTCACCCTGACCGTGACGGCGACCTCGGCCGATGGCGGCGATACCGCCGATACGGTCGGCACGATCGACGTCACCGTCGATCCGGTGGCCGACGCGCCGACACTCACGGTGGCCGATGCGAGCGGCGACGAGGACAGCGCCGTCGCGCTCCCGGTCGCCTCGGCGCTGACCGACACCGACGGCTCCGAAAGCCTCGCCGTCACGATCTCCGGCGTGCCCGCGGGCGCGGCGCTCTCGGCCGGCTCGGACCAGGGCGGCGGCGTCTGGACGCTGACGCCGGCGCAGCTTGCGGGGCTCACCATCACGCCGCCGGCCGACAGCGACGCCGACTTCACGCTGACCGTGACGGCGACCTCGACCGACGGCGCGGACACGGCGACCACCGTCGATACCATCGACGTCACCGTGGACGCGGTCGCCGATGCGCCGACGCTGACCGTGGCCGATGCCTCCGGCGATGAAGACACCGCCATCGCGCTCTCGATCGCCTCGGCGCTCACCGACACCGACGGCTCGGAAAGCCTCGCGATCACCGTCGCGGGCGTGCCCGCGGGCGCTTCGCTCAGCGCCGGCAGCGATCAGGGCGGCGGCGTCTGGACGCTGACGCCGGCGCAGCTTGCGGGCCTCACGATCACGCCGGCGGCCGATTCGGATGCCGACTTCACGCTCACCGTCACCTCTACCTCGACCGAGGCCGACGGGGGCGACACGGCGACGACCGTCGATACCATCGACGTCACGGTGGACGCTGTGGCCGACACGCCGACGCTCACCGTGGCCGACGCGAGCGGCGACGAGGACACGGCGATCGCGCTCCAGGTCGCCTCGGCGCTCACCGACACCGACGGCTCGGAGAGCCTGGCGGTCACGGTCTCCGGCGTGCCCGCGGGTGCTGCGCTCAGCGCCGGCAGCGATCAGGGCGGCGGCGTCTGGACGCTGACGCCGGCCCAGCTTGCGGGCTTGACGATCACGCCGCCGGCGGACAGCGACGCCGATTTCACGCTCACGGTGACGGCGACCTCGACCGAGGCCGATGGCGGCGACACGGCGACCACCGTCGACACGATCGACATCACGGTGGATCCGGTCGCCGACGCGCCGACGCTGACCGTGGCCGATGTCAGCGGGGACGAGGACACGGCGATCGCGCTCTCGATCTCCTCCGCGCTCACCGACACGGACGGCTCGGAAAGCCTGGCTATCACGGTCTCGGGCGTGCCCGCGGGCGCGAGCCTGTCGGCGGGCTCCGACCAGGGCGGCGGCGTCTGGACCCTGACCCCGGCGCAGCTCGCGGGCCTCACGATCACGCCGCCGGGCAACGACAGCAGCGACTTCACGCTCACCGTGACGGCGACTTCGACCGACGGCGGCGATACCGCGACCACCGTCGACACGCTCGACGTGACCGTGACCGGCGTCGCCGACGCGCCCGACCTCACGGTGAGCGACGCCTCGGGCGACGAGGACACCGCGATCGCGCTGTCCATTGACGCGACATTGAGCGATCCGGGCGAGACGCTCGCGGTAACGGTTTCCGGCGTGCCCGCGGGGGCGGCGCTGAGCGCGGGCTCCGACCAGGGCGGCGGCGTCTGGACGCTGACCCCGGCCCAGCTCGCGGGCTTGACGATCACGCCGCCGGCCGACAGCGACGCCGACTTCACGCTGACCGTGACGGCGACCTCGACCGACGGCGCCGATACCGCCGATACCGTCGACACCATCGACGTGACCGTGGACGCGGTGGCCGACGCGCCGACGCTCACGGTGGCCGACGCCTCGGGCGACGAGGACACCGCGATCGCGCTCTCGTTCGCCTCGGCGCTCACCGATACCGACGGCTCCGAAAGCCTCGCCGTGACGGTCTCCGGCGTGCCCGCGGGCGCGGCGCTCTCGGCCGGCTCCGACCAGGGCGGCGGCGTCTGGACGCTGACGCCGGCGCAGCTTGCGGGCCTCACCATCACCCCGCCGGCCGATTCGGATGCCGACTTCACGCTCACCGTCACCTCGACCTCGACCGAGGCCGACGGGGGCGACACGGCGACGACCGTCGATACTATCGACGTCACGGTGGACGCGGTCGCCGACGCGCCGACGCTCACGGTGGCCGACGCGAGCGGCGACGAAGACGCGGCGATCGCGCTCTCGATCTCCTCCGCGCTCACCGATACCGACGGCTCGGAAAGCCTGGCGATCACGGTCTCCGGCGTGCCCGCGGGTGCTGCGCTCAGCGCCGGCTCCGACCAGGGCGGCGGGGTCTGGACGCTGACGCCGGCCCAGCTCGCCGGGCTCACGATCACGCCGCCGGCCGATTCGGACGCGGACTTCACCCTGACCGTGACGGCGACCTCGACCGACGGCGCCGACACCGCCGACACGGTCGACACGATCGACGTCACCGTCGACGCCGTCGCCGACGCGCCGACGCTCACGGTTGCGGATGCCAGCGGCGACGAGGATACCGCGATCGCGCTCCCGGTCGCCTCGGCGCTGGCGGACACGGACGGCTCGGAGAGCCTGGCGGTCACCGTCTCGGGCGTGCCCGCAGGGGCAAGCCTCTCGGCCGGCTCGGACCAGGGCGGCGGGGTCTGGACGCTGACGCCGGCGCAGCTGGCGGGTCTCACGATCACGCCGCCGGCCGACAGCGATGCCGATTTCACGCTTACCGTGACCTCGACCTCGACCGAGGCCGATGGCGGCGACACGGCGACCACGGTCGATACCATCGACGTGACGGTGGACCCGGTGGCCGACGCGCCGACGCTCACGGTGGCGGACGTCTCGGGCGACGAAGACAGCGCGATCGGGCTCTCGATCGCCTCGGCGCTGACCGATACCGACGGCTCGGAGAGCCTGGCCGTGACGGTCTCCGGTATGCCTGCGGGTGCTGCGCTCAGCGCCGGCTCCGACCAGGGCGGCGGCGTCTGGACCTTGACCCCGGCGCAGCTCGCGGGCCTCACCATCACCCCGCCGTCGAACGACAGCAGCGATTTCACGCTCACGGTCACCGCGACCTCGACCGACGGCGCCGACACGGCCGACACCGTCGACACCATCGACGTGACGGTGACCGGCGTGGCCGACGCCCCGACCTTGACGGTGGCCGATGCGAGCGGCGGCGAGGACACGGCGATCGCGCTCTCGATCGCCTCCTCGCTGACCGATCCGGGAGAGACCCTGGCGATCACGGTCTCGGGCGTGCCCGCCGGCGCGAGCCTGTCGGCCGGCGCCGACCAGGGCGGCGGCGTCTGGACACTGACCCCGGCGCAGCTTGCCGGGCTCACCATCACCCCGCCGGCGGATTCGGACGCCGACTTCACCCTCACCGTGACCGCGACCTCGACCGACGGCGCCGACACCGCCGACACCGTCGACACCATCGACGTCACCGTCGATCCGGTCGCCGACGCGCCGACGCTGACGGTGGCGGACGCGAGCGGCGACGAGGACAGCGCCATCGCGCTCTCGATCGCCTCGGCGCTCACCGATACCGACGGCTCTGAAAGCCTGGCGGTCACGGTCTCGGGCGTGCCGGCCGGGGCGAGCCTGTCGGCCGGCTCGGACCAGGGCGGCGGCGTCTGGACCTTGACCCCGGCGCAGCTCGCGGGGCTCACGATCACGCCGCCGGCCGACAGCGACGCCGACTTCACCCTGACGGTGACGGCGACGTCGACGGACGGCGCGGACACGGCGACCACGGTCGATACCATCGACGTCACCGTGGATGCGGTGGCCGATGCGCCGACGCTGACGGTGGCGGACGCGAGCGGCGACGAGGACACCGCGATCGCGCTCCCGGTCGCCTCGGCGCTGACCGACACGGACGGCTCGGAAGTGCTGGCGGTCACGGTCTCGGGCGTGCCCGCGGGGGCCAGCCTCTCCGCCGGCTCCGACCAGGGCGGCGGCGTCTGGACGCTGACCCCGGCGCAGCTCGCCGGTCTCACGATCACCCCGCCGGCCGACAGCGACGCCGATTTCACGCTCACCGTGACGGCGACTTCGACCGACGGCGCCGATACCGCAACCACGGTCGACACGATCGACGTGACGGTGGATCCGGTGGCCGATGCGCCGACGCTGACGGTGGCCGACGCGTCCGGCGGCGAGGACAGCGCGATCGCGCTCTCGATCGCCTCGGCGCTCACCGACACGGACGGCTCGGAAAGCCTGGCGATCACGGTCTCGGGCGTGCCCGCGGGCGCGAGCCTCTCGGCCGGCGCCGACCAGGGCGGCGGCGTCTGGACGCTGACCCCGGCGCAGCTCGCGGGCTTGACGATCACGCCGCCGACGAACGACAGCGACGACTTCTCCCTCACGGTCACCGCGACATCGACCGACGGCGCCGATACCGCGACGACCGTCGACACCATCGACGTCACGGTGGACGGCGACGCCGACGCGCCGACGCTCACGGTCGCCGATGCGAGCGGCGACGAGGACACGGCGATCGCGCTTTCGATCGACGCGGCCCTCACCGACGGCAGCGAGACGCTCAGCGTCACCGTCGCGGGCGTGCCCGCGGGGGCAAGCCTCTCGGCCGGCGCCGACCAGGGCGGCGGCGTCTGGACGCTGACCCCTGCCCAGCTCGCGGGGCTCACGATCACGCCGCCCGCGGACAGCGACGCCGACTTCACCCTCACCGTCACCGCGACCTCGGTCGACGGGGCGGACAGCGCCACCACGGTCGATACCATCGACGTCACCGTCGATCCGGTGGCCGACGCGCCCACACTTACCGTGGCCGATGCGAGCGGTGGCGAGGACACGGCGATCGCGCTCTCCATCGCCTCGGCGCTCACCGATACCGACGGCTCGGAAACGCTGGCGGTCACCGTCTCCGGCGTACCGGCAGGGGCGAGCCTCAGCGCCGGCTCGGATCAGGGCGGCGGCGTCTGGACCTTGACCCCGGCGCAGCTCGCGGGCCTGACGGTCACGCCGCCGGCCGACAGCGACGCCGACTTCACGCTCACCGTCACCGCGACCTCGACCGACGGCGCCGATACCGCGACGACCGTCGATACCATCGATGTCACGGTGGACGCGGTGGCCGATGCGCCGACGCTGACGGTGGCGGACGCCAGCGGCGACGAGGACACGGCGATCGCGCTCTCGATCGCCTCGGCGCTGACCGACACCGACGGCTCGGAAAGCCTGGCGGTCACCGTTTCGGGCGTGCCGGCAGGGGCGAGCCTGTCCGCCGGCTCGGACCAGGGCGGCGGGATGTGGACGCTGACCCCGGCCCAGCTCGCCGGGCTCACCGTCACGCCGCCGGCCGACAGCGACGCCGACTTCACCCTGACCGTGACGGCGACCTCCACGGACGGCGCGGACACGGCGACCACGGTCGATACCATCGACGTCACCGTGGATGCGGTTGCGGACACGCCGACCCTGACGGTCACCGGCGACGTGACCGGCGACGAGGACACCGCGATCGCGCTTTCGATTTCCTCGGCGCTCACCGACACCGACGGCTCGGAGGCCTTGGCCGTCACCGTCTCGGGCGTGCCCGCGGGGGCGAGCCTTTCCGCCGGCTCGGATCAGGGCGGCGGCGTCTGGACATTGACCGCGGCGCAGCTCGCGGGGCTGACGATCACCCCGCCGGCCGACAGCGACGCCGACTTCACCCTCACCGTGACCGCGACGGCGACCGAGGCCGACGGCGGCGACACGGCGACGACGGTGGACACGATCGACGTCACCGTCGACCCGGTCGCCGATGCGCCGACGCTCACGGTGGCCGACGTCACCGGCGACGAGGACACCGGCATCGCCCTCAACATCGCCGCCGCGGTCGACGATCCGAGCGAGACGCTGACGGTGACCGTGGCGGGCGTGCCCGCGGGCGCGAGCCTCAGCGCCGGCGCCGACCAGGGCGGCGGCGTCTGGACGCTGACCGAGGCGCAGCTCGCCGGCCTCACGGTCACGCCGCCCGCGGACAGCGACGCCGACTTCACGCTGACCGTAACGGCGACCTCGACCGACGGCACGGACACGCAGGACACGGTCGACACGATGACGGTGACGGTCGATCCGGTGGCCGACGCGCCGACGCTCACGGTGACCGGCGACGCGACGGGCGACGAAGACACCGCCATCGCCCTCACCATCAATTCGGCGCTGACCGACACCGACGGCTCGGAGACGCTGGCGGTGACGATCTCGGGCGTGCCGGCGGGCGCGAGCCTCTCGGCCGGCTCCGACCAGGGCGGCGGCGTCTGGACGCTGACGCCGGCCCAGCTTGCCGGGCTCACGATCACGCCGCCGGCCGATTCGGATGCGGACTTCACGCTCACCGTGACCGCGACCTCGACCGACGGCGCCGACACGGCCGACACGGTCGACACCATAGACGTGACGGTCGATGCGGTCGCCGACGCGCCGACGCTCACGGTGGCCGACGTCACCGGCGTCGAGGACAACGCGGTCGCGCTCGACATCGCCTCCGCGCTCAGCGACACCGACGGCTCGGAGAGCCTCGCGGTCACGGTCTCGGGCGTGCCCGCGGGCGCCGCCTTGAGCGCCGGCTCGGACCAGGGCGGCGGCGTATGGACCTTGACCCCGGCGCAGCTCGCCGGTCTCACCGTCACCCCGCCCTCGGAGAGCGACGCGGACTTCACGCTGACCATCACCTCGACCGCGACCGAGGCCGATGGCGGCGATACCGCGGCGACCGTCGACACGATGACGGTGACGGTCAATCCCGAGGCCGACGCGCCGACGCTCACGGTCGCCGATGCGAGCGGCGACGAGGACACGGCGATCGCGCTCTCGATCGCCTCGGCGCTGACCGACACCGACGGCTCGGAGACGCTGGCGGTGACGATCTCGGGCATGCCCGCGGGGGCGAGCCTCTCGGCGGGCTCCGACCAGGGCGGCGGCGTCTGGACCCTGACCCCGGCCCAGCTCGCGGGGCTGACGATCACGCCGCCGGCCGATAGCGACGTCGACTTCACCCTCACCGTGACCTCGACCGCCACCGAAACCGACGGCGGCGACACGGCGACCACCGTCGACACGATCGACGTCACCGTCGATCCGGTAGCCGACGCGCCGACGCTCACCGTGGCCGATGCGAGCGGCGACGAGGACACGGCGATCGCGCTCCCGATCGCCTCGGCGCTCACCGACACCGACGGCTCGGAGAGCCTGGCGGTGACGATCTCGGGCGTGCCGGCGGGCGCGGCGCTGTCGGCCGGCTCGGACCAGGGCGGCGGCGTCTGGACGCTGACCCCGGCGCAGCTCGCCGGGCTCACGATCACCCCGCCGTCGGACAGCGACACCGATTTCACGCTCACCGTGACGGCGACCTCCACCGACGGCGCCGACACGGCGACCACGGTCGACACGATCGACGTCACGGTCGACGCGGCGGCCGATGCGCCGACGCTCACGGTGGCCGACACGAGCGGCCAGGAAGACACCGCGATCGCGCTCTCGATCGCTTCGGCGCTCACCGATACCGACGGCTCGGAGAGCCTGGCGATCACGGTCTCGGGCGTGCCGGCGGGCGCCGCCTTGAGCGCCGGCTCCGACCAGGGCGGCGGCGTCTGGACGCTGACCCCGGCCCAGCTCGCCGGTCTCACCATCACGCCGCCGGCCGACGACAGCGCCGATTTCACCCTCACCGTGACCGCGACCTCGACCGAGGCCGACGGCGGCGACACGGCGACGACGGTCGACACGATCGACGTGACCGTGACCGGCGATGCGGACGCGCCGACGCTGACGGTGAGCGACGCCGGCGGCGACGAAGACACCGCGATCGCGCTGTCGATCGCCTCGGCGCTCACCGACACGGACGGCTCCGAGAGCCTGGCGATCACGGTCTCCGGCGTGCCCGCGGGGGCGGCGCTCTCGGCCGGCTCGGACCAGGGCGGCGGCGTGTGGACGCTGACGCCGGCGCAGCTCGCGGGGCTCACCATCACCCCGCCGTCGGACAGCGACGTCGATTTCACGCTCACCGTGACCGCGACCTCGACCGACGACGGCGACACGGCGAGCACCGTGGACACGATCGACGTCACCGTGGACGCGGTGGCCGACGCACCGACGATCTCCGGCGACGTCACCGGCAACGAGGACACGGCGATCCCGGTCACCTTCGCCGCGCTCGGCGACACCGACGGCTCCGAAAGCCTCTCGGTCACGGTCGAGGGCGTGCCCGCGGGGGCGGCGCTTTCGGCGGGTTCGGACCAGGGCGGCGGCACCTGGACGCTGACCGGGGCGCAGCTCGCGGGCCTCACCATCACGCCGCCGTCCGACAGCGACGTGGACTTCACCCTGACGGTCACGGCGACGGCGACCGAGGCCGATGGCGGCGACGCCGCGACCACGGTCGATACCATGACCGTCACGGTCGATGCGGTGGCCGACGCGCCCACGCTCACCGTCACCGGCGACGTCACCGGCAACGAGGACCGCGCGGTCGACGTCGCGGTCTCCCAGCCGACCATCGACGCCGCCGTGCCGGGCACCACGGTGGTGGTCTCCGGCATGCCGGCCGGCGCCACGCTCAACAACGGCGTCGACAACGGCGACGGCACCTGGACGGTCGATCCGTCCGACCTGCCGGGCCTGATGGTGACGCCGGCGCCGGGCTCGAGCGCCGATATCCCGCTCACCGTCGCGGTGAACGGCCCGACCGAGCTGATCGAGACGGGCTTCGACTCCAGCGCCGACGGCTTCACCTATTCCGACGACACCTTCCGCGGCACCTCGCAGCCGGGCTACGCCAGCGGCGCCTATGGCGGCAGCTCGGGCGAGACGGGCGGCGGGCTCCAGGTCGGCCTGGGCGGCATCGACAACGTCGACATTGCCGGCATGTCGGGCGGCTGGTCGCAGACCTTCAACGTCCCGGCCGATGCAACCGGCACGCTCACCTTCTCCTACCGCATGGTGAAGGGCGCCGAGTACGAGGCCGGCGAATACAGCGAGGTGCTGGCGGCGGTCGACGGCACGTTGATGGGCACGGGCGGCAACGACTACATCCTGCATGTCGATGGCGACGGCGGCGGCGACGCGGACGACGACAGCGGCTGGCGCACGGTCACCATCGATCTGGGCACGCTTTCCGCGGGCAACCACACGCTGACGCTCGGCGGCTACGACAACCTCAAGACCTTTAACGACGAAGCCACGCAGATTTTTTTCGACGATGTCTCGCTGACCGCGACCGGCGAGATTGCGTCGGAGGCGGTGGTGGCCGATATCGAGGCGGGCATTCCGCTCACCATCGCCTCGGCGCTCACCGACACGGACGGCTCGGAGACGCTCGCCATCACGATCGCGGGCGTGCCGACGGGCGCGACGCTCTCGGCGGGCAGCGACCAGGGCGGCGGCGTCTGGACGCTCACCCCGGCGCAGCTTTCGGGGCTCACGATCGATCCGGCCGACGACAGCGACGCCGACTTCACGCTGACGGTGACCTCGGTCGCGACCGAGGCCGACGGCGGCGACACCGCGACCACGGTCGAGACGATCAACGTCACGGTCGATGCCGTCTCCGACCTGCCGACGCTCACCGTGACCGGCACCGCATCGGGCAACGAGGACCGGGCCGAGGCGGTCGACGTGTCGGCGGGTACGCTCGCCGCGGCGGGTCCGGGCACGACGGTCCTGGTCTCCGGCGTGCCCGTGGGTGCGGAGCTCAGCAGCGGCACCGACAACGGCGACGGCACCTGGACCGTGCAGGGCGAGAACCTCGACAGCCTGATGATCACGCCGCCGTCCGGCTCGGGCGCCGACATTGCGCTGACCGTCGACGTGATGGGCACGCCGGTCTCGGAGATCAGCACGACATTCAGCGGCAGCTCGGACGGCTTCAACTATTCCGACGACACGTTCCGCAGCACCTCGGAGCCGGGTTACGCCAGTGGTGCCTACGGCGGCGGCTACGGCCAGAGCGGCGGCGGGCTCAGGGTCGACCTCGGCGGCGTCGACGAAGCGGACATCACCGACATGTCGGGCGGCTGGTCGCAGACGTTCAATGTCGCGGAGAACTCGACCGGCACGATCACCCTGTCCTATCGGATGGTGATGGCGGCCGGATACGAAGCCGACGAGTACAGCGAGGTTCTGGTCGCGATCGACGGCACGCTCGTCGGCACCGGCGGCAATGACTACGTGCTGCAAAATTATGGCGACGGCAACGGCGGCGCGAACTACGACAGCGGCTGGCAGACCGTCACCCTCGATCTGGGCACGCTCGGCCCCGGCAACCACACCATCACCCTGGGCGGCTACAACAACCAGAAGACCGTTACGGGCGAGGCGACCGAGATCTACTTCGACACCGTCTCGCTCGATTCCGTGCCCACGACGTCGGAGGCGGTCACCGTCGACATCGAAGCGGGCATTCCTCTCACCATCGCCTCGTCGCTCACCGATACCGACGGCTCGGAAAGCCTCGCGATCACCATCGAGGGCGTGCCCACGGGGGCTTCGCTTTCGGCCGGCACCGATCAGGGCGGCGGCGTGTGGACGCTGACGGCGGCGCAGCTTGCCGGGCTCACCTTCGATCCGGCGCCCGACAGCGATGGCGACGTGCCACTGACGATCATCGCGACCGCGACCGATTCGGGCGGGGCGACCAGCACCGCTACCGACACCATCGTCGTCACCGTGAACCCGGTGAACGACGCGCCGACTGCGGAGACGGGCGTGGCGGCGCTGGAAGCCAACCAGACGCTGAACGGCCAGCTCTACGCCACCGACGACGACACCGCGGGCACGCTGAGCTACGCGCTCGACACCGACGCCACGAACGGCTCCGTCACCGTCGACGCCGACGGCAGCTACACCTACACGCCGAGCGCCGACTACATCGGCGCCGACAGCTTCACCTACGTCGTGACCGACGCCTCCGGCGCCACGTCGACCCAGACGATCACCATCGACGTGGGGATGCCGAGCAACTCCACCTTCGCGGTTCGTGACGAGTTCGGCTCGGCGTCGTTCGCCAACAACGACGGCGAGATGGCCTGGAGCGGCGACTGGATCGAGGACGACTCGGCCGGCGCCGGCGCCGGCGCGGGCAACATCCGGATCACCGGCGGCGAGCTCCGCATCTCCGGCTCGGGATTCCAGAAGCCGACCATCGCCCGCGAGGTCGATCTCTCGAACGCCACCAGCGCCACCCTGAGCTTCGACTGGCGGACGACCACCGGCATCGAAACGAGCGACTCGCTCGTCGTGGAGATCTCCGACGACGGCGGGTCGAGCTGGACCGTGCTGGAGGATTTCGACGGCTACGACGGCGGTGAATTCGGCTCACGCAGCTACGACATCTCGGCCTACGCCTCGGCGAACACGCAGATCCGCTTCCGCGTCGACAACTCCTATGCGGGATCCAACGAGTACTTCTACGTCGACGACCTGCAGATCGAGCAGACCACCGGGCCGGTGGACGACACCATGACCGGCGGCGCCGGCAACGACGCCTTCTACGGCGCGGCCGGCGACGACACGATCTCCGGAGCCGCGGGCAACGACCTCGTCGAGGGCGGCGCCGGGGCCGACAATCTGGACGGCGGCGCCGGCATCGACACCCTCAGCTACGCATCCGCCGCCTCAGGCGTCACCGTCGACCTCGGCGCCGGCACCGGCAGCGGCGGCGACGCGGCGGGCGACACGATCGCCAACTTCGAAAACGTGATCGGCTCGGCCAACGCCGACGACATCACCGGCGATGCCGGCGACAACGTCCTGGAGGGCGGCGCCGGCGCCGACGCGCTCGACGGCAGCGGCGGCAGCGACACCGCGTCCTATGCCGGCTCCAGCCTGGCGGTCAACGTCAGCCTCGCCAGCGGCAGCGGCTCGGGCGGCGATGCCCAGGGCGACACGCTCACCAATATCGAGAACCTGATCGGCTCGGACTGGGACGACACGCTGACCGGCAGCGCCGGCGACAACGTCATCGAGGGCGGGCTGGGATCGGATGTGATCAACGGCGGCGCGGGCATCGACACGGTCTCCTACACGGGCTCCAGCGCGGCGGTCACGGTCGACCTCGACGCGGGCACCGCTTCGGGCGGCGACGCGGCGGGCGACACGCTCTCCAACGTGGAGAACGTGACCGGCTCGAACTACGACGACGCGCTCACCGGCGACAGCGGCGACAACACGCTGTCGGGCGGGGCGGGCAACGACACGCTCACCGGCGGCGACGGCAACGACACGCTGTCGGGCGATGCCGGCAGCGACCTGCTGATCGGCGGCGCCGGCGACGACATCTTCCTCTTCGGCGCCGGCGACGACGACGACACCGTCCAAGGCGGGCTCGCGGGCGGCTGGACCGACACGCTGCAGCTCGAAGGCGTCACCGGCGACCATCTGACCGGCGACTGGACGCTGACGCTGACCTCGGGCTCGATCGAGGGCACGACCAGCGGCGCCATCACGCTCTCGCAGGACGCCGAGGGCACGATCGTGGTCGCCGACGGCTCGACCGTCACCTTCGAGGGGATCGAGCAGGTCCAGTGGTGACGCCGGCCCCAGATGCGTGAATCCGATCCAACTATTTGATGATAGCGCAGAGTCATGTGATCAGGTCGAATCAAGACCTGCTCTAGGGCCGGCCGGCAACCGGACTATCCAGACAGTGCTGTGACGATGTGGGCGCGGCTCAGGCGGCGGCGTCGGCGCCGGGCTGGTTCTCGTGGATCACGCGGTTGCGGCCGCCGCGCTTGGCCGCGTAGAGCGCTTCGTCGGCGCGCTGGATGAAATCCGTCGACGGCTCGCCGGCGCGGTAGACCGACACCCCGGCCGACAGGGTGATCTGGCCCAGCGACTGGCCGGACTGGCGGTTGACGATGCGCTTCTTGGCCACCGTCTCGCGGATGTTGTCGCCGAGCCGCACGGCGTGCTCGAGCGCGGTATTCGGCAGCAGGATGGCGAACTCCTCGCCGCCGTAGCGCGCCGCCATGTCGCGGCCCTTGATGCATTCGGTGAAGGTACGCGCGACCAGGCGCAGCACCTGATCGCCGAGCTGATGGCCGTAGTTGTCGTTGAACTGCTTGAAGTGGTCGATGTCGAGCATCAGCAGCGTGAGGGCATTCTCGTCCTGCTCGGCCTCGATCGACATGGCGCGGATCGCCTCGTCGAAGGCCTTGCGGTTGGCGAGGCCGGTCAGCGAATCGGTCAGCGCCTCGCGGCGGGCGTTGTTGATGGTCTCGCGCAGGGCCGTCACTTCCTGGGTCGAGGCGACCAGCTCGGATTGCAGCTTGTCGTGGCGGTCGGACACCTTCTTGGTTTCCGCCAGGATCGCGGCCACGATCGAGCGGACCTCGGTGGCGCTGTTCTGCTCGGCGAGCTTGCCGGAGAAGGTTTGCAGCGCCTCGCCGTATTCGGCACTGCCGGCGCCGGCTTCCTCCACGAAGCCCATCAGCCGTTCGATCGCGCGCTCCAGCGACTGGCCGGTCTCGCGGATCGTCTCGCTCTCGCTGACGATGCCGAAATAGCGGTCGTAGAGCGCGCTCGCCAACTCCTTGGTGATCGGCTCGTTGAGGTCGAGCAGCGCGTCGATGTCGCGCTTGAGGTCCGGGGCGCCGCCGGAGTGATAAACGTACCAGATGGTGTAGTTGTCCGGCGTCGCGGGCAGCTGGATGTCGCGCATCCGCTTCATCGCCGAGTCGCCATGCGCCAGCGCCTGGGCGAAATTCTCCGGGAAGTACATGCCAGTCTTTCGTACAGGGCGCTTTCGCGAGTGGCCGGCCGCCCTGGAATAAGGACGGTGGCGGAGCCGAATCGTAATGCGGACTCTCTGAAAAACCTGTTAATGCGGGGCCGCAGGCCCGCGGGAATCAACGAAATATTGATTAAATAGCTTTGCATTTTCGCGGATAAGTACATGCCGCGCGGCTTTGCCGGCCCGGCGCATCGCGCGGCACGGCCCGGCCACGGCGGCGCATCCGCTGCCGCGGCACATGGCCGTGCGCGGGTTGCGGCATGCGGGGGTGTTCGACGCCGCGAGGCCCTTGCGCGCCACCGTGCCGCTTCCCCGTCGGGCGAAAATGGGCTAGGGCCTCCCCGGGCGGCCTGGCCGCTCGGCTGGAGGGCGGTTTCATGGCATCTCGATCGGCCCGTGGGCGGCGCCTGCGATACGCGCTTGAGGCGGCGGTCGTCCATGCGGCGGTTTTCCTGATCCGCCTGCTTCCGCTGCGCGCGGCCTCGGCGCTGGGCGGCTGGCTCGGCCGCACCATCGGCCCCCGCGTCGCCGTCTCGCGGCGGGCGGCGGCGAACCTGGCGGCGGCGTTTCCGCAGGCCGGCGAGGCCGAGCGCCGCGCCATCATCCGCGGCATGTGGAACAATCTCGGGCGCACGGGGTTCGAATACCCGCATTTGCGCAAGTTCTGGGAGGACGACCTGTTCGAGCGCGTCGCCGAGCACGGATTCGGCAATGTCATGGCGGCGGCCGAGCGCGGCGAGCCGGTGACGATCAAGGGCCGGCGCATCGAGCTGGTCGGCGTGGAGCAGGCGCTGGAGCTTTATTTCCGGCCCGGCCCGCACATCATCTTTTCCGGCCATCTGGGCAATTGGGAAGTCCTGCCGATGCTGGGAAACATGCTCGACATGAACGTCGACGTGATCTTCCGCCGGCCGAACAATCCCCATGTCGACCGGCTGCTGATCGAGATGCGCGGGTCGCATGGCGGGCTGGTGCCCAAGGGCGCGCTGGGGGCGGTGCTCTCGCGCAGCACCCTGGAGCGGGGCGGGCTGCTGGGCCTGCTCGCCGACCAGAAGCACAATCAGGGCGTCGCCGTGCCGTTCTTCGGCCGGCCCGCGATGACCGCGCCGATGGTCGCCAAGCTGGCGCTGCAATACCGCTGCCCGGTGCACGGCGCCTGGGTGCGGCGCCTCGACCGGCTGAACTTCCGCGTCACCATCGAGCCGGCGCTCGATATCCCCGACAGCGGCGACCAGGCCGCCGACGTGGCGGCGATCCTGGCCCAGGTCAACGCGACCTACGAGCGCTGGATCCGCGAGAGCCCCGAGCAGTGGATGTGGGTGCACCGGCGCTGGCCCAAGGATGTCGTGGGATAGCCGGCGCGCGCTCGCCGCCGGACCGACCGTCGCATGCCCGGCGCGCGAACCGGTTGAGCCGGCCGAACCCGCGAACTAGTATGGGCGACTGGCTTCGGATACGCACGGACATGCCGCAGTGCAGCATTGACATGCCGTGGTGCATGTCCGACAACAGCGCCCGATTTCGACGCCCTCAGGCACGGTAAGGACCGGACGTTCAATGCCCGACAGCACGACCACGGAGAGTACCTTCGACGCGGTTGCCGATATCATTGCCGAAACGAGCTCGATCGAGCGCGACAAGATCACCTTGCAGTCGCACACGATCAACGACCTCGGCATCGACAGCCTCGATTTCCTCGACATCACCTTCGCGATCGACAAGCGTTTCGGCATCAAGATGCCGGTCGAGCAGTGGATGGAGGACGTCAACGAGGGCCGCGCCTCGGCCGACGAGTTCTTCGTCATGAGCAACCTGGTGGCCAAGATCGACGAGCTGATCTCCGCCAAGGCCTGATCGCCGGGCGGGCCCGGGTCCCCCCATGCAGCTCGAGTATTTCCAGCTCGTCGACCGGGTGGACCAGTTGGACCCGCAGGCGGGCTTCATCCAATGCCGTGCCGAGGTGCCGGAAACGTCGACCATCTTCGAGGGACACTTCCCCGATCTTCCGATCCTGCCGGGCGTCCTGCTGGTCGAGAGCATGGCGCAGACCTCCGGCTTCTTGCTGTTGACCTTGGAAGATTTCGAGCGGTTGCCCTTCCTGATCCAGATCGAATCGGCGAAGCTGCGAACCTTCGTCGTGCCGGGCGAGGCGTTGCGGATCACCGGCGCGCTGGTCCACCAGGGCTCGGGTTACGCGGTCACCAAGGGCGAGATATTTCGCGGGGATAAATCGATTGCCAGCGCCGAGCTCCGCTTTCGCATCATGGCGTTCCCGACCGAAGCGCTGCGGGACCGCGTCCGCGCGCGCACCGAGGAAGTGGGCCTTGCCGAAGCGATCGGCTAGCATTCTGCCCGCTTGCGTGGACTCGGGCGTGGATGCGGGCCGGGGCGGTGGAACCCGAAAAGGCCAAGGCGTACTCGAAGGGTGGCGAACGTGACGCGCGAGGTATGGATCACCGGCACGGGCCTGCTCTCGCCGCTCGGCGAGGGCAGCGACGAATGGTGGCCGAAGCTCGGCGATCCCGGCGCCATCGCCGCGGCGATCGACACCGAGAGCCAGGCGCCGTTCCCCATCTACCCGATCGGCGATTATGACATCGGCAGCCAGATTCCGCGGCCCGGCGACCAGCGCACCATGGGCCCGCTCATGCAATACGGCTGCTACGCCGCCGGACTGGCGCTGGACGCCGCGGGCGTCACGGGCGATGAAGAGCTCCTGCTGCGCACCCACATGGTGGTGGCTTCAGGCGGCGGCGAGCGCGACTGGACCCTCGACCACTCGATCCTGGAGAACCTCGCCAAGGTCGAGAACCGGGGCGTCTACCTGAACGAGCAGCTTGCCAACGAGCTCAGGCCGACGCTCTTCCTGGCCCAGCTTCCCAACCTCTTCGCCGGCAACATCTCGATCGTCCACGGCGTCGCCGGCTCCAGCCGCACCTTCATGGGCGAGGAGGCGGCGGGTGTCGACACGGTGCGCATCGCCTACGAGAAGATCCGCGCGGGCCAGGGCGATCTGTTCCTGGTGGGCGCCGCCTTCAACGCCGACCGTCCGGACATCATCCTGATGGCCCATGCCGGCGGCTTCACGCTGAGCCGGCCGGTCGGCAACCTCTGGGACCGGCCACGGGACGGCGTCGCCCTCGGCAGCGCCGGCGCCTTCCTGGTGCTGGAGGCGCGCGAGCACGCGCAGGCGCGCGGCGCGGCGCCGGTGGCGAAGCTCTCCGGCGTGGTGAGCGGGCTGTCCGACCGCAGCGACGGGGCCGCGGCCAGGCTCGCCCAGGCGCAGTGGGCGGCCCTGTCGCAGGGTGTGCACGACGGGCCGTTGGCGGTGATGAGCGGCGCCTGCGGCTCGGGGCCGATCACCCGTGAGGAGCAGACGTTCCTCGAGAGCATCGCGGCCGCCGGGCGGACGCCCGCGGTGCGCGGCACCGGGCGCGCCCTCGGCCATTCGATCGAAGCCTCCTTCCTCGCCAACCTGATCGTCGGCATCGGCTGCCTGGAGCGGCGCGCGGTCTTTCCGCCGCTCTCGCCCGAGGCGCCGATCGAGGCGCGCGTTGAGACGGCGGAGGTGGATCAGGTATTAGTAACGGGGTGGGGCTATATGCTGGGCGAGGGCATGGCCCTCCTGGAGGCAACAGATGGGTAACGGCGATGGCTAAGGGCAACGCGGGCAATGGCGCGGGCAAGCCGATCGCGGTCACCGGCATCGGCGTCATCACGCCGCTCGGCCGGGGCGTGGAGGAGAACTGGCGCAAGCTGATCGCCGGCACCTCGGGCATCCATGCGATCACCCGGTTCTCGACCGAGGGACTGCGCACCACGATCGCGGGCTCGGTGGATTTCCTCGACCTCGAGCGGCCGACGCCGCCGGCCTTGAGCCACGCGCTGGCCGACGGCGCCGCCGCGGAGGCGATGGGGCAGGCGGGCTGGCTGGAGGAAGAGGACGAGTTTCCGGGCGAGCTTTTCATCGCCGCCCCGCCGCTGGAGCACGACTGGCAGACGCGCCATGAGCTTTGCCACACGCTGGCCGGCGGGCCCGCGAGCCCCTACACGATGGTCGGCGCGAACTTCCGGCCGAACGTCCACACCGCGCCGGCGCACCGCGACTACACCTTCGGCAACCTCGCCGCCCTGCTGGCGCGTAAATACCGCACCCAGGGCTCGCCGATCACGCTCACCACCGCCTGCGCCTCCGGCGCCTCGGCGATCCAGCTCGGCGTCGAGGCGATCCGGCGCGGCTCGCATCCGGCGGCGCTCGCCGTCGGCACCGACGGCTCGATCCAGGAGGAGGCGCTGATCCGCTTCTCGCTGCTCTCCGCGCTCTCGACCAAGAACGACCCGCCGCAATCGGCCTCGAAGCCCTTTTCCAAGAACCGCGACGGCTTCGTGATGGCCGAGGGCGGCGCGGCGCTGGTGCTGGAAGACCCCGAGCTTGCGAAGGCGCGCGGGGCCAAGATCCTGGCTTACGTGCGCGGCTGCGGCGAGGCCGCCGACACCTTCCACCGCACCCGCTCGAATCCCAACGGCAAGGCGATCATCCGCTCGATGCAGGGCGCCATCGACGACGCCGGCATCGCGCCGCAGGACGTCGGCTACATCAACGCCCACGGCACCAGCACGCCGGAAAACGACAAGATGGAGTGTCTCGGCATCCAGAACGTCTTCGGCGGCCACGCCGAGAAGGGCCTCGCCGTCAGCTCGAACAAGTCGATGATCGGCCACACGTTGACCGCCGCCGGCGCGGTCGAGGCGAGCTTCAGCGTGATGACGCTGGTCGACGGGATCCTGCCGCCGACCATCAACTACGAGGTGCCCGACCCCAACCTGCCGCTCGACGTGGTGCCCAACGAGGCGAGGAAGGCCTCGCCCGACTTCGCGCTCTCCAACTCCTTCGGCTTCGGCGGTCAGAACGTCTCGCTGGTCTTCGCGCGCGAGGCCGGTTGATGGCGGGTAAGGTTCTCGTCACCGGGGGCGCGCGGGGCATCGGCGCCGGCATCGTCCGCCGCCTCGCCGCCGACGGCCACGAGGTCGTCTTCACCTACAACGCCTCCAAGGCGCCGGCCGAGGCGCTGATCGGCGAGATCAAGGGCGCGGCGCCCGACGCCGACATACGCACCATCGGCTGCGACATGTCCGACCGCGCGGCGGTCGACGCCTTCGCCAAATCGGTCGAGGAGGAGGGCGGCTACTACGGCTTCGTCCACAATGCCGGGCTCTCCTACGACAACCTCGCGGCGATGATCGACGTCGAGGCGGCGCTGCCGGCGATGCAGGTGAACTTCTGGTCGGCGGTGCGGGTGGTGCGCGCCATGCTGCGCGGCATGATGCGCGCGCGCGACGGCCGCATCGTCTTCATCGGCTCGGTGACGGCGCTGCGCGGCAATGCCGGCAACGCCACCTACGCCGCGACCAAGGCGGCGCTGCTCGGCTACACCAGGACCGTGGCGACCGAGATCGGCCGGCGCAACGTGACCGTCAACTTCATCTCGCCCGGCTACGTCGACACCGACATGCTGGCGCCCTACGCCGAGATGCGCGAGAAGCTGGAAAAGCAGATCCCGCTCCAGCGCTATGCCCAGCCCGCCGACATCGGCGGCGTGGTCTCCTTCCTGCTCTCGTCCGACGCGGCCTACGTCACCGGCGCCGACATCGCCGTCGACGGCGGCCTTTCCGCGAGCCTGGGCGTCCAGCGATGACCGGGACGATGCAGGCGCTGCGCCTCCAGGAGGAAGGGGGCGCGGTCCGGCTCGACGAGGTCCCCAAGCCCGCCGCGCCCGTGGGCGACGCGGTGCTGGTGCGCATGCGCGTGGTCACGCTCAACCACCTCGACCTCTTCGGCTTCCGCGGCATGGCCTTCGCCAAGCGCCAGCCCTTTCCGATCACCGTGGCCGTGGAGGGCTCGGGCGAGGTCGAGGCGGTCGGCCCCGAGGTCGAGGCGCTCAAGCCCGGCGACGGCGTGGTGCTCTACCCCGGCATCTTCTGCGGCGCCTGCACGCATTGCCTGGCCGGCCGGGAGAACCTCTGCGGGAACGTCGCCGGCATCATGGGCTTCCACGTCGACGGCATCGCCGCGCAATGGGTCGGCGTGCCCGAAGCGCGCGCGATCAAGGTGCCGGCCGGGGTGGCGCTGCGCGACGCGGCCTGCGCCACCACCACCTTCGGCACGGTCCAGCACATGCTGTTCGACAACGCCAAGCTCCAGGCCGGCGAGACCATCCTGGTCCATGCCGGCGGCAGCGGCATCGGCTCGACCGCGATCAAGATGGCCAAGGCCGTCGGCGCCACCGTCATCACCACCGTCGGCAGCGAGGCCAAGGTCGAGAAGGCCAGGGCGCTCGGGGCCGACCACGTGATCAACTACACGCAAGACCGCTTCGAGAGCCGCGCCCGGCGCCTGACGGACAAGAAAGGCGTCGACGTGGTCTTCGAGCATGTCGGGCCCGCCACCTGGGCTGGCAGCCTGCTCTCGCTCAAGCGCGGCGGGCGGCTGGTCACCTGCGGGTCGACCACCGGCATCGTCGCCGAGACCAACCTCTACCAGATCTTCCAGCAGCAGCTGCGCATCTTCGGCTCGTTCGGCTTCACGCGGCAGAACATCCGCGACGCGCTCGACAAGATGGCGGCGGGCATCACGCCGGTCATCGACACCGAGATCGCGCTGGAGGATTTCGCGGTCGCGCTCGAGCGCCTGAAGACCCGCGACGTCTTCGGCAAGATCATCGCGACGGTTCCTTAGTCACACTGATGCTTAGCTTGGCGCGCTAGAGCATATTCCGATCGTTTGGCATCACCGGCCCGCTCCCCCACCCGGCCACCCAATGGCAGTATCCGGTGGGTGGCCGGGTGGGGGAGCGGGCCGGCGCCGATTCCGCGTGAGCGGAATATGCTCTAGCCGATCGCGACTGCGCCCGTCGCCGTGAGTTCGCGCAGC
>Ga0302046_10000818_pt1 | contig 30044 bp, 35 predicted proteins | sample RVTome_11_FD_200261 | JGI IMG/M metagenome (GOLD analysis project Ga0302046, IMG submission 200261) | Soil microbial communities from uranium-contaminated site in the Upper Colorado River Basin, Wyoming, United States - RVT147D111 (version 2) ...
CCGCACGGCGGCGGCCACCCGCTCGGGGGCGCGGGCGATCAGCGCGTCGGTGGTGGCGAGCGCGGCGAACGTGTACTGCCCGGCCGCCGGTGGTCCGTCGCCGCGCCGCACGTCCAGCACGACCTGACCGACGCCGCGGCGCACGGCCGTCTCGCTGCCGAGCGCGTTGGCCCAGAATCCATCGACGAGCCCGCGCTCGAGGGCGTCGGCGGCGAGGACGCCGAAGGAGGCGCCCGGCGCCTCGGCGCCGGGCACCGGCGCGATCGTGATGCCGTCCCGAGCAGGGTCGATCCCGGACTCCCGGAGGAGGTGAATGAACGCGCGGTCGGGGCCGCGCGCGGCGCCGATGCGGAGCCCCTTGACGACCGCAACGTCGCCGCGGCGGGCCCCGAGGCTCGCCCGGAGGACGAGGAGCCACGGGGTCCCCCGCGAGAGCGTGACGATGAGCTTGGCGCCCTTCCAGCCGGGGAACGCGAGCAGGACCGTGTGGGCCCCGCCCGCCACGAAGTCGACGTCGCCATCCCGCAGCGCGTTCACCGCCTCCAGCGAGGGCATCAGCGCGAGATGGGCGTCGATGCCTTCCTCGCGATACAGGCCGAGCTCCTCGGCGGCGAGCGCCGGGAAGTAGGAGTTCGTGACCAGGTCTGGCGTCGCGATCTTCACGTTGCCTCTCCGCACCTCGGGGGCCGCGCGCCCCCATCGGCGACGACGGTTGCTGCGCACCAAAGATACCGCCGGACGTCGCCGCCGGCCAGCGCAGGAGCTCGCCACGCCGAGGCGCTCTACCGCACGACCGCGCCGGGCGGCCTGCCGCTCGGCCGGCCGAACCCGTTCGGCGAGGCGCTGTATCACCTCTCCTTCTGGTCCGTGCCGTATCGCACGAGCACCGGCTGCTTTCTCCAGATCCCGTACATGGCGGGCTACGGAGGTAACCTCGTGGCGCTCCTGCCGAACGGGGTGTCGGCGTTCCGGTTCGCCGACGCCATGATCTACGACGTGCCCGCGTTGATCAGGGCCGGCGAGGCCATCCGCCCGTTCTGTGCGTCAGCCACGACGACGGCGGCGCCGGCCCGGACGCCGCTGGGGGCGAGCGAGCTGCGGGCCGAGCTTCCGGGGCGCACGTTCGAGTCGGCGCTGTCGCGGTGGGGGCTCGACCCGTCCGGTGTGATCCGGGCCGAATCGAAGAGCGACTTCGACGTCGGCCGCTGGATCATCACCGATGACGGGAAGTACTGTCGCACCTGGAACGTGTGGGAGCGCGGCCAGCCGGGCTGCTTCACGGTGTATCGGGACGGGGAGACGTTCGAGCTCCATGGCATCGACCGGTGGGCGCTCATCAGGGTGACTCGCACGCCGGAGGCCGTGGAGCGCTGATCGCCGAGGGCTCCTCGGCGAGCCGCTTGATCGTCAGCATCATGCGCCGCTCCATGATGAAGTGGGCGGGTTCCCAGAACAGGAGATCGGCGGTCCGGCGGGAGGGGCTGGCCACCTCGGCGCCGAGGCTCAGCATCACGAGACGTGTCTGATTTTCGGCCACGCGATCGAGGACGAACGACCAGACTCCCTCGCGGGCCCGGCCCTCCGCGGCGACACGCTGGGCGTCGCCGGGCAACACCAGCACCATGGCCCGCTCGGGCACGACGCTGGCCACGACCATGCGCGCCTGGCCCCCGAACCTGTCCTCCGGCCCCATCCAGACGGTGTCGCCCGGCTGTCGATCGCCGAGCCCGGGAATCAGGCGATACACGTTGCGGATGTCCGCGCCGATGAGATTCTCGAGCCAGGTGTAGCTGTAGAATCCACCCCGGTCGCGGCCGACCTGCATGATCCACGGCCAGATCCCGCTCGGGGGAGCCTCGATGGCGACGGCGCGCACGGCGCGGGTCCGGGGTCGCGCGACGAGGTCGTCGCCGGGCCACCGCCGTGACACCTCGGCCGCCGTCGCGCCCCAGCGGAAGTGCCACGGACGCACGATGAACCAGTACGCGGCCGCGGCGGCGCCGGCGAGGGCGACACCGCGGCCGGCCCGGAGGGCCGAGGCCGCAACGCGTGGAGCGGGGATCGTCATGGCGCCATCGTACTCCACGGCGGCATGACAGGCGGCCGTCACGGTCCTGAAAGGGGTGGCTTCACCGTGTGGCTGGCGCTCGCTCTCTACGGCCTCTGGACGGGCGCGACCTACGCGCTCGAGGGCGGGCCGCGGACCTTCTTGCGGCCGGAAGCCGCGGGCCTTCGCGTGCTCTACACGGCCGTCGCGAACATGCTGATCGGCGTGGTCGGCAGCGGTCTGGTGCTGCGCCACCTGGCCCGCCAGGGGCGGCTCGCCCCCGCCGCGGCCGGGTTTGGCTCGGGTCGACGATCTGCCGTGACGACCGCCGCCGGGTTCGTGCTCGGCCTGACTGTCTATCTGCTCCAGGGGGCGCCCTCGCTCGATCCCATCGTCCTGCTGAATGGTTTCGCCCAGGTGCTCCCGGTCTCGGCGGCGGAGGTGCTCGTCTGCTGGTCGGTGGTCGGGGCGGCCGCCGGCACCTCGTCGCGAGCGCGGCGGGCGCCGACGCTGCTCGCCGCGCTCCTGGCCAGCGCGCTGTTCGGGCTCTATCACCTCGCGCACAGTCCCCCCTTCAGCACCTGGACGATGGTCGGTGGGCTGACCGTGGTCGGGCTCGCGACCAGCGTGTTCTTCTTCGTGAGCCGTGACGTCTACGGCACGATCGTCTTCCACAACTTCCTGGCCCTCTTCGGGGTGCTGCACGCCCTGCTGGAGGCCGGCGCGCTGGCCCGCTACGAGGCGCCGCAGGCGCCCCTGTTGATCACGGCCACGCTGGCCATCGGACTGATCGCGGCGGTGTTGAACGGAATGTTCACGTGCCGTACCACACCTCGGTGATGCGGCCTCGCCAGTACACCTCGGGGCCCTCGGGGAGCAGCCACTCGACCTCGCCGCGCAGGGGGATGCGCATCCCGTCGCGCTCCTCGTAGGCGGAGAATCGTCCCCGCCAGGGGGTGGGGACGGCGCGCCCGCCGACGGCGCGAGCGCGTTCCGGCGTGAACACGCCGAGCACCAGGGAATCGGCGCCGAAATGGAAGTCGAGGGACACCGTCGTCGTCCCCACGCTCAGGGTGGCGCGGGCGGTGGAGTCGTCGAGCGGTGTCCACATCACGCCACCGGACGGCAAGAGAGCGGTCGGGAACCAGACGGCCTCCGCGAGATAGCGGTGCAGCGCCCCGGCGGCGATCGCGGGCGTCCCCTCCACGGCGGCCACCGTGAACAGGCCCTGCACGCTCGCGCGCATGGACCCGGTCGCCTCGACGAAGGCGTCGCGGACGCGGATGGCGAGGCCGGGGGTCATGCGGATCCGCGCATCCCAGACGAAGCCGGCTGGCCGGGTCGCGACATGCTGGGTGGCCTGGAAGGGACGCCAGCCATCGGGTGGCCGGAGCAGGAAGTCCCCCTGCTGGCCGAGGCGCGCGAGCCGGATCATGGGCTGCCCGTCGCGCAGGACCGCGCGCAAGTACCGCGCCGCGGGAGCGGGCAGGCCGTCGAGCTCGGCGGCCGAGAACGCGGCCGGCAGGTTGGGGGCGGTGCCGCCCGTGAGCCGTTCGACAAGGTGGGCGGACTGCGCGCGCCACCGGTGGCCGGCGACGGCCAGCAGCGCGCCCAGGCCCAGCCCGAGGACGACGAGGACGAGGACGACGACTTCCATCGGACGGTGAATGCACGCCCCCGGGACGGATTGCAAGAGCAGTGTGGGTCTGCAAGCGAAGGGCCGTTCGGCCGTTGACCGCGGGGGTGCGGGGGGTCCAGACTGCACGCGCTGGAAAGGTTGCCCGGATGCCGCGCCGGATCGGCGCGCTCGGCGCACGGCGACGAGCGGGAGGGAGTGGATCATGCAGACATCGCGCTTTCTCGCCCAGCTCATCGGCCCCACCTTCCTGGTGATCGGCCTGGGCATGCTCGCGAATCCCGAGGGTTATCGCACGATGGCCCGGGAATTCCTGAAGAGCCGTGCCCTGATCTACCTCGCCGGCCTGCTCGCGCTGGTGCCCGGCCTGGCGATCGTGATCGTGCACAACGTCTGGGTCCCGGACTGGCGGTTGATCATCACGATCTTCGGCTGGCTCGCGGTGATCGGCGGCGTGTTCCGCCTGCTGTTCCCGCAGAAAGTGACGTCGATCGGCGAGAAGATGGTGGCGAGCACGCGCTCCATGCTCGTGGGCGGCGTCGTCGTGATGGCCCTCGGCGCGATCCTCGGTTTCTACGGGTACTTCGCGTAGCCCGGACCCGCCGACGAGGGATCATGAGCGGGTCCATGCCCCCGGCGTCGCCGGAGACAGCCGGGATGCGCCCGACTACCGCTTCTTGAGCCGCAGCTCCTCCAGGGGCGCGGCCCAGGGATACGGATCGATCATCATCAGCGCGGGGTTCTCCAGCCGCGGTCCCACCCCGCTCGGCCAGATGTAGTCGTAGATCGCCGCGAAGCGGACGCGCTCGTGGAGCAGCTGCTGGATGCGGTGCAGCAGCTCCTCGCGCTTCTTGCGGTCCGGCTCGCGCTCCTGCTGCCGGTAGAGCGCCTCGATGTCGGGATAGGCGCCGTAGGCGTAGGCGCCCTCGCTGGGGACGATCTGCGACATCCGGGAGGCGGCGTTGCCGTAGACGGCGACGATGCAGAGGCAGAGCCCCTTCAGCTTCTTCGTCCCCAGCGCGGAGTAGAAGGCCGCCCGCTCCATGGTCCGCAGCTGCGTCCGGATGCCCACCGCGGCGAGGTTGGCGGCCACCGCCTCGGCCATCGAGAAGTACGGCGGCCACGGGTGCAGCTCGCCGGCGTCGAAGCCGTTCGGGTACCCCGCCTCGGCCAGGAGCTTCCGGGCCCGCGCCGGATCGTAGGCGTGGGGCTCGAGCGGGAGCGCGAACTCGAACGCCCGGGGGACGATGTTGCCGTTCAGCTTGGAGGCGCCGAGGTTCTCCGCCTCGTTGATCGTCCGCCGGTCGATCGCGTGGCTGGCCGCCAGCCGCACGCGCCGGTCGTGCCAGGGCGACTTCGCGTCCCACTGGTCGAGGAAGTCGAGGTAGAAGGTGCCGATGCCGCCGGAGAACGCCAGCTTGAGGTTGGGGTCGCGCTGGACCTCCTGGGCCTGGGGGGCGTCCAGCAGGTAGGCGAGGTCGACCTCGCCCCGCTTGACCATGGCCAGGCGCGTGTTGCTGTCGGGGACGCTCTTGAACACGAGCCGCTTCACGGAGGGCACCTTGCGCCAGTAGCTCTCGTTGGCCTCCACCACCAGCTCGATGCCGGGCTGCTGGCTCACGAACTTGTAGGGACCCAGGCCGATCGGGTGCTTGCGGAAGCCGTCGGCGCCCACCTCTTCCATGTACTTCTTCGGCACGATCCAGGCGGCGCCGGAGGCGAGCGTGCCGTAGAAGGTCATGAAATCGGGCCACGGCTCCTTCAGGTGGAAGCGCGCGCGATGGGGGCCGGCCACCTCGACCTCGCGCACCTTGTCGAGGAGGACCTTGGTCTTGATCCGCCCGAAGCTGTACTTCACGTCCTCGGCGGTGAAGGGGTCGCCGTTGTGGAACTTGATCCCCTCGCGCAGCTTGAACTCGTACGTCTTCTGGTCCGGGCTCACGGTCCAGGACTCCGCGAGGCTCGGCGTCATCAGATTGCCCGGCATCGGCTTCACGAGCGCGTCGTGGATCGCGTACATGATCCAGAACGGGGTGATGAAGCCCAGCACCGAGGCCGGGTCGTACCAGGCCGGGGCGAGCGTCACGTACATCGCGAACTTGACCTCGCCCTCGGGCTTGCCCTGCGCCACCGCCGGTCCGGCGAGCGGGGGCAAGACGAGCGAGGCGAGGAGCGCGACCGCCAGGACCATTGCTGGAAGACGCCGCTGACCGGTCATGTCCGGGTCACCTCCGCGACGACGGTGGACCGCCCTGTCTCGAATGTCCCGCGAGTGTACTGCGCTTCGGCCGGCACCGGAAGGGGGCCCGGCGGGCCGAGCCTGCCGGCGGGCGCCCGGATCAGATGCCCAGGTGGAGGGACCTGATCTCGTCGTTGGCCCGGAGCTCGTCCGGCCGGGCCGAGTAGACGATCTGGCCCTTGGCCATCACGTGGACGTAGTCGACCACCTTGAGGGCCAGGGCGGCGTTCTGCTCGACGAGCAGGATCGACAGGCCTTCCTCCCTCAGCGTGCCGATCGCGTCCCACACCCCCTGGATGACGATGGGCGCCAACCCCTCGGACGGCTCGTCCATGATGAGGCAGTCCGGGTTCGTCATGAGCCCGCGGCCGATGGCCAGCATCTGCTGCTCGCCCCCGGACAGCGTGCTGGCGCGCTGGCGGCGGCGTTCCCGCAGGCGCGGGAAGAGCGAGAACACGCGGTCGAGGGTCCAGCCGTGGCGGCGAACGCCGCGCGCCGCCACCCTGAGGTTTTCCTCGACGGACAGGGAGGGGAAGACCCGCCGTCCCTGGGGCACCAGCCCCATGCCGCGGCGGACGGTCTCGAACGAGGACACCCGGGTGATGTTCGCCCCCTTGAAGAGGATGCGCCCCCGGCGGGGCGGCGTGAAGCCGACGATCGAGTTCACGAGCGTCGTCTTGCCGACCCCGTTGCGCCCGAGCAGCCCGAGGATCTGCCCGGGCTGGACGTCCAGCGACAGTCCCTGCAGCACGTGGGCGTCGCCGTAGTAGGTGTGGATGTCCTCGACCTGCAGGATGGCCATGGCTCAGCCGGTGCCCAGGTAGATCTGCTGGACCTTCTCGCTCCGGCGGACGTGCTCGCTCGGGCCCTGCTCGACGACCTCGCCGAAGTGGAGGACGGAGATGCGGTCCGCCACGTCGAAGACGACGTCCATGTCGTGCTCGATGAGGAGGATGGCCAGGCCGGGGTCCAGCCGGCGGAGGAAGCGGGCCATCTCGGCCGACTCGCCCGACGACAGGCCGGCGACCGGCTCGTCGAGCAGGAGGATCCGGGGCTCGCTGGCCAGGCCGAGGACGATCTCGAGCTGGCGCTGCTCGCCGTGGGAGAGGTTGCGGACCTCCACGTTCATCCGGTCGCGGTAGCCGGCCTGGTCCAGCAGGCGGTGGGCCCGGGCGTGGATTTCTCGGTCGGACGACAGGAAGCGCCACATCACGTACTTGGACGCCCGCAGCCCCGTGATCGCCAGCAGCACGTTGTCGAGCACGGTCAGCCCGGGGAACAGGCTCGTGATCTGGAACGTCCGCGCCATGCCCAGGGCCGTCCGCCGGTGGCTCGGCCAGCGCGTGACGTCCCGGCCGAACAGCAGGACCTGGCCGGACGTGGCGGGCACGATCCCGGTGATGACGTTGAAGAGCGTGGTCTTCCCCGCCCCGTTGGGGCCGATGATGGCCTGCCGGTCGCCGGGGAACACCTGCAGATCGACGCCCCGGACGGCCTGGAGACCGCCGAATCGCCTGGACAGGCCGCGCAGCTCGAGCACGGCCGTCCCCGGGGCCCTCGGCGGGGGCCCCGGGGCCGAGGCGAGGCTCACTCGCAGTACCGGCAGGGGGGATAGTCGCGGCTGTAGACCGGCTGCTTCAGGAACGCCTCCTTGCCGTACGTCCAGAACTGGCCGACGTTCGGGTACGTCTTGATCACCGTGTTCCAGAGCTCGTCCTGCCCGAAGCCGTGCATCTTCTTGCGCTCGACCTTCTTGATGTAGACGTTCTGCACGGGGTTGCGCATCTCGTCGAGCGCGACGGGGCCGCGCACGGCGTCCACCTTGACGGCCGACAGCAGCTTGACGAACTCCTGGGCGCCGGGCCACTTGCCCTGCGTCCTCTTCATGACCTCGTGGATCATCTGCGCGGTCGTGTAGTTGCTCTCCGAGTAGTAGGACGGCACCTTGCCGTACTTCTCGCGGTACTTCTTGACGAACGCGGCGTTCTTCGGGGTGTCGAGCGCCGCGCTGTACTGGAGCGCCGAGACGTGGCCGAGCACCTCGTCGCCCATCGAGGGGAGCACGAACTCGTCGTAGCTGGTCCCGCCGCCCAGCACGGGCTTCTTGATGCCGGCCGCCGCCAGCTGCTTGGGGAACTGGAGCGACATCGGCCCGACCATGAGCGTGAAGATGGCGTCGACGTCGCGCTTGATGGTCGGCAGGTAGGGCCCGAAGTCCTTGGTGTTGATGGGCGGCCAGATCTTCTGCACGACCTTGCCGCCGCAGTCCTCGAAGGCCTTCTGGAAGCCGCCGACGACCTCGTAGCCGAACGCGTAGTCGGCCGCGATGGCGGCGATGCGCTTGTAGCCCTGCTCGCAGGCCCACTGCCCGAACGGGTGGTTGGGCTGGGAGCTGGTCCAGCCGGTCCGCACGACGTAGGGATACTTGCCCAGGTCGCGCTGGGTCAGGTCGTCGGCCGCGGGGATCGAGGGGATGTAGACGACCTTCTCGCGGGTGCTCACCGGCGCCAGCGCGTACCCCGTGGAGGCCAGCAGGCCGCCGATGAACATGTGGACCTTGTCCTGGCGGATCAGCTTCTCGGCCTTCAGGACGTTCACCGGGGGCTTGCCCTGACCGTCCTCCAGGATGAAGGTGACCCTGGCCCCGGCAAAGTCCCCCTTGACCTCGTCCACGTACATCTCGAACCCGTTGCTCATGTCCCGGCCGATCTGGGCGAAGGGGCCCGTCATCGGCGCCAGGAAGCCGATGCGCAGCTCCTCGGCGGCCGCCGGGCCGGGGCTCACCCCGGTGGCGACCCACGCTGCCAGCAGCATCAGCCCCGCGATCCGGCCCAGTGTGCTCGTCATGACCCTTCTCCTTTTTCAGTGAGGTGCGGACGCGAGCTTCTTTGCTTCCTCGGGGCGACCCGACGGGGCGGACCGGCGGCGAAGCTGCGCCGGAATCCCCATCAGCCCACCCGGCAGATAGAGGATCGTCAGGACGTAGACGCCGCCCAGCACGTACTGCCACCAGGGGATGAGCGTGCTGAGGTACTCCCGCAACAGGATGACGATGCCGGCGCCGATGGCGCCGCCGACCAGCGTCCCCGAGCCCCCCAGGACGACCATCAGCAGCGCGTCCACCGAGGTCGTCAGCACGACGTCCTCGGGGCTCACGTGGCCGTTGGCGTGCGCCCACAGCACGCCCGCCAGCCCGCCGAAGCCGCCGGCCACGACGAAGGCGAGGTACTTGTGCAGCCAGGTGTTGTAGCCCAGGATCCGCATGCGCAGCTCGCGCTCGCGGATGCCCTCCAGGCTCCGCCCGAACGGCGACCGGATCAGGACGTGCATGACGAGCAGGGAGGCGACGAAGAACGCGAACACGACGTAGAAGTAGGTGACGTCGCGGGAGCCGAGCTGAAATCCGAAATCGGGCCGGCGCGGGATGTTGATGCCGTTGTCGCCGCCGGTCAGCGAGTTCCAGCGGTAGGCCAGCCCCCACACGCACTGCCCGAGGGCGAGCGTGATCATCAGGAAGTAGACGCCGGTGGCCCGGATGGCGAAGAGGCCGAAGAAGGCCGCGGTCGCCGCCCCCATGAGCATGCCGAGGACGACCACGAGCCAGAAGCTGCCGCCCAGCCCGATCTGGTACTCGGTCGCCAGGATCGCCGTCAGGTAGGCGCCCACGCCGAGATAGGCGGCCTGCCCCAGCGACGGCAGCCCCGTGAAGCCGAGCAGGATGTCCAGGCTCATGGCCAGGATGGCGAACACCAGCGCCCGGGTGACGAGCAGGACCACGAACGAGTTCGTCTGGGGCACGACGATGGCCAGGGCGGCCGCGGCGCCGATGACGATCAGCATGCCGGCCCGGCTCGTCACGGCGCCGTCAGCCCCGCCCGAACAGGCCGGTCGGCTTCACGGCCAGGATCAGGACCATCGGGGCGTAGAGCGTGAAGTAGGAGATCTCGGGGAAGAGGGCCTTGCCGAAGTTGTCGGCCAGCCCGACGACCACGCTGCCGATCGCGGCGCCCGTCAGGCTTCCCATCCCCCCGATGATCACCACCGCGAAGGCGATGGGCAGGATCTCGAAGTCCAGGCCCGGATAGATCCCGAGGAAGGCGCCGCCGATGACGCCGCCCACGGCGGCCAGGAACGCGCCCAGGGCGAAGACGAGCATCGAGATGCGCGAGGTGTCGATCCCCACCCCGGCGGCCATCTGGGCGTCGTCGACCGTCGCGCGCACGGCGGCGCCGAGCCGGGTGCGCTCCATGATCAGCCACAGGCTCACGCCGATCGCGGCCGCCAGCGCGATCATGAAGACCCGGTACAGGGGGAAATAGAGCCCCCCGGCCGTGACGCTCCGGGTCAGCGCCTCGGGCGGGGCGATGTCCAGGTTGTCGCCGCCCCAGATGTCCAGCGCGGCCTGCTGGAAGAGGAACGCGAAGCCCACCGTCAACAAGACCTGCCGCAGGGGCGTGGCTCCCAGGGGGCGCAGGAAGACGCGCTCCACGAGCAGGCCGACCACGGCGATAACCAGCGCCGCCACCGGGATCGCCAGCGCCCAGGAGCCCGTCGTCCAGATCACCGACAGCGCGACGTACCCGCCCAGGAGGAAGTAGGAGCCGTGGGACAGGTTGACGATCCGCATGACCCCGAAGATCAGGGACAGGCCGCTGGCGACCAGGAACAGCAGGGCGCCGTAGGACACGCCATTGAAGATCTGTATCAGCCAGAAGTCCATCCGCGATCTCTCGCCTCCGGCGCCCGTATCCTACAACGACCGCGAGGCCACCGGCGCTCGCCGCTCCGGATGGCCTCTAGTCGATTCGCTTCAGCCTCGCCCCATATCGCTCCTCGATTCTCTCCGTCTCGTCGGCAGAGTATGCCCAGTCCCCCCGCAGCCTCGAGGTCTTCGCCATCCCGATGAGCTGCTCGTGCACAAGGCGGAGCATGAACTCCGTCCCCAGCGAGTAGACGCGGAACTCCCGGAGCAGGTTCGCCTCCGCCACGTATCGATCGGCGGCCTTGATCCTCGTGTCGAGCGCGTCCGTCGTGCTCATACAACGTGCGAGGAGCCAGCTGGCGCTGTTGAACGTGCGGGCCACCCCGCTGGCGACAGTGCGCACGTGGCCCCGGTGCCGGTAGAGCTGGAACGCGTTGAGCGCCAGGGAGAGGACAAGCAGGAGGACCAGGCCCCCGGCCTCACCCAGCGTGAGCGAGAACGGTTGGGTCAGAACACCGGCGGTCCCGAAGACGCCTGGCGTAGCTGGCTGGTTCATCTCATGGCCTCCGCGTCGCTGGCCCTCGGCAATGGGGAGCTGATTCGAGCCCGATCGAGCGTCGCCCGCCGCGGGAAGGGTATCAGAGGTACTATTGGCGATCCTCGTCGTCGGGACCGGGGGGTGGCGCCATGCGGGTCGTCGGGCTCGTGCAGCTCGCGCTCGTCGTGATCTGTTGCCTCGTGCCGATCCCCGGCATGGGGGATGCGAGCGGGCTGCCGGAAGCCGGCCAGGCGCTGGCTCCGGAGCCTCGCCCGGACGAGGCCACGGAGGTGGTCACGGCGCTGATCGTGCACTGGTTCCTGCTCCAGGCCGGCGACGGCTGGGCCTGGGTCATCGTCGGCGGCTACGAAACCCGCGAGAAGTGCGAGGCCGCGCGCGAGGGGCACCTCCTGGGGCACTGGCTCATCTGCGTACGCAACGAACGGAGCCGCCAGCTCGGCTGGATCGCCCCCGGCGGAGCCCGTCCGCCCGCCCTTGACGGCGGGGGATGGGGGCGCGATCCTGGCGCGCGGCGGTGGACCGACGGGCGGTGAGGAGGCACGGCATGTCCGAGACGAACGACCTCTTCGAGATCGTGCACACGACGCGGGCGATGCGACGGCTCAAGCCCGATCCCGTGCCCGACGTGCTGATCGCGAAGATCCTCCGCGCCGGCGTCTGCGCGCCCAACGGCGGCAACACGCAGCGCTGGCGGTTCCTGGTCGTCAAGGACGCCCGGATCAAGCAGGCCGTGCAGGTGTACTACAAGCGCGCCTTCGACGAGGTGATCGGCCCGCGCTACCGCACGGGCGCGCCGCCGCCCGGCGTGAGCCGTGAGGCCTACGACCGCCAGCACGCGGCGGTGGAGTACCTCACCGAGCACTTTCACGAGGCGCCGGTGTGGATCGTCGCCTGCCTGGAGGAGGGGACCACCCCGCCGACGCGCTGGTCGGGCGCCTCGATCTACCCCGCCGTCCAGAACATGCTGCTGGCCGCGCGGGCGCTAGGGCTGGGGGCGACGCTGACGACCCGCCACCTGCTCTACGAGAAGGAGACGGAGGCCGCGCTCGGCCTGCCGCCCGGCGTCCACTCCTATGCCATCCTGCCCATCGGCTACCCGATGGGACGGTTCGGGCCCGTCGGCCGGGGGCCGCTCGGCGACATCGTCTACCAGGACCGGTGGGGCCAGCCCTACACCGGAGTCTGACGGTACAGTGCGTCAGGGGGTGGCCGCCAGGCCGAAGAGGTTCACGCTGCCCGTGATCTCGTTGGCGACGACCAGCAGGGGGCTCCCGGTCGGGCTGTGCTGCGGCGTGATGAAGCGAAGGATTTCGGGCCCGCTGTCCGGCCCGACCGCGTTCGTGGAGAAGTCGCGGCTGACCAGGTAGGTCTGGAAGACCGGTGCCCGGGGATCGGTGACGTCGAACACATCACGCCGCCGACGCGCTCGAGCCCCACGAACGCATAGATCCGGTCGCGTTCCACCGCGAGGCGCGGTCCGCGTACCGGATCCTCCTCGCCCAGGCCCTGCTCGAGCGCGCGCGCCGGACCGCGGACCCCGCGGTGCGGGAGCGGCTCTTCGGGGAGGCGGAGCAGAGCCTGGCGCGGGCGCGCGCGCTGAGCCCCCGGGACGTGGACCCCATCGCGCAGCTCGCCCATCTCGCCCGGGTCCGGGCCCAGCACGCGAGCGATGGCGGCGAGCGGGCGGCGCGCCTCGACGCCGCCGGCGAGCTGTTTCGCGAGGCCACGGCCGCCAGTCCCAGCAACGCGGTGCTGTGGCGCGAGTGGGGCGTCACGGAGCAGGCGGCCGGCCGCCAGGAGTCCACGCGGGAGAAGCTGGAGCGGGCCCGCGCGCTCGACCCGTAAAAAACTCCGACAGGACCGGGATTCCCCTTGACACCCTTGGCGCGAATGTCTGACCCTGCCGCCGCTGCGGGCGCCGGTGGTCGGCTCCGGTCAGCGAGGCGTTGGGCTGCTCACCCAGGTCGCCATCCTCGGCTCCGCCGTCCGGGGCAGAGCGCAGGGCGGCGGCTCCGTCGACATCGCCATCCAGGCCGACGCGCCCCCGACGGGCGGCGTCAACCAGCCATCGTTCCTCTCGGTGGCGATCTCGAACCCGGCGGGCACGACGGTGGCCATCCGGCTGGAGGCGCAGACGACCTCGCCGGGTCTGATGCCCGGCAGTCTCCCCGCCGGCTGTGACTCGTCGTTCTCCGGCGACGAGCTCGACGTGGGATGCGACCTCATGCTCCCGAGCGGGACCTACACCATCCAGCTTCCGTGGACGGCGTCGCAAGCCGGCATGGTCGAGTGGGACGTCACCGCCTTCCCGCTTTCGCCGGTCATGGACGACGATACGTCCAACAACGTCGCGGCGACGGCCACGGCGATCATGGAGGGCTCCATCGTGGAGCCGTTCGGCGTGCTCGCCGATTTCGGGATGTCGGGCGCCACCCCGCCGAGCCTGACGGTGACCTCGTCGGCGACCCACACGGCGGTCGCTCCCTATCGGATCCGCGTCGAGAGCGCGGGGCAGTTCCAGTCGCTCGAGGTCCTGATGCGACTGAGCTCGCCGGAGGGCGCAGCGTACCAGGGGGTGACGGCGCGCGGAGTGCTTCTTGCCGACCCCCCCGAGAGCGCGACCTTCGGGAAGAACGTCACCACGACGCCGCCGGGGGATCTGATCGCCCCCACGCCTGACAGCCTGCACGTCTTCTTCGGCTCCCCGGCGACAGACACAGCCTCAGAGGTCGAGGTGGGATTCGACGTCCGGGCCCAGCGGTCGCCGATTCCGCTTTTCACTTTCTTCGACGTCGAGGTGGACGGAGCCTTCGTCGCGCTCTCGGCGCCGACGATGGTGACCGGGGGACCCCCGACCCCCGACATCATTGGGATGCCGCGCGATCCCACGAACAAGACGGGCGCCCGGTTCACCTTCACGGGCTCGGCGGGGGCGCGATTCCACTGCCAGCTCGACGGCGGCCCATTCAGCCCGTGCACGAGCCCGAAGATGTGCCCGGGGCTGGGGGAGGGCCCTCACGTCTTCTCGGTGAAGGCCTCCAAGAGAGGCGTGGAGAGCCCGGCGGCGACCTACACGTGGACGGTGGACGTCGTGCCACCGCCGCCGCCGGCGATCACGCAGATGCCCGCGGATCCGACGAACGAGAGGACCGCCACCTTCGGCTTCGAGGACAGCGAGGCCGGGGTAACGTTCGTGTGCCGGCGCGATGGACAGCCGTTCAAGCCCTGCACGAGCCCCATCACGTACACGGGGCTGCTGCATGGGCGCCACACGTTCGACGTGAAGGCACTGGACCCGGCGCGCAACGGCAGCGCGGCCGCGAGCTTCGCGTGGATGGTGGACCGAAAGCCCCCGCCCAAGCCGAAGATCGGGACGAAGCCGGCCAATCCGACCAACCAGACGGACGCGACCTTCGCCTTCACGCACGGCGAACCCGGCGTCACGTTCCAGTGCCATCTCGCCGGCGGCCCGTTCAGCGCGTGCTCGAGCCCGACGACGTATCCGGGCCTGGACGAGGGCGTCCACGCGTTCGCGGTGAAAGCCGTGGACGGCGCCGGCAACGAGGGGCCGGCGGCCGTCTACTCGTGGACAGTGGACACGCCGCCGCCGCCGGACCCGATGATCACGCGGATGCCGGCGGACCCGACGAACCGGCGGTCCGCGACGTTTCGCTTCAGCAGCGTCGAGGCCGGGGTGCGGTTCTTCTGCGGGCTCGACGGTGAACCGTTCGAGGCGTGCGAGAGCCCGACGACGTTCAAGGGGCTGGGCGCGGGCCCCCACGTGTTCGAGGTCAAGGCGCGGGACCGGGCCGGCAACGAGAGCAACGGGGCCGCCTTCTCCTGGACGATCGACCTGACGCCGCCGGCGACTCCCGCGTTCACGGAGACGCCCGCGGATCCGACGAGCGACACCACCGCCACCTTCGCCTTCGAGGCCGGCGAGGCTGGAGTGACGTTCACGTGCCGATCGTCCGGCCCCGTGACCCGCCGCGCCCCAGCGGGCATGTCCCCGCTCGTGACGCCCCCGCGCGCGCCGTAACCGTTTGCCCGATCAGCGCCCCGGATCTCCGGCTACAATTGCGCACCGGCAGCCCGAATCCCCGGGAGGAGCAGCGTCATGAGCGGTCCGCTTCGCGTCGTGCACTACGTGAACCAGTTCTTCGGGGGCATCGGCGGCGAGGACCAGGCGCACGTCGGCGTGACGGTGCGGGCGGGGGCGGTGGGGCCCGGCCGCGCGCTCGAGACGGCGCTGGGCGAGGGCGCGCAGGTCGAGGCCACCATCGTCTGCGGCGACAACTTCGCCAGTGAGCGCGCCGGCGACCTCTCGCGCGCCATCACCGCCGAGCTCGATCGGCTGAAGCCCGACGTGCTGATCGCGGGGCCGGCGTTCGGCTCGGGGCGGTACGGCCTGGCCTGCGCGCTCGCGTGCAGGGCGGCCCAGGGCCGGGGCGTCGCCGCCATCACCGCCATGCATCCCGAGAACCCGGGCGCCTCGAGCGCACGGCGCGAGATCTACGTGGTGCCCACCGGGACCTCGACGACCTCCATGCCGGCGGCGCTCGAGGCGCTGGCGCCGCTGGCGCGGCGTCTCGGCCGGGGGCAGGCGCTCGGCCCGGCCGAGGTGGAGGGCTACCTTCCGCGCGGCCTCCGCCGCGTCCACGACCGCGGGCGCCCGGGCTATCAGCGCGCGCTCGACATGCTGCTCGACAAGCTGCACGGCCGGCCCTACCGGTCGGAGGTCCCGTATGCCGCGCCCGAGCGCGTGCCTCCGGCGCCGCCGATCGCCGACCTCGGGCGCGCCCGCATCGCCATGGTCACCACCGGCGGGCTCGTCCGGAAGGGCAACCCCGACAGGCAAGTGTCGGCCAACGCCGTGCGCTATCACCGGCACGCGGTGGCCGAGCTGGAGTCGCTCTCGCCGGCCGAGTGGGAGGCCTACCACGCGGGCTACTTCAATCACCTCGTCAACAGCAACCCCAACTACATCCTGCCGCTGTCGTTCCTGCGCGACCTCGAGCGCCAGGGCCGGATCGGCAAGGTGCACGAGCACATCTACGCGCTGCCCGGCGTGAGCACCCCGGTGGCGGTGTCGGCGGGGCACGGGCGCAGCATCGCCGGGGATCTCGAGGCGGCCGGCGTCGACGGCGCCCTGCTGGTCGCCACCTGAGGGACCTGCAATCGTTGCGGCGCAACGATCGCCAAGGAGATCGAGCGGGCGGGCATCCCGGTGGGGATGATCTCGGCCATCTACGACTTCGCGCTCACCACCGGGGCGAACCGCGTGATCAAGGGCGCGCGGATCGAGCACGTCTGCGGCGATCCCACGCTGAGCGCCGAGAAGGACTACGCCCTGGGCATGCGCATCGTGACCACCGCGCTGGAGACGCTGACGATCGCCGTCCCCGGGCCGACCCTCTTCGATCCGATGGCGCCGGGCAAGACGCGGGAGGCCTGAGCCATGCGTCTCGAGCTGGGCTCCTTCCCGGTGACCGACGTGGTCTTCGGCGCGCAGACGCGCTACGACGCGGGCCGGCTCACGGTGGACCGCGAGAGCGTGCTGGCCGCGGTGCGACAGGACCCGCGCATCGCGACGGCCGAGCTGGAGCTCGCCCGGCCGGGCGAGTCGGTGCGGATCTGGCCGGTGCGGGACGTGATCGAGCCGCGCGTCAAGGTGCAGGGTCCCGGCGTCTGCTACCCGGGCATCTGCGGGCGCGACATCGCCACGGTCGGCGAGGGCCGCACGCATCGCCTGGCGGGCCTGGGCGTGATCGAGGTGTCGAGCGTCAACTGGCACGACGCCGGCGGCGACTACGTCGAGACCTACCTCGACATGGCGGGCCACTATGGCGAGATGTACCCCTACCGCGAGCTCGTCAACCTCTGTCTGGTCGTCGAGCCCGACGCGACCCTGGGCGAGGAGATCAAGAACTACGCCGTGCACAAGGCCGCCCTCACCGTCTCGGACCGGCTCGGCGAGGCGGTGCGTTCGCTCACACCACCGGAGCGCGAGGTGTTCGAGCTGACGCCGGTGGATCCGGCGCTGCCCCGGGTGGTCTACATCTGGTGCGTGCACTCGCCGCAGGCCATGTCGGGCTCGCCCACCGCGTTCTGCACGGCGACCTACGGCCTGACCCAGCTCACACCGCCCTGGTACCTGCATCCCAACGAGATCCTGGACGGCGCGCTCACCGGCCCCTATCGCACCGCCTTCGCCATGTCGTGGACGGTGGCGAACAACCCGCTCCTGCTCGACCTCTATCGCCGCCACGGCCGGGACTGGAACTTTCTCGGCGTGATCTCCCTCCGCACCGAGTGGACGACCCAGACCGAGAAGCAGCTGATGGCCAACCAGACGGCCAAGCTGGCGAAGCAGCTCGGCGCCCAGGGCGCGGTGGTCACCTGGGACGCCGGCGGCAACGAGTTCATCGAGGTGGTCCGCAGCATCCAGGCCTGCGAGCGGCTGGGCATCAAGACCGTCTTCCTCACCAGCGAGGACGACGCCACCGACGGCGCGCCCACCATGCTGGAGCCCCTGCCCGAGGCCGACGCCATCGTGAGCACGAGCTTCTTCAAGAACGTCACGCTGGGCGTGCCGCCGGCCCCCGCCGTCGGGCGGGTGATCGGCCTGCCCACCAAGAAGATCCTCCGCGGCTCGACCATCGGCCTGCACGCCGGCGCCGACGCTGCGCTCCCCACAGCCGGCCCGCTGCCGGTGCCCTGGCGCTACGACGACCACTACGGGTTCAGAAGCCTGAGCTGCATCGAGTAGGCGGCCGAGCCCCCGGCGTCCGTCCCGGACGCTGTTCCGGCAGTCGAATGTCCTCGATCCGCCAGGTCGCCCGGACGCCGATGTCATGGGATGCTACGAGCATGCTGACCGTCCTCGACGCCGCCCGCCGCGCGCGCCGTGACCCTGAAACCATTCGCCGCTGGATCCGCTCCGGGCGCCTGCGCTCCCGACGCGTCGGGACGCAGCACGTCATCGACGAATCCGATCTCATGGTCCTCATGCCTGTCTCCCGGCGGTCTTTGCCGGCGGCATGGCGCACGACGGTGACCGGGGAGCCGATGCCCGACGTCGTGAAGGCCGTCCGGAGGTCGAGAGAGGGGCCCTGATACTGCGCGCGCCCGAGCAGGGCGACGGCCACCGCGATCTCCGTCACCGGGACCACCATCCATCCGCCGGCCAGCGCCCGGTGCAGCCCGGCCGGCAGCACGCCGGCGAAGGGCTCCACGTGCCATGACCGATGCCGTGAGTCCTTCTCGCCGCGCGATGTAGCGGTACACTACTGCCCGCATGCGACTCGAACTTCGCTGGTCCGGGGTCGATCAGCTGGTCGCCGCGCCCGCCACACGCCTGGCCGGCCGGCGGCTCGAGGTCGACCTCGACGCCCTGCGCACGCTGGCGTCCGCCGACCCGAGGCTCGACGGCATCCGGCTCGACCTGGCGCATCCCGGCGAGCGTTGCCGGATCGGGCGCGTGTTCGACGTCGTCGCGCCGCGGGCCAGGCTCGACGGCGAGGATTTCCCCGGTGTGCTGGGAGGGGTGGCCAGGGCCGGCCACGGGCGGACGCTGGCCCTGGCCGGGGTGGCGGTGGTCGCCACCGACCAGCAGACGGACAACGCGGGCACGCTCGCCGTGATCGACATGGCCGGGCCGAACGCTGCGCTCTCGGTGTTCGGCTCCACCCACAATCTCGTGCTCTCGGCGTGGCCGGCGCCGGGCGTCGAGCGCCCGGACTATCTCGCCGCCGTCCGGCTCGCCGCGCTGAAGGCGGCCGTCCACCTCGCCCGGGCGGCGCGCGAGACGGAGCCCGATCGCGTGGAGGTGCTCGAGCTGCCGCCCTCGCCGCGCGTCCCCGCCGGGCTCGCGCACCTGCCGCGGGTGGCGTACGTCTTCCAGATCCACTCGCACCAGCGTCCGACCGGCGTCGACGAGGGCATCCTCTACGGCGATCCCGTGCGGCGCATGCTGCCGACGGTGGTGCACCCCAACGAGGTGCTCGACGGCGCCGTGCTGCGCGGCTTCATGGGGCGCAGCTGCACCACCTGGGCCACCCAGCACCATCCGGTGATCCGCGCGCTCTACGCGCAGCACGGCCGCACGCTGTGGTTCGCGGGCGTCGTCGTCACCGTCGCCCACGCCACCGAGCCCGAGCGGGTGCGCTCGGCGTTCCTCACCGCCGCCCTCGTGGCCCACACCCTCGGCGCCGACGGCGCGGTGTTCACCAAGATCGGCGGCGGCGCGCCCCACGTGGACATGGCCCAGGCCGCCGCGCGGTGCGAGGCGCTCGGCGTGAAGACGGCGCTGGTGGTCGAGGACATGTCGACCGACGGCAGCGCGGAGGGCATGCTGCTGTTCGACTTCCCGGGCGTGGACGCGCTGGTGAACGTGGGCAGCAGCCAGGAGCCGCTCACGCTCCCCGCGATGGAGCGGGTGATCGGGGCCGACGACCTCGCGTCGAGGCTGGGCGGCGAGTCGCGCGCGACCTACGGGACGCTGTGCGGCGCGATCGAGCAGATCGGAGCCACCAGGGTGATGGCGGAGGTGCGGTGATGGCGGCCAGGACGCTGCGGGTGGTCTGCTACGTCAATCAGTTCTTCGGCCAGCTCGGCGGGGAGGAGCAGGCCGGCCTCGGGCCGCAGGTGGTGGACGGCGCCGTGGGCGCCGCCCGGGCCGTCCAGCAGGCGCTCGGCGAGGCGGGCACCGTCGTGGCGACGGTGATCTGCGGCGACAATCACGCCGCCGAGCAGGGGGAGCGCGCGGTGACCGAGCTGGTCACGCTCGTGGCGGCGATCCGGCCCGACCTGGTGATCGCCGGACCCGCGTTCCTGGCCGGCCGCTACGGCGTCGCCTGCGGGGCGCTCTGCGCCGCGGTGCAGGCGAAACTCGGGGTCCCGGCCGTGACGGGCATGCACGTGGAGAATCCCGGTGTCGAGCTCTATCGCCGCCACGTCCACGTCGTGCAGACCGGCGGGGAGGCCGCGCGCATGCTCGAGGAGGTGAAGCGGCTCGTCGCGCTCGGGCTGAAGCTTGCCCGCGGCGAGTCCATCGGCGCGCCGGCGCCCGAGGGCTACTTCCCGCGGGGGGTGACGCGCAACGTCGTGGCCGGCGCGACCGCCGCCGACCGCGCCGTCGCCATGCTGCTCGACAAGCTGGCGGCCCGGCCGTTCACGAGCGAGGTCCCCCGGCCGGCCTTCCCGCGCGTCCCGGCGCCGCGGCTCGTGAAGACCCTGGAGGGCGCCACCATCGCGCTCGTCACCGACGGCGGCCTGGTGCCGCGCGGGAACCCCGACGGCATCGAGGCGCTGAACGCGACGCGGTACGGCGCCTACAGCATCGAGGGCAAGGCGGGCCTGGAGGCCGCGCAGTACGACAATCCGCATCGCGGGTACGACACGTCCTGGGTGAAGCAGGACCCGCACCGGCTGGTGCCGGTCGACGTGGCGCGCGAGCTCGAGCAGCGTGGCGCCATCGGCAAGCTGCACGAGACGGTCTACTCGACCGTCGGCGTCGCCACCACGCTGGCCCACAGCGCGCGCATGGGACGGGAGATCGCCGAGCAGCTCCGCGCGGCCGGCGTCGACGCCGTCATCCTCACGTCCACCTGAGGGACGAGCACTCGCTGCGGCGCAGCGATCGCCCGGGAGCTGGAGCGCGCGGGGCTGCCGACCGTGCAGGTCTCGACCATGACGCCGGTGGCGGTGATGGTGGGCGCGAACCGCATCGTGCCGGCGGCCGGCATCATCCATCCGCTCGGCAACGCGGACCTCTCGCCCGAGGACGAGAAGGCGCTGCGCCGGCGCATCGTCGAGCGGGCCCTGCAGGCGCTCCGGACCGAGGTTGCGCGGCCCACGGTGTTCACGCCCGAATGACGGCGCCGGTCCGGCTGGACGTCTTCTCCGACTATCTGTGACCGTGGTGCTACAACGCCGCGGTGCGGCTCGAGGACATCCGGCAGGCGTACGGCGGCCGGGTGCGCGTTCACTGGCGCGCCTTCCCGCTGATTTCCGCCGAGCAGCCGGACCGGCGGGTGACACCCAAGACGCGCGACGGATGGCAGCGTGTGGCCGCCGAGGAGCCGCGCGCCGGCTTCGTGGCGCCGGATCTCGATGCGCCCTTGCCCTCGTCGAGCATCCCCGCCCTCACGGCGGCCAAGAGCGCCGAGCGCCAGGGCGACGGCGCCTTCGCGCGATTCCACGCGCGACTCTTCACCGCGCACTTCCGTGACCACCTCGACATCGGCCGCCCCGACGTGCTCTGGACCCTCGCGCGCGAGATCGGCCTGGACCTGGCGCGTTTCGAGGCCGACTACGCGGGTGAGGCCTACGAGGCCGTGCTGCGCGACTGCGCGGAGGGGGCGGCGTGGTTCGGCGTGTCGGGACTCCCGACGGTGATCCTGAACGAGAAGCTGTCGCTGGTGGGCGCCGTGCCCGCGGAGCGCTATCGCCTGCTGATCGACTGGATCCTGGCCGGCGAGCCCGGCGGCGTGATCCCGCTGGCCGCGGACGCGGCCGGCGCCGCCGCTGGGCGGACCCCGCTGGACGCTCGCGAGACGGGCCGGTGATGCTGACGGGTTCACGACGATCCGGCGTCGAGTTCGATGCGGTACAGTGGTACAGCGTCGCCGTATCCCCCGAGAGGGAAACCATGGCCGTCCGGCTCAACATCACGATGGACGCAGCCGTCTACGCCAGGCTGAAGCGAAACGTTCGCCCCGAGACGATGAGTGCCTTCATTACCGGGGCCGTCCGGGCCAGGCTGACCCCCGACCCGGCCACGCTCCCCGCGGGGTACCGGGCCGCTCGCAAGGAGCGGTGGCGCCGACGCTTGAGCGACGACTGGCGGCGCACCGAGACCGAGACCTGGCCCGAGTGAGTCGACGCCCGGAGGATCTGGCCGCCGTCGAGGAGGCCCTGCTCATCACGCTCGGCATCGGCCGCTCGTGACACCGGGCGCGATGCCGGTCGTGCGCGCGGTGTCCCTCGTGCTCGCGCACGTCCCCAGCCTCGTGCGCCTCGGCTCCAAGCCGCTCCGGGCGCTGCGCGAGGTGGAGGAACCCGTCGAGTACCTGCGGCCGTACCTGCGCGACGCAGACGCCGCGCGCGCGTACGCGCCCAACCAGGTGTTCATCGGCAACCTCGGCGTGGACGAACTCGCGGCCTGGCCGACCCCCTGGCATCGCCACCCCGTCGCCGGCGCGCAGCGGTTCGGCCCGGACGGCGAGATCATGCCCGAGGACGAGTTCCTGGGGCTGCTCGCCGCCTGCGACGGCTTCGACCTGCTGGCCCTCGACCGTGACGTCGCCGAGCGCGCCCGGACCGCGCTCGACGGGCACCCCGTGGTCGGGCGCGAGTCCGGTCGCCCGGCGGTGCCGGCCGGGATCGCGGCCGGCGTGCTGCGGGAGCGCATCGAGCGGCACCACGCGGTGCCGCTGGCCGGCGTGGACGGCCGGCTGCTCGGCGCCGTGCTGCCCGGCCACGAGGAGGACGACACGCTGACCGGCCAGGTGCTGCTGGAGAACCTGGCCTGCAAGGCGACGGCGGCCCTCGCGCTGCGCCACCTGCTCGCGCGGCCCGGCGCGGTCGCCGCCGCGGACATCCGGTACGTCATCAACTGCGGCGAGGAGGCGGTGGGCGATCGCTACCAGCGGGGCGGCGGCAACGTCGCCAAGGCGGTGGCGGAGTGGGCCGGGTGCGCGCGCGCGACCGGCAGCGACGTCAAGGCCTTCTGCTGCGGGCCGATGCACGCGCTGATGCTCGCCGGCGCCCTCGTCGGCTCCGGGCTGTACGCGGACGTGGTGGTGCTGGCCGGCGGCTCGCTCGCCAAGCTCGGCATGAAGTTCCAGGGGCACGTCAAGCACGGGATGCCGATCGTGGAGGACGTGCTCGCTGGCTTCGCCGCCCACGTCGCGCGCGACGACGGCGTGTCGCCCGTGCTGCGGCTGGACGCGATCGGCCGTCACGAGGTCGGGTCCGGCTCGGCGCCGCTGGCGGTGGTGAAGGCGCTCTACAGCGAGCCGCTCGCCCGGGCCGGCCTGACGCTGCTCGACGTCGACCGGTTCTCGCTCGAGCTGCACAACCCGGAGGCGACCGAGCCGGCGGGCAGCGGCAACGTCCCGCTCACCAACTACCGGACGCTGGCGAGCCTGGCCGTCGTCGAGAAGCTGATCGACCGCGAGGGGATCGACGCGTTCGTCCGCGCGCGAGGCATGCCGGGATTCTCGCCGACGCAGGGGCACATCGCCTCGGCGATCCCGTACCTCGGCCACGCCCTGCGGGGGCTGACCGGGGGCACGCTCGCGCGGACGATGTTCACCGGCAAGGGCAGCCTGTTCCTGGGCCGGATGACCCAGCTCTCGGACGGCATCTCGCTCGTCCTGGAGCGCAACCCCGGGCGCGCGGCCACGGCCTGACGTCCGGGGCCACGAGAGAGGAGCGACAGCATGGAGCTTCGAGGCAAGAAGGTCATCGCGCTCGGCGAGCGCGACGGCGTGCCGGGGCCGGCGGTGGCCGAGTGCGCCCGCGGCGCCGGAGCCGAGGTCGTGCTCACGCTGACCGCCTGCTACGTCTGAACGGCGGCCGGTGCCATGGGCCTGGAGGATCAGGCGGCGGTGAAGCGGGTCGCGGACGAGCACGGCAGCGGCGTGGTGGTGCTGCTCGGCACGCCCGACGCGGAAAGCACGCAGACGCTCGCTCAGACCGTCGTCGCCGGCGATCCCTCCTACGCGGGCCCACTGGCCGGAGTCCCGTTGGGGCTCCCCGTGCTTCACGTGTTCGAGCCGGAGGTCCGGGACCAGGTGCCCGCCGACGTCTACGAGGCCCAGGTCGCGCTCATGGAGATGAGCCTCGACCGCGACGCCATCCTCGCCGGGCTGCGCGAGGCGCGCCGGGTCGCGGCGACGACGTGATGGAGGGCCGGCCGACCGACGGCTACTCGGCCTCCTGAACCCCGCTCACGCGCACTGCGCGAACGCCGGCCGCGAGCGCCGCTTGCACGTTCAGCGGTTGATCGTGCCCCCGAGCCTAGCGCCCCGGCCCGGTATAGGTCAGGGGCTTCTTACTCGCCTGGTCGACCTCCTCGGGGGTCATGAGGACGATGGTCTTGCAGTGAGCGCCGCCTGAGGCGCTCACGGCGAGCGAGACAGCCGAGGCGCTCGCGTGGTCCGGCACGTCGGCGATGACGAAGGCATCGGCGTCGCCGAAAGCGAAGTAGAAGGACTCGATCCTGCCGCCGACGCTCTTGGCGGCTTGGTCGGCCGCCGCCCGCCGCTTGCTGCCGCCACCCTCGAGAAGGCCCTTGGCACCCTGCGCGGTGTAGGAGACCTGGAAGAGATACTTGGCCATCTTCGCCTCCATCGTATCGGGACGGGTTAAGGACGAGGAGAGTGCCCAAATGCTAGGTTCGACGCGAGACGCTGTCAATGTCGCTCTTGGTGAGCTACCTCGTCAGGTGCGTCTCCAGAAAATAGCGCCGTCGCAAAGGCATTCGTCTCCTCCTGCTGGTCGGCGGCTTGCTGGGCGCTGGTCGTGTCCGCGCTCGACGACGGGCGACCCCCGCCCGGTCGGCATCGAGCGCGCCATCGGCCCAGGCCACCTCGACGAGCGGGACGATGGATAGCGCAGCGACCGTCTCCCCCCGAATTCCCAGCTACCGAGTGCGGTTGGGGCCGGACCGATCCCGCGCGCGTCAGTGATCTGCTGGAGAGTCACCGTCGCGCCGTCGAGTACCTCGCAAGTGCCGGCTGAGACCCGCCCTCAGCTCCGCAAAGCGCGCCAGCCTCGCGCGGTCAGGTGCGCCTTGCGTGCGGCGATCACCTGCCCTTCCAGCGGGATCTCGGCCGCGCCCCCGGGCTTCGTGAAGCGCCGGAGCAGCTCGCGCGCCCCCTCGCGAATGCGCGCATAGACCTCGTCACTGATCCGCTCCCGGAGCGGCGTGCTCTCCACCTCGGTCGCCACGAAGGCGTCGACCGAGGGGCACTTGACCGTCCCCAGATGGGTCCGGGTCGCTGCGACGTAGAGCCCCGCTGCCTCGACGAGGCGCTGCAGCTCGTCGAGGTCGCCGCTGGCGAAATAGGTGCCGAGGAGCCCGGTGGCCTCCGGCCCGGCGTGACGCGCGGCCATCTCAACGAACGGCGCATAGGCCCGCTGCGATTCCAGCCGGCTCGGGACCGAGAAGGCGACGGTGCCGCTGGCCGTGACGACGCGCGCCATCTCCTTCAAGACTTGGGTCCGATCAGGGAAGAACATGAACGCCATCTGGCAGAGCGCGACGTCGAACGTGCCATCCGCGAAGGGGAGGCGAGCGGCATCGCCCTGGCGCCACTCGATCTCTGGCCGCACGCGCCGCGCCACGGCCAGCATCGCCTCGTTCAGGTCCAGACCGACGACGCGGCCCTTGCCGCGCTGCACGTCGGCAACCGTGCGCGCGACGATGCCGGTGCCGCACGCCACGTCGAGGACGGCCTGCCCCGGCGCGACGCCGGCCAGATCGGTCAGACGCGGCGCCCACTCCGCGAAGAGGGCCGGCACGAACTGCGACTCGTACATCTCGGCCGCCGCTGCTGAGAGTCGGAAGGTCTCGCTCGCTGTCTGCATCGGTTCGTCCTCCTGCGCCCGCGACGCATGCGACCAGGTTCTTCGCGTCTCGTCCGTACGCGATCCACGATCACGCCCGGTTCACGGCGGAGTGTATGATCGGGCCGTGGACGGGCGCCATGACGCGCCATCCGGATCTCCTGCCGGATCATCCGGCGAGGCGCAGCAGCATGCTCACTCGTCCGGCGCGCTTGCTCAGGAGTCCGCCGCCTGTGGGGCGCCGGGGATCGATCCCCTTTCGGACGTGCTGCGGGCGGTGCGGCTCACCGGCGCCGTGTTTTTCCGGGTGGACGCCACGACGCCGTGGGTGATCGAGATGCCCGACACGTCCGCGCTCGCTTCGGTCACCCTTCCGCGCGCGCAGCACGTGATCTCCTACCACGTCGTGACGCGCGGCTCGTGCTGCGGGGCACTGCTCGGCGGCGCTTCAGTCCAACTCGGAGAAGGCGATGTCCTCGTCTTTCCCCATGGAGACCCCTACGTGATGTCGATCGCGCCGGGCATGCGGGGCGGGCCGGACCCTACCGAGGTGCTGGCCTTCATGGCAGAGATGGTGGCGGGTCGGCTGCCATTCGCAGTCACCGAGGGCGGGGGCGGCCCGGAGCAGCTGGGTCTCGTGTGCGGCTTCCTGGGCTGCGACGTGCATCCCTTCAACCCGCTCCTGGTCACGCTGCCTCGCCTGCTCCACGTGCGCCACGCCTTCGCCGCGGGCGATCCGCTCGGCCGGCTCATCGATTTTGCGATCGCGGAGTCGCAGGAGAGGCGGGCGGGTGGCGAATGTGTCCGCCTGCGCCTGAGCGAGCTGATGTTCGTGGAGGTGGTCCGGCGCTACCTGGCCGGGCTGCCCGCCGAACAAACCGGCTGGCTCGCCGGCCTGCGGGACCGCATCGTCGGGCGCGCGCTGGCCCTCCTGCACGAGCGCCCGGGGGACGACTGGACGATCGAGAAGCTCGCGAAGGACGTGGGCCTCTCCCGGTCGGCGCTGGCCGAGCGCTTCACCCACTTCGTGGGCGACCCGCCCATGCAGTACCTCAACCGCTGGCGGATGCAGGTGGCCGCTCGCCGCTTGGCTGACGGCCAGGCCAAGGTCTCCGCGGTCGCGCTCCAGGTGGGTTACGACTCGGAGGCAGCCTTCAGCCGCGCCTTCAAGAAGGTGGCCGGCGTCCCGCCGGCGACCTGGCGCAGCCAGTACGCGACGCCGCGGCCACCGGCGGCCGGACGCAGCCCGAGGACACTCCCGCGATGAACACCGGCCCTATCGGGACGTCAGCGCGAGTTTCTCGGAGACAGTCGATGGCGGCCCGATCTCTGGCCCGCTCGGCACCGGCACCATACCGGAGGGGTGGACGCGCGCGCCTGAGGGCTGAAGCGCCTGTGCGGCGAGCAGGACGTCGTCCTGGTCAGGGCGAACCTGAAGGCTCGCTTACCGGACCAGGCGGGCCGGGCGGAACGCGTCAGGCAGGCTGACCTCCGGCGCGCGGCCCGCGATCATCTCGGCGACGGCCTGGCCGGCCAGGAACGCCATCGGCATCCCGTGGCCGTTGAAGCCGAGCGCGACGTACTCGCCGGGCGCGCCGGGCCACGGCCCGACGAGGGGCGCCCGGTCCGGCGTGTAGGCCATGACGCCGGTCCACTCCCGCTCGACTCGCACGCCCTGGAGCGCCGGAAAGTGGCGGGGCAGGAACTCCCAGAGACCGCGGCTCACCGTGGGCTCGACGACCGTGTCGTCCTCGGCGCCGACCTCCTTGGTGGGCGTCAGCCAGCGCATCCCGCCCAGCACGATGCGCCCGTCCGGCCGCTGCAGCCAGTACTCGAAGCCGAAGTTGGTGGACAGCCCGAACGGCCACATCGCGGGCACGGGCTCGGTGACGATCACCTGGCCGCGCACCGGGACCACGATCTCCTCGAGGGCGGGCAGCAAGTGACGGGCCCAGGCGTTGGTGGCGTGGACGACGTGCCCGGCCGCGACATCGCCCCGGTCGGTCCGCACCGTGAACGACCCACCACGGCGCTCGATCGCCTGCACCGAGGTACCGGTCTGCACCGCGGCGCCCAGGCGGACCGCCTGCTCCACGATGCCGAAGGTCAGACGGGCGGGCCAGAGCTGGCCGGCGGTCCGGCGGAGGACGCCGCCGAGGAAGTATTCGCTGCCGGTGCGGGCGGCGCACGTCGCCGCGTCCCAGTACTCGACGGGCGCGCCGAGCGCGGCGAGCGCCTCGGCGGTGTCCTGGACCGGTCCTAGCTCCTCCGGCGAGAGCGCGAGCGACACGCTGCCGGTCACGCGCAGCTCGCAGTCGATCCGGTGCTCGGCCACGAACGCCCGCACCGCGTCGGCGCAGCGGTGCGAGAAGTCCCAGATCGCGCGGGCGCCGTCGTCGCCATAGCGCTTGCGGGCCAGGGCGAACCGCTCGGCGGTGCCGGGGGAGATGTGGCCGCCGTTGCGCCCGGTGGCGCCGCCCGCGAGGCCCCGCCGTTCGAGCACCAGCGACTCCTGCCCCAGCCGGGCCAGCCAGTACGCCGCGCTGGCGCCGGTGATGCCCCCGCCGACGACCACGACGTCGGCTCGCGCCGGCAGCTCGGGCGACGTCCGCAACGTCCGCCCGGAGGCCGTCTCCAGCCAGAACGGACACGTGCTCCCGACCGGGCTCGACGAGTCCATGGGCGCCCCGAGTATAACGAGCGGCCGTCCCCGGGCGGCATCCGGCGAGTGTCGGCTACAGTCGCCGTTCCTGCTGGAGACCAGCCACCCCGGCGTGTTCGCCGCCGGCGACGTGCGCTCCGGCTCGGTCAAGCGCGTCGCCTCCGCCGTCGGCGAGGGCGCGATGGCGATCGCCTTCGTGCACGAGTACCTGAAAGCCGGGTAGCGGGCTCCGGGCCCGCACTCCGGGCGCGGCCGGGCCGCCCTCGCAACGTGGATCTTGCATAATGCAATATCACGATATATCATTCCCCGCCGTGAGCGGCCGATCGGTGCCGTCGGGGTCCTTGCAGGCCTTCAAGGCCGAGTTCTTCAAGGCGCTGGGGCACCCGGTCCGCATCCGCATCCTCGAGCTCCTCGTCACCGGCGAGCGGAGCGTGCAGGAGCTTCAGGAGGCCCTGGCCCTGGACCAGCCGATCGTCTCCCAGCACCTCGCCTCGCTCCGGGCCAAGAACATCGTGAAGGCGCGCAAGGAAGGCCCGACGGTGCGGTACACGGTCCGGGTCGCGCTGATCGGTGAGCTGCTCGCCGTCGCCCGCCGGATCTTCGACAGTCAGCTCATCGACAGCCAGACGATGCTCCGCGAGCTGCGACGCGAGGGGCGCCGCCGCTGATGCGCCTCTTCTCCAAGATCCTCCAGGTCGGCCTCGCCACCGAGCCGCTGGCCGCGGGCGGCGACGAGGTCGTCCGCCTCCTCCACGACGTGGACGCGCGGACCCGGCGGCTGTTCGGCCGCGCGCTCGCCATCCGGGAGGTCGACGCCGGGTCCTGCAACGGCTGCGAGCTGGAGATCACCGGCCTCACGAGCCCCGTGTACGACAGCGAGCGCTTCGGCGTCCACTTCGTCGCCTCGCCCCGCCACGCCGACATGCTCCTGGTGACCGGCCCGGTGACGCGCAACATGGTGGTGCCGCTCGTGAAGACCTACGAGGCGACGCCGGCGCCGAAGCTGGTGGTGGCGATCGGCGACTGCGCGCGATCCTGCGGCGTCTTCAAGGGCGGCTACGCCGTGGCCGGCAGCGTGGATCAGATCATCCCGGTCGACGTCTTCGTCGACGGATGCCCACCGGAACCGGCCGACATTCTCCGGGGGATCCTGGCCGCGGTCGGCCGTCGATGATCCCGCTCTTCGTCCTCATGGTGGCGGGCTATGCGTTCGGGGCGGCCGCCGCCGTGCTCTCGCCGAACGACGGCGCCGCGCGCCGCCTGGCCGCGACCGGCGCCGTGCTCGGCGGGGCGACGAGCGTCGCCGTCGCGCTCGGGTTCTTCCTGGGCGCACCGCTGGCCGTCGAGGCCCCCGCCCTCCTGTCCGTCGCGGACGGCCTCGCGTTCCGGCTGGACGCGCTCGGCGCCTTCTTCCTGGCGCTCGTCGGACTGGTCGCCGTGCCGTGCGGCATCTACGGCGCCGGCTACTCCGCGGCCTACCAGGGCCGCTACTCGCTGCGGTTGCTGGGGGCCATGCTGAATCTCTTCCTCCTCACCATGAGCCTGGTCCCCTGCGCCGGCAACGTGCTGACCTTCCTGCTGATGTGGGAAGGCATGTCGCTGGCGTCGTACTTCCTGGT
>Ga0302046_10000820_pt1 | contig 30024 bp, 39 predicted proteins | sample RVTome_11_FD_200261 | JGI IMG/M metagenome (GOLD analysis project Ga0302046, IMG submission 200261) | Soil microbial communities from uranium-contaminated site in the Upper Colorado River Basin, Wyoming, United States - RVT147D111 (version 2) ...
CGTTGAAATGTTCAGAGGAAAAAGAAGTTAGAAGTTTTTACTGAGTAGATTTCTGTCAAATCCCGGCGTTTCACCGTCGGAATTGAAAATGAACTTGACGATGCCGAGGTCGGGGACGAGCCAGACGCTGGCTGTCGCGCCCTCTGCAACTGCAGTGGGGCCCAAATAGACCGTGCGTGTGGCAGTAAGCTTGTAAGCAGAATAGGTCTGTCCGTTCAAGAGAATATCAGCCCTGCCTCCGAAAACGCAATCAATCTTCAACCGGGCCTCTCCAGCACCGCTGGTGTACGTGCTGTCAAATGCGTTCCAAGGCTCACCGACCGTGGCATTTTCTTTGACGAGAAGGATCCATTTCAGGGAGTCCGTGCGCGTTATGCCAAATGTGCGGTAGAATCGCCCTGCGTTTGTGAGGAAGTAAAAATCTCCTGATGTTGACGACGTCCGTTTCACATAGAATCCGCTTTCAACCCATACCGGTGCCGGATCGACCAGCGACGAATCGAAAATAAAGAATGTCGTTCCAGCCAGATTGACAACGTTTGGCGGAAGCGGCGGGGCCGCCGGCAGAACCGTCATGATGCCTGTATAGTAGGCTCCGGTTGCTGTGATGTTGGTGTCGTTGACCGCATGACGGATGAAACCGTTGAAGGTGAGCTTGTGCCCGGCCGTAAGGGGAAACAGATCACCCGAGACTTGTTCGGCTGGTTCCGGGTCGGTGGTCTTCTTACAGCTGGGGATGACAATGAGCATGCTCGCCACAAGGAAAAGAAGCAGCGCGTGTCCGTACTTCATGGGGCCTCCTTTGAATTGAAATGTGTTCGTCACAAGTAAGGTCATGTTAAGAAACGGGGATTTCAGATGCAAGAGCGGGAATTGAGTGCCTGCTTGAAAATTCAGCAGCCTGGGCTAAAAAAGCAGTAAAAATCCTGAAAGGCGTTCTTTTCTTTGTGCCGCTCTCTCTTGCCTTTTTCTTCGCGGGACCAAGTGAACTATCACAGGTTAAAAAAACGCCGGACTCTCGCCCGGCGCGCATTATTAATACAGCAGTAGTTCGTCAATACTCAATTACTCATCTAATCATTTACTCAAATACTTAACTTCGCAATGCTTGCCTTGACGTCGGCGGCAGACTTATTGAGTCCGGCCTGCTCCTCAGGCGTCAGTTTGATCTGAATGATCTCTTCCATGCCGTTCCGGCCGATCTTGATCGGCACTCCGCAATACACGTCCTTCAGTCCATATTCACCCTGCAGCCAGGCCGCACAGGGGAGCACCCGCTTCTTGTCCTTCACGATCGCTTCGATCATTTCAACAGCGGCTGCGGAAGGAGCATAATAGGCGCTTCCGGTTTTCAGGAAGTTCACGATTTCGATTCCGCCATCGCGAGTTCGCTTTACAAGCCGGTCAATCGTAGCCTGATCCATAAGATCGGGGAGGGGAATCCCCGCGACGGTTGAATAGCGGGGAAGAGGAACCATTGAATCACCGTGACCGCCCAGTACAAACGCCGACACATCTTCGACGGAGACGTTGAGTTCCATCGAGATGAAGGTACGGAAACGCGCCGAATCGAGAACGCCGGCCATTCCGATAACCCTGTGCCGCTCGAATCCGCTCACCTTTTTGGCAACATAAGTCATAACGTCGAGCGGATTGGAAACCACGATGATGATGGCGCCAGGCGATTTGGCCACAGCCTGTTCTGTTACCGATTTAACAATGCTGGCGTTGGTTGCCTGGAGGTCGTCGCGGCTCATGCCGGGCTTCCGGGCAATGCCTGCGGTAATCAGAATGATATTGGAGTTGGCGGTCTGGTCGTATGAATTCGTACCGATCACCTTTGCATCGAAGCCCTCGATAGGGGCAGACTCGTACATGTCGAGTCCTTTGCCTTGAGGTAACCCTTCGACGACGTCAATCAACACAACCTCGTTTGCAAGCTCTTTTTCGGCAATACGCTGTGCTGCGGTTGCCCCGACATTGCCGGCACCGATGACTGTGATTTTCATGGGAACTCCTGAGATGATCACCCCGGAAGGACTCCGGAGCGGTTGGGTTCAAGGAACAAAAAAAAGTCCCCGGAAGAAGGGGACGAGAGGGGTACTAGTTTGCTGAGTAAACGCTGATGCGTTTCTTGGTCTTGCCGACCCGTTCGAACTTCACAACGCCGGTCACCAGAGCGAACAGGGTGTCGTCGCTTCCGATTCCGACATTGATGCCCGGATGGAATTTCGTTCCGCGCTGGCGCATGAGGATGCTGCCGGCGGTGACCTTTTCCCCCCCAAATGCCTTCACACCAAGCCGTTGCGCCTGACTATCACGCCCGTTTCGTGAACTTCCACCGCCTTTTTTATGAGCCATAAGTACTCCGAAATTCTTTGTGATTGCGAATTGGGAATTTTCAATTGCGAATTGAGCGATCACGTAATTCGAAATTGGCAATTCGAAATTTCTTTACGCTACTTTCGTGATCTCCAGCGTCGTGTACTGCTGCCTGTGACCCCGCCGCACTTTATAACCCTTTCGCCGGTTCTTTTTGAAAACGGTCACCTTGTCGTCTCTCAGGTGTTTGACCACCTTCGCCTCGACGAGGGTTCCCGAAATATACGGGGCCCCGATCCTGGTCTGTTTGTCGTCTCCAACAACCAATACCTTCTCGAACGTGACCTTCTGACCGACCTCGGATTCCAGTTTCGGAACGTGAATCGTATCGGCTTTGCTGACCTTGTATTGCTGACCTGCGATTTCGACGACTGCAAACATGACTGGATCCTGATCGTTTAAAGACAAAATTGATTGATGGAAACGGGCCTTAAAGATACCAAAAACGGAGAAAAAAGTCAACGAGAGATTAGTTAATGTGTTATTGATTATTGGAGGGGCTATAATTCCATGCCATCTAGCGCGGCTCTTTCTTCAGAATTCTTACTACTTGCTGCCTACTTCCAGCTTTCCCTCCAACCAACAACCTTAGACTATTCAAAACGACAACCAGCGTTGCTCCGTCGTCAGCCAGGATTGCCAGCCAAAGACTGGTGAGTCCCATCACCCCCAGCACGAGAAAGACCGCTTTTGTTGCCAGAGCAATCACGATGTTCTGTTTGATAATCGCCAGAGCCCGCTTGCCAAGATCGATGGCGGCAGGGATGTGCAGGAGGTTGTCCGATACGAGAACGACATCGGCGGTTTCAAGAGCCGTGTCCGATCCAATGCCCCCCATTGCAATGCCAACGTCAGCCGCTGCAAGGGCCGGGGCATCGTTGACGCCGTCTCCTACCATGGCTGTTCGCCCATGACTCTGTTTCATCGACTGGATCACTTCCAGTTTTTGCTCCGGCAGGAGTTCCGAACGCACTTCATCCACCCCCAATTCCTGTCCGATGTATGCGGCAGTTCCCCGATTATCGCCGGTGAGAAGCACGACATGTCCGATTCCCAGCCGGCGTAACCGCATCACGGCCTCACGGCTTTCCGCGCGGACCCGGTCAGACACCCCAATGATGCCAACCGGCCCCTTGTCGTTTAACAGAACAACGGCTGTCTTACCCTCTCCCTCAAGGGATTCGAGTGTATTCTCAAGCTCCCGGCTGCAGAGGCCGAGTTCTTCCACGAGAGGGTGGTTGCCAAGCGTGAACGTTCTTCCTTCAACCAATGCGCTGATGCCTTTTCCTGGAATCGATTGAAAATCCCGGATCTCGGTCCCCCGTATGTCAATGCTTCCCGCCTCTGCTTTCCGCAGGAATGCCTGCGCCAGATGATGCTCTGACTTCGACTCGATGGCGGCGGCGATCCGGATGATCTCTGATTCGGAAAGGGAATCAACGCAGATAACATCGGTAATCACTGCAGTCCCTTCGGTTACTGTGCCTGTTTTATCGAGCCCGATGGCTCGAATGCCTGCGAGCTGTTCCAGATGACGTCCTCCTTTTATCAGGACACCGCTTCGAGCCGCGCTGGTGATGGCGTTGATGACACTGACGGGAGTTGAAATCACGAGCGCGCAGGGACAGGCAATCACGAGGAGGACAAGAGCACGGTAAAACCAGTCATCAAAACTCGCACCGAAAAAGAGTGTGGGAATCGTTACCAGCGAGAGGGCAAGAACAAATACTGCCGGCGTGTATATACGGGCAAATTGCTCAATAAATGTCTGGGAAGGCGCTTTTCTGGCCTGGGCCTCTTCGACAAGGCGAATGATCCTGGCAATTGTGGAATCGCTGGCGGCTTTTGTTACTCGGACTTCGAGGGCTCCCCGTTGGTTGAAGGACCCGGCAAACACAACGTCACTCTCCGACTTCGGCACCGGCAAGGATTCGCCGGTTATGGCCGATTGATCGACTGTTGATCCTCCTCCGAGAACGACGCCATCAAGCGGCACGCGTTCTCCCGGACGGATGACAATGACGGCATCAACGGGCACTTCCTCTACGGGCACAATCACCTCGCGGTCGGGCAGTTTTACCGTTGCGGTGGATGGGGAAAGATCCATGAGGGATTCGATCGCAAGTCGGCTGCGTTCCGTGCTCAAAGCTTCAAGGAGGAGAGACACGGCGAACAAAACGATGACCGCGGCGCCTTCGGCATATTCCCCAAGCGTCAGAGCGCCAAGAACCGCGACCACCATCAAAAAGTTCATGTCGAGCGAGAGATTTCTGATGGATGTGATTGCCCGAAATGCGGGCCGCCATCCGGAAAGCAGAATCGAAACAAGGAACAGAGGAATCGTGATGGTTTCGGTATGGTCAAGCGCGGACAGAAGCAGGCCCGCGGCAAACGAACTTGCAGCGGCAATGGTTGAAACAATCAAGCTGCGGAGAGATTTGTTCGGAGCCGGTTTCCGGTTTCCAGATGCCACTGTTCCCGGCAGGCCGACAGAATTCAGTCCGGCAAGGATTTCTTTTGTATCGCAGGAGTGGCGGACTTCGAGCTTCTTCGAAACGACGTTGAATCGAAGCTCGTCGATTCCTTTGAGAGAAGCGAGCTTGTTCCTGATCGTGCTCTCTTCAGTCGCACAACAAAGGTCAGCAATATGGAGCGTGGTTGTTTTGGTCATATTGATTCAATACTTCGAAATTTCACATTGGAAATTCTCCGCCAATGGCGGATCCCCGCCAGCCTTCATTGCTCAATGGGGCGGGTCCCGAGAAGGGATCCCTTTGGGACTGGCGCCCCTGGCGGAGACAGTCGACATTGCCCTTTCTATCTCTCTCCAACATGTCTCTCTCCAATTCTCAGCAAATCCTCAATATGCTCATCATTCAGGGAGTAAAACACCATCTTCCCCTCTTTCTGGTGTTTGACCAGGCGCAGGGTTTTCAGAAGGCGCATCTGATGTGAGACTGCTGATTCGCTGATACCCATCAGGAAAGCGATGTCGAGAACACAGAGCTCTGTATGCAAAAGGGCCTGAACGATCTTCAATCTTGTCGGATCGCTGAGTACCTTGAAGATCTCCGCCAACCCAACGACCGTGTCGGGATCGGCAATGGTCTTGCGTGCTTCCCGAATGGCAGCCTTGTGATTATGGCGCATCGGTGGTTTCATGGAGAAACAATTGAGCAAGTGTTCAGGTATTATACAAAAAAAAATCCTAAGAAATCAAGGTGCGGGTGGGCTGCAGAGATTCAGAAGGATTGCCACCTGCCCCCGGTGATGGATTTCATGATCCAGGTTCCCGCGAACAATGAACCACCAAACCGTGACTTCCTTGTCCACCCTCGGGTCATAAATCCGGCGATCCAGCGTATCTGACGAACATTGCTGAATAAAGGATTTCCTGCGTTCCCCGGAGGTGTAAAGAGTTTCCAGCATTGCTTCAAACTCGCCCCGGGAATTGGTTTGAAGCCGACTTTCTGTAATCGGAAGAAGCCGATTTCCCCCAATCATATCCAACATCCACTGGTCGCACTCGACAAGATGAAACGCCAGATCTGCAAAGCTCATTTTCCCCTTCTGATATTGCCAGTTCTCCATGCCCAACGGTACTTTCCTGAATCTCTTCAGGCTCGATTCTCTCACCACGATGGAAAAATCCGCCAATTCCTGAATCATCATAATAATTCCTTTCCGACCTCTCACTTTGGTACGGAGCTGCAATGGTTCGCTTTGGGTTTATCTTTCTACCAAAAGATCGCACGCGGGGCTCAATCCGTAAACCTATTTTCTTCTTACTAATTTCTGCCTACTACCTACTCAGAGCCTTTCCTCTGACCTCTGACCCCGATCCTCAATAAGCCACCCCAGCGGCTTGATGAAGGTACTCGTCATTCTCTATTTGATGAAGCATGAACTCCGCAACGTCGGCTCGTGAAATCGAAACCGTCCACAGATAATTCCCGACATCAGGGCCATGCCGATATGTTCCGCGTTTACGGCCATTTGTCAATCTGCCGGGACGAACAATCACCCAATCCAATCCGCTTTGCCTGACAATTTCTTCCTGCTTTTTCTTATCCCGGAAGTAGAAAAAAACAATTACTGGTATAACGAAAAGTGTATAATAAAGGCCCAACCGCCCTCGCGAATTTCCCACACCCAGCGAGGTCTCACAGATCAATCGCTTGACTCCCAATCGCTTCATGGCGTCAACAACGATTCTGGTACCTTGTGAGAGAATGGAGGAGGGAATGATCCACCGCTTATGCCCGAGGGCCGACAGAACGGCATCCTGGCCTTTTACAGCAACTTCGATCGATACCGGATCGAGAACATTTCCCTGCACGACGGAAAGCCGTTCGTGCTTCAATGTGACTTCCACGGGATTCCGTGCAAGCGCCGTCACCATGTGTCCGAGGTCGAGGGCATGCTTCACAAGTTCCTTGCCTGTTCCCCCTGTTGCTCCAATGACGAGGATTCGCATTGGGCCCTACTTGCCTTGATCTTTCTGATCAGGTGCGCTTTTCTTCTGCCCACGGGTCGCCAGCAATCCCCAGGAGAGATCGGAAAACTTCTTGAGCGAGACCGTGAATCCCTTGCGGATAAGCTCCGGTTCCGCTGTTTCGAGGTCCCAGAAGAACTCATCCTCTGCATCCTTCACGAGGTCAGGATACGAATTTGAATATCGATTGATGACTGCCGCACGGTCCAGTTTGTTCTTGAACATCAGGTCAACGACTGCTACCCGGCCTCCGGACTGGAGGCGGGAGGAAAAGAGATCAAACAGCTGACTTTTTTCATCATCGGGGAGATGGTGGATGGCATAGCCTGAGACAATGACCTCGAAGGGCTCCGGCGCGCGGTCGAAGAATTGCATTATATCGGAAAGGACGAAACGAACATTACGGCCAGCGAGCTTCTGAGCGGCAATCTGGAGCATGTTGGGGGAAATATCGACAGCGGTGACATGGCAGAATTCCGGAAGGGCGAGGATGGTATTCCCGGTTCCGCACCCAAGATCGAGAACAACGGCGTTCTCGGGTACTTGTGAGCCTATCCACCGTTGTGCTTCCGCATACCCCCGCCTTACAGGGTGTGATTCATTTCGCACTTCCTGATCATACCCGGGGGCGTCTCCATCGTGGCAAAAACACGACCCAAACCTGCTTTTCATTATTTTCGCCCCCCGCGCGTTGCTCCTTGCATGGAACAATGTAATGCATGAAGCTTCGGAAATCAACGGCGGGCTTCAAGATCGATCGCGTCAATTCTATTCGCAGCGTACCCTGCGATAGGGAAAGTCCGAACTGCGCACTTTCCCATTGACCGTTCCTTCAATCCTGGCAATCAACGAATCGGGCGTGATAAGGGTGTAGAAAATCCTTTGCGGAAAGTCATGAGTGGGGTTTTCAAAAATTGCCTGTCTGCGTTCCGTTTTTACAAGGAGAAAAACAGTTTCGGATTGTCCTGAGGGATGGGCAATATATCGGATTGAGCCGTCGTCCGATTGCTCGATACGTATGAATTCAAACGCGACACTTTTCCCGTTCCTGACCGTTCGTGAAGTTCCGAGCATCATGCCGCCTGACGGCTTTATCCATTGCTCAGATACTGTTCGCCCGTTGGCAAACGATCCTTCCCAGCAGCCGCCGAGCCATTCAAGCGAATTGATGTGAGCGGAGGGTTCTTGGAGCCACATTGTGCAGCTGACAATGAGCATATTTATGGTCAACGGTATGGTTGTCATGAACGCTCCAAGAAGTGGGACGGAAAGTTACAGTGGGTTCCTTTGAAGATTAATCTCCTCGAGCCAGCGCTCGGTTCCGTTCTGATACCACGTCCATTGTGACGAGAACGACGTGCTGTCCGTGAAATGGTAAACAACTTTGTCCATATGACCTTGATCCCGGGATGGAAGGTTCGTGGCATCGAGAAATGTGAAAACGGCCCTGGTTCCATCGTCGGAAATTTCTGTTAGCTCGAGTCGCGGCTGATTTCGAGCGACACAATAGTGCGTGAGAACTAGCCGGTCAATGTCCATGTGGATCATAGTCTGCATGGTCTCGTTGGGGTGTGCATCAAAGGAGGTAAATTGTACGACAGAGCCACCCGCGATCACGCGAATGGAAACCTCTTCAGTCCATCCCTTGGTGCTTGTTCCTTTCCAGGTTCCCTGCATTTTTTTAAATGCCTCGAAAAGTGACCGCGCGGCTTCAGGCTTCACGCCCGGAACCGGGCTGGTTTCTTCACGGAGTTGGCTGTTCACTGATGCACGCTGGCAGCAGGATCGCGGCTTCGGTGGGCCGTCCACAGCGAATGCTGTGTTGAGAAGGAAGAACGTGAGGACAAGAGTCATGAGGTCGTTCCTATGGTTCGGTGAGGATCAGGTTGGGTCGATTTTTCGCACTTCTATTTTGCCCCCGTATTTCAAATGTGGACAGCCAGATGCGATCGTCATCGCTTCATTGTAGTCCTGTGCCTGGATAATGAAGAACCCGGACAGGTTCTCGGTGCTGAAGTCGATTTCCTGAGCCTCTGTGCGATCGTTTGACTTCATCAGGATTTGCCCGTCCGTTCCCAGCTTTTCTCCCATCACAAACCTCCCATCAGCATGTACCTTCCGGGCCCAGAGGGAGTACTCCGCTACCAGCGCTTCCGTGTTTTCCTGTGGATCGACCGTCTCGCGAAGGAGGAGGGCAAACTTTGGTTGATTCGGATTCGTTGATTCCGGTGTCCCCGAAGAGCCAAGGAAGTAGCCTGTGGCGGCTCCTGTGAGAAGCAGGACAAGCGCTGCCGCAAGGCGGGCGGCTGTGGCAAAACCACCGTGGGGCCGAAGGAGGTTACGGTTTCGCAGTACCATGACAATGTTCTCCTCGAGCGATGATGGAGGTGTTTGGTTGCGGGAAAGAGAGGCAAATTGCTTTCTTTCTTCCGGAGAAAGTTCGTTCATGTTATTCATCGAGGTACTCCATTGAACCGTTTTGTGTCAACATTGTTCTCACGGACGCCCTCGCCCGGGATAATTGACTCTTCGAGGAACCGACCTCGATGTCGAGGAGTTCGGCGATCTCGTCATGTTGGAACCCTTCGATATCATGCAGAATCAAAACCGTTCGATATCCCGCAGGAAGGAAGCCGATGGCCGTCTCGAGATCGACTTTCTCGGGAATTGGGCGCGCGGTTGCCAAAAGGGCCTCGGTATTGGGCTGGACGCCGGGTTCCGGCCGGCGGCGGTTTAATTCGCGGCTGCAATTCAGCGCAATTCCCGTGAGCCATGTGGTGAAGGCTGATTTCCATCGGAATTCGTGCAATCGTTCAACAGCCCGCACCCATGCTTCCTGAACCACATCATTGGCGTCGTTTGTGTTACGGCCCGTGACTCGCAAGGCGAACTGATATAGCCGGGGGGTGCAGGCCCTGTACAAACGGCGGAATGAATCCTCACTTTCTCTCCGAAGGAATTCCTGGACAAGTGTTTGGATTTCGGAAGTGTCCGCGAGCCGCGGTACTGGTTTCATACCCGATGAGTGACGTGAACGGTGAAAAAGGTTGCTTTGAGGGATAACGAATAACGAAGAGGCGGCAAGAATTTCTTGACTTAGGGCATTTCAGGGGAATAAACCGCGAACCGGCCCGCCTGACTGTCCCACGCATAGGTGGTTCCGTCTTCACTGTAGAACTTGCCTGCAAATAAGTTCCGCCCCCGGACGATCAGTCCGCCCTCATGCAGCCACGTCATTGTTACGAAGTTCTGCGGTTTTCGGTAATCCACAGCTGATCCCATAAAAAGCCAAAGTTCGTATGCCCCTGCCGTCTTAGTTGCAATCACAAAATCGAGACTTCCGTCTCCGTTAAAGTCAGCTTCGGCGTAGTAGGGGTTATAATTCGGGTTTTCGGATTGATACCGTTTGAGCAGGGTGCTGGTGCATTCGGAAGGCTGAACCAATTCAGCGTGAATGTGTTCCCTCAGGAGTTCATCGACGGCAAACTGCTGGTCGGGAGATAACATGGATTCCACTTCACCGCCTCCGCACGCCGAGAGTATGACGACGTACAACGCTGAAAGCATGTGGGCTCTGATGTTCACCATGGTCATCAAGTGTTGGCGGTGAAACACAAAACTAATCTACACAGAGAGGACAAAACAATCAACCTGCGGATTTCCTGCATTGTTCTCCCTTCCGCTTTTACAAGTTCATTTTCCGGTCAATGTACGCCGAATAGTCAACAAGCCTCGGTGTATATTCTTCGGCGATCAGGGGAGAGGAGATCATGAAGTCCGCAGTGGAGCGGTTGCAAGCGGTTGGAACATTGTAAAGGACAGCAATCCGAAGAAGGGCTTTTACGTCAACGTCGTGCGGCTGCGGTTCCATGGGGTCCCAGAGGAAAATGAGGACATCGATTTCACCATCGACAATAAGCGATCCTAACTGCTGGTCCCCACCCAAGGGGCCGGATTTAAGTTTACGAAGTGCGATCCTATCCGAACTTCCTGCCTTCTTTGCGAGAGCTTCTTCCACAAGAACACCTGTGGTTCCGGTGCAGATCAAGTTGTGCTTTGCCAGAGCACCCCAGTTCCATTCCACCCATTCGATGAGATCTCTTTTGCGATTATCATGCGCTACAAGCGCAATTCGTTTGTGTCGCTTCATGGAACCCTCGCAAGCTTTCGTGATTCACTACTGAAATACAACCTCCTTTGGTACTCTCCACTATTTCTTCACCATCTTCTTCACCGACTTGCTGACAATCCTCTCCAAAACCCTCATATCAACACCATCCAATGAATTCAAATACAAACACGATCCTCCCGTTTTGTATTTGCCAAGCTTCTTCATCAAATCACCGTATTCTCTAAACCCCGACAGGAACGATTGAACACTTCGCCCTGTCGGTTTCGTTTTGAGTTTCGCTTTTGCCATTATTCCCACTCCTTACATTCCACTCACAACCAGCCTATTTCTCCGCCGCACAGATAAAACTCTCTGTCCAGAGCTTCGACGAATTCTTGGCTTCAATTTGCCGTATGATACGTATGACTGCGCGAATTGCTTTCCAAAGCAGGGTTCGCAGCCTGCCTTCAAATGAATCCGGCGCAGGCCCTGTCTCTGCAAATCTGATCGATCGGAAGCCGGCGAGGCTGAGGATGTGTTTCAGGGAATCCTGGGCAAAGATCGTGAGATGCGTCAGGTCTCCATGAATGACCTGGCCCGGAAAAAGACCCTGGCCGTTTGGCGTTTGTATGAGCAGAATCCCGCCGGGGCGGAGGGCTTTGAAGATCAGGGGGAAGAGCAGGAGGAGCTCGCTCTTGGAAAAATGTTCGACAAAATCGATGGCGAGGATTGCGGCATATCGCCCTTTTTTTGGCCGGAGAAACCTGAAGACATCCGCCACGGTGGCGTTGTTCCCGCGCTGACGAGCAAGGGCAATCTGCTCCTTTGAAATATCGATTCCCTCGACCCGGGAGAATCGGCGGTTGGAGAGAAACTCCAGAATGTATCCCGGACCGCAGCCAAGCTCAAGGACCGGTTGATCGGCCGGCACCGATCTGAGAAACGGCAGGTATTTGTGATCACACCAACTCCAGTACGCCCGGAGCCAATCTTCACTCCGGCGAAGTTCGTCGGTTTTGAACCGCGAAACGTACTGCCGGTACAATTGTGAGCGAATGTCATCCATAGGTTCCCCGGGCTCAGGGTTTCTTGTTGGCGGCTTCTCTTTTTTCCATGAGCCGTGTGTAGGCGTCCGGATCGGCCGGTTGTGCACAATCGTAACCGATTTTTTCCCAATCGGGATCCTTGGCATCAAGCCCCATGGCCTTCACAGCACCCGATTCACACACAAAAAATTGGTTTTTATACGGAAACAGATACCCGCCTTCCTGTTCAAGGGATTTCTTCGCCTCCTCATACCGCGCAAACCAACGGTTCAGATATTGATCGAGATGGGAGGGATACCAGATTGTCGCTTCAGATAATTTCATTGTTGCCATTTTGTTTCGCGACGTAAAGAGTAAGGAAGAATCAAACAACTAACAACATCCCAGGGACAGGTGGAGAGCCAAAAAAAAGGCACAAAGTCCCAAACTTTGCGCCTCTTTTCCATATGCTTCTCTTCACCGCGAAAAAACTATGCCGCTTTTACCGCATCCTGAACCTTATTGAACTCGGCCAGGATCTCGATCCGCACTTCATTGCTCACCACAACACCACCTGCCTCGGTTAGCGCGTTCCATTGCAGGCCGAAGTCAAACCGGTTGAGCTTCGTTCGGATCTCAAAACCGGCTACACGGGCTCCGCTGAATCCGTCCACGGTTCCGTTGTAAATGACATCAAGGGTAACGGGCTTTGTAACTCCGCGAAGGATCAGATTCCCAACAACCCGCAGTTCATGGTCGGAGAGTTTCTTCACAGAAGACGAAATGAATGTGATCTTCGGATGTTTCTCGGCATCAAAGAAATCCGGCGATTTCAAGTGGCCATCGCGTTGTTCGTTTTTTGTGTTGATGGTTGCAACATCCGCTTCAAAGGAGATCTTCGCATCGCTGAAGTCTTCCCGTTCCGATTCGACGGCCGCGCTAAAGGCGCCAAAATGGCCTGAAACCGTCGAGACGACCATGTGTTTGACCTTGAAGTTGATTTCAGAATGTGCGGCGTCAATTTTCCAGAGTGCCATGGGTGCATCCTTTCAGTGAATGAGGGTGATCGGTTGTTGATGATGACACAACCAATATACCATGGAAGGGCACCCGGCACATTCACCGAGGGTAAGAAATGAAATGAACCTATGGTAACGGGGTCCTGTGTTCGTGATGAAAGATCATTTCATGGCGTGGCAAATGAATTGGCAATTGCCAATTGTCAATTGGAAATTTCTTTGCAGTCCAAATTTACCCCCGCTTTTGCGAGAGTTCCTTTCGGATGCGGCTCAGAGACTGCGGTGTAATTCCAAGATAGGAGGCAACCTGACTTTGGGGCACTCGCTCAACAAGAGCCGGATAGGTCTTGAGAAACGAAAGATATCGCTCTTCCGCCGAGGCGCTCAGGGTTGCGTTGATGCGACGATGCGTGGCCACGTAGTTCGACTCTTGGAGAAGCCGGAAGAAACGCTCCATTTTCGGAACGGACTCGAGAAGCTGATCGCGGGCGGATCTTTCGAGAAGCAGGACATCGGAATCATGAACTGCATCGATTGTGTAGGTTGCCGGCGCTCGGGTGAGATAACTGTTCAGGTCAGAAATCCACCAGTCTTCGATCGCGAATTGGATAATATGCTCTTCGCCTTTATGGTCGACGGTATAGGCCCGAAGGCATCCGCTGTTCACAAAAGCAATGTGCCTGCAGACTTCGCTTTCCTGAAGGAGGAACTGGCGTTTCTTGAGGGACCGGGGGGTGAAAAAATCAGCACAGATCCGGAACTCGGTTTCCGTAAGGGTGACTCTCTGTTCGATATGTTTTCGCAGGAGGTCGAACATTGTGTGGGGGTGGGCAGAAACTTTAGCCCCGTTTGCCGGTAGCATCGCTGCGAATGTGGATGTCCCTCTGTGGAAAGGGAATTTCAATCCCGTGTTTCTGAAAACGCTCGTAGAGTGCAACGTTGAGCTTGCTGATCAGCCGCCCCTTGCGGTGGGTAAGGGTGCCGCTCCAAACCCGAAGCTCAAAGCGCAATCCGCTGTCCCCAAATTCCAGCAATGCAACAGATGGGGGTGGGGTATCAAGGATATCCTCATCCCCGGCTGCCACCTCAAGGAGAAGTTTTTCAACCAGTTTGATGTCGGTCCCATACGCGACGCTGAGCGGTATCTTGAACCTCACCTGCTCGCCATTGTGGCTCCAATTGATGATGTTGTCCGATATCAGCCGTGCATTCGGAATGATGATCGTAATATTATCGTTGGTGACGACCGACGTGCTGAGCGTGCCCACCCGGGTGACGTCGCCCTCTACGTTGCCGATCTCGATGCGGTCCCCGATCTTGACGGGCCCTTCGAGGAGAATGATCAGCCCGCTGATGAAGTTGTTTGCGATGGTCTGCAATCCAAACCCTACACCGATACCGACAGCACCCGCAAGCACATTAAGCGTCGTCAGGTCGATCCCCGCGGTTTGCAGAAGGATCAACAGGCCGACGACAACAACGACGTACCGGATGATCGATCCGACCGCTACGCGCATTCCGATATGCATGCTGGTGCGGGCCAACAGGCGATCGGAAACCCAACCCTTTAATTTTCCGCTGATGTAGATCAGGATGAGGAGGAAGACGAGGAAATACAGGAGCGTCCAGAGCGTGAGTTGGCTCTCCCCGAACGTAAAAATCGGGACACTGAGAAATCCCTTGACTGTCTGGAAGATTCGTTCAATTGTTTCCATGGTGATCCGGGCTATGTCAGAATGGCCAGAAATTCGGAATGAGCATTGTCGCCAGGATCCAGAACAGGAGATTGAGGGGAGCCCCAACCTTTAGGAAATCCGCAAACCGGTATTGACCGGCAGCGTAGATCATGGTGTTCGTCTGGTACCCAACGGGGGTCATGAAGCTTGCCGAGGCAGCGAACGTCACCGCCATCAAAAGGGGGCGCGGGTCAATTCCCAGCGTCTCAGCCGAAGCGATTGCAATCGGTGCAAGGAGAACAGCCGTGGCGTTATTGGACATTGTTTCCGTCAGAATCGATGTAAGGAGGTAAAATGCGGCGACAAGTGCAACAGGGCCCCATCCGCCGACAGTCTCCACGATGAAATTCGAAAGAAGAAGCGCAGCTCCTGTTTTTTCGAGTGCAACGCCGAGCGTCAATGCGCCGGCGAGCAGAAAAATAACCTTCCAGTCAATGGCTTCGTATGCTTCTTCCAGCGTAATGCATCCAAGAAGAACCAGAAGAACACACCCGGTAATCGCACTCACAACAATAGGTGCGATCCCTAAGGCGGCCGTGCCGACAATCCCAACCCCAATGAGAAGTGCCGGGATCATCTTGGACCTGCGGAATTGGGGAAGGCCGACTTCTGAAACAAAAACAAACACTTCTTCGTCCTGAAGTCCATGGAGGCGGTCCTTTTTGACGTTGAGCAACAACGCATCTCCCGCCCGCAGTTTAATAGAATTCACGTTGGTCCGCATCAGTTTGCCCCGATGACGGATGGCCAGTGCCGTCACGCCGTACATGTCGCGAAATCGGGATTCCTTAAGCGATTTTCCCTCGAGCCGGGTGTTGGGTGCGATGATCGCCTCGACCAGTACCATCGTATCTTCAGCGCCTTTCCTTTTGCGAAGACCCTCTTCTGCCTTCAGCTTGATTCCCTCCCGCTCTTGAAGCTTTTTTATCATTTCTACATCCCCTACTACCCGAAGAATGTCCTTTGCCTGAAGAGTGATACGAGAAGGTGGAAGGGCAACGCGTTTGCCCGCCCGAATGACTTCGAGAACGTCGATCCCGACATCCTCAACAAGGGGTGATCGATTCAACGGCATTCCGACGGATTTGGCTTTGGGCAGAATAATGATCTCGGTCCTGTAGTCCCCCATACCGAATCGTTCTGTAAGTTCAGCGTCGCCGCGGCGCTTCGGAATAAGGCGGACGCCGACCAGCATATAAAGTATTCCGACACCGAGGAAAACCAGTCCTACCGGTGCAAATTCGAACATTCCGAACGCAGGCAAACCATGGCGCACGGCAATGGAGCTCAGAAGAATGTTGGTTGATGATCCGATCAGCGTACAAACGCCTCCGAACATCGAGGCAAAAGAGAGGGGCATCAACAAGAGCGAAGGGCTTTTGCCGATTTCGCGCGCGGCACCGATGAGAATCGGAACGAATATCGCTACGACGGGTGTGTTGTTGACAAAAGCGGATAAGGCTCCAACGAGGAGCATCATGGAAACCAATCCGATCCAGAAATTCTGCTTGAATGCCCGCGTCGTCAGGACCCCAATCACATTCACCGCTCCGGTCTTGAATAACGCGGTGCTGAAGACAAACATGGCGCCCACCGTAACCGTGGCTGTGTTGCTAAAACCGGAAATGCCTTCCTCGGGGGTAATGATTCCGCTCAGCAAGAGTACCCCCATGATCATCAAGGCAACGAGATCGATCGGGAGTTTCTCGGACGCAAAGAGCCCTACGGCGACCGCAATCAGAACGAGAACAAAGATGATCTCAACGGTCATGGTTTCTCTTGTACGGAAGGATTGCTCTCTTTTTTGGTTACACGAATTTTATCGACCCTCAGACCATCCATATCCAGGATCTCAAATGTGAATTGACCCCAGGACACAGTGTCTCCTTCCGTCGGGACGCGGCCGAGAAGCGTCATGGCGAACCCCCCGGCAGTTTCAAACGAACGCGACTCTTCCTTCGGGAGCCGGCCCATATGAAGGATCTCCTTAAACTCGCCAATGGAAAGCATTCCGTCGACGAGCCAGGTCCCGTCCGGTCGGAGCAGAGCCCGGGGTGCTGCCATTTTCGAAATATCGCCCAGAAGGGCTCTGAGAATGTCGAACGGCGTTATGAGCCCCTGCAAGCCGCCATACTCATCAAGGAGAAGGGCAATTTCTTTCCCGGTCTTTCGGAATTGTTCCAGGAGGTTGAGACTTTGTATCGAATCCGGAACAAAGAGCGGTTCACGAACGAGGTCTTTAAGGTTCAGCGGTTTTCCGGTAGTGGCTTGTAAGAGTATTTCCCGGGTATGGACAACTCCAAGCACATTATCCATGGTCTGATCACAGAGCGGAAATAAGGAATGACCGGTCTTGCGTATCTTTTGATGCACCAGATCCGGGGGATCAGAAATGAGGAGAACATCGAGGTCCTTTCTGGGGGTCATGATGGTGCTGACACGCCTGGCACCGAGACGAAAGACCCGTTCCACGATGTCCCTTTCACCCTTCTCGATGACTCCGGCGTCGGCACCTTGTTTCAACAGGATCCGGATCTCTTCTTCTGTGATCGGGGGATCGGCGGATCGCTTCAATCGAAAAAGAGCGAGGATCCCATTCGTGGTGGCTCCGAGGAGCTTGACGACAGGAGTTGAGACCCGGGAGAGAAGGCGCATCGGTCCTGCGATGAAAACGGCAATACGTTCCGGATTATTCAAGGCAATCCGTTTGGGAACAAGTTCCCCAAGGATAAGAGAAAGATAGGTGATGCAAAGAACAACAATGGCGATTGCAATCGTGTCGGCGTAGTCGGTGAGTTGCGGAAACATTCCAATGGCCGTGGAAAGATGCCTCGCGATCGTCGCGCCGCCGAATGCACCGGCAGAGATTCCTATCAGGGTGATGCCAACCTGGATGGTCGAGAGAAATTCATCAGGCGAGTTTGAGAGTTCAAGAGCAAGCCGGGCCCTCTTATTTCCCGTCTCGGCCCACTGTTGAAGACGTGCCTTGCGGGCCGATACCACCGCAATTTCGGACATGGCAAAAATGCCGTTGCAGAGGGTAAGGAAAGCAATGATGAGGATTTCAACTATGATAATTGACCATGGTACACCTTCGTTCTAGATGAAAGTATCACTTGCCTGCACAGTCCGTCCCGCCAATGCATAAGGCATCCTTTCGGGAAAGGCGGGCGGGGGCAGGCGCTTCGCTTCGACAATTCATCTTGCCTTATATTAGTTTCATGCAGTCCGCATTCCAAAATTCGAAATCCGTCCCGCTAAAAAACAGCGGGACATGCCGCTTTCTGGCATTCCGCTTTGAGCGGCATTTGCCGCTTTCTGCATTCCGCTCTGAGCGGCATTCTGGGAAGCGGAACTGGAAAGCGGAACGAAAAGCGTACAATTCACTCTGTTTTATCATAGCAAAGAACTCCCATTCTCACCAAATCCACTGTGACGGACGATCCCGTATTCCTGCAGATATCCCTCCAAGCCTGCCGCATTCCGCGTGACCACAGAATATCGTCGAAGATCACGACGGCCTTATCGGACAAATGCGGTTTGATCTGGTCGAAATACCGCAACGTCGCGTCCCGATCATGATGCCCGTCGATGAAGGTGAAATCGACCGGGTGGTACCTCGTTAACGTTGATTCGAGTGTATCTTGGAACCGGCCCGGGATGATGGTAGCCATCGTGAGACCCAGGGACACGAGATTCTTTTGAGCAAGGGCCGCAACCGATGAAGCCCCTTCGAGCGTGATCACAGTCCCACGGCCGTTGAGAATACAAGCGGCACCAAGGTAAGAGGCAGATATTCCCAGAGAAGTTCCCAATTCGAGGCAGACCGAGGGGCGGGTATGACGAACAATTTGAAACAGCAAGGTACCCCAGCTGCGCGATATCGAGGAACTCCGGCAAATTTCTCCAACGGTTCTGTCTGCCAACGCGTCCCCGGCGCCGAAATCCTGGAACGCAATAGGGTCATGGGAGGCGGCCAATTTCTGCCGCAATTCCTCAATTCGAACAATCCATGATGTTTCTGCATCGTTGAACTCTCTGCGTCGGGCAGCATCGAGTGCCGTGGCGAGCATTTCGGCCGTTTTGCTGCCGGACGAATGTGTTCGAAGGCTTCCATAAAGGCTGCGTTTGCCGGCGAGAAAAATCAGGCTCTGAAAGCTCTCAATCATTGGCGGGTGGAGGAGGGGTTATGGGGCAAACGAGCGGATACGCCATCTTGGGGCGTCTCATTCTTCGATCAAATACAATCTGTTGTCTTCCACTTTGTAGAGCATGGGTGCCACAGGGATCCTGGGGTACCTGAGTCGTAATCGTTTCACTTCGCTGACGATGAAATCAACCTCATTGCCGATCTCAAACATCGGGGCGAAATGATTGAAATGTTCTTCGGCCGCCTTGCGTTCCCATCCGGCTTGCTCAACAAGGCCATTGATGAACGGCTCCTTTCGGGCGACGAGGTTGACCATTCCGCATTGATTATGTCCGATAAGCGCAATACTGCGAATCCCTCCAACCGCAATGGCATAGGAGACCTTGAATTCGCTGTACCGGAGGTTCGCTCCGCCCGCGCGGATGATAAACGCAAAATTGTCCGGAATATGAAGATGCTTCCGGCTGTCCATACACATGCCAACGAGCAATTGGGCATTGGTGTAGGTGTCGTACTTCCGGCCGAGGTTATGGTATTCGAGCAGCAGGCCGATCGCCGTTTCACGATAAACAGCGGGAATGTCTTTCGGTGAACCTACATGAATCAGGTTATTCATAAATGCGCGTTGTGGGGATGAACCGTGAAGTGATCGCGTCTGGAATATCGAAAGACACTACAGGAAGGTCAATACAAAAATGAAGTTCGGAGGATCACCCCGCCGCAATGCCCGACGGCAGGTTTTCCCCCTGCACAGAAAGTGGTTTAATTCAGCCCCCCAAACACGCATGAATTCCCCGTGATATTCTGCGGTGAAGTCATGAACTGCTTTTTTGGCATAGGTTCATATCTGAGCGAGAGCGTCGCCATTCACCGAATGCACCTTCGCACCCTTGATCAAAAGCCACAGCATGAATGCAAGTTCTCCGAGCATGGCTGGGACGGCGATTGTGAAGATCAGATCCTTGTATTCCGGCAACAGCAAAGCCGTAAAACTCAGGACTAATAAAGCGAAGCCATTGATGATCAGCCAGACGCCGAGGAAGCGGGGAAGGAACCCCGACTCGTAGACAAGGATTCCCAAGGGGAACAGCCAGAGGCCCCAATACATTTCCAATGCCAAAACCCCGTAATCGGTCATTCGAAGAAAGAACAATGCCAAATCCTGTCTCTGACCAAGTTCAAATGTGTTCAATACTTCGCCTTTCAGGATCATGAGGGAAGTAATGTTGAATGCATCTAAAATAATAATAACAGGGATTTGCGCGATCACCATTGCAAACAGTAGTTTGACCTGACGCTCATTGACCGATCGGAACAATCGATAGAGAACCAGGACCAAAAACACCCAAATGCTGCTGTTGATGAGATCATTTAAAATACCGGTCCGAAAGAGAAATTCATGCGAGAGGATACTTTGCGCAGCGGTAACAGCATCATCCCGCACGTTAATTTGTGATGGTATGTAAAACATGCTAAAGAGGCCTGTTACTATCCAAACAAGGTACAGCAGGCCGGCAAGTCTTGCCGTGTTATTGAGTGAACGCGAGTCTATTTCCATATCGATTTCATCCTTACGGTTTGTTATGACGCCCGAAGAACGGCGTGGAAAATGTCAAGGTAAAGACGTCGCTGAACGACGAATGTCCAAACATTCCAGAATATTGTTCGGGTAGCCGTTCCGGACTACGCGGATCATCGCTTTTCCGATATCTTCCAGCGTGCACACATATGTTGGAAGCAATTGCTTCATGACGGGAAAGAGTGGAGCAAGCCATTGTGCGAGCACGATGGCGTTCTTCAGCCCGGGTGTGGGCCTTATATAGCCCGGCCTGAAGGCGTAGACACTCTTGAACGGAAGCTTCATCAGGTCGTTTTCGGTTTTTCCTTTCACCCGGGCCCACATACTGCGTCCTTGCTCCGAACTATCGGTTCCGGCGCCCGATACGTAACAAAAGGAAAGGGAGGGATTGAGCCTCACGATCGTGCGTGCTGCGGCCATGGTCAGATCATACGTGAGCCGTGCATACTCGGTTTCACTCTTTCCGATCGAAGTAACGCCAAGACAAAAGAAACATGAGTTGTACCCTCGCAAATGGGTTTCGATTGAAGAATAATCATAGAAGTCGTTATGCAGAACCTCGTGCAGTTTCGGATGTGAGACCATACAGGGCCTTCGGCCGATGACAAGGACGGATTCCACGGAGGGGTCTTTGAGGGCTTCATGAAGCACACCCTCACCGACCATTCCCGTAGCGCCGAAGAGTATGGCATTGATGCTCATAGTAAATGGTTAGGGGTTGGATAACAAATAAAAGCAGTACACCCTGGTATCACAGATCTTATGTTCCGCGAAATTGTCGGGGCGTTGCCCCGACCTAATTTATGTGACCCCTTCAGGGTCAATCAGCTCACGGACAACAAAAGCCTTCTGGAATTGACACTGTACTGGTTTCATTTGTCACATAACCGTTAAGAGTAAAGGGCATAGGGCAAAAGCAAGGGTGAAGAGTATCATACCCTCTTGCCCTCCACACTCTCACTCGCTCACGTTCCCCGTTTCCTCGTCTGCAACAATTCTCCGATCCATGCACTCACAAGGACGATTGCAGTTGCGGCCAATATGACCACCCCGCTCGCCAGGATCGACTTCGGAGAAAACGGAAGCCCCCAGGCAGACCGCATGCTGAGGATAAGGGTTGCTATATAAGCAACCGATGAAATCGCCGGCTCGACAATCGTTACACCGGCGGACTTATATCCTACATAACCTCCGATCAGTGTCAATCCAAAAAACATCCAGATCACCGTTCCGATGTTCCATCCGAGACCCATGCCGGACCGGAATAACCCCGTCATAAGGACCGTGGGAAGCATGTGGAACACGACAAAGAAACAGTAGCTCACGCCGACCCATCTCCAGTCGGGTTTGGCAAAGAGTTTCATTTCAGTTGTGTTGGTCATTGTTGGCTCCAATGTGCTATTGGTATTGGCCTATGAACGTGAAGCCGGCGCGGCGAAGTTTGCCGTCGGGTCCGTAGACACCGCGCACGGACGCGCCCTTGTAGGCCAGGGATGATCCCGAGATCGTAAGCGTGGAATCAGTTTCTTCGGTCGCAAGATACTCCCCATAAGCAGTCCTGCCAACTCCTTCCGGAATGCGGTAGCCGAGATATGATCCCCCTCCGCCCCCGAACGATTTTGGGAGGATTTTGTATTGGTAAGCATCCAGCGAAACACGGAAGATTCCGTTGATCACCCAGTCCCGATCCTGGCCCAGGGCTTGTGTTGACCTCATGGAAGAAGCAACAGTCGGATGGGCGACTGACATCAGGAGGAGGGGGAACATATACACACCGGTGAGGATTGCCCCGAAAAAGAAGCCGATAGAAGCGGGCCTCATTGGGGACGTTTTTGGCTCAATCGCAATCCGCCGCCAGGAGAAGAACAGCAACGTCGGCCCGATGACATAGGCAGCGAGGAGCGTTCCGAGGATCGAGTACCTCACCTCAAAGGACATCTCAGCCGGGGTCCCGCCAGAGAATATTGTCAGTCCCTGCTGAATGGTAATTCCGCCCGCCGTCACCCAGGGGAGCGGACTCACGACGGAGCGGGGAGGAGAGAAGTCCACTAACAGCGTCAGGGCGAACGTCATCGCGGTCAGAGCCACCAACCAGCGGATGAACATCGGCGAGAATTCGGACCTTGGAGATTCAGTTGTCTGATTCATAGGTCACTCCTTTCGCGGTCAGTGTCGCCCGAAGCTGTTGGAGTCCTGTTTTGCCGTTGAAGTTCTTGAACCACGGATCCTTTCCTGAACCCCATGACGGTTGGCCTACAAGGACAACTTGATCGGCGGAAAGGGCGGCAAGATAAATGTGGAGGCTGTCGCCTTCATATTCCCGTTTGTGGATGTCTTTGCCTACGGCGGCATCCGGCACAATTTCGCGAAAAACCTGGCCAACGGTTTTCCGGGACCGTTGCTTGTGGTAGGAGTCCAGGGTTGCGAGAAGCGGTTCGGGCATCTCCGATGTGAGAATGCCGGTGTGAATGATATCGAGGATCGTCAGAAGCTGACCCTTCTGCCATCGCGTAGTCTTTTCAAACGTCTTGGAGAAAAAGAGTCCGCTTCCTGCGAAGAGCAGTGTTAAAATAGCGGCAACGATCCGCGCTTTTTTGGGGAAAGGCTTCCGCATTGTGAATATCGAAAGAACGAGGAAGTACATCACAGCCACCATTTCCGCCGCCTGCAAACCCGGCCAGGGATCCACGGTGTCACCAAATAGAAGATAGGTTCCCGAAACCGCGGCGAGACCAACCAATAGCCAAAGGAATGCCATAAAGCCTCCTGGGCTCAGCTGCCCGTTATTGGGTGTATTAGATGTGGTCACCGTTACTCCATAATTCGACTTTCGAAATTCACCCTTTTCTTACCGTCTCACCCTTCCCCAAGATAGAAATTCGTCTCAAGCCGATGCACGCCGGGATGCATAATGAACTCGTTCTTATATACCCGTTCTTTTTGAAGCATCAAGAAAATACCCCAGGCCATATTGGGGAACAGTGAAGCCAGCGGCCTGGCCATAAAGGAAGGAAACGGGTAGAAATTGCTGCCGCCGAATTTTCTGAGGTTGTATCCGCCGGGAAAGCACATTGCAAGGAATGCGAGAAGATCACTTTTTGTGTACCCTCGTACGTGGGCAGAATGATTCTGGAGGCACGTCGGCTGTTTGCCTAGAGCGAGGAGGAGACGATTATGCAGGGATGCGAGATTCGGAACGCCAATGATGAAATGCCCCCCAGGCCGAAGCACCCTGGTTACCTCGTGGAATACCCAGAAGATCTCCTTGACGTGTTCGAGAATTTGATTCGCAATGACAACATCGACGGATTCCTTCGGAAAGGGGAATGGATCGCGCTCGACGTTTAAAGGATGGACGATGATACCCTCCTGTTCCAAAGCCTTTTGGTACTCCGGGTAAACCTCAATGGCGTGAAGCTCACAGGAAGGATTGTGATCGCGGGCCAGGCGCAGATCGCCGCCACGACCGGCACCAATGTCCAGCACGGCTTTCAACGGCTGGCGGTTTGCCGAAGAGAGAAAATCGCTGATCACATGACGCCCGTAATTGAGGGAACGGTCAATGACGCTATTGAACGGATCACTCCGGGCCATGGAAATTCCTTAACATATCAAATCCGACATTTGCCCTTCGAAATTCGCCATTGGACATTGTTTTTCTCAAGTCTTACGCAACAGGTACAACACCAATCCCCCTCCTCCGACCACCTTCTCTTGCTCAACGACAAGTGCGCCCGCTGAGAGAAGAGGGGGCAGCCCCCGGATCGACATGAAACGGCGGTAATTGCGGAAGTGCCTCCGGCCTGCCACGATTTCCGAAAACAAAATCACTACCTTCGTGAGCCATCCTTTGAAAAAACGGTGGGGGCCAGTGTGGAAATCAATCAGCAAGATGCGGCCGTCCTTCTTGACGACACGCTTCATTTCTTCGATCGCCTGCGGTCGCATTGCTTCGTCCATTTCGTGCAGCATCAGCATCGAGATCACCAGATCGAATGTGCCGTTGTCGAAGGGGACCTTGCAGGCATCGGCCATTCGAAGGTCTGCCGCGCCGTTCAGCCTTTTGCGCGATCGTTGCAGCATGGACTCGGACATGTCGATGCCGTGGAGGGCGCAATCGTATTTCCGATAGAGTTCCAGGTGGGTTCCCGTGCCGCATCCGACGTCGAGGATCTTCATTCCCTTGGCTGGCCGGTACATTGCCCTTCCGATCAATCGGAGGCCCCGGTTCATGGGCTCAAAGAGAACGTCAAAAACTCCGGCAAGATGGCTGTAAGGGTCTTTGCTCATGTTTCAACCTTCGGTGACCGGGCGGCATCACAATGTTTGCAGGTGCCCGAAAGAGATTCACTTAATTAATGGAGAAACCGATGAAAAGCAATCGCGCAATTGTTGCCCTTGGTTTTATTTCACAGAGTTCCACAGAGGGAAAGAAAAGAGAGAGTTCCACGGAGAAAAGCTTTTCTCTGTGTCTCTCCGTGACTCCCCCCGAAGGGGTCCCTTCGGGATCTGTGTCTCTCTCCGCCAAATAGATGGCGGACAGGTGTGTAATTTCTTTTCACGGGTTATTTCACAGAGTTCCACAGAGGGAAAGAAAAGAGAGAGTTCCACGGAGAAAAGCTTTTCTCTGTGTCACTCCGTGACTCCGCCACCAACTCATACGCCAAGCATTCTTCGTATGCCGATTCCAAGAGGCCTGGGCCAGGGTGTTTGTGCACTTCAATCGCTGCCCCAATGATATCACGCGTTAATTCATAGCTGCTCATGATACCCCCCATGGTTAAGGATAGGTGCGTTATTTTCACCACTTGATTATTTCACACAGTTCCACCGAGTCATATCGACATTGGTTGTCGGACTCAATCCTCACGGCGTAAAACGTAAATAGCCCAGGGAGAGATCTTCGTTTCGCTGACCCATAGGTACGGCTCGGTCTGATTCCCCAGGGGTCTGTGAACGGTCACGGGAACCAATCCCGCACGGTCATAGGTCTCGAGGTAGTCGTGATGCGTCCAAAGGATGTCTTCGACCGGACGGTTGTCATTCACGTCGAGCATGACAATGAAGACCTTGTCCCCGCTCCTTGCCGTTTTGTTCCCGGGAAAATCTTTTGTTGAAAAGGACGTCCATTCGTTGACATAGATTTCCGGTGCCGAGACGACGTTCACGATACGTCCGCCAGGTTTCAGCAAACGATTCAGAGACGCGAACAAACGTACCTTTTCCTTCGTGGGCACGTTATCGAAGGTGAAAGCAGAGAGCACAAGGTCGTGGGTGCCCGCTTCGAAGCCGCCGAGGTTGCCATCTGCAATAAGCCGATAGTCCCCGTCCGGATCGCGTTTTCGTGCGAGTGCGATCATCTGTTCTGCTATGTCCGCCCCGACAACCTCAAATCCGAGTTTCCGAAGAAACCTCGTTGAACGGCCTGTTCCGCACCCGAAGTCAAGGGCTCTCTTGCCTTGAACGTGCTTGCCGATGAGCGCAGGCAGATCCCGGTATGCCAGATAATAGGTGCCGGGAAACTCGAGGCCGTCATAGGCCTCCGCGCGCGCTTTGTCGTTGTAAACGTTATTGAATGTTTGGGACATGTTGGGTTATTTCACAGAGCTCCAAATAATCCGGCAATTACCAATTGTCAATTGGAATCGTCTATGACTCCTCGGATTATTTTGCCGGCGGAGATATCGCTTTTCCAAGATCACCGAGCCGCTTGATGGTTCGGAATTTCCCATTGGATTCCAGAACCATGTCATAGATGGCTGGATTGTTCACAAACCCTTTCTTCATTGTGCCGACGAGGATCGTTATTCCGAGTCTGCGCTGATCGGCCAATGGTACCGAAACTCCCACACAGAAGGGAAGGTCGCGTTGTTTGTCGACGGCCGGATCCCCGGTTTGTTCACCGCAGTCGTTGAGTTCCCATTCGACCACAGCATTCTTTCCGACCACACCGGCGAGCCAGTCTGCGAAATGCCCGGCAGGCAGAGTCGAATCGAAGACGGAGGGAGACATCAGTTTGGCATGTCTGATTGCCTCCTGCTCCGCGATTTGCCCGTATGCGGAAGTACTTGGAAGGAGGGTGAGAACGAAAACGATGATCATTGTGCTCGTTTTGGTATATCGATTATCGCACATTTGCTTCCTTGTTGTTTATGAAACGACACCGAGAGCTACCATAACAAACCCGCTGCCATTGTAAAGCCCGTGAATGATAATACCAAGCCAGGTGTTCTGCCTTTTTTGTACGACGTACGGGACGATGAACTCTATTGGTAGAAGGACAATGGCAATGCGCCAGCCAATTCCGACGTGAAAGATCGCCCAGAGAAGTCCGTTGAAAAGCCAGGCGTACCGCCCGAGTGCTGCAGCTTGACGAGGCAGGAGATATCCTCTCCACATTAACTCCTCTCCAACGATGTTGAAGAAGAAGTACGGCAGCCAAGCCAAAAATAACCAATACTCGTCCGGCTTAAGCTTCTCCATTTTCAGGAATGATGCGTAGGAATCTTGGGAGAGAAGATTCATTGAAAAGAGTCGATCGAATGCAGTTACCACAATGCCTGTGAGTAATACCACGTTCAGTAATCCGCCAAACGCCCAGAGAAGGTCAGTCCTGGTCAACGACCGAATGTTTAGAGCAAACAGGATGTCTCGGGGTGAATTCGCCTGTGATCTATGACGTGCGGCAAGAATGGCGCCCACGAACAGGGCCGAGACTATGACACCACTTGCCAGCCACCACCCGATGAGTGGGAGAACGCCATATTGTTGATGAAGATGTGGAATGGCGTATTGGACGGCAAGGAAAAGTACAATCGCACCGCCCAGAAAATACCAGAGGGACTCGATAATGACAGACGTTCGGTTCATATATTGGCCTTCTCGGTTCACTCGTCAGGCGGCTGCCAATGACGCATAACGTCTGGCGTAACCACGCCGCCTGCACATTACGATGATGCCTTGTTGTAGATAACCGGCATTTGCCCTTTCCACTTGTTGCAATGGCGAGAGCATACTTTTGTGAAGCTGAATCAAAATTTCCTGAATAATGCAGTGATTTTGCTTTTTCAAGAAAACCGGCATACTCCTGAGGAGAGCTAGTGGCGAACCCCAAGCCAAACAACTGAAACGCTGCGAGATAAATGTATTTTCTTAATTGCATGCTGCCGGATTGATAAATAGGGTGGCGGTTTCGCCTAACTCGGCAAGACATTTACGAGTTCGGCGCCGAGCGAGATTGTACCTCCCACATTCGTTTTCCTGAACATGTCGTACACAGAACCGAAACCCAGGAGGCCCGACTTGTAACCCAGGAGAATATCGAGTCTTGGGCCCAGAGACAGAAAGGGCGAAATCACGCCGATCGGCAGAGTGATCTTTGCAAACAACGGGATGGACAGATAATCCACCCGTTGGTGTAATGGAAATCCTGGTCGGCAGATGTCACTGCGAGCTTGAGACCATAAGACTTAATGGGCCGGGCGCTGACGTTGTTCAAGGACAAGGACGTCAGCGAAAGGAGAATGACAATTGCGGATTTCATTCTTGAGGTTGTGTTTCAATACTCCGGCGGTTAACCGGATGAATGGCGATAGCGTTGAAGGGACTTTGAGTTTTGCCCATAAACCTATGAAAAGCAACTCGTTCTTCATTCGGGCGGTAAATGAACCAAAATGCAGTTTCAATTTCGGATACCGCAAGGCGATCAACGAAATGATATGGTGGACTGAGGCTGTTCAATGCAAAACCTGCTCCGATCGAGACTGAAAACACACCCTCTTGCCGTTCATCCTGGCCATAGAGGCAGGGAACAAAGAGAATGAGAAATGTAATTGTGGCGAGAGTCTTGATCATGGGTGGCAGTAGGGATCACGCCTAAATGGAAATGCCGGCCGTTAGAAACCAGGAAACGTTATAGTAATCACCAAGGTAACTCTTGTAGAAGTAGTCGAAATTCCTCGCGTGTGTCAGTTCGATCAGGAGGGAGTGTTCCATAACGCTGTCAAATTGAACGCCCAGGCCGATCTGATAACCAAGCAGACAGCGATTCGTCGTGTTTTTAAACTCCGCTAAATTTGTCATGGTGACAAGGTAGTTTATCGTTGGACCGATCCTGGCATAAACGGTCGTACTTCCAAAGGAAATCCCGGGATTTGCAGTGAGACCGGCCACGATATAATGAAGGCCGATTTCGGTGATGTAGTCAACGTAGTACTCCGGCGTCTCCGGACTCTGCTCTGTTGTCACGGGTATTGTTAACGTTAAGCTTGCCCCCATTCTCGCGTAGAAAACTTCCATCTGAATTGGTACGGATTCCAGGAGATCACTTTGTAAGAAGATACCGGCGAAAGGGTTTGTGACATTTTCATTTGGAATAAAAGGTGTGCTTCTAAAGAGACTTGCGCGATTTGGGATCCTGATATTACTAATGCTCGCGCCTCCCTTGATACCATACTTATGAACAAGTTGGGCATCGACGGTCGAATCGAAAGTAAGGAGTAAAAAAAGGACGATAAGGGTTCTTGTTAGCATAGAGGAACAAACACCTACTGGCAAGCAGTTATTGATTTGCGATTCTCTCCGCGGGATGAAATGCCGCCCAGCCAAGATTCGATTCTTCCTCAACCTGCACTACGAACTGTTTGATGGACCGTTCGAGGTGATCGTTTGGCTTTTCATCGGTAAGCTCAAGAGAGAAGAATTCATGGTAACAGTGGTCGTCATCGGTCAGTTCGCCGTTCAAGTAGAGAAACACTTCAGGAATACTGACCTGATGTGCAACAAAAAGGCCGTCGACTTCAAAGGCCTTCCGCAATCGGGCATCCAATTCGTCAAGAGGGATATTTTCCGGGTTGCCGAACACAACTTCGCCCCACGCCTTGTAATTTCCGGCATCGCGATACAAGTAAGAAAATTTGACTTGCATAGGCATCCCGTCCTCTCAGAGTTGCGCAATAAACAAATTGATCAAACGGCGTTTTTCCATGGTACCTTGGTGTCGTACTCCCGGAAATTCCTTTGAATAGTCCCGTAGGGACGATCCATCAATAGTACGCGATTTCAAACAAAAAAGATGGCAAAAGCTCCGATAGGAGAGACCTGTTCCTTTCTCATCGACTAAAGGATCTTCCCAAGATACTGAACCGGATCGAGGAAGCAAACTTTGTCGATCTGTCCGGACAGGGTAAACAGTCCGGGTTTGGATCGAAAGAGAAAGAGTCGATAGAGATGATAAGACTGGGGATGGTGGATTGACGTGCGGAGTTCATTCTTTGTAATGTAGAAAGGAGTATATCTCCCATAAGAAGTAGTTTTGACCTCTATAAGTCGATCCTTGCCGTTATTCTCAAAGGAGCGAATATCAAATCCGGCGGAAGGGCCCTGAGATTTAGAGACTTGTTCCAGTCGGTCCGCCAGTTCTTCCCGTCCCGCATGGATAAGACGCGCTTTTTCGTATCTCAAAACAAACTCTTCTCCATTGTTTCCCAAAGCGGTGTTCTTCATTTCGAGCTCGAAGAAAAGAAGAA
>Ga0302046_10000821_pt1 | contig 30018 bp, 33 predicted proteins | sample RVTome_11_FD_200261 | JGI IMG/M metagenome (GOLD analysis project Ga0302046, IMG submission 200261) | Soil microbial communities from uranium-contaminated site in the Upper Colorado River Basin, Wyoming, United States - RVT147D111 (version 2) ...
GTGCGTGCCGACGGGAACGCGAGGCAGGACGTACTGTCCATCCGGGTCCGTGACGGTGTTGATGGATGTGCCTTCGACGGAGATGAAGACACCACCGAGGGCCGTTCCGTCAGCCGCCCGGGTCACCTGACCCTCGACGCGACCCGTTTGTGCTTCCAGCGGGAGGGTGGCAAGCGACAGCAGCAGCAGTGCGAATACATGGACGATGGATTTGGTCATGATTCCCTCCGCTCTTGTGACCGTGGATTGCTTCTGACAGGTCCGCGTCGACGTCAGAAAAATGCCGTTGGGCGAGGATTTGCGCGAGGTAGCCGGCAGCTTATAATTCTTCGCCCTCGGCCAGGTAGCTCAGTTGGTAGAGCAGCGGACTGAAAATCCGCGTGTCGGCAGTTCGATTCTGCCCCTGGCCATTCTCCGCTACATATCGAACTCCGCGATGACCGGAGCGTGGTCCGACGGGAGTTTGCCCTTGCGCTCGTTACGGTCCACACGGGCCCCCGTGCAGAGTCCGGCGAGCGGTTGGGTTGCGAGAATGTGGTCGATGCGCAGCCCGTCGCCCTTGGGAAACCCCAGCATCCGATAGTCCCACCAGGAATAGACGTGCCCCTCGGGATGGTGTTCACGAAACACGTCCGTCAATCCCCAGTGCCGCAACGACTCGAACTCGTCACGCGCATCCTCATGGCACAGAACGCTGGTTGCCCACTTTTCCGGATTGGCGACATCCCTGTCATCCGGAGCCACGTTCAGGTCACCGCAGAGCACGATCTTCTCTGCCGGGTTCATGTCACGATGCAAATAGCTGGAGAGCCGTTTGAACCACTCGAGCTTGTAGGCGTAACTCTCAGTGCCGACCTTCTTCCCGTTAGGCACGTACACGCAGATGACCCGGATACCTGCTGTGTTCGCGGTCACGAATCTTGCTTGATCGTCTTCCGCGCCGTCCGGTATCCCCTTCGCCACGTCCGCCAGTTCCAATTTACTGAGGATGGCGACTCCGTTGTACGTCTTCTGCCCATGTACCGCATGGAAGTACCCGGCGCCTTCCATCTCGTCATGGGGGAAGGCGTCGTCCGACACCTTCAGTTCCTGTATGCACAGGATGTCGGGTTGTTCCCGGTCAATGAAACTCATGACTCGTTCGAGACGAGCCTTGACGGAGTTCACGTTCCAGGTCACGAGTTTCATCGTGTTGCCATCGAAGCCTAACGGGCGCGTGAGAACGTTGCCGCGTCGATGCTGCGCACATCGTCGTCACCAAGCTGCAACGAAGCCGCACGTACCGAACTCAGGGCATGCGCCTCGGTGCGAGCCCCCGGGATCACGAAAACGTTGCTGCCTTTGGAAAGAACCCACGCAAGCACGACTTCGTGCGCCGTCGCGCCGAGTCGTGACGCAATCGAGGCGACCACCTGGTGGTCCGGCAGCTTCTTGTGGAGGCGCCCCCCGCCCACAGGACTGTAGGCGAGAAAGCCGATTCCCTGCTTCTCGCAGTGCGCAACCACACCGTCGTCGAGGGCCTCACGAAAGAATGGGTTGAGTCGGTTCTGGACGGTTACGACTTCGGTAATCCTGCGGGCCTCCTCGATCTGTTCCACGGACACGTTCGACAGTCCGACCCACCGTATCTTTCCTTCCGCCTCGAGATCGGCCAATGCGCCCACGGTGTCGGCGAAAGCAACGGTGGGATCCGGTGTGTGAAGCTGATACAGGTCGATAACATCGGTGCCCAACGCCGCGAGAGATCGTTCACACGCAGCCCGGAGGGAGGCCGGTCGGCCATCGCGTTCCCAGGTTCCATTGGGTCTGATCATTCCCCCTTTGGTCGCGATCAGGATCGAACTCCTGTCGCCGGCCCAGGTCGCAAGGGCTCTCGCCATCAATCGTTCATTGTGCCCGATGTCTCGGTGGTCGAGACAATACACGTCCGCCGTGTCCAGCAACCGCATACCCGCGTCCATTGCCTTGTGCAACACGTCAATTGCGACCGCCTCTTCCGGACGTCCCGTGATGGACAGCGGCATGCCGCCGAACCCTGTCACGGGGAGTCGAGGCGCTCCCGGGCCGAGATTGCGTTCTGGCAGGCTCTCCATACTCAGCGTTTCGCTCCGTTAATTGGCGGTGCAATCAGTCGCGCACCACGATTCCGTGTGAAGTAGTTCCATGCCCATTGTACGAGAACCAATACACGGTGTTCGAATTCAATCAAGAAGGCCAGGTGAATCCCGAGCCACATGAGCCATGCCGGTAGGCCCGAAAACTGGAGCCGTCCGAAATTCGCCACGGCCGCTCTCCGTCCGATGGTCGCCATATGACCCTTGTCATGATAGCGGAATGGGTCCGCCGTTTTTCCTGCAAGCCTCGCGTTGATGAGACGGCCTGCATAACGACCCTGCTGCATCGCCACCGGTGCGACACCCGGCAGCGGTCCGCCGGGCTGATGTGAGAAGTTTGCGATATCACCAAGGACAATGATGTCCGGGTATCCTGGAATCGTGAGATCGGGTTGCACCATCAGGCGGCCCAGGCCGTCCGATTGGGCGCCCGTCGCCTCCGCCACTGTTCTGGCCAGGGGCGACGCCTGGATCCCGGCGGCCCACACGATACAGTGCGTTCGTATCGTCTCTTCGGTGCCATCCGCCCGCTCGACGGTAACGCGGTCGGCGGAAATGTCCTTGACGGAGCTGGAGAGATAGACCGTAACGCCAAGCCGCTCGAGCGATCGGCGGGCCGCGATGCCCAATTTACCCGGGTACGCCGGAAGTACCTGATCCTGGCCCTCGATGAGCAGGATCTTTGCGTCCCGCGGATTGATGCGTCGGAAATCATCCTTGAGCGTGTCATTCGCCAGTTCGCCAAGGGCCCCGGCAAGCTCGACCCCGGTTTCTCCGGCTCCGACCACGACAAATGTCAACCAGCTAACCTGCGCCTCGGGTTCGGGTTCCCGTTCGGCGGCTTCGAAAGCGTACAGGACTCTGCCTCGGATGTGTGTCGCGTCTTCGATCGTCTTCAATCCCGGAGCCCACTGCTCCCAATCGTGCCCGTGGTAGTAGTTGCCGAGACCCGCGGCAAGAATGAGCGTGTCGTACGCAATACCGCGATCGTTCAGCTTGACGAGCTTGTTCTCGGGATCGATTCCTACAACTTCGTCCAGCAGGACCGTTGTGTTCCGGTTTCTGCGAATGCAGCGACGGATCGGAGATGTGATGTTTCCGGGGGACAATGCACCGGTAGCGACCTGGTATAGCAGCGGCTGGAACAGGTGAAAGTTGCGTCGATCCAGCACGGTGATGTCCACGGGGGCTTTGCGCAGTGCCTTGGCTGCGTGAATGCCGCCAAACCCGCCACCCACAATGACCACTCTATGCAGGGATTCGTTCATGGCTCAACCCTCCATTGTGAAAAGAGGTGCAAGCTCTCCCTGGCAAGATAAGCACTGGCACCGATGAAGGGATGTTTGCTTGGCTGTCACATCCGAACCCTCCACAAGGGATGGACCTGATGTCCGGAGGGTCGTATACGAATTGTCGTTGGTGTGCCGCCGCGCGGTTAGGCACCATGGAAATCACCCCGCTGGATCCTTCCGCGTGTTACCCCTACCAAAAGGTGTCAGACACGCATCTTTCGATTGGTGGCAAGGTAATCGTATCCCTCCATTGCCGCGAAACCCGTTGGATGCTGAGGAGCTGGAACTCCTCGGTGTTTGGATTGAAGAAGCTGCATTGAACAACTGAGCGCGCTCACTTCACGAACAGAACAATGAGGTATTACGTTGGAGTTTGATCAGTCGATCAAGTTGAACATTTACTTGCCAGGCTATGAAAAACTCAACGGCGTTGTACCACCGAGTAGCCGCTGTCACGTTGTGTTGTGTGTTCCTCGCGTGTGCGGGAGATGGTACCGGTCTGGACGAGAACGGGAATCCGATCGTAACCACCTCAGGTATTACGTTGTCACTTGACGAGTTCGCTCTTCCAGTCGGACAGTCACTCACGTTACAGGCAACGACGATGGATGCCGACGGTAACGTACTGATGGGAAACACGATCGCATGGGTGAGTTCCAACCCCACGGTCGCGACGGTGGATGCATCGAGTGGATTGGTGAGTGCGGTTGGTCCGGGAGCGGTGACGATCACGGCGCAGAGCGACGGAGCGACGGCTGGTGCGGATGGCGTCGTCGTGGTCTCCGCGGCGTTTTCCACCGATGTCCAACCAATATTCAGCGCCAACTGTGCGTTCAGTGGTTGTCACGCGGGTCCCACTCCACAGGCGGGCCAGAATCTCACTCAAGGCAACGCGTATACAAGCATCGTAAACGTCCCATCCACCGAAGTCCCTTCCATGGACAGAATCGAGCCTGGTGATCCATCGAGGAGTTACCTCGTGCACAAGATCCGAGGGACGTTTGCGGAGGTTGGTGGAACGGGTGATCAGATGCCCCTCGGCCTGGGTGAACTTCAAGCGAACGAGATTGACATCATTCGCGCGTGGGTACAGGCCGGCGCGTTGAACAACTAACCAGGCGGGCTTCGCATGCTCACTCTCATTGCTGTCACGTCGATATCCCTGTTCATGCCGTCTGACCTGGATCGCGCCGTCAATGTGCACCGTGAACCTTACCTGGCCGTGTTGACCGGCTTGAAGTGCATGAACTGTCACGTGAACAGGACTGGTGGAGGGGCGCGGAATCTCTTCGGTACCGTCTTTCAGCAGACTCAACTCCCCGTTCGCACTGAGGGCTTCGAGTTTCGAAACCGGGCCATAACGGAGTGGTTGAATATTGGGTCGGACGTGCGCGTGACGTCCGCCGCCTACGTGACTGATGCGACGCCGCGAACGAGCGTGGAGATGGAGAGGGCCAACGTCATGTTGGAGGCCCGTCTGCTCCGTTCGCTTGCATTGTACATCGACGAAACGATCGGGCCGGGCCGCGCCGCGGCCAGGGAGCTGTTTGGTATCGTCGAGAACCTGCCTCTCAATGGATATGCAAAGTTTGGCAAGTTCCTGTTGCCGTATGGATTGAGATTGGTGGATGACCAGGAGTTCATTCGCGATCGAACCGAGTTCAGCTTTCTCACGCCGGACCAGGGCGTCGAAGTCGGTTTTGAGCCCGGTCCGTTGTCTGTTTTTGTGGCGTTGACCAACGGTTCGAACGGGGCAACAGAAGGGGACGACGACAAGCAGGTCACGGGGTCCGCAGCCGTCATCACGAGGCGTTTTCGCCTGGGAGCCTCGGCCTCACGGAAGGGTTTTGGGGGCGGCACACGCAAAGTGTACGGCGGCTTCGCCGGGTTCAACGCGGGGCGTCTCGCAATCCTTGGCGAAGTGGACGGGATATCCCAACCAGGACCGACGGGCCTGACCCAGCGTCAGCTGGTGGCCTATGGCGAGGGAAACTTCCAGATCCAGCAGGGGATCCACGCCAAAGTCACGTATGGGTACCACGATCGGAATACCGACGTGCCGGAGGATCAGAGAATCAGAGTGCGGTTGGGTCTGGAGGTATTTCCAATACCCTTTCTGCAGGCCTCGGCGTTCTACACCATTCTCGATGACATTCCACAGGCTTCCGGCCAGCAGGACAGGGTGGCGCTCGAGCTGCATTTCTTTTTCTGAGTCCGGGTCCCGAACCTCGTGTTTCGGGGCTTCTTCAGGTCTTGGGCGATGGGGTGTGCGAGCCCTACCGCCCGATGGTGCATCGGTTCATCTTACGTGGCCGCTTTCCCTACCAGACAATCAATCATCGACAAGCCCGCCTCACGAGGTGTGGAGAGGAGTTACGACTGAATGGGCAACTTTCAGCCTCCGGTAGCGGTCAACGAACCGGTCCTGAACTACGAACCCGATTCGCCTGAGCGGCGGACGCTCAAGGCCGAGTTGAAGCGCATGTCGTCGGAGCAGGTGGAGATACCGCTGATAATCGGCGGGAAGGAGGTTCGCAGCGGCGACACGGCGAATCAGGTGATGCCGCATCGACACGGCCACGTCCTGGGCACGTACCACAAGGCGGGTAAGGAAGAGGTGACGAAGGCGATCGACGCCGCGGAGAAAGCCCATCGGGAGTGGTCGCGCTGGCCGTTTGAGGAGCGGGCGGCGGTGTTCCTTCGGGCGGCGGAACTGTTGTCCACCACATGGAGGCAGGTTGCCAATGCTTCCAGCATGTTGAATCAGAGCAAGACCTGCCACCAGGCCGAGATCGATTCCGTGTGCGAGTTGATCGACTTTTACCGGTTCAATGTCGAGTTTGCGCACCGCATCTACGACGAGCAGCCGCTGTCCGATGCGGGCATGTGGAACCGTCTCGAGTATCGCCCGCTGGAAGGGTTCGTCTACGCAATCAGTCCCTTCAACTTTTCATCTATCGGTGGCAACCTCTGCGCAGCGCCCGCAATCATGGGCGGGACTTCGATCTGGAAGCCGGCGGGGTCTACGGTCTTCAGCGACTATCACACTATGCGCCTTCTGCTGGAGGCCGGGTTGCCGGATGGTGTCATCAACTTCATCCCGGGTAACTCGTCCGCCATCAGCGATGTCGCGCTGAAGCATCGGCGTCTGGCGGGAATTCATTTCACCGGTTCCACTCAGGTCTTTCAACTGATGTGGAGGACGGTGGGAGAGAACATCCAGAACTACGCAGCCTATCCGCGATTGGTCGGGGAGACCGGTGGCAAGGACTTCATCATCGCACATGGCAGCGCTGACCCGGCCGCTGTGATGGCGGCCATTCTAAGGGGCGGATACGAGTATCAGGGTCAGAAATGCAGTGCGGTGTCGCGTGTCTACCTGCCCTCTTCCATGTGGAAGGGCATGAAAGACGAACTCGTCGAGACCATCGATCACATGACCGTGGGCGACGTGGCCGACTTCCGCAACTTCATGGGGGCGGTGATCGACCAGAGCGCGTTCGACAAGATCAAGGAATACATCGAGCATGCAAAATCGTCGAACGACGCTCATGTGCTGGCAGGCGGCGAGTGTGACGACCGCGAAGGATACTTCATCAGGCCGACGCTGATTCTCGCCGAAAAGCCCGATTACCGATCCATGTGTGAAGAGATATTTGGTCCGGTCGTGTCGCTCTATGTTTACCAGGACGCGGAATGGGAGCAGGCGCTGAAGTACGTGGACACTTCGTCGCCGTATGCGCTCACCGGTGCTGTCTTTGCGAACGACAGGAAGGCGATTCAGGATGCCGATCGCCATCTGCGATATGCCGCGGGCAACTTTTATATCAACGACAAACCGACCGGCGCCGTCGTAGGACAGCAGCCGTTTGGCGGATCACGGGCGAGCGGGACCAACGACAAGGCCGGGTCGATGATGAACTTGATGCGCTGGGTAACGGCACGGACCTTGAAAGAGACGTTTGTTCCCGCCACCGAATACAAATATCCGTTCATGGCGGAATCGTAGTCACACGGACCCGTCGGTTTTCGGTCCTGTGTCCTGGCGGCGCAGGACCGATCTGCTTGTGGGGAGGGACCCCCGCTGAACCCTGGGGCACCACCATCTCCTCAAGTCAGTGCCATCGCTAAACGATACCAGAGTTGGGAGCCTGGCGTTTTTCACTCAATGAGGGGACTATGCGCATACCCGGTATCCGGTTTTCCGCCGCGATAGTATCGGTCATGGCCGTGGCGGGTTGCGAGCCGGAGTCGCCGACCGCGGCACGTGATCTACTCGGCAGAAATGCTGAAGGGACCATCAGCTTCATTCTGCCCCTCACCGACACGTCGTATCTGGTCACCGAACTCCTTGCCTCAGACCTCGACACTATTACCACGCCCGACGGGCTGCTGGGGATCGTCCAGTCCGACACCGTGAGTTCCTCGATTGGTGAGGAACTGGAGTTTACCGGCGTCGGTTTCAGTCCGTTCAGCTTCAGCTACACGCAGATGTTGCAGACGCAGGAGGTGTCGACGACCGTCAGCTTCCCCTCGCCGCCCGTCGGCCCGGAGGGGGTCTTTCTGGCCCCCGGGACGCCTAACGACACCATCACGCTGAACACTCCTGATGGGTCGGAGGTCGTCGGGGCAACGGTGGATTCCGGGTGGATCGTCAGGACCATGGTCAACAACACCATCTGTGACGGCACGCTGAGTGTTTCCCTTGTGGATGATCAGGGAAGTACCATCGTGACGATGCCCGACCTTGCCTTGACCGCCGGTGAAACGGTCACCGATTCCGTCGATGCCAGTGGAGCGTCGGTATCGGGATTCGTCGCTGTCAATACATCAGCAAGCTTCGTTGTACCGTGTGTTCCCAACCCAACCGATTCTGTGCGGTCCGATATCATTTTCCGGCCAATGCAACTGGCAAGTGTCGACCTGCAGAACGTCAACGAAACATTCTCCGAATCGTATGACGTCCTCGCGTCGGAAACTCGCCTCAACTCCATTGACACCATCCGCATCAACAGCGGGGGCGTCGGCGTAACGGTTTCGAATCGTCTCCCCATTCAGATGGAGTTCGAGATCGTGTTGAACGGATTTCTCGATCAGGCTGGAACGACGCTCCGGGATACCGTCATCGTGCCGGCAGCACCCGGAGACGGCAGCTACACCATCAGCGCACTCAATTTCACCCTGGCGGATGTCACCCTGATCCCCAGCATGGCAAGCGCTGTCGCCAACGGCGTCGCAACGGCGCCGCAGGCCACCGTCACTTCCGCCGTCGTGGCAGAGGCCGTGCTCGTAATTGGGAGCGGGAACATCGTTGTGGAAAGCCTGACGGGGAATCTGGATCCCGTGGTCACCCCGGAACTCATCCTCTCAGTGGAAGAATTCGAGGAGCTGGACGCCGCTGATGTGGACTTCGATGACCTGGAAGAGGCCATCCAATCATCGACGTTGAACAGCGGCACCGTCGAGCTGGCGGTCACAAACGGGGCTGACGTCCCCGTGGTCATGTCCAACTTCACGGTGGGCGTCATTGAACTCGATGCGCTGGGTCAAGTTCCGCGGGATGCTGGTGGCAATCCCATCTACGCTGCTGATTGTTCCGGATCTCCCACCCTTGCCGTCACGGATCCCGGCCAAAGCACGTTCTCTATTGCACGAAGCGCGACATCCACGGTCACCTTGAATGCCGCTGAAGTGGTGGACTGTCTGATCCACAAGCTGATCGATGACGATCGGGTCGCCATGCTTGCCGCCGGCACGGCGACCGCGGGTGACGGAAGCCAGGCCACGATCACCCGCCAGGATGAGGTCCGTGTCATCATAGCTGTCGTGGTCGGTCTGGATTTCACGATTCCGCCGCAGGGCGTCACCTTCACCCGGAACCAGACGGCCGACGGGCTCGATCTGGAAGACGATGACGCCGATCAACTCACCGAGCGACTCGAATCGGCGGGCGTTCTGGCCCAGATCGAGAACACGACACCGTTCTTCGTGGAGATCGAGGTGGCCATCGTCCCCGATTCGGTTGGCGACGAAGTTGACATCTTCACGCGGCCCGACGCCGTGTTGCTGGATCCGGTGTCCCTGTCGGCTGCTCCCACCGGTCCCGATGGTGTGCCAACCGGTTCGGTCAGCGACAGCGTGTCGATCTCGATGAGTGGTCAGGAGGTGCGCGCCGTGCTCGGCCGGATTTATACGGCCGGCATCCGTATTCGACTCGGACCTCGGCCGGACGGTGGGAGACGCGGGGCAATTCGTCCTGCGGACGGCGTAGCGGTGGATGCCAGCATCGAGATCCAGGTCAGAAGAGGTAGCTCATGAGGCGTTCCTTGTTGTTCGGGCTGGCCGCGCTCGCATTCAGCGCCCCAGTCGTTGCGCAGGCTGTTCCGGAGGATGCCTCGGCTCGTCGTGTTCCGATGGGATATCGGCGGACACCCATGTTTGGGGTGGACCCGTTCCGTCATGTGATGATCCCGCATTGGGGCTTCGTCATAACAAGCGGATTCACCGGCGGCAACAACGCGTTTACTCTCGAAGATATCGGCGCAATCACCTATCTCGACTCAAACGACGAAGTACGCGTCGGTGACGTGATTGACGCACTCACGCTGATTCCGCAGGGGCAGGGATTGCTGGGAACCGGTCAGGCGGAAGCGGGTGCGTACCTGGGTTTGTCACTGGGGAGCCGTTTCATGTTGGGGATTTCCGCCTCCGGCAGGGGGTATGGTTCCTTTACCGTGGATGATAACGGTGTAGCGTTGTTGCGGGATGGAAATGGAGCCCGTCAGGATTTCACTCTGGGGCAGTCCCACGTCTCTTTCGTGAGCACTGGCGAATTGGGCGCCCACACGGTTATCCGGGCAGGTTCATCGAGATCGATGCAGCTGGCGTTTGGCTTCGGTCTCAGACTGGTCAGGCCCGCCCTCTATTTCGATGCCCGTTCGTTGCTGGAGAATGGTGGGACCTTCCGTGCGACCGGTGATAGTCTGTCGGCCAATCTCGCCTTTGAGATCTTGAGTACGGTCGAGGGCGATGATGTCTTCGGTGACCTGACCGATCGCGTCAAAGGCTCGATCGATGGATCGAGCGGTCTTCTGGCGGACCTTCTCGTGCGGGCGGAATGGCCGTCGTCCGGTGTTGCCATCGAAGCGATGCTCGTCAATGTGGGAACGGCAATCAACTTCACACAGGTCGCGCGCCGGATCGATTCCCTGGACGTGCAGACCACGAGTCTGGACTCCTTGCGCGAGAGTTTCGACGACCTCGACTTCGACGTCCGTGATTCCGTGGAGGCATCCGTCATCCTGCCCCGCATTGCGCGGGCTGCGGCATCAGTCTGGGCCAACAACATCCTGCAGTTGGATTTTGCGGCGACGGGGAGTCTGGGCGGAGATGTGGACATCCCCTTTGCATTCGACATCGGTTCGACGCTCCGTCTCGTGCGGCACATTCCACTCCGGGCTGGGATCGTCCTCGGTGGTCGTCAGAACCTGGGATACTCCGGTGGCATCGGGATAGAATCGCGTAACTTCCTGCTTCAGATATCGGGACAGTCGCTCGGAGGCTTCATGAAGAGCGCAACCGGTGTCGGTGGACGACTGGATTTCGGGTTCTTTTTCTGATGGTGACGTCCTGAAGACGTTTTGAGAACAAGACGCACAAAAGGCCTCCGGCCGCGGCAAGCGGTCGGAGGCTTCTTTCCTCAAGTTGTTTCCCTACAGAGAGTTAGCAAGCGGTAACCGCCGTCCTGCGTCAACAACTCGAGCCTCGTATCTTTCATGGCCAATTGCTACAAAAACCTGGAGGGATGGTGCGAGGATTGGCCTCGTTGGATCGACCGTTCACGCCGATCGTGTTGTTCTCGGTTGGTATTCTCGGTTTCGCCTGTGCAACAGAGGAACCCGCCGCGGACCCCGGTGCGGTTGTTCACGAGCCAGAACCGGGAGAGCGCTTTTTTTCGCAGATTCGGCAGCTGACCTTCGATGGTCAGAATGCTGAGGCGTATTTCTCCTCTGACGGTTCCCAGCTGATCTTCCAACGAACAGGACCTCGGGAGGCCTGTGATCAGCAATACATCATCAGCGTGGATGGAACCGGTTTGCGGCGCGTGTCGTCGGGTACCGGACGCACGACGTGTGGGTACTTCTACGCCGGTGACGAGCGCATTCTATACTCGAGCACGGTCCATGTGTCCGACGCGTGCCCGCCGCAACCCGACATGAGTCGTGGATATGTCTGGCCCGTTCCCGACTTCGATGTATACACAGCTCGTGCGGACGGCAGTGATCTTCAGCGGTTGACCACCGAGAGTTCATATGACGCCGAAGCCACGTTGTCGCCGGACGGGCAAACCATCGTCTTTACGTCGACCCGCGACGGGGACTTGGACATTTATACGATGAATGTCGATGGGTCAGGGGTGAGGCGGCTGACCACCACCGCAGGGTACGACGGCGGTCCGTTTTTCTCGCCGGATGGCGCAAAGATCGTGTATCGATCATGGCATCCCACGGACGAGGCAGAGTTGGCGGACTACCAGGCCCTGCTGGCCGAGGGTCTGGTTCGCCCGGCGCGTATGGAAATCTGGGTGATGAACGCAGACGGGTCCGATCAGAGGCCGGTGACTCAACTCGGTGGCGCTAACTTTGCACCGTTTTTTCATCCCGATGGTGAGCGGATCATCTTTTCCACTAACCACGTGGACGGATCGAGGAACTTCGACCTGTATATGATCAATCTGGATGGATCCAACCTGACTCAGGTGACGACGAGCAGCGACTTCGATGGATTCCCGATGTTTTCACCCGACGGCACGAAACTGGTTTTCGCAGCCAATCGTCATGGTGTCATGGAGGGAGACACGAACGTTTTCATCGCGGACTGGGTAGAACCCTGAGCTGCATGAAGGAATGACCACGACTTGGCAGACGACACTGAGAAAGTCAGAGCGGGATGGGCATCCCGGGGTTGGGAGTGGATCAAGTCTGGGGCAGTAGCCCTGGTGCTCTGGTACCTGATAACCAGCCTTGCCATCCAGGCCTTCCGGATCCCGTCGGGAAGCATGGAGGGCACATTGCTGTCGGGGGACTTCCTGTTTGCAAACAAGGCCCTGTACGGCGCTGAGATCCCGCTTATCGGCAAACGGCTTCCAGCCTTTCGCGAGCCGCGGCGGTCTGACATCGTGATCTTCGACTCGGCCACGGAAGCGGGAATAAGCGTCGTCAAGCGGGTGATCGGCATGGCTGGCGATACTCTCCAAATGGAGAAGAATGTTCTGTACCGCAACGGCAGGCGAATGGACGAACCATACGTTATCACCGATGACCAGCCGCTCGATCCGTCGGCCCCGGAAATGCGGGCCTGGCAGCCACGGTACTACATCGGACCCAATCCGCGGTCGTACCGTCCGACCTTGAAAACGTGGGGCCCAATCGTTGTGCCGCCCGACTCTTTTTTCGTCATGGGCGACAACCGAGATAATTCGTATGACAGCCGGTACTGGGGATTTTTGGGGCGGGATCGCATTCGCGGCCGACCCATGCTGGTGTACTACAGTTTCGACAACGATGTTTCCGCGTTGTTCCCTTTCCTTACGGCTGTTCGCTGGGGTCGATTGCTCACGCGGCCGTCCTGAGAAGGATGTTAGGCGGGCCGCGAGCGTGATGTGTGTATTGAAGCGGGTCGAATCGAGTCGAAGGGACATTTCCAATTCGAGATTATGAGTAACAAGACCAAGAATAAGAAAGAATCGCCCGAAGCGAAGGAAGCGGTACCCGCGCAGGGTGACGAGCCACCGAAACGGGATCCCTGGCAGGGTGTCGTTGGCTGGACCAAGTCGATCGCCATTGCGTTTGTCATGTGGCTCTTCCTGCGGTCGATGCTGATTGGGGCTTATCACATTACCAGCGGGAGCATGGAAAACACGCTGCTCGTGGGTGATGTCCTGTTCGTCAACCGCGCCTTGTACGGTGCCGAGTTGCCCATCATCCGCACGAAGCTCCCCGCGTTTCGCGAACCACGGCGTCTGGAGGTCGTGATATTCGAGTCCGCCGAGGATCCGGGTCTGACGGTGGTCAAGCGGGTTATCGGCATCCCGGGGGACACCGTTTCCATGCGTGACGACGTGCTCCTTATCGATGGTGAGGAGCTGGAAGAGCCGTATGTCGTCGTGTCGGATTCCGTGCCCGCGGAAGATCCGAAGATGAGGTGGCAAACGTCACGTCTGGTCGACACCGTCGACGCAACGTCCTATCACCCGACCACGAAGACTTGGGGGCCAATTGTCGTTCCGCCGGACTCGTTCCTCGTAATGGGCGACAACCGCGATGCTTCGTACGACGGTCGTTATTGGGGATTCCTCGGGCGCGATCGTATCCAGGGTAGAGCCGAGATCATCTACTACAGCCACGATGCCAACGGCATATTACCACTGCCATTCATCACGGCGATCCGCTGGGGTCGCCTCTTTTCGCTCATTCGATAGCTCCCGAGGCACCGGCACCGTCCCGCGGAGATTCATGTCCGCGCGTGAGCCGGACGATGATCAGGGATCGGGCATCGAACACGGGGCGATGCGAATCATCGACGAATGCTGTCTCGGAAATCGGAACGCGCCTGCGTTTGCGCCGGCCGACCCTACTTGTAACGGTAGGTTATTCGTCCCCGGGTGAGGTCGTATGGGGAAAGATCAACAGCAACTCGGTCGCCACGAAGAATCCGGATGTAGTGTTTTCGCATTTTGCCTGAGACATAAGCGAGTACTTCGTGACCGTTTTCAAGCTCGACTCGGAAAGTTGTGTTGGGGAGGACCTCCTTCACGGTCCCCATCATCTGGATGGCATCACCAGCCACTGAGCAGCCTAACCTCCCATCAAATCGAAAGTTCCGGATGTGAAGGCTGGGTCACGTTGGGCGGTACATATGACGCCCGCCGACCGCACTCTGCACATCGCAGCGTAACGTGGCGATATCGATCCCACCTGGCGCTCGACAGGCGCCGTTTGGGTGTTCTCTCTATCTTGTCACTCCCGCACGAGGGACAGCTCATGGGCTCCTGGTCACGGTCGCAGAGGATCAGCTGTAGTGCCTCATCTGCTCGATATTCCTTGACACCTCGGCGTCCCATGAGCAACTCCATGTGGAGAGGGACTGACCAATCTATCTGGTCGCTGTTGGACCCGCCAGCACAGGCCTTGGCGACCGCGACACCGGAGTGAAGAAAATCATGGCTAACACCAATTCTCAGCCCGAAGGGTACGTGTCGGTGGCCAGCGTTCAGGTAGATGCTGTCACCCCACGGGAGAACGGATTCATCATCCAGGCGAGCGGCGAGGACTCGGCGGAATACCTGATGGACATGACGCTCGACCTGCCCCTGGACCATCGGACGCAGACCGTCGTGGGTGAGATCCTCGCCCAGAGCGAGTGGCGCCTGTACCGGCGGGCGCGTCAACCCCTGAAACGACGGCTTCGCAAGAAGGCTAATTCCGCCTGAATTCCCTAAAATATTGTCTTGTAACGCCTTAGCGTTTTCGGTTCCGGCCAGCCCCCGCTTGACGGAGTGAACGCCGCTCACTAGCTTGCCGCCGAATTATGCGATCCACCGGAAGGTATGGATGGCGGCGGAACTAGGCGGCAAACAACTGTCAACCCTCTTAGAGTCGCTACCCGGCATTGCAAGCGTTTTGCGCAGCCCGGTAGCGGACGCCATAGTCGGCATGATACGCGCAGGTGCCGGCATGGCGGATTTTCGTGAATCCGACGCCAAGGAACTGATTCACTACGCTACGCGCCGCGGACTCATGGGTTCGGAAGAGGGAGATCAACTGCTCGCTGAAATCAAGGCACGCGGCCGGCACACCAAGGCCAAGGCCGTCAAGAAGGCCACGAAGAAGCCGGCCAAGGCGCCTAAAGCTGCGAAAGTATCAAAGTCCCCCAGGAAAGCGGTCAAGGCGGCAAAGAAAACGACCACCAGAAAAACCGCCGTCAAGAAAACGAAGACAAAGCGGGCCAGGAAAAAACGCCCATAGGCGGTGGTTTTTCGAGTAGCGCGCACCGAGTTTGCATAACATTATCCATGTTATGCCTGAGTCGATCTTCGCCTTCGCTGAATCCCTTCGAACTCTCCTCGAGTGCGAAACGTCAGAGGCGTTTGACACACAATGGGTCACGGGGACTCCCGAATCGCTCGGCTGGGAGTCGTTGGAGCGCGCGTGGAAGCGCGATCGTGCGCATTGGGAACCGGCCCTTCACGAAATCGACGGTTTACTCCGGCGTCTCCTGCAACGCCTCCCGCGCCTGACCGGCGATTCGGACCGAGCCACGTCACGCATCCGCACGTTCCGCTATCCAGCACTCGAACGTCTGCAACACGCCACCGCAGCCGCCCTGGTTGCACAGCGATACGGAACGGCCGGGCTGCAGACCGTGTTGGAAGACCCGGCAGCCCCAAAGGCGAGACAATACTTTTCACTCTTCGCCCTGGCCGAGAGGCATCCTCCCGGGTTCTGGGAATTCTTCGCCAGTTATTTGCGCCCGGAAGAACACTACGCCTTTGCGGGGGCGGCCGCCGAAGCGGCACGGTTCTATCCGGACCGGGAAACCGCGATTGCGTTGGCCAACTTGTTTGATTCGGTGCGGGACGATGAACACATGCGTTCCTTCCTCGGTCCTCGCATCCTCGATTCTCTCTATGTCATTGAACATCGCGCGACGCTGCCGTTCTGCCGGAGTCTCCTGACCAGCGGGCACACCCATCAGAATCCATTGTACTGCGAAGTCACGCGGGGTCTGGTAATGGTCTATCGGTTTACGGATCGGATCGAATCGTGCGTGAAATTTGCAGACTCCGATCCGTTGGGTGCGGCGGAGTGCATTCAACGGGCTGAGAGGATCTTCGCGTTACAGCGGGAAGTGTTCCACCCGGTACGGGTTATCTGATTTCCTCATGCCTCGTTCCTGAAGAATGCACGGCGGAATATGGCCACCCCGGTCCCCGGAGCGGTTTCCTCGAATATGATCTGATGGCCGGTCGCATCGTACGACCCCACCCATGTGGAGGAATCCGGCCGCCACGTGAAGGTTATCGTCCGGGCATCCCTGTTCCATTCTCCCTGCGTCCAAGAGCCCCCGGTAAGGGGCCTCCACCTGGCGGTGTTACCGCCGCGTAGGATCTGGAGCAACAGGCGGGTTCCGTTGCTCAGGTTGGCCACCCAACTCCCCCACGTGGCAATCGTCCCACCGAAGATCGGCCTTGCCGTGAGCGGTTGCGATGACATCGTAATTGTTCCGCCACCCCGCAAATGGAGAAGCATTCGATCGAGTCTGAACTCGTATCGGACGGCAAAACTCGTATCGCCGTACACGACGAGAGAATCCGGGGTGTGGTAAAAGCTCGTAACGTGCAGGTCATTGACGACCAGCATCGTGTCCCCGTAGAAGTCCAGATACAGTGGGCGATTGTTGAGACTTCGGCCCACCCATCGCTGCAGGAGAGGGTTGGTTTCTCTCTCGAATTGCGCAACCGCACCGATCGGAGCCATCACTGTGACGCAAAGGCCCACGGCGAGGATCGCCACGTGCAGCGTTTTTTGATATTGCGGGGTCCGAGCAGGTGTTTCCATCACCTCAAACAATCGCCAGAGCCGGTGCTCATCGGCAACCTCGTCGGGTTCAAGTCGCCCCCTCCCTGCCGGTGGTGTCTCCAGGCTGAACATATGTGTCCGGAGGCGAGTCTCATCCGCCTTTCACAAACCAGTGCTCAGCCTGGTCAGAGGGCGAATCCGATCGCTACACCGAGGGTGGGTCCGAGGTGGTCCTGAAGTCGTTGAGATCCCGCCACCAGGGGCCGTTGACCCACGAAGAACTCATATCCGAACATGGGCTCGAGGAAGAAGCCGGATCGGCTAAGCCAGCGGTAACCCAGCATTGCTCCGAAACCGACGAAGAAATCCGACTCCCTGGAGCGGAGTGAGCCGATGGAAAGGAATCCGGCGTCCGCACCACTGTTGTCGGCGGTCAGCCAGGCGACGTCGGTTCTGAGGCCGATCACCAGCCCATCCACTTCACCCCCACCGAAGTACTGCCTGATGCCCAGTCCGGGACCGCCTCCGTAGATCTTGATGCCGTCCTCAACTGAGTACACACCGACCCCTCCGATCTCCACGGTGGTCTGGCGGGCTATGGAGAATTCAATGCCGGCGTTGGCGACTCCGAACGCCAACCCCATGGGTTGGATATACGCAAATCGTTGTGGCACTTGACGTAAGCCCTGTCCAGCTAGGTGGACGGGCACCAGGAGCAGGGCTGCAGTGACTACGGTTCTGAGGCGCATTCAGGCCTTCCGGTATCTCATTTGCAAGGTCAAAGGCAAGGTCCGTTCCCGGAAGTGCTAATACAAACGTCCATTCCACATTAACTTGGAGTGACCGCAATAACCGTCAACCGATCTGATTCGTGACTTCCTCGCCTGTTATCCCGCGCAAGACCAGCCGCTTCGAGACTCGCGGTGAAGCACTCGGCGTCTTCTTTGAACGTGCCGGTGACTCCCCCAGGTATGTCTCCTACGAGGAGGACGTCGGCTGCCCTCTGCACACGGCGCTGTCGGTGCTGGAATGGGCCTGTGTGGTGGGCATTCTCAAGGATGATGACCTGCTCCACGCCGCCCGCCTCAGTACGGAGACCGCCGCTGCGATGGTTGAGCGCACTCGGGAGGGGAGGCGGATCTACATGTACATGGGACCCCGCATGGACGCCCCGCCGGCCGATCCACAGGAAGGGACCATGGTGTTCGACGAGCCGGGCGTTCGTGGGTACGAGTTCGTTCAGCGTGCTCATGCCCTGGCGCATTTCCTGAGAGCGACGCAGGGAGTGGGGGCCGTCCTCTCGTTCCTGTCCCGGCGTGCGCCGGAGGTTCGGCACGTGAAGCGGTGGATCGGAGCGCTATTCGAAGTCCCCGTTCTGGATGTATCGAACAACATGTTGGCAGGCTGGTTTTCGACGACGGCGGCGGGTGTCCTGTTTGCGCCGTCGGGAAGCGGCGACCCGTACGTCTATCATGAGATTGGGGAAACAAAGGATTGAGGCTGAGGCGCCTATACCTCAAGCGTCACTAGAGATTCTGCAGTTTAAGTCCCGCTATAACACATGTTACAGCCCTCCGCCCACTTGATGAAAGGTGCGACGGGGTACGGCTTATCAACAGTCTCCACATTTTGTGGAAAGGTTCATAACCTGATTTTTCGGTCCTACGGCGAGGTCACCGAGATGTCGGAGTTCTCGCTGTTCCCCTGTTCCTGGTCGGCTCGCAGGACGCTCGTCAGGGCGCGTCTGACGGCATCACCTAACACTTCAGTTTGATTCGTCAGGGCGGCGAGTGGGTGCCCTTCGTGGATATGGAGTTCGAGGCCACGAACGATGGGAACCCGGTGCCATTTAGTGAGGGCGAGTCCCCGGTCGAGATCTCGTTCGGGAGATCGATCCTTGGCGAACGCGTGCCATGTGTGAAATGCTTTGGCGGCGTTGCCGCGCGCCGACTCCGGTTCGGGGACCTGCAGTGTGGTCGCCGAGGGCATTGACTCCCCTATTGCGGCGGCGATCTCACGTTCGAGTTTGAAGGGTTCTCGCGGGAGGTTGGAGGCGATGGTTTTCAGTGGTTCGCCCACAACCTGGCGCAGCTTCACGGCGAGTAGTTCGAGCAGATGCTGGTAGGTGTAGGTGGCGGTAGGACCTTTCCCTACGGGACTGGTCAGGATGTGTTGTGCCACGTAGTAGCGAATGGTTCGTGGCGTGGGGTGATCGGCGGCGACTGAGCTGGCCGGCCTGACGCCAGCCGCATCGAGAAATGCGCAGGCGAGGGCGGAGAAATCCCGCACGTTCCAGGGTGACAGCTTGCGGTACTCTCGGAGGGTATCGAGTGGTTCGACGTGTTTGGGTGGGTTCACGTGCGCACTGGTGGACGTTTACGGCCGTCGTGGGTGGCTGGGGGAACGTGGGATCATGAGGCGGCCCGGGCGTGCTGGCTGGCGGCGAAATACCGTCGCCTCACGATGTCCAGGGCTTCCTCTGGTGTGAGCGAGACCCGAAGTTCGCCGGGGGTCATTCCAAAGATTTCTTTCACGTTGAAGGCGAAGGACTTGGTTCCACCGTAGCCGAGTTTGAGGGCGACATCCTCGACGGTGTACCCAGGATCCTGCAGCAGACGGTGAGCGTAGGTGACGCGCAGGACCGTAAGCAGGACACTAGGCTTCGGCAGATCTACTCGTTCAAACCAGCGCAGGCAGGTTCGTCGGTCCATCTGCGCCAGGTCAGCGAGTTCCTGGACCGAGCTGACCTCGGCGGGTTCTCGGATGACGGCTTCGAGGACCCATCTGAGTTTTTGCGGGAATCCATCCAGCACGTCACGCAGCTCATAGAGGAGTTTCTGGGAGACTGATCGGGCCGATTCGTCGTGGAGGACGTCTCGGATTTTCGAGGGGTGGTCGTCATGCCAGGCCAGTATGACGCGCTTGATATTCGCTTGCCCAAGGCGTAATAACACCGGTGCCACGGCTGGTTCGAGGCTGGTGTACAGGATGATGGGGAGGGAGGGGAACATCACCCTGAATCGTTCGATTTCGTGGACGCGGGGTTCGCCTTCGAGTTGGGGGTCGAGGATGGCCATTTCGACGGGTTTTGAGAGGACCTGATCGATGGCATGCTGCCACCCGTCGGCGCTGACCACCCGGTAGCTGGAGGTGATTCCGGCCTTCAGTCTAGAATGCAGGTGCTTTGGCAATGCAGCCAAGACGAGCATGTCCCAAATCCGCCCTATAAAGTCCCCAAAAAGCACTAAACCCCCGGAGGGGGTTTAGTCAAGATTAGCATGCCGTTGTGTCCCCGGAAAAACTAGAGGAGGAGGTCCCCAATGTCACGTAAAGTACGTCTTGCCGCTATGGCTCTGCTGCTGTCCTTCGTTGTTGGTACCGCCGCTTGCACTGATCTGACCGGTCCGCGTAGCTTGGACAGCCAGCAAGACATGGACTGGCAGGGTTCAGAAAACTAGACCATTGCCCTCATCGTCTCAAGTTCGCGAGCGACTGAGACTACGTTAGGAACGAACTCCTCGGGTGCTGACTGTTCTGGAATGAATTCAGTATCCGAGGATCGTTCTGTCTCATCTATTTCCTCCAGTGCTAGCTCTGCCTTAAACAGATAATCGTTTAGGTTGTGTTCTTCGGCATACGATATCGCACGCTGAAGGTGCTTTCGGCCAGCATCACAATTCCCAAACTCGGAAAGGCCTACGCCTACTTTGACTTGGTAGTCGACCAAGGCACTGGGTGGTAAGTCCTCTAAATACGTCTCGACTTCGCGTCGTCGTCTTTCAAACATCACCCGGTTGCCGGTTAACGTTGCAAGTCCCATAAGTTCGAGCGTAGTTGCTATTCGCATCGAGAGTGGAATCTCTCCTGCGAGGACGATCTCAAACGCATCACTTGCGGCCCCGTAGTGCCCAAGAGCCTGCAGGGACGTTCCTAAATCGGCGAGGGCTCGCTTTTTCTGCCGATCCACCTCATAGAGCCGGAAGGCATTGAACGCGTAGGTCACAGCCTCGCTGTGGTCGTTTCTCCGACCAGCTGTGACCGCTAAGTCGTGAGTCGCGCCAGCTTCGGCTTCGCGGTCTCCCATTCGATTCGCATCAATACGAACCTCATCGAGGACTCGATGAGCCTCGGGCAGGTTACCCAAATACTGTAACACGAGTCCTTGTCCGATCCGGCTCCTGAGTTCCGCATGACTGTCACCATACTTGACGGCCAACTGCCTAGCGACCTCATATGCCTCTCGCGCCTGGGATAGGCGACCTCCTATCCTGAGAGACCGGCCCCGTTGCAAGAGTAGGGGGATGAGTGTTCGATCGTCACTGGTCTTGGCAATTCGTATCGCAGTCGCCAAAACATCAAGAGACTCATCTAGTTTTAGTTGTCCCTCGAGCTCTTTAGCATACGGCTTCATGACCTCGATCAGAGCACTGACGTCCTGATCCCGCAGCGCTACCTTGGCGGCAAGCAAAACCGCCTCGAGACACTCTACCTCCTTCGTTCTGGGAACCAAATCCGCCAAGTACCCGACCGCCGAGGCGATCTGGTAACCCAAGCCGACGGCATTGAGATCCTCCTTGACGAATTGGTCGACCACTCGAAGGGTCAGAAAGGCGCCCAAGGCGTGCTGGGAATCCTCGCCGTCCGGGTCACTCGCGCGCTCCAAGAAGGGCGTATGGAAATCAACGGGAGTCTCGGCTGGCGCCGGGACATCCAGTTGGCTTACGCCATCTGCGGTTGAGTTTACGGTAAAGAGATCTGACACGTTTCAGCTCTCAGCGATGGAGACCTTAACCTATTGTTTCTTCCGCCTTGGCGGCAAGGAGGTGTCGCCTTTTGCCGCACCAGCTGACCAGACTCTTAACTGGTGTTGCGTTATTACGGCACCATTCAGACTCAATTCGGTGACACGAAACCCGTTGGCGTTGCTCATCTTAGAGCATGACAAAGGGATTCACGACCCTCGAGGTCGTCGCCACTCTGACAATACTGGCGATACTAACAGCAATTTCTATTCCTACCTACAGGACTCTCTCCGATCAGATCGCCGTCAAGCAAGCCGTCCACGAGACCTCCGTGTTCATCCAGCGAAGTCGCCTGGCCGCAGTCCTCAATTCGTCGATGATACGGGTTGTATTCGGTAAAGACCAGCTCGAGGCATACGAGGAATCCGGGCATCCGGGTGTGGCTGACAGGCTCATCATTACACAACCAGGATCCGCAAGCCGCGGCGTCGACATGACCGTATCCCGTTCTGAAATCAGGTTCCAACCAAGCGGGCTTGGGTGGGGGGCCGGCAATACCAAACTCGTGTTCTGGCGCGGACGCGCCAGAGATTCCATCTCCACGTCAATTCTCGGCAGAGTGCGCCGATTTCATTAACTCGTTGCAACCAAAAACATGGTTTGCTCATCTAAACAGGTGAGCAACCATGAGCATCGAGGCAACTGTGACTACCATGAAAGCAAGGGAGCGAGACAACGGGAGGGTTATCGGCCAAAGCCGTGAGAGCGGGGGGGCCTCCAAGCTTGAGGCTCCTGTTTCCAGTACGCGACTCCAGCCCACCGTGTATCTCCGCAGCGACCGGCGGCTCGCCCCTATCAGATAGATGCCGTAAGGGAAGATCGTGGTCGCGTTTGGCGTTGGACGGCGGCGCCAGCCGATCACGGCCCCCGGGGCGCGTGTTCTCACGCTCCCGGGGGTTTTTTCTTGGCGGTCGGTCTGGGGTGTTACTCGCCTTCGATGAAGACGAGTGTCTGCCTCCGGTCGACGGCCGCGGAGAGTGCGTCCATGACCTGTGGATCGATGACGGACCCGGTGAGGAACTGCATACGATCCACCGCTTCGGAAGGCGACAGCTCGGTTTGATACGCTCGGGCAGTCGTGAGGGCGTCGTAGATCTCCGCCGCGCCGATGATTCTCGCCCCGATCGGAATGTCTTCCCCGCTCAATCCATCCGGATAACCGTTCCCATCCCAGCGCTCATGGTGCCCTCGCACGTAGTCGATGACCGCGCCGAGGTGCGTAAGGGGAGCCAGGATCTGCGAACCGATCACGACGTGCTGCTTGACGTGTTCGAACTCCTCGTCGGTGAGCGAGTCCTCCTTGTTCAACACCGATTCCCGAATGCCGATCTTTCCGAGATCATGGAGGCGCCCTGCAGTCCGAATCTGGTCGACGACGTCATCCGATAGGTCCATCTCAGCGGCAATCGTCGCGCTCAAGGCGGCAACACGGGTGGAATGGCCCGCCAGGTATGGGTCCTTTGCTTCAAGGGCGTTCACCAGTGCTTCGAGCGTGGCCACCGTCACACAACGGAGTTTGGTCCGTTCAACTTCCAGTTCCTGGCTCGCCTCGGCTATCTGCACACGGAGGCGGTTGGATGACTGACGGCTGTTCCGCTCCGCTTGCCGGCGGCGCATCGCCCTGCCTATCGCAGCGTTCAATTCCCTCATCTCTATCGGCTTCGTGAGGTAGTCCATCGCCCCCCGCTGGAGGCAGATGGCGGCGGTCGTCGCATCGTCCATGCCGCTCAACATCAGGATCCCGATTTCCGGATCCTCCGAAAGGGCCTCCACGACGACGTCGGATCCGTCGATTCCGGGCATCCGAACGTCAAGGAGCAGGATCTCCGGCGGATGCCCTCCGCGGATCAGTTCGAGGGCGTCTTCTCCACTATCCGTTGTCCGAACGGTATGGCCGAGCTTGGTGAGGACCCGCTTCAGCGCCTCACGGACCGGCTGCTCGTCGTCAACAACGAGTATGTCGATTGAATCTCGATCAGAGGCCACTGTGATTCTCCTTTCTGCCGGAGAACCGCGTCTCTCGTGGCAGGTATCGACGTCTAGCTAACCGCGTCGTCCACAAAGTCGACAGAAACCTTCGAGGGTATGAGCCCCTCGCGCGCGCCGCGTTCGAGCAATGTCCGAACGGCCCGCCTGCCGATGTCGCCGTAGTCGACGGTGTAATCATTGACATACATGCCGACAAACGTGTCGGCGTCTTCCTCAGTGAGTCCGCGCGCGTACTGCATGGCATGCGCCAAAGCCTCGGCCCGGTGCCCCAGCCCGAATACGATGCTGGCGCGCAGGTCCCTGGACACGTGCTTGATGAGATCCTCGCCCAGATCCCGTCTAACCACGTTGCAACCAAGCGGAAGGGGTAACCCCGTCTCCGAGTGCCACCACTCCCCAAGGTCCAACCACAGCTCCAGCCCACGATGTGCATATGTCAGTTGCCCTTCGTGAATCAATAGCCCAGCGTCGACCTCGCCGCCCAATACGGCTTCCTCGATTTGGTCAAATGGCGTGGGAACGGGGTCAAACTCCGATTGGAACATCCGGAGTGTCAGAAACGCCGTCGTCATCTCCCCGGGGATTGCAATCCGCTTCCCCGCGAGCGCACCACGCACGTCTGACGGAACCGCTCCCTTTGAGACCACCCGGGGACCGTACCGGTCTCCGATCGAGGCCCCGTGTGGCAGCAGCACATAGCGGTCGGCCACATGGGCGTAGGCGTGAAACGACACCGCCGTGATCTCCAGCTCACCCGCCATTGCCCGTCGGTTCAGCGACTCTATATCGGACAATTCGTGGATGTATCGCCGGTTCCCAGTGTCTATTTTTTCGGCAGCGAGCGCCCAGAACATGAACGCATCGTCCGAATCCGGGCTGTGGGCCACGCGGAGGGAGGGCACCTACGAGGATCCCCCCGATCCCGCTCCCCGGGCATCGGCCAGGAAGGCCTCGAGCGCACTGTCGTGAGCCCGGTATTCCGGACGGGAGGCGGCGATCTCGCTGTCGTAATTGGCCAGGAAGTCCTGGTAGGTCTGAAGCAGGTCGGCGCTGTCGCCTTCCAGGCGGTAGTATGCCAGGTCCAGCATCGTTGCCATGAGATGGGTCGGGACGTCCGACCTGATCGAGTCGGCCATTGCCCGGACCGCTGCTGCGTTTCCGGCAAGGGCCTGGATCAATCCCACGTGATAGTGCGCGTCGATATCCACATCGGGGAGCATCGCGTAGGCGTTTAGAGCCATCGGTGTGAAGAACGCTACGGTATCGGAAAGGCCGCGCGCGTCTGCATCCATGATCCTATTGTACAGTCGCTCGGCCCGTTCGCGGGGCGTCATCTGACTGATATCCGGCGCCGCCATTGGCCCACTCGCCGCCGGGGTTGGAAACTGCGGCACGCCAGGTGGCGGAGGACGAGAGACGAACCGCGATCCGACAGCGACCAACAGCGCCACGGACACCACTCCTGCCACGATCCAACCGACGTTTCCCCCCGCCGCGGTTCGCAGGATTGGCGTGGAGGGTGCCGCTGGAGGCACTCCACACATATGACAGAATCGGGCGCCGGGACTGAGAGAAGCTCCACATCCCTTGCATCGCTGTTCCGTCAGGGGGGCGCCACAGCTGTTGCAGTATTTCCCGGAGGCCGCATTGCCGCACGCCGCACAGGTAATCGTCGCTGTCTCCATATTGGTGGGAATGTACACGGACGACCCGGGTCGAGAAATGTGGCTGCTGGCGAGGGTTCAGGCGCGTGATTACTCTAGGGCGACATGCCCGCCGATTCGAGTGATGGTCGCCGTCAGGGCGGCTTTGAGCCGCCGCTCAGCGCCATCAAGGCACGACAGATGGGAGAGCTGTCGCGAGGAGAAGACCGTTGGGACGTCGTCCTCGAATCGGCTCGCGATCCCGACGTCGACGCCCTGCGAGGTCGCATACACTTCGCCTCCGGAAACGACCACCGCTGGTCTGCCTGGATCTTTCTCGAATGGAGTCAGTCCGAAGTCGAGAACCGGTTCTCCGACTTCTCCGCTCAGGAGCTTTGGAACCTCCTGGACTCGATGCGATAGCTGGTCCCCGGCTCGGTTACGCAATCGCTTCGGTTAAGTGGTTTATCCGCAGTGCCTTGAATCCTCCCGCAAGCCTGCCCGGGCGGCCTGCTCACGATTTGTCACCCTCGGCCGATACCTATTGACACTGACCTCATATATATTGTGCAATACGCGCACGTTTCGCGCCCATTTTTGCATTTCTTTGCATTCAAAACTTCTGTTATCCACAATCTGGTGCAGAAATTGCACAAGACTTGTGACATTCTGCTCAGGTAAACCGGGTCATTGCCCGTGGACTCTGGGCAGTGGACCACAAAAAACACAAGGAGTTGAAGGTGACCGCAACGCTACCCTCCGCAGTTGCCGGCTCGTCGGACAGGCCGGCGATCACAGATGCACAGCTGGATACCGCAGGAGCTTCCAAGGCCGATATTCTGGAACTGACGACGCGTTTTCAGGTGGATTTCCTGCGGCTCCAGTTTACCGACATCACCGGCATCAACAAGAACGTGGAGGTGCCGCAGAGTCAGTTCGACAAGGCGCTGTCGGGTGACATCATGTTCGACGGTTCATCGATCGAAGGGTTTGTGCGGATCGAGGAGAGCGACATGCTGCTGAAACCCGATCTCAGCACGTTCCGGATCATGCCGTACGACGACGAAGGGGGTCGGGTGGCGCGCGTCATCTGCGACGTTTTCAGTCCTGATGAAACCCCGTTTGCCGGCTGCCCCAGGTCGATCCTGCGGCGCCAGGTGGAGCGGGCGGCGGCCCTTGGTTACAGCATGATGGCCGGTTGTGAAGCTGAATTCTTCTTGTTTCACCTGGACGAGAACGGAAATCCCTCGCTCGAGGCGCATGACCGGGGTGGGTATTTCGATCTGGCTCCCGTGGACAGGGCCGAACCGATTCGCCGCCTCATCATCACGGACCTCGAGATGCTCGGTTTCGAGGTCGAGGCTGGGCACCATGAGGTGGCTCAGGGGCAACACGAGATCGACTTCAAGTACGAGAACGCCATCAAGACGGCCGATCACATTGCGACGTTCAAGTACATCGTGCGCAACGTGGCCTACCGGCACGGGTACATGGCTACGTTCATGCCAAAACCAATTCAGGGAGCAAACGGGTCGGGCATGCACACGCACCAGTCGTTGTTCAAGGGAGACAAGAACGCGTTTTACGATCCGAACACGGACTGGCAGCTGTCGGACACGGCCCTGCAGTACATTGCCGGTCTGCTGGCACACGCCCGCGGATTCGTCGCGGTCACGAATCCGCTGGTAAACAGCTACAAGCGGCTGGTTCCGGGCTACGAGGCGCCGACGAACGTTGCGTGGAGCATGCGCAACCGGTCCCCGATGATCCGCATTCCGGAGAAACGCGGTCAGAGCACCCGCTGCGAGCTGCGGATGCCGGACCCGTCAGCCAATCCGTATCTGTCCCTGGCCGTGCAGCTGGCGGCGGGTCTGGACGGGATCGAGCAGAAGATGAAGCCGATCGATCCGGTGAACAAGAACATCTTCACGATGACGCATCGCGAGCGCCGCAAGTATCGGATCGACGAGTTGCCTCGCGACCTGCACGAGGCGTTGGACGCCCTCGAGAAGGACAAGGTGATCCGCGAGGCGTTGGGCGACCATATCTATGAGCGTTTCATGGAGGCGAAGCGTCAGGAGTGGATGGACTACTCGTCGCAGGTGAGTGGTTGGGAGGTGAAGCGGTACCTCGGCCAGCACTAACAGCCTTCAGCCTACAGCCTTCAGCCGCCGGCACCTCGCTGGCGGCTTTTGGTTTTGTGGCCTATCCGAGTTGCTTGGTGTATATGGTTTAGGAGGGAAAGCGAAGTCCAGATTGTGTTGACCGAAGCGGCGGAGGATTTCCAGGTTGATCTGCGTCTGGGTGTCGAGGATGTCGGCGCCGGATTTGATGTAGTCGATGAAGAGGGCATTGAGCGCGAAATCGCCGAAGGCGTTGAACGATGCCAGGACGTTTTCCTCCACGTTGTCGTTCTTTGCGGCGATCTGTTTGACGAGTTCCAATGCCTTCTGGATGCCGGCGTCGTCCGCGTCGTATGTGAGCCCCAGGTTGAGCACCACTTTCCGCGAGGGTTCGGACGTAATGTTTTCGATGGGGTTCTGTGTGAATGTGGAGTTGGGAATGGTGACTGTGCGGCCTTCCAGCGTTTTGAGTCGAGTGCTGCGCAATCCGATTTCAGAGATGATGCCGTCAAATCCGCTGATCCTGATCCGTTCATTGATGCCGAATGGTTTGTCCATCAGGATCGTGACGCCGCCGAACAGGTTGGAGACGGTGTCCTGGGCGGCCAGGAAACGCCAGACCGCCGATGCCGAGTCCGGCCAGGACGGTGCCGACGTCGTAGCCGACGTTGTCGAGCGCGATAATGGCGGCAAGAGCCCAGATCAGTGCGTTGATACCTTTGCGCGCGATGGGCAGGAGTTGATCGTCGAGATCACCTTCGATTAAACAGGTTGCTGCAATCGGAAGTCACCCACAATCCCAATCGCGTCGTGTAGCATCGCTGCTAATCCTCCACTCGAATCTAGTGACGAAACCCTGGAGGCAGATAGTCGTCGGGGTCTTATCTGAATCAGGTCTAGGGAACGATTCCCGTTGAGAACATCAGTGGCCTCCTTCACCGCCGCACTGGACATGTCTCCCTCTTGTGCGTCCAGCAACTCATTCGCGAAGTTTAGATATTGTCGTGCCTTCGTAAGATCTCCAAAGAAGAGATACCCTTGTCCAATGCGCAGTCTGACGTCAACCCGTGATTTTGTAGCCATAGTATCATCCATCATTTCAGCTTCTTTGCGGGCGCGCTCAAAAGCTGCTCGATCCTGAGCTTGCCCTGCCAACCATAGCTCGGTCCCAAGGGCTGTTGCCCTGAACGCTGATCCCTCCTTTTGGAGCACCATAAGGTCCGAGCACCGGCGAGCTTCCTCGAAGTGCCCAGCAGCGACCAAAAACCGGCAAAGGTCGCTAATCGCACGACTCTTTGACGATTGATCGTCGTAAAGATGATACGCATCAGCCAGGGACTTGAGTGCCGTTTTTTCGTAGGATGACAAGGCAATTGCGAGGTCATGTGACGCGCAGGCTTGAGCACGCCTTAAACCTTTGTTCTCGGCGACCTTCTTTATGGCTTGCAGTAAATGAATTGCCTCTCGGACCCTTCCCTGATGCATCAGCACCAAGGCGAGGCCGTTCTTGCACCTGACCTCCAAGTATTCGTTCCCGGCATTCGCTGCCGTGTTCATGCCGTCTCGATACGCTGTTGCCGCAGCATTCAAACGGCCAATGTGGCGGAGCACATAGCCGCGCCGCCTCTGCAACTTCGTGTCCGACTCTGCGTGATGACCTTCGGTGGCGAACCGTCCTGTATCGAGGACAGACAACCCCTCTTCGAATCGAGAATCGACAGCGAGCCAATCCGCGTAGTTCAGGAGTGCGGGAACGGCGAGATGGGCCGTGCGCTTCTTAATCGCCTTCCTTAGCCCTTCGGCTAACCTGACGATGTACGGAACCTGAGGATCGCGTTCCGGAACCGAGGCAAGCGTATGGTAAACGGCATTCAATCGAAGCTCCAGCCCGACTGGATCAAACTCCGGATGCCGCATTCCGTCCATGACGTTGAGTATTAGAAAGGCTGCCAATGTGCACGGCCGATCGGGCCTGCCTAGCGCCATCCGATCAATGAGCGGTCGATGAAGCTCTAAAGCACCGTCTTGAGAGTACATTGTTAGGCTCCATGGGCTTGAACCGGTGTGTTTTCCGATTTCCATCCTCTATTCCCCAGCAGGTGCGTCGAATTCTGGGCCAAATGTCAACCAGCTCGGGTCGACATGGAGCACTCGAGCAAGGGCCTCGACAACGTCCAGTTCATTTGGCCTGACCTGCAGTATGGTCATCGCTCTCTCGCGCGAGATATCACTACCCAGTTCCCGTCCGAGACGACCGGCAATCTCGGTGATCGGTATCGGCGCCCGGCTTTCGCGCGCCGCTAACCACGCGTATGCCGTTGCAACCCTCACGTGATATGGAGCATTTACGTGACGTAGGGTGTCGCGGAGGATACCGTCCGCTTGCTGCAGGTACGTCATGTGCGGAACCTCCAACGGGTTGGTTTCCCCCTGTAATGCGTTCGCGGATAAACGGGACTTCAACGTTTCCGACGG
>Ga0302046_10000822_pt1 | contig 30005 bp, 27 predicted proteins | sample RVTome_11_FD_200261 | JGI IMG/M metagenome (GOLD analysis project Ga0302046, IMG submission 200261) | Soil microbial communities from uranium-contaminated site in the Upper Colorado River Basin, Wyoming, United States - RVT147D111 (version 2) ...
GGCGCCGTGGGCAACACGTGGAGGCGTTGGAGCGCCGCCCCGGCGACCTCGCTGAACACGGGCGCCGCGACGATGCCGCCGTAGATGGCGCCGTGGGGTTCGTCGATCATCACGGCGACGACCACGCGGGGGTTGTCGACGGGCGCGAAGCCGACGAACGATGCGATGAACTGGTCGGTGTACCCGCCCGTCGGGGAGACCTTGAGGGCCGTGCCGGTCTTGCCTGCGGCGGTGTAGCCGGGGATGCGGGCACGGGAACCCGTCCCGCGGTCACCGTTGATCACCGTGCCGAGAATGGACCGGAGCTGTCGGGCCGTGTCGATCGACGCGACCCGCCGGGACGGCGAGGGGTCTGCAGGCACCAGGTCGCCCCTGGCGTCCACCGTTCCCCGGACCAGGCGTGGCGTGACCAGCACGCCGTCATTGGCGATCGTGCCGTACGCCTGGGCGGTCTGGACGAGTGTCACGGCCACCCCGTGCCCAATGGCGATCGTCGGCAGGCTGGTCTTCCACCACTGGCTGGCGGGCGCGAGGATCCCGGGTGATTCGGCGTCGAACCCCACGCCGGTGCGCTGCCCGTAGCCGAACTGCTCCAGCCAGTGGCCGAGTCGTTCCTCCCCCAGCTCCTGGGCGACCTTGATGGTCCCGACGTTGGAGGACTCCTCGATGATCTGGGTGAACGTCAGCTCCTCGGTGGGGTGTGGGTGCGAGTCGGTGAACGTCTTGTTCGCGACCTTCCAGCGATCCTCGACCGTGAAAACGGTGTCGGGGGTGACCACCCCTTCCTCGAGCGCCGCGGCGGCCGTGACGATCTTCTGGACCGACCCCGGCTCGAACACGTCGGTGACGGCCCGGTTGCGCCACAGGTCCTGGTCGATCGCGGTCGGGTTGGCCGGGTCGAGGACGGGAACGTTCGCCATGGCCAGCACGTCGCCCGTGCCAACCTCCATCACGACGACGCTGGCCCCCAGCGCGTCGTACTCCCCGACAGCAGCCGCGGCGGCCTGCTCGGCAACCCACTGGATCTCGCGGTCGAGGGTGAGCACCAGGTCGGTTCCGGGCTCGGCCTCCGTGACGATGCGCTCGCCGGCTGCGATCGACAGGCCGCCGGGCGCCGTCTCGTACTCGACCCGACCGGGGGTGCCGACCAGCACGTCCTCGTGGTGGTGCTCCAGCCCATGCAGCCCGTCGTTGTCGATGCCGGTGAACCCGAGGACCTGGCCGGCCGTGGCGCCTGCCGGGTAGTCACGAACGGGCTCGGTGAGCAGGTGGACACCGTCGAGCAGGTTGTCGGCCTGGAGCGCCTCCAGGTCCTCGCGGACGGACCAGGGCAGCTGGCGCCGGATGTACTCGAACCGGGAGTCGGGGGTGAGCATCCGGTCGCTGATCCAGGACGGGTCACGATCGACGATGGGGGCGAGCCGTTCGGCGATCGTCATCCGATCGGCGTCGGAGAGCTGGACGACGGTTCCGTCGGCCCGTTCCTGCGGACCGAAGAAGTACGGGTCGACCACCACGGTCACCGTGTCGATGTCCGTCGCGAGGACGTTGCCGTTGCGGTCGTAGAGTCGCCCACGTCGGGTCGGCAGCTCGACGGCGTTCTGGCGCTGCGTGATGCCGCGCTCCTGGTACTCGGTTCCCAGGACGACCTGGACGCGAACGAGCTGTCCGACCACCAGCAACAGCAACAGCGCCATCGCGAGACCGGCCCACAGGATTCGTGGGTGCTGGCCATCGGGCCCGAGCGATCGCCGCAGGCGGCGCGTCACGGGAGGGATCGGAGGACGGAGCCGCGGCACGGCCCCGGACCGATTCCCGGTCATCAGCGCTGCTCCGTCAGCAGCGGCTTGAGCCCGTCCCCGTCGGCGAGCAACGCCCCTTCGCCGCCAGCGCCGTCGGCATCCAGGGGCCGATCGACCAGCAGGGCTCGAGGCACGGCGGTGCGGACCATGCCCATCTTCTCGGCCATCACGGCGATCCGTTCGGGTGACTCGAGCGTGGCGACCTCGGCGACGAGGCGGGCGTACTCGCGCTCGGCCCGGGTGACGTCATTTGCCAGTTCCCGGGCGAGCACCGCGTCCTCCGCCGCCAGTGCCGTCATCGTCAGCGACGCGAAGACCGCCCCCCCGAAGAGGACCGCGAGCAGCAGGATCCATGGCATGCGTGGGCGCGAACGTTCGTCGGTGACGAGGCGCAGCGCCGGCCGGCGCGCGGGCGGCCGAGCGCCCGGGACGGGAACGGAGACAGCGCTCATGCGTGGTCCTGTCGGTCGATGCGCCGGATGGCGCGCAGTCGTGCGGCGGTCGAGCGTGGGTTGGCCTCGGCCTCGACCGCATGGACCCGCTCGGGCCGCCGCACGACGTGCTCGAAGTTGGGGACGCGGCCACAGGTGCACACCGGAAGCTCCGGCGGGCAGATGCACCCAGCGGCCGCGTCGGCGAAGGACCGCTTGACGAGCCGATCCTCCAGGCTGTGGTAGCTCAACACGACCATCACGCCGCCGATCATCAGCCGGTCCTGGAGGGCCGGCAGTGCCGCGGCAAGAGCGTCGAGCTCACTGTTGACGGCGATGCGCAGCGCTTGGAAGGTGCGCGTCGCCGGATGGGAGCCGCGGCGGCGGGCAGCCGCCGGGATGGCTGCCCGCACGACCGCGGCAAACTGGGTCGTGGTCTTCAAGGGGCGCTGCTCGACGACCGCGCGTGCGATCCGTCGAGCATGCGGCTCCTCGCCGTACTCCCTGAGGATTCGCTCCAGCTCCTCCGCCGGCCACTCGTTGACGATGTCAGCGGCCGTGAGCGCCTGGTCGCGGTCCATTCGCATGTCGAGAGGGCCGTCCTTGCGGTAGCTGAAGCCGCGTTCGGCTCGGTCCACATGCATCGACGAGATGCCCAGGTCCAGGAGCACGCCCGCAACCTCACCGATCCCCAGCCCGTCCAGTGCCTCCGGCGCATCGTCGAATCGCCCGTGGACCCAGTCGAGCGCGACCGCGTCGGCAACAATCTCCTCCTCGAGCCGGGCTCGTGCGAGGGCGAGTGCGTCAGCGTCGCGATCCACTCCGACCAGGTGGGCCTGCCCGTGGCGCTCGAGCCGAGCGGCGAGGACGGCCGCGGCGTGGCCGCCGGCTCCCAGCGTGCCGTCCACGATCGGGCCCGACGGCGCGTCGACGAGCAGCTCGACGACCCGGTCGAGCAGGACAGGCACGTGCGCGCGCAGGGGTTCGTCGGTCATCAGCACGTCAGTCCCCGCCAGCCACGACGGCGACATCCCGGTCGTCGAGGTCCTCGTCGGCAAGCGCGTACGCCATGCCGTCCTCGAGCAGGTATTCGTTCCAACGGGCCGGATCCCAGACGCGGAATGAGCGTCGGTTTCCGCACACCGTGACCTTCTGGTCGATCTGGGCCCATTCGCGCAGCGGGGAAGGCAGCGTGATGCGCCCCTGCGGGTCGAGCTGGAGATGGAATCCCGCATTGAGGAGCTGCTGGCGCGCACGCTGGATGCGGCGGCCGGTCGCCGCCTGGTCCGCCCGCTCGCTCTCACGATCGTGCTCCTCGGGGGTGAAGGCCTCGATGCAGTGATCCATCCCGCGGACCAGAACGACCCCGTCCGTGAGCTCTTCCCGGTAGTCGGCAGGAACGGTCAGGCGGAACTTGCTGTCGAGCTTGTGCTCGTACTCACCGCTGAACGCCATCATTCGATCCGGGGTCTGCCATCCCACAAATCCCCACCTTACCCCACCTGTTCACCACTGCGCAACCACCCGTGATTCGCCTCCCCGCGGCCGAAGCGGACCTCGCAACCGCCACTACGCTCGCCCAGCAACCGGCCAGCACGGGTTCACGGTGGCAACCAGGGCAAGGCAACGCGTCGCGGACCTCGGCGTCGTCTCCGAGACCGTTCACGCCATCGAGGAGAACATCCAGTGGGTGCTGTCGGGGAAGGACGAGGTCGCCCGGCTGGCGATCACCGCCCTGCTCGCCGAGGGCCACATCCTCATCGAGGACGTCCCGGGTGTCGGCAAGACCCTGCTGGCCCGCGCGCTTGCGACGTCCATCGACTGCTCGGTCAGCCGGATCCAGTTCACGCCGGACCTGTTGCCGTCGGACGTGACGGGCGTGTCGGTCTACTCCCCCGACACCGGCGAGTTCGAGTTCACACCGGGCCCCATCTTCGCCAACATCGTCCTCGGCGACGAGATCAACCGGGCAGGCCCCAAGACCCAGTCCGCGATGCTCGAGTCAATGGAGGAGCGCGGCGTCACCATCGACGGCATCACGCACGAACTGGCCGTCCCCTACATGGTGATCGCCACCCAGAACCCCATCGAGCTCGAAGGGACCTATCCGCTGCCCGAGGCCCAGCGCGATCGGTTCCTCATGCGGCTGCGCATCGGCTACCCGGACAACGAGTCCGAGCTGGAGATCCTGCGCACCCACGGACGAGGCGACCCGATGGCCGAGCTGGAAGCCGTGACCGATGCACGCACCGTTGCTGCCGCGATCGAAGCGGTACGACGGGTTGCGATCACGGATGCCATGGAGCGCTATCTGATCGAGGTGTGCCGGGCGACGCGCGTCCACCCCGATGTTGAGCTCGGGGCCTCCCCTCGGGCATCGCTCGGGATGCTGCGTGCCACCCGCGCATGGGCGGCGGCTTCCGACCGCGACTACGTGATCCCCGACGACGCCAAGGTCCTGGCACCGCACGTGCTGCCGCACCGGCTGATCCTGCGACCGGAAGCGGAGCTCAGCGGACGGACCGCCGAACACATCATCGACGACGTCCTGGCCTCTGTTCCCGCACCCACCGAGTAGCCATGCCGACGCGACGCGGCTGGGGCCTGTTCGGGGCTGTGCTCGGGACGTCTCTCGGCGCGCGACTTGTTGGATCGTCCGAGCTCGCGCTGGCAGCGCAGGCGGGATTGGTGCTGCTGCTGTTCGCCGTCGGGTTCGTCTGGTTGCTGTCGGCCGACCTCGACATCCGCCGGCAGGTCCGCCCGAGGCGACTGTTCTTCGACGCCGAGGGCGAGGTCGACGTCCTGCTGCGCAACGCCGGCCGGCGGCCGACACCGACCATCCAGGTCATCGACCCGGCGCCGGCAACGCTGGCCACCGCGAACCGGTTCGTGATCTCGCCGCTGCGTCGCGGGCGAACGGCCACGCTCCGGTACCGGCTGCACGGGCGCCAACGGGGCGTGTTCCGACTCGGGCCAACACAGGTCCTGCTGCGCGACCCGTTCGGGTTCGCAGCCCGCCGGATGGTGATCGACAACGTCGAGGAGGTGGTCGTCTACCCACCGGTGTGGCGGCTGTCGGGGACGCTGCCCGTGGGCGTCGCCCTGTCGGGGTCGACCGCCCAGACGCGCCCGGCCCCCCGAGGGACCGAGCTGGCCGGAGTCCGCAAGTACGTCCGCGGGGACGACCTGCGGCAGGTCCACTGGCGCACGACAGCTCGCCGGGGCGAGCTCTACGTGCGGCAGAACGAGGCGCCCTGGGCCCCGCAGGGAACGGTGCTGCTGGACGCACGGGCACGAGCCCATGCCGGCCGGGGCCCCGGCAGCTCGCTGGAGTCGGCCGTCGCCTCCGCGGCCAGCGTCGTCCACCACCTGTCCGGGCGCGGCCTTGCCGTCCGCCTCGTCATGGACAGCGACGACATCCTTCGACCAGAGCGGCCGTGGGAGTTGACGCTGGAGCGACTGGCGGAGATCGGCGTCCGCTCCGACGTCGACCTCGCAGCGCTGCTGCGGCAGTTGTCGACCGGACACGGGCTCGGAACCCTCGTCGCGGTGCTGGGCGTTCCCTCGAGCATGGAGATGCGGGCCCTGGTTCGCGCCGGCCGTTCCTACGGAACCCGAGCCGCGATCATCGTGGACGCCGCAGCCCACGCCGGCATCCCCGGCGCCGACATCACGCCGGTTCGCACCGCGCTGGCCCGCGCCGGCTGGCGCATCGGCGTCGTCCGACCCGGCGATCGACTCGACCACGTGTGGGAGGCGATGACCGCCCAGCGACCGGGGTCTCGCGCGGTGGCCGGATGACGCGATCGCTGCTCCTGGCGTTGGCCGGTGCCGTCGGCGTTGCCGGCGCCGCGCTGGCCTTCGACCGGGTGTTCATCGACGACGCCTGGCGCGGCCCTGCCCTGCTCGCCATTGCGCTGCCGACGGCCCTCGCCGCGGCCCTGCGCGCCGTCCGCGTGCCCGTCGCCGTCCGCGCCGTCATCAGCGGGCTCGGCATGTTCCTGGCGGCCTACGTCCTCTTCATTGACTCGGGCCCGCTCCTGCCCGGCCCCGACCAGGTCACGGCGGTCTTCCGGCTCGCCCTCGATGGGACGGGGATGCTCTACAACGGGCTGGCACCCGTCAACGCCGAGGACGGGCTCGTGCTGCTCGTGTTCGCCGGCACGTGGCTCGTTTCGCACGCAACACACGAGGTGGTCACGGAGACCACCGTCGGGGCGATCGGCCTGGCCCTGCCGGCTGCGCTGTGGACGGTCCCCGTGGCGATCCCGGTCCCCGAGCCGCGCATCATCACGCACACGGTGCCGTTCCTGTTGGGAGCGGTGGTCTACCTGCTGTTCACGTCCGACCAGGACGTGGTCGGCTGGGCCTCGGACCGGCGCGGTCCGAGGGCATCGCCAGCCGGCATGGCCCTTGGCGGCGTCGCGGTGATCACCGCCGTGGCCATCCCGCTGGCAGCGTTCGGCTATGGCGCCGAGGCCTGGCTCGAGCTCTCCGGAGGGTCCAACCCCCGCGGCTACCAGCCGATCGTCGATGTCGGCGACCGGCTCAAGCTGCCCACGCCACGCGACGTCCTGCGCGTCGAGGCCGAGCAGCCCAGCTACCTGCGGATCGCCGCCCTCGAGACCTTCGATGGCACGAGCTGGCGGGTCGGCCCGCCGTCGCAGCGTTCCTTCCGCCCTCGCACCGACGAGTTGTTCGATGCCACCGACGCGTTGCCCCCGGAGGTCCCGATCACTGGTACACGAGTCGACTTCTCCGTGGACGTCGAGGTCCTGGAGCTGGAGAACATCTACGTCCCGGTCCCCTATCAGCCCGTGAGGCTGAGCGGTCCGGACGCGGACACGATGGTGTACTCGCTTGTGGGTGGCTTCGTCGCGACCGCGAACCTGACCGAACCCGGCCCGGGAACGGAGCTGACCGTGGGCGTCACGCCGGGCGTGCGCTACGTCGTGGATGCCTCGACACCGCTGCCGACCCACGAGGAGCTGGCGGGCGCCGAATGGTCTGACGACGACCGGGCCGGAAACGTCGAGTTGCCCGACGAGTATCCCCAGTTGGCCGCCGTCGCCGAGCAGGTCTGGGTCGAGGCCGGCGCGACGTCGACCGTGGACCGGGTCCTCGCACTCCAGGACTGGTTCATCGGACCCGATTCAGAGTTCCGCTATTCGACCGACGTTCCCGACCTTCGCGGAGAAACCGCGCTCCAGCGCTTCGTGCTCGACACGCGGGTGGGCTACTGCGAGTACTTCGCGACCGCGATGGCCGTGATGCTCCGCACCGCGAACATCCCGACCCGAGTGTCGGTTGGGTTCCTGCCCGGCACCCCCTCGGGAGCTGCCGGAGCCGCCGACCGGACCTGGACGGTGTCGACCGAAGACGCGCACGCGTGGGTCGAGGTGCTCTTTCCCGAAGTCGGCTGGGTCAAGTTCGACCCGACGCCGCGCTCCGACGGGGCCACCTACGTCCCGACCGCCGGCAACCTGACGCCACGCCAGACCCAGGCCGAGCTGGGCGAGCTCGGGGTGATCGATCCCATCGCGCCCCCCACCCAGGGTCCGTCCACGCCGGGCGATGGCCCGACGACCAGCCCGACCGACAGCCGGAACTTCGGCGACGAGCTCGACCCGCTCCCCGTCGACGTCGGCGGTGGTGGGCTGCCGCTGTGGTCGCTGGTCCTGCTCGGGCTCGCCATGGCGTTCCTCGCCATTGTCGTCTACGTGCGGTGGACGGAACGACGGCCCAACGCCACCGATCCCATCGGTCGCGTCGTCGTCGCCCAGGGGCGGATGCACGACGAGGCGCGCCGACTCGGCGTTCCTCGCGACCAGGCCGAGACGATCCACGAAACGGCTGCTCGCCTGGCTCACGACGGCCGCGGTTCGCCCGACACCCTCTGGCGGCTGGCAGACCTGTCCACGGCTGCCGCGTTCGGGCGCCGCGCCAGCGAGGATGACGCGAGTGAGGCCGAGGGGCTGTCGCGGGTGGCCATTGGCGAGCTGCGGACGACCGCGACACGGGCCGATCGAACGCTGGGCCCGGTGCGGCAGCCGTTGGAGCTCATCGGTCGGGGCTGGGCGGCAGCGTGGACACGCGCCTGGCAGGCCTGGGCCCGCGCCCGCGGCCGCTGATCGGGCCGCCTGCCGCGAGCGCCGTCAGCAGACCAAGCGGCTACTGGCTTGAGCGGTTCTGGTCCTGCGACTGGGCCGCCGCAACCTCGGAGGCGCGGTGCCGCCACGCGGTGGCACCCACGACGATGGACGTGAACATCACCGCGAACCCGGCCAGGCCGAACGCGATGTGGAAGGTGAGGCCGAGCAGCAGGACGAGCCCGACCACGAAGCCGATGACTGACCAGATCAGCCGGCCGCCCCCGATTCGGGAACCACCGACGCGACGGGCACGCTGCACGAACCGCGGGTCGTCCTCGGCCAGGTGACGCTCGATCTCGGCGAGGATCTTCTGTTCGTGCTCTGACAGACCCACGAGGTGCTCTCCGACGTGCGCCGTTTGGGCTGGTTGGCAGCGTACAGAGCACTGCGGGCCCCCGCACCGGCCCTGCGTCGCTGCCGCACGCGGCTCAGCGGCCGACGAAAGTGGGCTCGCGGCCCTCCATGCGGGCTTGCACGGCCTCCTGGAAGTCGGGCCCGCCAAGGTTCGCGAGCTGGACGTCGATCTCGGCCTCGAGCGCGTCCTGCCGGGAGCGAGCCAGGTTGTCGCGCAGGAGCCGCGGTGCCCGACGAACCGACCCCGGGCCGTGCGCCAGCTGTCGGGCATGCTCGAACGCGTCCGCCTGCGGATCGTCGCCCCCGAGGGCCACTTCGGCCAACCCGATCGCGAGTGCCTCCTCGGCCTCGACGACCCGGGCCGTGAGCACCAGCTCCGTGGCTCGACCCAACCCGACCAGCCGGGGCAGCCGGTAGCTGCCACCGAGGTCGGGGATCAGGCCCCAACGCCGCTCGAGGACCGACAGCCGGGCGCTCGGGGCGACCGCACGAACGTGACAGGCCGCAGCCAGCTGGATCCCGCCCCCGTAGCAGTGACCCTCGATGGCCGCGACCGTGGGCTTTTCGATGTCCTCGTACGCCGTGAACGACGCCTGGAGGCGACGGATCCAGCTGCGCCCGTCCTCGACGTCGGTGCCGATCCCGGTCGCGAAGATCGTCACGTCCAGACCCGACGAGAACGTCCCACCACGGCCGGTCACGAGGATGGCCCCAACGTCGTCGTCGGCCGCCGCCTGCTCGGCGCGCGCCCGCAGTCCGTCGAAGACGGCCTGGTTCATGGCGTTGCGCACGTCGGGGCGCTCGATGGTGATGACGGCCACACCGTCCCGCTGCTCGTAGCTGACGGCCGCGTCTGCCTCGTCGTTCACGTCGTGTCCTGTATCTGGGACCGCGAGCGTAGGAGGGGACATCGGGGCTCCCCTGCCCACCGATAGCCTCGTGTGATCCCGCCTCCATGGAGTTTTCTTGCCACTCGAACGCGAGTGGGTGTCGATCGACGATCCCGACAACGACCACCTCCGGTACACGTTCGACGTCACGTTCCTGATGTCGAACTGGCGGTGCATCTACGGCCAGGGCTGCCCCGGCATCTCGAAGAGCTCCCCCGACCCGGCGATCGGCTGCTGCGTGCACGGCGCGTACCTCAACGAGGACGACGACCCGGAGGAGCTGGAGCGGATCACCCGCGAGGAGCTGGACCCGACGACCATGTTCCAGTGGGACGAGGCCATGGACAACGGGATCCTCGAGCTCGACGAGGAGGGCGAGTCGCTGACCAGGCAGGTCGACGGCGGCTGCATCTTCGTGAACCCAACGGGCTTCGCGGCCGGGTCCGGCTGCGCGCTGCACCACCTTGCACTTCGCCGCGGCGAGCACCTGATGACCCACAAGCCGACGGTGTGCTGGCAGGTCCCGCTGCACCGAACGATCTCGGAGGAGGTGGCCAACGACGGGGCACCGATGGAGGTCCACACGATCGCGGCCTTCGAGCGCGGCACGTGGGGCGAGGGCGGCGCCGACTTCGACTGGTGGTGCACGGACACCGAGCCGGCCTACTCGGCCCAGCAGCGGCTGTACCGCTCGATGGAGATGGAGATCCGCACGATGGTCGGCGACGCCATCTACGAGGAGCTGGCGTCCTACCTCGACGGCCGGGCCCGCCAGCGTTCGTCGTTCGTCCCCCTCCCCCTGGTGTCCGGGCGCAACTGAGCCGAAAGCCGAACGTCACTCGTCGAGGCGGTCCTCGCGCGTCGGGTACCGGAACCCCTCGTCATCGTCGTCGAGCAGTGCTGCCCAGCCGATGCGCTCGCGCCCGAACCGTTCCACGACTGCATCGGTCGCGCGGTCGAGGTCCTCCCAGCGCGGGTCGGCATCGAGCGCCAGCTGCCGCGCGGTTGCCGCGTCCGACAGGTTCGAGACGCCAACCCCCAACAGCCGCACCCGGACGCGCTCGAGCCGGAGACTGTCGAGCAGCTCGGTGGCGATGTCGACGATGTCATGGGTGCGGTCGGTTGGGTTGGCCAGGCTGGCCGAGCGGGTGATCGTCTCGAACGACGCGAAACGCACCTTGATGGTGATTGTCCGACCGGCCAACCCGGCCTTGCGCGCCCGCCGGCCGACCTTGTCGGACAGTGCCAGCAGCACGCGGGCGAGGTGCTCGGGATCGTCGATGTCCTCGTCGAACGTGACCTCGTTCGAGATGGACTTGGCGGCCTCGTGGGGCACGACCGATCGGACGTCCCGCCCGTGGGCCAGTGCGTGCAGGTGCCCCCCGACGGCGTCGCCGACGACCCGCTCCAAGGTCCGGCGATCGGCGTCGGCGAGCTGGCCGACGGTGCGGAACCCGTAGGCGTGGAGACGTTCGACCGTCTTGGGGCCGGCACCCCACAGGTCACCGACGGGCAGGGGCCGCAGGAACGCCGGCAGCTGGTCGGCCGTCACGTGCAGCAGCCCGTCGGGCTTGGCCTTGGCGCTGAGCAGCTTCGCGGCGAACTTGGTCGGGCCAATCCCCACCGAACACGGCAGGTCGACCTCGCGGCGGACCCGATCCCGGATCGCGTGCCCGATGTCGATGGGCTGCCCGAACAGGCGGACGGAACCGCCGACGTCGAGGAAGGCCTCGTCCAGCGAGATCGGCTCGACCAACGGCGTGTACGAGCGGAAGATCTCCATCACCGCCCGGGAGGCCTCGCAGTACTTGTCGAAGTTGCCGCTGATGACCACGAGGCCAGGGCACTGACGGCGCGCCCGCACCATCGGCATCGCGGACCGGATCCCGAACTCTCGGGCCTCGTAGGACGCCGCCGCGACGACGCCGCGATTGCCGGTCCCACCGACGACGACGGGCCTGCCCTTCAGCGAAGGATCGTCGCGTTGCTCAACGGAGGCGTAGAAGGCGTCCATGTCCGCGTGGATGATCGGCTCAGCTGGCCGCTCCATCGGATCTCCCGGCTCCTCCGCGCCGCCCGAACGGATGTTCGTCGCTCGCCGCAAGCCTAGGCTTCCGGCGGCCAGTCGCACCGAAGGCACCGGGATTCCGCTCGACGCCATTCCCGACCACGTGGCCGTGGCCGTGCCCGACTTCGACGTGGCCGACAGGCGTTGGCGCGACCAGCTCGGCGGCCGCTGGGTCAGCTGGTACCACAACAAGCCCGGCGGGTTCCGCAGTCGCCAGCTGAAGTTTCGGGGCGGCGCCAAGCTGGAGCTCCTCCAGCCGTCAGAGGTCGACCCGTCCCCCGACAACTTCGTGCGCGCCTTCCTCGCACGCCACTCGGCGACGGTGCATCACGTGACGCTCAAGGTCCCGTCGCTCGCCGAGGCCGTGAAACGGTCGCGTGCTGCCGGCTTCGACGTGGTCGGCGTCAACGTCGCGAGTGAGAGGTGGAAGGAAGCGTTCCTCCGTCCCAGCGAAGTCGGAGGCGTGGTGGTCCAGCTGGCCCAGTCCCCCAACGACGACGGGGACTGGGCCGCGATGCACGACTACCAGCCGCAGGAGCCGGGCCCGGATGCCGCGCGGCTGCGTGGTGCGCGGCTGACCCACCGGAACCTGGATCGGTCCACCGAGACCTGGTCGTTTCTCGGCGCCGACGTCGCGGTCACGGCCGACCGGCTGGTCGTGCGCTGGCCCGGCCAGCCGCTTGCCCTCGAGATCGTCGCTGACGAGGGACCACCACGCCCGCTCGGGGTGGTGATGGAAGGCTGCGGCCCCCTTGACCCCCACCCCGACCTGGGACCGGCGGTGCTGGTCCCGTAGCCCGTGCATACGCGGCTCCTGGGGACTCCGATCGGCGCGTTGATGGCCAGCGCGACGGGTTCGAGCATGTCGGGCGTGACATCGCCGGGCCGTGCCTGGCAGGCTGATCAAGACGCAACCGGGGTCGCTCTCCAGCTCCGGATCACGCCCTGAAATCGCTCGCTCATCCGGCCGCGGACGAGCGAGCCAGGTCAACACCTTGGTCCGATAGGTTCATGAGAAAGGCGACGGCCGGAGATCTGGTGTTCATCGACACAACCACCGCAGAACAGGCAGACGGGGCTGTGGCAGAGGCGTACACGGCCGTCACCGAAGACTGGGGTTTCCTGCCCAACTGGGCACGGGTGTTCTCCCACCGGCCCGAGGTGCTGGCCGCGTGGAGCCAGTTGAACGCAGCGATCCGGCGTGGGATGGACCGACGCCGCTACGAGCTGGCGACGGTCGCGGCAGCCCGAACGCTGCAATCGACCTACTGCGCAATGGCGCACACCTGGATGCTGCGCGATCACCTCAACGCCCACAAGACGGCGGAGCTGGCGGCCATCCTCAGCGACGCCGGGACTGCTCCTGCGCTCGATGACACGGACAGGGCGGTGATGGCCTTCGCCGAGCAGGTCGTGCACGATGCCAGCGCCATCACCGTCGAGGACGTCAACGAGCTCCGCAGTCACGGGCTCTCGGACCGGGACGTCCTCGACGTCGCGCTCGCCGCCGGTGCCCGCTGCTTCTTCGCCAAGGTGATCGATGCTGTCGGAGCCGAACCCGACCGCGAACTTGCAGATCTGGTCGGACCCGAGCTCGAAGGCCTCCTGACGGTCGGCCGGCCACCCGAAGCGCGGTGAAGGAAGGTCCTCACCAGGGCGCGCCCTTTCAGCGATCACGAGGCCTCCAGGGCCTCCTTGAGATTGGCGACGAACCTGTCGTTGCGCTTCGTGACCGAGTTGATCATCATCTTGGTCATCCAGCCCATGAAACCGGACGCCTCCAGATCGACGTGGCGGGTGAACGTCACGCCACCCTCGACGGGCGTGACGGTCCGGGTGTCGATGGAGGTCATCTTCTCGGTGTCACCAAACTTGAGGACGACCTCGTGCGGCGGCTCCCAAGTGATGATCTGCTCGGTGCCGGACACCCTGGCCTTCACGTCGAAGACGGTGCCCTCCCCGAGCTGGCCGTTACCCCTGATGACGGTCGCCGATTTCACGTCCAGGTGCCAGTTCGGGTCGTTGCGGACATCGGCGACGTACGCGAACACCTCCCCGGCCGGCCTGGCGATGAAGGTGCTGCTCTCCCAGCTGATCATGGCTCGTCCTCCTTCTGGTTCTGCCTCAACGGTCGGCGTTGGTGCGCGTGAACCCGGCGAGGTGCTCGGTCACGACGTGGGCGCCCGGGTCGTACTGCCGGATGGTGTCGACGATGCCGGACCCTTGCCCTCCGTAGAGGTGGGTGCTCACGGTTTCGCCGAGGTAGTCGTCAAGCGCCGCCCGGATGTGCTCGGCGACCAACCTCATGTGGAACTCCATCGACTCCGGGTCGCGGTGGACCTGGACGATGGAAGCGGTCCCGGCGCCTTCGTCGGTGAAGACGTGAAAGGCGACCAGGCGAGGTTCGTTCGTCTCGATGAACTCGGCATGCTCCGTGAGCTTCTTGCGGGCGTCCTCGAAGCGTCCCTCGCGGACCTCGTAGGTACCGGTGAAGATGAATGGTGTGGACATGGTGTTTTGACTCCGGGTTGCTCTGATGGGAAGAGCATCTCCGAGCGCACTAGGACTTCACTAGGGGGGCACCCCACCCGCCCACCGGTCTAGGGTCGGGAAGGTGAGCGCTCACGGTGGCGAGACGGCCGATCTCGACGTTCGCCTCCTCGGACCGATCGAGGTGCTGCGAGGGGGCGAACCCGTCGACCTCCCTGGCGGCAGGGCGAAGAGCCTGCTGGCCATCCTCGCCCTCCGCGTCGGACAGGCGGTTCCCTCTGATCGGCTGATCGACGAGTTGTGGGGCGGCGACGCACCCGCAACCGCCAAGACCCTCCTCCAAGGCTTTGTCTCCAAGCTCCGCAAAGCGGTGGGAGCCGAGGCCTTCGAGACCGCCGGCAACGGCTACCGCCTCGCTCTCGATGATCGCGCCATCGATGTCAGCAGGTACCGAAACCTCGTCGAGGAGTCCCGGAACCTCGACGGCCACGCCCGCGAGAGCGAACTCAGCAAGGCCCTCGCCATGTGGCGTGGGCCAGCCCTGGCAGACGTGACCTGGGAGCCGTTCGCCCAGCGGGCGATCACCGCGCTCGAAAACCACCGGCTCACCGCCCGTGAGGACCTGATCGAGGCCCGGCTCGGCCTCGGCGGGAATGCGGAACTCGTCGGTGAACTCGAGGGACTGGTCACCGAGCATCCCTACCGCGAGAGGCTCACGGAACTGCTGGTGCTGGCGCTGTACGGGGCTGGGCGGCAGGCCGATGCGCTCGAAGCACTTCGCCTGGCGCGTGAGACCTTGGCCAAGGAACTCGGGCTCGAACCTGGACCCGGCTTGCGATCGCTCGAGGTGCGTATCCTCAACCAGGATCCCTCACTTGACGCTCCGTCGCCCGACACCAAGCCCGCGCCGGTCGAGTCCGGGTCGTGGCTCACCGACGAACGCCGGACCGTGACCGTCCTGTTCGTGGAGGTCACGCCGGCGGACGAGGACCTCGACCCGGAACAGGGGCAGCAGGCCACCAAACGTGCCCTTGCCGCGGCGACCAAGACCCTGCGTGACCACGGCGCCCGTGTCCAGGAGTCACCCGGTGGTGTCGTGATCGCATGGTTCGGCCTGCCGATCTCGCACGACGACGATCCGCTGCGTGCCGCCACAGCTGCCCGGGACGCCCGAGACGCCGCCCTTTCATCGCCCGGCCCGCCACGCGAGTTCCGTGCGGGCTTCGAGACAGGCGAGGTCCTGACCAACCTCGCGAACCTGGGATCGGCAGCTGGTCCCGTGACAACCATCGCAGCACGACTCCAGCAGAGTGCCGAGCCCGGGGAGGTGCTGCTCGCCGCGCGCGCCATGCGAATCCTGCGGGGCGCCGCGGCGGTCGAGCGAGTACGAGACGGGCGCCGGGAGGCGTGGCGGCTCCTGGGCGTCGACCCATCGGCGAGCCTCATCCCCCGAGACCTGGACGTTCGCATGGCAGGCCGAGAAGGTGAACTGACGCGCCTGAGGACCTACTTCTCACGGACCGTTCGCCAGGAGAGACTCCACCGGATGATCGTGTTGGGCGAAGCCGGGATCGGCAAGTCACGCCTCGCACGGGCCTTCGCCGAGTCGGTCGGGGCTCGGGCGACCATTGCCACAGTGTCGTGCTCGGACCCTGGAAGCGGGCAGACCTTCGGATTGGTCCACGACCTGCTCGTGCAGGCCGGTGGAGGCTCCGACTGGGCGACCATCGAGGGCCTCCTCGAACAGGCCGATCGCGGATTGGGCGAGCGCCTCGCGGGCATCGTCGGAATCGGCGAGCTGAAGGGACCGCCGCAGGAGTTCTTCGGCGACCTGCGTCGGGCGCTGGAGCTGATCGCGCAGGACGAGCCGTTGGCCCTCGTTGTCGACGACGTCCACTGGGCCGAACCAACCCTGCTGGACCTCTTCGAATACCTGACCGAGGCACTGCAGTCCCCCGTCCTCCTGCTGCTCCTCGCACGACCCGAGCTCGTCGAGAACCACCCGGCCTGGAGCACCGGCGGCGACCACGCCGACCTGCTCTACCTGGACCCGCTCGACACCGAGGCGGTTGCCGAACTCATTGGCGATCGCTCCCTTGGGCTCCTCGATCAAGAGGACGAACAGCGGATCATCGCGGCTGCCCAGGGCAACCCGCTGTTCGCAGAGCAACTCATCGCGGCCTGGGCCGACGGAGAAACCGGTCCGATCCCGCCATCGCTGAGAAGCCTGCTCGCAACGCGCATCGACAACCTGGGGCCCGCTGAACGAGACCTGCTGCGGGCAGCGTCGGTCGCAGGCGACCACCTCAGTCCTGAGGCGCTGGAAGTTCTGGCCCCGGAAGGGGCTCGCCCCTTCCTGCCACGGAACGTGAAGACGCTGACCCGCAAGCGGCTGCTGCAACCGTCCGGTACGACCGGGCTGGCGTTCCCCCACGGGCTGATCCGTGACTCCGCCTACCAGGGCCTGACCAGGAAGGACCGAGGGCGGCTCCACCTCGCCCTTGCGGAATGGCTCGAGCGCAGCGGGCAACATGCCCAGTTGGACGCCATCGTCGGCCATCACCTCGAACTCGCACTGGAGAACCGCAGGCTCGTCGGACCGGCGGATGACGACACGGCCCTGAGCGCCCGGGCCGGCGAAAAGCTCACCGCTGCCGGGACCTCGGCATACATGCGCCTCGACCTGCCGGGCGCTGCGGACCTGCTGGGGCGAGCCCTCGAGCTCCTGCCGGAGGACCACCCGCTGCGCATCCCGGCCGCCCAGCACCTCGCCGAGGCATCGCTGCCGCTGGGCGACCACAGCAGGGCGCAGAAGCTCACCGCCCAATTGGCCGCGATGCCCGGGATCAGCGAGGTGGACCGGTGGCTTGCCCGGCTCGAGAACGCCCGGAGCTCCTGCATGACATTCCCCGCCACGATGACGGACGAGGACGCGTTCGCCGTGGCCCGCGAAGCGCTTGCGTTCTTCGAGGAGGCGGCGAACCCGGGCGGCCAGGCACAGGCGTTCTTTCTGAAGGGGTGGCTCCATCAGCGCGCCGGTGACCCGGTGCGCGGCGTCGAAGCGGCACGACGCTCCCTCGAGGTCGCGAAGGACGTTGATGCCACGCGCGAACGCACGGCCGCGGGCTGGCTGATCACGCGGAACCTCGTCGAGGGCCCGACCCCCGTGCCCGACTGCTTCGACGAGATCCGGTCCCTCGTCGGCGTCGGCCGCGACCAGAACTCGATCGTCATGGGTGGGCTCGCCCGCGTGATGGCCATGTCGGGCGAGTTCGAGGAGGCCAGGCGTGTGCTGGATGACGCACGCCTGATCATGATGGAACGGATGCGCATACGCCGACTCCTTGCGTTCAACCACTGGCCTCGGGCGTTCTTGGCAGCGATGACTGGTCACACGAGCGAGGCCGAGCGGGAGTATCGGTGGGTGCTCGCCCAATTCCGCGCCAGCAACGAAGGCGAGCACCGTGGCGAGGTGGCGGCCCGCCTCGCGCTGGTGCTCGCCTCGGCTGGCGAGGAGGACGAGGCGAGCTCACTGGCGGTAGAAGCCCGATCGGTCACCCCCACGAGCTGCCTGCCCGTACACGCGCTGACCCTGGCGGCGACCGCAAGAAGCCTCCCGATCACGACCGAGGACTCTCTCAACATTGCACAGGAGGCGGTGGCCCTCACGCCCGACGCAATGCTCAATCAGAAGGCCGACCTGATGGTGGAACTGGCCCGGGTCGAAGTGTCAGTGGGACTGGAGGACGCGGCGAAGTCCTCCCTGGAGTCCGCGATGCACCTCTATGAGCGCAAGGGCAACGTCGCAGCGATCAGGCTCCTGGAGCGTGCATGAGGGGAGACCCCTGGCAACTGCCGCAATCCACCGCATCACGACGACTCCGCGATGCTGGCGACTCTTCCGCCAGCAGCGTCAGACGGCCGTCACGAACTCCTCGACCAGGCTCGCCACGGCGTCCGGGTGGCCGAAAAAGGGGCCATGCCCGGCGTCGAACAGTTCCAGTCTCGAGTCCGGGATGGCATCCGCCACAAGGCTCGCGGCGACCGGATCACCAAGAGGATCGCTCCGCCCCCAAATGATCAGTGTGCGTGGCTCGAGACCCCCCAGTTCGCCCAGGTCGGTCTGCACCTCTGGCTGCCAGCCGTCGGGCGTGATCAGGGCCTGCAGCTCGTCAAGGCTCGCCCGGCCCGAGATGGCGTCGCGCCCGGCAGCGACCATCGCGTCGAGCAGGTCCGGGTAGGTGACGATGGTCTCCGCCTCCCCCATTGCTGCCATGCTCTGGAGAACCGTTTCGCGTGACGGCGGGGGCATGGGTGGGGGGTTTGCCGGATCGATCGAGGCGACCATCCGCAGGGATTCCGACGGTGTGGTGGGCGACAGCGTCGGCGGTGCACCGACGAGCACCAGGTGCCGGACCCGGTCCGGGTTCGCCAGCGAGTACCAGATCGCCCAAGTGCCGCCGGCCGAGCTGCCGAGCAGGTCAACCGTCGTGAGCTCGAGCGCATCGAAAACGGCGCCCAGCCACGCGACCGCGGCCTTGCGTCGCGGGCCGGCCCAGGGGTGGAGGTCGCTGAGCCCGAAACCCGGCCGGTCGATCGCAACGACGTGCGAACGGGTGAGCCGGCTGATGAGGGGAAGAAACAGGAGAGACGTCGGTCCACTGCCGTGGAGCATCACCAGTGGTGGACCGTCACCGTGCTCCACCACATGCACCCGCTCGCCAGCGAAAGCCTCGACGAACCGGCCGGTGACCCCCCAGGCGGCCAGGACCGAGCTGTGGACCGCGGCCAGTTCTCGGGTTTGTTCGCTCATGGCCATCTCCTCGTGAGGCCTGCTGCGACTGTGGTCCCGTCGTCACGCCAAGTCGAGGACTGAATCTGTACTCTGCCGTTCAGTACAGATTCAGCACTTGCGTCCGGTCGGTGCGGGCAGGAAGGTCGGCGGCATGCGCTCCTATCAGCAGTACTGCCCCGTCGCTCGAGGCGCTGAGGTGTTCGCCGAACGGTGGACCCCGGTGATCATGCGCAACATCCTCTACGGGTGTCAGACCTTCAACTCGATCGCTGACGGCGCTCCGGGGCTGTCGCGCAGCCTGCTGACCAAACGACTCCACGAACTGGAACGGGCGGGGGTGATCAAGATCGTGCCCAAGCAGGACGGGCGAGGTTCCCTCTACGTGCCCACCGACGCTGGCCAGGCGCTCCAGCCCGTGCTCAACGCCCTGGCCATGTGGGGCGAGATGTGGATGGAGGTACGCCCCGTGCACACCGAGCCCGGCATCGTCCTGTGGTCGTGGGCCACCGTGTTCCTCAACCGCGATGCCCTGCCAGACCAACGCGTGGTCGTGCGCTTCGACTTCGATTACGCCGGCAAGCCCGACACGGCGTGGCTGCTGCTCGAGAACGGCGACGGCGAGTTGTGCGCCACCGACCCGGGCCACGGCGACGACCTGATCGTCGAGGTGCACGACACTATGACCTTGGCACGCTGGCATCTCGGCCACATCGAGTGGGGCAACGCGCTTCGCTCGGGGGGGATCGTCGTCCATGGGCCGACCGAACTGCGACGTGCCCTACCCACATGGAACCTCCGCCCCCTGAAGGGACAGAGGGTCCGGCAAGTCCAGGACAGCCCAGAGCAGATGGCAAGGTTCGTGTACGGACTTGCCTACCAACCTGATGACGTAGCTGAGGTTGGCTCCACGTAGTTCGACCGCGACCCCGCCACCGTCCTCCGGCAGTCCAGAGCCTAGAACTGCCCGGCCGTCGCGGCGGCGCCGACTCTACGAAGACCGCCGTTCGTCGTGTCGGAACCACAGGAGAACCCCGAACACACCCAAAAGGGCGATGATGAACACCCAGCTCCAAGGTGATGAGTCGCCGAGCCGCTTCTCGCGCTGGACGACACCGATGATCGCTGCCAGTTCGACGATGCCGACCACTGCCAACAGGATCCATCGTGCCAGCCCATGGAAGTCCAGACTGGTGATCAGGAACACCGCGCCCGCGTAGACAAGGAAGACGGCCCAGACCATCCCGCGTGCCCATCGATCGAGCACTGACGCCTGCGTCCCGCCTTCGCGATCCTGCAGGGTCACTTGTCGAGCCTCCGCGCGCGGACCCTAGCTCCTCAGCGATACATGACGGACAGATGTTCAGGCGAGCGCGATCATGGGCGGCTCAGGTCACACGGGCTCCCGCTTGCAACGGGGACTTTCGATCGGGCAGATCAGGCGGGCATCAGCCGAGGCCGGCCAAGCCGAGTGCCTCGATCAGGTCGGTCGCGACGGGGGCGCCGACTTCCTCGAGCGCGTCCCTCGGGTGTGATCCGTTGTCGATGAGCACGACACGGCAGTCATGCTCGAGCGCCGCGTGCGCATCGTCGATCGCGTCACCGATGAGGACGGTGTCGTTCCACTCGTGATCGAGCTGCGCCAGATGATCGCCAAGGTGCGGGGCCTTGAAGCCGCCACCCGGACCACGCAAGCCCTCGACCAGGACGAAGCGGCTGGCGATCCCGAGCTCATCGACCAGCTCGATCAGCTCGCCGTGACGCCACATCGACAACACCGACTGGGTCCCCCCGATCGCGTCGATCACATCCAGCGCGGCGGCCGCATCGGCCCGCAGCCCGGCGGCATGGATCCGGGCGCGGTAGGCCTCGTGGAAGACGAGGTCGAGGTTCTGCCACTCGTCGGCGTCGATCTGGCGCCCGTACAGGTTCTCGTAGAACCGCTTGACCGGCCGGGTGTAGCCGTCGCGATACTCCGTGGCCGTGATCGGCGGCAGGCCGGCGTCCTCCAGCACGGCGTTGACCGCACCGACGATGACGTGCAGGTCATCGAAGAGGGTCCCGTTCCAGTCCCACACGATGTGCAGCATGGTGCAAGGCTACGAGACGCCGGCGGCCGTCAGGCCTGGACGAGCCGGTAGGCGTCGTAGACGCCCGGGACGTCGCGGATCGAGCGCATGGCGTACTCGAGGTGGGTGGGGTCGGCAAGCTCGAAGTTGAACGTCAGCATCGCGACCCGATCCGAGCGGGTGGTCACGTTGGCAGACAGGATGTTGATGTGCAGGTCGCCGAGGACCGCCGTGATGTCGCGAAGCAGGTGCTTGCGGTCCAGCGCCTCGATGGCGATGGCGACCATGAACGGCGTGCCCGGCTCGCCTGACCATTCGACGTCCATGAGCCGCTCGCGGTCGGTCGCGAGGTCCGGCACGTTCGGGCAGTCGCGCCGGTGCACGGACACGCCCTGGCCTCGGGTGACGTACCCGACGATCTCGTCGCCGGGAACGGGCATGCAGCACTTCGCGAGCTTGACGAGCATGCCCTGCTCGCCCTCGATGGAGACAGCATCGCCGGAGCCGGGCTGGAGACGGACCGGCGGCCCGGTCGGCAGCAGGTCCTCTTCGGCCTCGGAGTCCTCGGACACCAGCCGGGCCAGGTGCGTGGCAATGTGACCGCCCGTGAGATGGTTCTCCCCGACCGCCCGGTGCATGGCCTTGACCGACGGGTAGCCGAGCTGGTCGGCGGTCTCCTGGAGCTCGCCGGAGGCCATCGCCCGCGCGATCGACATGCCGCGGCGCCGGAGCGCTCGCGACACGGCATCGCGGCCGCGCTCCTCCGCATCCTCACGGCGCTCGCGGTTGAAGAAGCTGCGGATCTTCGAGCGGGCCCGCGTGGACTTGACCGTGGACAGCCAGTCGCGGCTGGGCCCGGCATCCTCGGCCTTGGACGTGAGGATCTCGACCGTGTCGCCGTTCTGGAGCACGTGGTCGAGCGGGACGAGACGGTCGTTGACGCGAGCGCCGATGCAGCGGTGACCGACCTCGGTGTGGATCGCGTAGGCGAAGTCCACGGGGTTGGAACCCTTTGGCAACGAGATCACGTCGCCGCGTGGGGTCAGCGCGAACGTCTCGTCCTGGTACAGGTCGATCCGCACGGCCTCGAGGTAGTCGTCGGCCTCCTCGAACTCCTCCTGCCACTCGACCAGTCGCCCGACCCACGGCAGCCCGTCGTCGTCGTCACCGCGACGATCGGCCTTGTACTTCCAGTGGGCCGCGACGCCATACTCGGCCGTGTGGTGCATCTCGAGGGTGCGGATCTGGATCTCGAGTGGTCGCCCTTCTGGTCCGATGACGGTCGTGTGCAGCGACTGGTAGGCGTTCTGCTTGGGGTTGGCGATCCAGTCCTTGAAGCGGTTCTGCACAGGCCGGTGGCGTGCGTGGATCTGGCCGAGGACCGCGTAGCAATCGGGCACGGAAGCAACGATGATGCGGATCGCGACCAGGTCGTGGATCTCGTCGAATTCCTTGCCCCGCAGCACCATCTTCTCGTAGATGGAGTAGTAGTGCTTGGGCCGGCCGGTCACGTCGGCCTTGATCTTGACCTCGCGCAGGTCCTGCTCGATCTGCTCGATGCACGTCTCGAGGTAGGCGTCACGCTCGGGGTTGCGCTCCTCGACGAGCGCGACCAGCTCCTCGTAGCGCTTCGGGTGCAGCGTCTCGAACGCCAGGTCCTCCATGACCAGCTTGAAGCGCTGCATTCCCAGCCGGTGGGCCAGCGCCGCGTAGATGTCGAGCGTCTCCTGGGCGATGCGCTTCTGCTTTTCCCGTGGCAGGTGGCCGAGGGTCTGCATGTTGTGGAGACGGTCGGCGAGCTTGATCACCAGGACCCGGATGTCCTGTGCCATGGCCACGAACATCTTGCGCAGCGTCTCGGCCTGTTGCTGCTCACGCGACGAAACGTTCAGCCGGTCCAGCTTGGTGACGCCGTCGACGAGGCGAGCAACCTCGTCGCCGAAGAACTGTCGGATCTCCTCCAGGCTGGCGGGCGTGTCCTCGACGACGTCATGCAACAGCGCAGCCACGATCGTCGCCGTGTCGAGCCCCAGGTCGGCCAGCTCGCCGGCGACGGCGACCGGGTGGGTGATGTAGGCCTCGCCGGAGCGGCGTGCCTGGCCTTCGTGGGCGTCACGCGCGTAGGCAAACGCGCGGGCGACCTCGCGCATGTCGACCTTGGGCGACGACACCTTGACGGTCGCGGCCAGCGGCTCCAGCTCCTCGGGGATCCCGCGGGCGACCATCGGCAGACGCGCCAGCACGGAGCGCACGCCCGTTGGTCGCGGTGGTGGCGCGGCCGGACGCGACTCGGTGTCGAGGTGCTCGGCATCCTCGTCGAGGGCAACGGCGTCGACGTCCGGGCGGGGCGTTGGCGCGGCGTCGTCCAGCGGCTCCGGCGCGGCCTCGACCGCCGCGGCATCGTCAAGCTCTGCCGCGGGTCGAACGGCGGGTTCCGTTGCCAGTCGCACGCCCCGTGACGGTTCGCATTCCAGAGTAACGGGCATCGTCAAAAGGGCGTCACAGCATCACGTGGCGTTCGAACACCACCGTGAGGTCGTACTCGGCCCGGCGGGCTCGGTCGGTCAGCGGTTCCGGCGCGACCTTCGGCCCCGCCCACGGACGTAGCCGGTGGTGATCGGCGCCCGCGCCTGGGTGACCTCCTCGGTCGGCAGGGCGCCGGCCGCCGCGTCCGCCTCCCCGAGTTCGACGGCGCGCGCCGCCAGCTTGCGCTGCTCAGGCTCGGTCATCTTCCACAGGGCGAACAACGGCCCGGCCACGAACAGGGACGAGTAGGTCCCCAGGGCCATGCCAACGAACAACGCCAGCGCAAGGTCCTCGAGGGTCGAGGCTCCCAGCAGCCGCGCCCCGAGAAACAGCAACGCGCCGACCGGCAGCAGGGAGGTGAGCGACGTGTTCACGGATCGCCAAAGGACGTCGTTCATCGAGACGTTGACGACCTGGGCCATGGTCCGGCGGCCGGGATCGCCCAGTTGCGCGCTGGTCTCCTGGACGCGGTCGAACACCACGACGGTGTCGTAGAGCGAATAGCCCAGGATGGTCAGCAGGGCAATGAGCGTCGCTGGGCTCACGGTGAACCGCAGCAGCGCGTAGATCCCGACCGTGACGGCCACGTCGTGAACGAGCGCAACGACTGCCACGGACGCCATCTTGAGCTCGAGCCGGACCGTGATGTAGAGCACCACCACGACCAGGAACACGACCAGCGCCTCGAGGGCCTTGCGCGAGACGTGCTCGCCCCAGCTCGGTCCGACGAAGTTCTCGGCGAGGTCGTTCGGCTGGGCCACCTCGACGATCGCGTCGCGGACTGCCTCGAGCTCGTCCGTGCCCGGTTCGAGTGCCCCCATGCGGATGATCGCACCCGGCAGACCGTCGTCACCGCCCGTCATCTGGGCCGTGACGTCGCTGGCGCCGGCACCTTCGGCGGCCTGACGCAGGGCCTGCGCATCGGCACCCGTGGTCACCTCGTCGAGGACGAACGACGAGCCGCCGACGAAGTCGATCGACAGGTTCAGCCCCAGGCCGACCAGGGCGACGACCGACACGAGCATCGCTGCGCCGGAGGCCCAGGCCCAGGTCCTCCAGCGTCCGACGAAGTCGAAGCTGGGGTGCTTCATCAGGTTCTCGAGCCTCATGCGTCACCCCCCTTGGTCGCGCCCCGCCGGATCGGGGCGTTCACGCGGCTGATCGTGTCGCGAGTCAGCAGCCGGGTGTTGCCCATCAACGACACGATCGGTCGGGTCCACGCCGCGAGGATGATGATGTCGAGGATCGTCGCGATCCCGAGCATCAGCGCGAACCCGCGGACGGGCCCGATGGCCAGGAAGTACAGGATGAGGGCGGCTGCGAGCGTGACGGTGTTGCCGGCCAGGTTGGTCCGGAACGCGCTCTTGAAGGCGCGCTGCACGGCCGTCCGGACCGTCTTGCCCAGGTGCACCTCATCGCCGATCCGTTCGAAGAACAGGATCGAGGAGTCGGCGGTGATCCCGATCGACACGATGACGCCGGCGATCCCGGCCAGCGTCAGCGCGAAACCGACCTCGCCCATGGCCGTGATGGCTCCGAACATCACGGCCCCGAAGACCGTGAGCGACGAGATGGCGACGGCACCCAACCAGCGGTAGAAGAACACCAGGTACCCGGCGACCAGCAGCAGCCCGAGCAGACCAGCCAGCAGGCCCGTGCGCACCGACTCCGACCCGAGGGTCGGCGAGACGGTCTCGAACGTGCTTGGGACCAGCGTGACCGGCAACGCACCGGTCCGCAGGACGAGCGACAAGTCGCGTGCCTCCTGGAGCGACTCCTCGATCGATGTTGCACCGCTGGTGATGCTTGCCTCCCCGCCGCTGATGCCCTGCCCGCACAGGATGCTCGGGTTCATCTGGGGCGCCGACTGGACGACCTCGTCGAGGACGATGGCCAGCTGGCCGGACAGTCCCTGGTCCCGCTGGCAGGCAAGGTCCGACGTCACCTTCGCGAAGGCATCACCGCCGGGCCCGTCGAGGTCCAGGCTGGTGTCCCATGACTGCACGGTCGTTCCGCCCAGCCGAGGCACGGCGTTGTCGATGTGCGAGCCGTCGAGCACGACCTCGGTGTCGTCGTCGAGCGTCACGACGGCGGACCCGACGACGTACTTGGGGGGGTCGGCCTCGAGGACGCCCGGCAGCTCCTCCACATCGGATCCGCACAGGACCGCGGTCACGTCGTCGGGCAGGGGCCCGTCGATCGGCTGGCCGGTGAACAGGGGCTCCGAGGGTGTTGGGCTCTCGCTGGGCGACGGGCTCGGCGATCCCGAAGGCGCCGGCGTGGGTGTCGGGCTGGGCGACTCGCTTGCCTGGCCGACGACCGTGACCGGCCCCACCTGCGACGAGGTGACCGAGGGGGTCGGCGCGGGGCTGGCCGTCTCGGTCCCCGCATCGGTGGGTTCCTCGGCCCCGCCATCGGTGATGTCCGGGAGCGGCTCGCCGGTCACGTCGTCCTCGTCGACGACCGACCCGCACTCGGGGACCAGGTCGTACTGCGCGGTCCCTGCCGGGATGATCGCGATCACCGGCCGGAACGTGAGCTTGGCCGTCTGGCCGATGATCTCCTGCGCTCGTTCGACATCCTCCTGTCCGAGGCCGGGCAGCTGGACGAGCACGTCGTTGCCCTGCCGCGAGATGTCGGGCTCGGCGACACCCAGCGAGTCGACCCGAGCGCGGATGACCTCGATGGTCTGGTCCAGGATCTCCGAGAAGTCGCCGTTGTCCGAGCCCTCATCGAGGACCGGCGAGTAGATGGCGCTGATCCCGCCCTGGAGGTCGAGGCCAAGGCTGGGTCGTGCCCCCAGGCCCAGGTAGACGGCGATGCCGGCAACGATCACCAGCGCGATGGCGATCGAGGTGAGGTACGGACCACGTTTCACTTGAGGATCCCCTAGCCGAGCGGCACGCCGTTTGCAGTGATGCGGAAATCGCAGCCCAGCGTTCGGGCGGCGCGCCGGCACATCATCATCCGGTCGAGGAAGATCTCGAAGTACTCGATCACCGTCGACCGGCCAGTGTCGAGCTCGAGCTCCAGCGTGATGGTCGCGGCCTCTGCGTCGACCCGCAGGAACGAGTGCGTCACCGCATCGTTGACCCGATCGTGGATGTCCGCGGTGGTGTCGGCGCCCTTGCGGACCCGGGAGCGGTGCACGTCGGCCTTGTCGGCGAGGATCACGGCTGCGCCCACGGGCCCGATCGACGATCCGTACTGCTCCTCGTGGTTGCCGACGGCCGACAGCACCAGCCCGATCCGGTACGGGTCGACCTCGAGTCGCCGGAGCGCGTCGTAGGCGATCCAGGCGCTCGACAGCCCATGGTTGAGCCGCGACACCACGTTGCCGACGTCGTGGAGGTAGCCGGCGATGGCGGCAAGCTCGCACAGGGCCTCGTCGGCTCCGAGGTGGTTGAGCACGTTGTGGGCGATCCGACCCACGAGGTTCGCGTGCCGAAAGCCGTGCTCGGTGTAGCCCTGCTGGCCGAGGAACTGGTCGGCAAGCTTGATGAACCCCGAGGTGATCTGGTCCTGCTGGAGCCTCGTGAGGACGTCGAGTTGCGTGCCCGTCCGGCGGGTCGCGTCGAGGGCGATCGCCTCGTTCTCACGGACCGCTTCGGAGGCGTCGACCCCGCGCAACAGCGCGGTCTCGGCCGACTCGGCGATGATCGTGGCGGGATCGACGAGCGCCGACGGGGCGTCGTTGCCCTCGGGCTGGTCGGTCGAGCTCATTCGTCTGTGGCCACGAGCTCGTCGTCGTCCTCGTCCTCCTGGGGCTCGTCGCCGACGACCCGCATGAGTGCGTCGCGCTGGTAGCGCAGGACGATGCCCTCCGTGACGAGGAGGTCCATGTGGTCGTCCGTCAGGTCGACGACCCGCCCGTGCAGCCCGCCGACGGTGACGACGTCGTCACCGACCTCGACGGCCTTGAGCAACGAGGTGCGCTCCTTCTGCTTCTTCTGTTGTGGCCGGATCAGGATGAACCAGATGACCACCATCAGGCCGAGCAGTGGCAACAGGGAACCGAGGCTTTCCACGACGAACTCGAAAAGTTGGGTGCGAGAACACGCCCGCGATCCATGGATCGCGGGCGTGCCGCAGGCTACCGGTCCAGCAGGGTTGGGTTGGCGTCCGGGGGCGCGCCGAGATGGGCCCGGGCCGCTGGGGTCGCGACCCGCCCTCGCGGAGTCCGGCGCAGGAAGCCCAGCTGGATGAGGAAGGGCTCGACAACGTCCTCGACGGTGTCGGTTTCCTCCCCCACGGCGGTGGCGAGCGTGGCAAGGCCGACGGGGCCGCCCTCGAAGCGGAAGACGAGCGTCTCAAGGACGCGCCGGTCGAGGCGATCCAGCCCGACCTCGTCCACGTCGAAGAGGGCCAGCGCGGACTTTGCGACGTCCACGTCGATGTGGCCGTCGGCCTCGACCTCGGCAAAGTCGCGAACGCGCCGCAACAGGCGGTTGGCGATCCTCGGGGTCCCGCGCGACCGGCCGGCGATCTCGGCGGCGCCAGGCTCGTCGATCTCGATGTCGAGGATGCCGGCCGACCGGTGGACGATCTGGTCGATCTCGTCCGCCGCGTAGTACTCGAGGTGGGCCGAGAACCCGAACCGATCGCGCAACGGCGAGGCGATCAGGCCCGTCCGGGTCGTGGCGCCGACGAGCGTGAAGGAGGGCAGGCCCAGGCGAATCGAGCGGGCCGCGGGGCCCTTGCCGACGACGATGTCGATCTCGAAGTCTTCCATGGCCGGGTACAGGACCTCCTCGACCGGACGCGGCAACCGGTGGATCTCGTCGACGAACAGGACGTCACCGTCGGCCAGGTTCGTCAGGATCGCGGCCAGGTCGCCGGGCCGTTCCAGTGCCGGTCCCGACGTCGCCCGCAGCGTCGTCCCCATCTCGTGGGCGACGATGCCCGCCAGCGTGGTCTTTCCCAGGCCGGGTGGCCCGGAGAACAGGACGTGATCGGCCGGCTCGCTGCGCTTGACGGCACCCCGGACAATCAGCTCGACCTGGCGCCGGACGCGTTCCTGTCCGACGAAGTCGCGGAGACGGCGGGGGCGCAGGGTCGCGTCATCGTCACCGGGTTGGGTGGTCGGCTCGGTCACGGCCGTCACCGGGCTGCCACCGTCTTGCCCAGGACGCCGAGGGCCGCACGCAACAGCCCGTCGAGCTCGTCATGGTCGCCGGCGGCCGCGAGCGCGTCCTCGATCTCGCCGGCGCGGTAGCCCAGGGATGCCAGCGCCGCCCTCACTTCGCTCGCGGGCGTCGTGCCGGGTGCGACACCGTCTGCCGGGCCTGCGGCGCTCACGGGCAGCCCGATCCTGTCGCGCAGCTCCAGCACGAGGCGTTCCGCGACCTTCCTTCCGATGCCCGGGATGGCCGTCAGGGTGGCGACGTCGCCCGTCGCGATGGCCGACGTGAGCACGTTCGCCGGGTGGGTCGACAGGGCCGCCATCGCCAGCTTCGGTCCCACGCCGGCAGAGGTCAGCAGCAGCTCGAACAACGCCAGCCCCTGTTCGTCCGCGAACCCGTAGAGGGTCATGGAGTCCTCGCGCACCTGGAGCGACGTGGACAGCGCGACAGACTCGCCGGCAGGGGGGATCGGGGTACCGCCCGTGATGTGCACCAGGTAGCCAACCCCGTTGACGTCAACGACGACGGTGTCCGCGGTCCGCCGCAGCACACGGCCACGCACGTGTGCGATCATCGGCTTGTCCCTCCGGTGCCGCCGCGGACGACCAGCCCACGGGAGTCGATCACCTCGTCCCAGGTGGCCGTTCCCGCGGCCTGGGGCGCACCGGCCGAGGCGAGGTGGCACAGCGCCACGGCAGCCGCGTCGGCGGCGTCGGCTGGGCGCGGTGGCGCGGCGAGCCCGAGCTGTGCGGCGACCATCCGGGCCACGGCGTCCTTGGCGGCGCCTCCGTGACCGGCGACGGCGAGCTTGACGGCGGTCGGCGACCAGAGCTGGGCGGGCAGGCCCGCGCGCGCGGCGGCCAACAGCGCCACGCCTGCCGCCTGGGCCGTGGCCATCGCGGTCCGCGCGTTGGCGTTGAACAGGATCCGTTCGATGGCCATGACCGTGGGGGCGTGGCGGGCGATCACGTCGCGAAGTGCCTCGTCGAGGGCCAGCAGCCGCTGCTCGAGGGGGATGTCCGAGGGCGTGCGGATCACCGCGGCGTGCCGCAGCTCGGGCGTGACCCCGCCGCCGACGATGGCGACGCCGCATCGGGTCAGCCCCGGGTCGACGCCCAGCACCACGTCCACGTTCTGCTCCGCTGCCGGCTCCGAACGCACGTTCGACACCCTACCAACCGGGGGCGGTGGAGCGTTGGAGGTCACGACCCCTCCAGCAGCTCCTTGAGACGGCGGTAGTCGCGCCGCACGGAGGACTGGACGAGCAGCTGGGTGATCGGGTCGAAGATGCGCCCGATGCCGGTGGGG
>Ga0302046_10000823_pt1 | contig 29992 bp, 29 predicted proteins | sample RVTome_11_FD_200261 | JGI IMG/M metagenome (GOLD analysis project Ga0302046, IMG submission 200261) | Soil microbial communities from uranium-contaminated site in the Upper Colorado River Basin, Wyoming, United States - RVT147D111 (version 2) ...
AGTCACCGGCATCGATGCCGGCGGCGATGCCGTCGAGATCGCCCGCGCGCACGCGCGCACCATGGATCTCGCCATCGACTACCGCGCCGCTGCGGCGGCCGACCTGGCGAACGCCGGCGAGACCTTCGACGTCGTCCTCACCATGGAGGTCATCGAACATGTCGCCGACCGGGACGCCTTCCTCGGCGACTGCGCGCGGCTGGCCCGCCCCGGCGGCTTGATGTTCCTGGCGACCCTCAACCGCACGCCGAAGGCCTATCTCCTGGCGATCGTCGGCGCTGAGTACCTGCTCCGGTGGCTGCCGCGCGGCACGCATGAATGGCGGCGCTTCGTCCGGCCGTCGGAGATGGCGGCGGCGCTGCGGCGCGCCGGCATGACGATGACCGAACTGACGGGCGTCGCCTACGACCCTATCAACAACCGGTGGCAACTTGCGCCCGGCGACATCGACGTCAATTATATGGCGATGGCGGAAAACCCCGGGACGGATTGATCCACATGGCGCAAGAAAAAACCAATCTGCGGATCGCGATCATCGACGACTATCTGAAGGCCGCGCTGACCTCGGCCGACTGGAGCAAGGTCAAGGCGCGCGCCGCGGTCGACGTCTTTCACGACAATCTGAAGGACCCCGCGGCGCTGGTCGAGCGGCTGCGGCCCTACGACGCGCTTGTGATCATGCGCGAGCGGACGCCCTTCCCGCGCAGCTTGGTCGAGCGGCTGCCGAACCTGAAGCTGCTGGTCTCGACCAGCGGCCGCAACCGCTCCATAGACCTCGCCGCCTGCGCCGAGCGCGGCGTTACGGTATGCCACACCGAGCCTGGGCCGACGCCGACGGCAGAGCTGACCTGGGCGCTGATCCTGGCCCTCGCCAAGCGCATCACCGAGGAGGACCGCGCCACCCGCGAAGGACATTGGGGCGTGCGGCCCGGTCTCGGCCTGTCCGGCCGCACGCTCGGCGTGGTCGGGCTCGGCAAGCTCGGCGCGGCGGTCGCCAAGATCGGCGTGCTGTTCGACATGCGGGTGATCGCCTGGAGCCAGAACCTGACCGACGCGCGCGCCCGCGAGGTCGGGGTCGAACGCGTGGACAAGGACACGCTGCTGCGCGAGTCCGATTTCGTCACGGTGCATCTGGTGCTGAGCGACCGGTCGCGCGGCATCATCGGTGCGGCGGACATGGCGAAGATGAAGCCGACCGCCTACCTGATCAACACGGCGCGCGGTCCCGTCGTCGACGAGGAGGCGCTGGTCGACGCGGTCCACAAAGGCGTCATCGCCGGCGCCGGGCTCGACGTGTTCGGCATCGAGCCGCTGCCGCTCGATCATCCGCTCCGCACGCTGCCCAACAGCGTCATCACGCCCCATGTCGGCGGCTTCGTCGAGGAGAACTACGCGCTCTGGTACGGCGGCGCGGTCGAGGATATCCTCGCCTGGCTCGACGGTGCGCCAATCCGCGTGCTCAAGCCGTAACGGCCGCCTCAGGACCTTATCTCTGGCCCGCCGACCGGGCCCAATCTCATGCAATGCATCGGAGGATTCGAGGCATGTCCGCGCCCAAATACATGGTCTTCAACGGTGAGGTCATCCCCTTTGCGGACGGCAAGGTGCATATCGCCACGCCCGCCGTGAAGTACGGCATCGGCGTGTTCGAAGGCGTGCGCGGCTATTGGAACGAGACACAGCGCCAGCTCTACGTCTTCCGCCTGCGCGAGCATATGGAGCGGCTGAAGCAGTCGATGAAGCTGCTGCGGCTGGAAGACAAGCAGACGCTGGAGGGGCTGGAGGACGGCGTGCTGCGCATGATCCGCGCGAACGAGTTCCACAGCACCATCCAGATGCGGGTGATGGCGATCCTCGACGGCATCGACACGGCGCGCCACGGTCTCGGGCCGGTCACCGTCTGCATCCAGGGCTCGCCGAAGGAGCCGCACGAGTTCCTGGAATCGGGGCTGACCGCGGGCACCAGTTCCTGGGTTCGGCCGAGCGACAACTCGCTGCCGGTGCGCGTGAAGTGCAACGCCAACTACGTCAACGGCCGCCTTGCCGAGCTGGAGGCCAAGGCCGGCGGCTTCGACCGGGCGATCCTGCTCAACAGCCGCGGCAAGGTGTCGGAGGGACCGGGCGCAACGATGTTCATCATCCGCAAGGGCCGGCCGATCACCCCCAGCACCACCAACGACATCCTCGAGAGCATCACGCGCGACAGCCTGATCGCGCTCCTCAAGGAAGAGCTCGACTTGCCGACCGAGCAACGCGACCTCGACCGCAGCGAAGTCTATGCCGCGGACGAGGCCTTCATCTGCGGCACGCTGGCCGAGGTCTCGCCGATCATCAGCCTGGACGGCGTCCCGATCGGCGACGGCAAGGTCGGGCCGATCACCCGCGCGCTGCAGCACAAATATCTCGATGTCGCCTACGGCCGCTCGAACAAGCACCCGGAATGGCGCACGGCGGTCTATGCGGCCGCGTAGATCCGGACAGATAGGACGGGCCATCGCACGGGACGGCGCTGGCGGCTCGTCACAGATCGGGACCGGCGCGGTGCGTGCTTCGTCCCTCGACAAGCTCGGGATGAGGAGGCTCAGCGTGAGGTTTTTTCTCAATGCCACGAAGCCTCTACCTCATCCTGAGCCTGCCGAAGGACGCACGGCATTCATGCCGCGCCGTTACTTGCGATTGCCCGGATTGATAGGTGAGGTCACCGCCGGCTGATCAGCCCGCGCGGCGTCGCCGAATAGCCGGTCAGCGTCCGCTCCGCATGGTGCAGGCGCCAGGACAGCATCTTCTGTGCATAGTCGCGCACCAGCGGAGCCATGCCCGGATCGTCGGCCCGGTTCCGGAACTGCCCCGGATCCTCCTCCAGGTCGAAGAACAGCGGCGGCAGCGCCGCGAAATGCACGTATTTGAATTTCTCGTCGCGGATCACCGCGAGGCTGCACTGGTCGATCGACAGGCCGAAGGGCGGCGGGCTCTCCGCGGCGTCGTAGGTCGGCCGGAAATCGAACTCGTAATGCACCTCGCGGCGCCAGTCGCCGGGCGTTTCGCCCTGCAGGAACGGCAGCAGCGACCGGCCGTCGCAGCCGCGCACCGGCTCCCGGCCGAGCCAGTCGAGGATCGTCGGCATGATGTCGACCGTCTCGGTGAAGCGGTCGACGATCTGCCCGCGCGTGCCGTCGGCCTTGGCCGAGGGATCGCGGACGATCAGCGGGATGTGGAAGGAGTCGTCGAAATAGCCGATCTTGCCGAGCAGGTAGTGGTTGCCGAGCTGTTCCGCATGATCCGAGGTGAAGACGATCAGCGTCTGGTCGTACTGCCCGGTGTCCTTGAGATAGGCGATCACGCGGCCGATCGCGTCGTCGACCTCGCTGATCAGCCCGTAATAGGCGGCGCGCATGACGCGCACCTCTTGCTCGCTCATCTCGCTGCCGAGGCCCGTGCCGTCCTGGAAGAAGCGCCGCTGCTTCACGCGCCGGATGTAATGGTCGAGCAGCGGGTGCTGCGCCGCCTCCTCCTCGCGGGTCGCGGCGCGCACCGGCGGCGGCACCTCGTCCGGGTGATAGTGCGCATGATAGGGCGCCGGCGCGATGAAGGGCGGATGCGGCCGGAAATAGCCGAGATGTAGGAACCAGTGCTGCTTCTCGACGCCGCGCAGGTAGGCGAGGCCGTGCTCTGTCGTCCAGCTCGTGTCCGACAGCGGCTGCGGGACGCGGGAGGGCGCGCGCGTCGCGCCGCCGGCCGATTCATGTCCCTCGGCAGGCAGCCAGATATTCTCGGGATTGGCCGGCACGTCGACGCCGCGCTGGCGGAGCCAGTTGTAATAGGGGCGGCGGGCCGGATCCATCGGCGCGATTGGGTTCCAGCCGGCCATCGTCGCGCCCCGGAACCGGTAGCGCGGATCGGCCGGGGAGGTCGTGCGCGGGTCGGGCGAGGTGGTCGTGTAGCCGACCAGCGCCGGGTCGTAGCCTGCCCCGCGCGCCTCGTCGGCTACGCTCCGATGCCGTGCGTCCATCGGCACGCCGTTCTGCACGACCCGGTGGTTCATCATGTAGAGGCCGGTCAGCAGCGACGCCCGCGCCGGGCCGCAGGGCGCACACTGGGTGTAGTGGTTGCGGAAGGTCACGCCGTCGCGGCAGAGCGCATCGATCGCCGGCGTCCGGATGCAGGGATGATCGAGATGGGACAGGGTATCGCCGCGCCATTGATCGACAACGATCAGCAGCACATTCTTGATCTCGGCCATGGTCTCGATCCTCGTCGCTGGGGACAGTGCGGGCGGATGCGGCAATGGTAACGGCAAACCGCATCCTCGTGGAAGCGGCGCGTGGGAACATCGGCGGAGCCTATCCGCCAAGCGTTACAGCGATATGTCGAACGAGGATTTCCGGGAGACCGGCGATCAGCCGTTGGTGCGGCTCAGCCAGGGGATGCGCCCGAACTCGATGCCTTCTTCCTGCAGCGACTCGGCTTCCTGGTCGGTCGCCTCGCCGTATATGTTGCGTTGCTCGGATTCCTTGTAATGGATCTTGCGCGCTTCCTCGGCGAAGGTGTCGCCGACATAGTCGCAATTCTTCTCGACCGACTCGCGCAGCTTGCTCAAGGTCGCCCTGAGTTCGGCGGCGCGGCTCGCCTGGTCGGCCGCGGGCGCGCGCGACACGCCGGCCGCGATGTTGGGCGCCATCGGCGCTTTCGCGACCTTGTTGTCGCCGCAGACAGGACAGGCGACACGGCCCTGCTTGGCCTGCCGGTCGTAGGACTTGCCGTCCTTGAACCAAGCCTCGAAGACGTGATCCTTGCCGCATCTGAGATTGAACGAAATCATGGCCCAACTATCCATAACCCGGTCAAAAATGGCAACCTTGCTGCCTCTGTAATCTTGGTTCGCCGCCGCCCTCGTGCAAGGGCGAGAGCAACCTGCGTCCTATCGGACGCAGATAAGTTGCTCTAACGTTTTAAGACAGATCAATCTGCAATCAGGTGGAATCACCTGATTGCAGATTGATCTGGGAGCCCAACATATGAGCGAAAGGACTAGCAAGGAGGATGCCAGCCACCAGGCGAGCGCCGGGCCGTCGCCCTGGATTCTCCGCTTCGCCGGCCAGGTTCCGGCCGGCCGGCGGGTCGCAGATATCGCCTGCGGCGGCGGGCGGCACGGCCGCCTGTTCCTGGCGCAGGGCCATCCCGTGCTGTTCGTCGACCGCGACGTCTCCGGCGTCGCCGACCTGACGGGGAGGCCGGACGCCGAGATCGTCGAGGCGAATCTGGAGCAAGGCGGTTGGCCCCTGACCGGGTGGGACTTCGCCGGCGTCGCGGTAACCAACTACCTGTGGAGGCCGATCCTGCCGCGCATCATCGACTTGGTCGAGCCCGGCGGATTGCTGCTCTACGAAACCTTCGCCCTGGGTAACGAGGCTTTCGGCCGGCCCCGCAATCCGGATTTCCTGCTCCGTCCGGGAGAGCTGCTCGAAGCCGTGCGCGGCCGACTCGACGTGCTCGCTTACCAGCAGCGCGTGATCGGCGCTCCAAGACCCGCGGTCATCCAGCACATCGCCGCGCGCCGCAGTTAAGCCGCGTCGCTCGAGGCCGCCCTGCCGCCGGCAAGCTCGGGCGCCGGGTAGCTGCGGTCGTGCGTGAGGGAGGGGATCATCGAGCGCGCCTTGTCGACCTCGGCGAAGTCGATCTCCGCCATCACGACGCCCGGCTCCTCGCCGCCGTCGGCGATCACTTCGCCCCACGGGCCGACGATCAGCGAGTGGCCGTAGGATTTCCGGCCGTCCTCGTGGTCGCCGCATTGCGCCGGCGCGATCACGAAACAGCCGGTCTCGATCGCCCGGGCGCGCAGCAGGATGTGCCAGTGCGCCTCGCCGGTGCGCCGGGTGAAGGCCGAGGGGACCGCGATGAGTCGCGCGCCGGCATGGGCAACGCTGCGGTAAAGGTAGGGAAAGCGCACGTCGTAGCAGACGGTCATGCCGAGCGTGCCCCAGGGCGTCGCGGCGACGACCGCGCGGTCGCCCGGTCGGTAGGTGTGCGACTCGCGGAAAGTCTCGCCGTTTGCCAGGTTCACATCGAACATGTGGATCTTGTCGTAGGTCGCGACGACGGCGCCCGTCGAATCGATCAGGTAGGAGCGGTTGGCGAGCCGCGACTCGCCCGGCAGCTTGATGGCCAGCGAACCGACCAGCAGCCAGACCTTCAGCTCGCCGGCCAGCGCCCGGTAGGCCGCCAGGGCCGGCTCCTCGTTCTCGAAGCGTACCGTCGCCAGCGCCAGCTCGCTGCGCCGCTGACAGAGATTAACCACCTCGGGCATGGTGATGAGCTGCGCGCCCTTGGCATGCGCCTCGCGGATCAGGTCACTGGAGATCTCAACGTTTTCCTCGATCCTGGTGGTCGAGGTCAGCTGGACGCAGGCAACCTTGAGCTTATTGGCCATTTTGCTTCTCCAGTAACGGGTCGAGCTTGCCGGCCCGGTCGAGGTCGTGCAGCTCATCCGAGCCGCCGATATGGCGGTCGTCGATGAAGATCTGCGGCACGGTCGACCGGCCGCCGGCCCGATCCACCATCTCGCGCTTCTTCGCCTGATCCATCATGACATCATATTCCTCGAATGCCACCCCTTTCGAGTCGAGCAAGCGCTTGGCGCGAAAGCAATATCCGCAGAACGGGCTGGTGTAGATCTCGACCTTGGCCATTACGGAATCCCAACGTTTCTGGAGCGACGAGGGCATTACATAGAAACGGCCGGGTCGTTGGCAAGGGCCCGCCCTCACCGCTGCCCTCACTGGGCGCGGACCACGCGGGCCATCGTCAGCACGTCGACGCCGGCCGCGCCGTGCCGCCGCAGCACCCGGGCGCATTCTTCGACCGTGGCCCCGGTGGTCAGCACGTCGTCGACCAGCAGCACCCGCTTGCCCGGCAGCGCCGCCTCCCAGCGCGGCCGCAGCCCGAAGGCGCCCCGGACGTTGCGCCGCCGGCCGAGACGCGACAGCCGGCCCTGCTGCGGCGTATGGCGCCGGCGCACCAGCAGGTCGACCGCGAGCCGGGCCCCGGCCGGGCCGGCGACCGCGGCCGCCAGCAGGGCGGCCTGGTTGTAGCGCCGCGCGAGCAGTCGCCAGCGGTGCAGCGGCACCGGAGCGATCAGATCCGCCTCGGCAATGAGCGCGGCGCCGGCCCGTCCGAGCCAGCGGCCGTAGGCCGGCGCGGCATGCGTCTCGTCGGCGTGCTTGAAGCCGAGGATGAGCGGCCGGCTCGCGTCGTCGTAGCGGAACACCGCGCGCGCCCGGTCGAACGCGGGCCGCGCCCGCGAACAGGCAACGCACAGGGTCCCGGCCGGCGCCTCGTAGGGAAAGGGAAAGCCGCAACAATCGCAGCAGGGAGGGGTGAGAAAGGTCAGGCCCCGCCAGCAATCCGAACACAGCGTGCCGACGTCTTCGACGACGGTGCCGCAGGACAGGCAGCGGGGCGGCAGCACCGCATCGAGCGCCCCGCGCAGTGCCACATGCAGCGCCGTGGCGCCGATCCGTGCCAGTGACCTCATCCCCCGCCCCCGCCTCGTCTCTGCACGCGACTCTAAGGGGGCGGTCCGGCGGACGGCAACCATTCCGTTTGCCCCGTCGCGGCCCAGCCTCCATATTGTCGAGGGTATGACCGATCCCATGCGAGTTTTCGACCGGCGGCGCCTGCGCCAGCATCGCGATCGGGCCGCGCGCACCCTTCCCGCCCATGATTTCCTGCTGTGCGAGGTGGCGGCGCGCATTGCCGACCGGCTCGACGACATCAATCGGAGCTTCGCGGTTGCCCTCGACCTGGGCTGCCATACGGGCGAAACGGTCCGCGCGGCCGAGGCATTGCGCCGGGCGGAAACGGTGATGAGCTGCGACCTCTCCTATGAGATGGCGCGCCGGGCCGGCGGGTGCGCCGTCGTCGCCGATGAAGAACTGCTGCCGTTCGGCGCCGAGAGCGTCGACCTCGCGGTGAGCAACCTCAGCCTGCACTGGGTCAACGACCTGCCGGGCGCGCTGCTGCAGTTGCGCCGGACACTGCGGCCCGACGGCCTGTTTCTCGCGGCGATGCTGGGCGACGGCACTCTGGCGGAGCTGCGCGACTGCCTGATGCAGGCGGAAATCGACGTCAGCGGCGGCGTCAGCCCGCGCGTCTCGCCCTTCGCCGAGCTCCGCGATCTCGGCGGCCTGCTGCAGCGCGCCGGCTTCGCGCTGCCTGTAGCCGACCGCGACCGGATCGTCGTGACCTACGACGACGCGATGAAGCTGTTCGCCGACCTGCGCGGCATGGGCGAGACCAATGCGCTGGCCGACCAGCGGCGGACATTCACGGGGCGCGACCTGTTCCTGCGCACGGCAGTCCTCTACCAGGAACGCTACGGGGACGCGTCGGGACGGATTCCGGCGACCTTCGACGTGGTCTATCTGCACGGCTGGGCGCCGCATGCGTCGCAGCAACGCCCGCGCGCGCCGGGGAGCGCGCAATCGCGCCTTGCCAACGCACTGCAAAGCGAAGAGATTCCCGCTGGCGACGCCGCGACCCCGCGGCGGAACGACAGGGAGCCCTAGGCGCCGCAATGAAGCTTTCGATCAGGAATGTCGTCTTCGAGGTCTTCCGGTTCCTTTGGGAGAATCGCCGTGATCTGCTGTACATGGTGGCGGCGCCGGTGCTCGCGCTGTCGATCGCCGGCATCCTGCTGTCCGCCGTCCTCGGCACGGACGCGCCCGCCGATCCGAAAACACCCGACCCGGGCCGCGTCGCCGCCAACCTCATCTCCTTCACCCTGCAGACGCTGTTCTACGTCATGTTCGCGGTCGCCTGGCACCGCCGCTGCCTGCGATCGGAGGAGCAGACGACGATCCTGAGCGCGCTCAAATGGGACCGGCGGAAGACGCTTTTCCTTGGCCGGTTCTTCGTCGTCACCCTGATCGTGATCGCGATGTCCCTGCCGCCGATGCTGGTCGTCGTGATCATCGGCGGCGGCGCGTCCATGGGATTGGCGGCCGGTGGCGTCGGCGGCACGGGCACGGGTCCGCTGGTGGTGGAGCTGGTGAAGGCGGTCGCCGTCATCCTCATCCTCTTGCTGCAGACGCGTCTCGCGCTCTGGCTGCCGGCGGCCGCCCTCGATCACAAGATGACGCTCATGGAAGCCTGGGTGATCGGCCGGGGCAACAGCTGGCGCCTGGTGGCGATCCTGCTGCTTTCCGTCGCACCGATCATGCTGCTGGCGATTATCGTCGGCGCCGCCGTCAGCGGCATCGCCCAGATGACGGGGCTGGCCGGAACCCTGACCTTCCGCTTCGTCGCCGCCCTGGCGCTGATCTTCGTCTATTACATCGTGATTGCGGCGAGCGTCTCGGCGCTTTCGATCTCCTACCGCGAGCTGCGCCGCAAGCCGGGCACCAGCATGCCGTATTACGCCTAGAGCAACCTGCGTCCTTACGGACACAGGTTGCTCTAACGTAATTAGATAGATCTTGGCGTCACAGCAAATCGCGCAGCATCGCGACGAGCGGCGCGTCCGCCGGCGGCATGGCGTAGTCGGCGAGGCGCGGCGGGCGGACCCAGGCCAGCTCCTGGCCCTCGCAGGGCGTCGGCGCGCCTTTCCAGACGCGGCAGACGTAGAGCGGCATCAGCAGGTGAAAATCGTCGTAGCGATGGCTCGCGAAGGCGATCGGCGCGAGGCAGCTTTCCCGCGTATCGATACCGAGCTCTTCGCGCAGCTCGCGGATCAGGGCCGCTTCCGGCGTCTCGCCCGGCGCCACCTTGCCGCCGGGAAACTCCCAAAGGCCGGCCATCCGCTTGCCTTCCGGCCGGCGGGCGATCAGCACCCGCCCGTCGGCGTCGACCAGCGCACCGGCGACGACGAGCAGGACCGGCAGCGCATCCCCGGGAGCCCGGTCCTGCCAGCAGCCGTCGCGCGCCTCGGTCATCGTCCGGTCAAGTCCGGTAGTCCGCGTTGATGTTGATGTAACCGTGGGTGAGGTCGCAGGTCCAGACTCGCGCGGCGCCTTTGCCGACGCCGACGTCCACGACGATGTCGATCGCCTTGCCGCGCAGGTGCTGCTCGACCTTCGCTTCGTCATAATCCGGGACGCGCTTGCCCCGGCGCGTGATGGCGATGCCGCCGAACGCGATCGAGAGCCTGTCGCGGTCCGCCTTCTCGCCGGCCTTGCCGACCGCCATTACGATGCGGCCCCAGTTGGCGTCGCTGCCGGCGATCGCCGTCTTGACCAGTGGCGAGTTGCCGATCGCCAAGCCGATCCGCCGCGCCGCCGCGTCCGAGGCCGCGCCCTTGACGTCGATGGTGATGAATTTCTGCGCCCCCTCGCCGTCCTTCACCACCTGGGTCGCGAGATCGACCAGCAGGGACTCGAGCGCCTCCTTGAAGCCGGCGATCAGCTTCCCGGCCGCCGATTTCACCGCCGGATGCTTCGCCTGGCCGGTCGCGGCGAGCAGCAGCGTGTCGCTCGTCGAGGTGTCACTGTCGACCGTGATGCAGTTGAACGAGCGGTCGCCGGCGCGCCGCAGCAGGGGCTGCAGCACCTTGGCCGGGATCGCCGCATCGGTGAAGACGAAGCACAGCATGGTCGCCATGTCCGGCGCGATCATGCCGGAGCCCTTTGCGATGCCGGCGATCGTCACCTCGGCGCCGCCGACCTTCGCCCGGCGCACCGCCAGCTTGGGAAAGGTATCGGTCGTCATGATCGCCTGGGTCGCCTCGAACCACCCGCCGGGCGCCAAGGCCTTGTGCAGGCGCGGCAGCTGGCGGCTGATGTAGTCCTGCCCGACCGGCACGCCGATGACGCCGGTGGACGCGACGAAGACCTCTTTCTTGGGACATTTGAAGAGGCGCGCCGCCTCACCGACCGTGTGCGCGACGGTGCGGTCGCCCGCCTTGCCGGTGAACGCGTTGGCATTGCCCGAATTGACAACGATGGCGCGCGCGCGGCCGCCGGAAAGGTTGCGCCGGCACCAGTCGACCGGGGCCGACGGGCAAGCCGATCTGGTCAGCAGGCCGGCTATGGTGGTGCCTTTCGCAAGCTCGGCCACGAACAGGTCGGGCCGGCCGCTTTCCTTCAAGCCGACCGCCATGCCGGCGATCCGGACGCCGGCAATCGCCGGAATTTCCGGAACCGAGTCCGGCGCAAGCGGTGATTTTTCGAACATGGCTGACCTACTTGGGTTTGGCGCCCGGGGCGGCCACCGCCGGCGCGGCTTGCGGCAGTTTCGGCAGCGGCGTCTTGCCGTCCATCGAGAAGCGCTCGACCTTCGCCTGCGCGCGGTACTGACGGAGGAAATCCTCGCCGAGCTTCTCCCAGACTTCGCGCTGGATCTGCGGCTTGATCTTATCGTAGGGCGGGACCTTGCGCGTGCGCACGTCCTCGACCTTGATGACGTGCCAGCCGAACTGCGTCTTCACGGGCTTGTCCGACACTTCGCCCTTCTTGAGGCCGAAGGCGATGTCGGAGAACGGCTTCACCATCTCCGGTGCGGTGAAATAACCAAGGTCGCCGCCGCGCTGCGCCGACGGACCGATCGAGTTCTTGGTGGCCAGCTGGGCGAAATCCTGGCCGCCCTTGGCCTTCTGGATCATGTCGTTGGCCTTGCTCTCGCTGTCGACCAGGATATGGCGCGCCCGGATCTCCTTGGCCGGCGGGTTCTTGCGCACCAGCTCGTCGTAGTGCGCCTTGAGGCGGTCCTCGGTGAGATACTTCTTTATCAGGCGATCGAGATACACCTCGCGGATGACCTGGTCCTCGGCGATCTGCATGCGGCGCTTGACCTCGGCGTCCTTGTCGTAGTTCTCGCGTCGGCCGAAGACGGTCATCATCTTGCGCTCGATAAGCATTTCCAGCACGCGCTCGTAGACCTTGTCCAAGCCCTCTTTCTGGACATTCGGCGGCAGGGAGCGGAAGGCGGCGTGCACATCCGCCTGGTATATCGGCTGCCCTTCGACGACCGCGACCACGACGGAGGCCGGGTCCTGCTTCTTGTCCGCTGACGCTTTCTGGGCCGTCGCGGGCGCCGCGGCCAGGGCCGCGACCAGCGAGACAACAGCCGTCATCGCACAAAGCCGGATCATGCATACGTCCTTTCAATGAAGTGCCGGTCGGACGGTCGCCTTCCGGATATGGGCGACTCCACGTCCAGCGCGCATAATGCATATGTAGGCAGCCAGAACAAGGTCCCGGCACCGGCCGAACTGCGTCACGCCGTCGCCTGCCGTCGTTGACAGATCATGGGTCTGTGCTTATGTCACTCGAACACGCGCGGAAACCCGGTGCTTTCGGGCGCCGTCCCTAAATCGAGGTCCCAATGCTCGGCGGATTGCTGAAGGCGCCCAACGCTCTCCTGAGATCGGTGTTCGGCACGTCGAACGAGCGGCTTCTCAAGCAAATGCAGCCGGCGGTCGACGCCATCAACGCGCTGGAGCCCGAGCTGGAGAAGCTCTCCGACGAGGCGCTGGCCGCACGCACCGCAAAATTCCGCGAGCGCCTCAAGGCGGGCGAGACGGTCGACAGCCTGCTGGTGGAGGCCTTCGCCACGGTCCGCGAGGCGGCCAAGCGCACGCTGGGGCAGCGGCATTTCGACGTGCAGCTGCTGGGCGGCATGGTGCTGCACCGGGGCAAGATATCCGAGATGAAGACCGGCGAAGGCAAGACCCTGGTGGCGACGCTACCGGTCTACCTCAACGCGCTCGAAGGCAAGGGCGTTCACGTGGTCACGGTAAACGACTACCTGGCCAAGCGCGACGCCCGCTGGATGGGGCAGATCTACGAGTTCCTCGGCCTGACGGTCGGCTGCATCGTCCACGAGCTGGACGACGAGGAGCGCCAGAACCAGTACGCCTGCGACGTCACCTACGGCACGAACAACGAGCTGGGCTTCGACTACCTGCGCGACAACATGAAGTTTCGGCTGGAGGAGATGGTCCAGCGCGAGTTCAGCTACGCGATCGTCGACGAGGTCGACTCGATCCTGATCGACGAGGCACGGACGCCGCTCATTATCTCCGGTCCCGCCGAGGACTCCTCCGACGAGTACCGCCGGGTCGACACGCTGATCCCGAAGCTGAGCGAGAAGGACTACGAGAAGGACGAAAAGCAGCGCACGGTCACGCTGACCGAGGAGGGCGCCCACCACATCGAAGCCCTGCTCGCCGAGGAAGGCATGCTGAAGGAAGGGTCGCTTTACGACATCCAGAACATCTCGCTGGTCCATCACTCGAATCAAGCGCTGCGCGCGCACAAGCTGTTCCAGCGCGACACCGATTACATCGTCAAGGACGACAAGGTCATCATCATCGACGAATTCACCGGCCGCATGATGGAGGGCCGGCGCTATTCCGACGGCCTGCACCAGGCGCTGGAGGCGAAGGAACGCGTCACGATCCAGAACGAGAACCAGACGCTCGCTTCGATCACCTTCCAGAATTACTTCCGCATGTACCCGAAACTCGCCGGAATGACCGGCACGGCGATGACGGAGGCTGCGGAGTTCGGCGAGATCTACGGCCTCGAGGTGGTCGAAATCCCGACCAACCAGCCGATGGTCCGCAAGGATGCGAATGACGAGGTCTACCGCACACGCAAGGAGAAGCATTCCGCGATCCTCGACCAGATCGCCGAATGCTACGAGCGCAAGCAGCCGGTCCTGGTCGGCACAATCAGCATCGAGAAGTCGGAGGAGCTCTCCACCCTCCTGTCGCAGCGCAAGATCAAGCACCAGGTGCTCAACGCCCGCCACCACGAGCAGGAAGCCTACATCATCGCCGAGGCCGGCGGGCCGGGCGCCGTCACCATCGCCACCAACATGGCCGGTCGGGGCACCGACATCCAGCTCGGCGGCAACCGCGAGATGCGGCTGGAGCGCGAGCTGGCGGGTGTCGAGGACGGCGAGGCCAAGGCCGCGAAGACGGCGGCGATCGAGGCCGATATTGCCGCCAAGCGGGCGGAGGTGCTGACCGCCGGCGGGCTGTTCGTGCTCGGTACCGAGCGCCACGAGTCGCGCCGCATCGACAACCAGCTGCGCGGCCGCTCGGGGCGCCAGGGCGACCCCGGCGCGTCGAAGTTCTTCGTCAGCCTCGAAGACGACCTGATGCGCATCTTCGGCTCCGAGCGGATGGACGGCATGCTGCAGAAGCTCGGCCTGGAGGAAGGCGAAGCGATCATCCATCCGTGGATCAACAAGGCCTTGGAAAAGGCCCAGGAGAAAGTCGAGCAGCGCAACTTCGACATCCGCAAGCACCTGCTGCGCTATGACGACGTGATGAACGACCAGCGCAAGGTGATCTACGAGCAGCGCAAGGAGCTGATGCGCTCCGACGACGTCAGCGCCGATGTCGAGGCGATGCGCCACGAGGTCATCGAGAGCATCGTCGCCCGCTGCATTCCCGAATCCGCCATGCCGGAGCAATGGGACGCCGACGCGCTGCACGAGGAATGCCAGCGTCTGCTCAACGTCAACCTGCCGCTCAAGGAATGGTGTGCGGAGGAAGGCATCGCGGACCAGGAGATCCGCGAGCGCATCGCCGACGCCAGCGACCGCAAGATGGCCGAGAAAGTCGCCAACTACGGGGCGGAGCTGATCCGGCATGCGGAAAAGAGCCTGCTTCTCCACATCGTCGATCACACCTGGAAGGAACATCTGCTGCAGCTCGACCATCTGCGCCAGGGCATCAACCTGCGCGCCTATGGCCAGCGCGACCCGCTGAACGAGTACCGCCGCGAAGCCTTCGACCTGTTCGAGGAGATGCTGGTGCGCGTGCGCGAGTCCGTGACCAGCACGCTGGCCCAGGTCGAGTTCCAAATCGAGTCGGTGCCGGACGACGTGCTGTTCCAGCGCCGGACCGACGTCCGCGAGACGCGCGAGGACCCGGCGCTCGCCGGCGGTCCGGTCGCGACCCCCGATCTGGCCTACGAAGCGGAAGGCGATATCCTGACGAAGGCGCCGGTGCGCAGCCGCGCGCCGATGGCTGCCATCGACCCGCAGGACCCGGCAAGCTGGGGCAAGGTGCCGCGCAACGCGCCCTGCCCCTGCGGATCAGGCCGCAAATACAAGCACTGCCACGGTCAGATCTAGATCAATCGTCGATCAGGTGGAATCATCTGATCGAAGATAAATTGGTCTATCTTAGTAAGTTAGAGAAACCTAGCTGCGTCCGTAAGGACGCAGGCTGCTCTAGCGTTTCAGGCCCGCAAGCGACCGGAAAAGCGCCGCTCCGGCTGGAGTAGCGCTTTTTCATTGGATGTTGGCGCAGCTGTCGGAAATCTCGCGGATCAGCAGCGTTAGTCCCTGGTGGCAGAACTGCTGCGCCGCCGGGACGCCGCAGACGCAGACCGCGTCCCCCGTCCCGAAGCCGCGCAGCGGCCCGGCAAGGGTCAGCAGGTTGCCGCCGTCCGTCCGCATCGCCTGGCAGGTATTCCCTTCGCCGGTAAGCCGGCCGCGATAACATCCGGACTCCGCGGCCGTCCGGTACGATCCGCCCGACTGACGCGCCGTTTCGCGCGGCAGCGGCGCGGTGCGGGTGCCGCGCTCTGGCGCAGCGGCCGGCGTGCGGTCTGCGCTCAGCGCTCGGTCGCGGCTCCAGCTGAAGTCGGGGGTGGTGAACCGGTCCCACGTGTCGCCGCAGCCTGCGGCGAGCAAGAGAAGCGGCAGAAGCACTGCGAATCGTTTCACGGCGTCACCTGTTTGCCCATCTCCAAGAACCTATCGCGCCGCCGGCGGCGGAGCAATCCACCGTCCTGCACGATCAATCGCTTAAGCTCTTCCTCCAGCGCATCGCCAAGGCGGGCGATGGTGCCGGCCGCGTCACGATGGGCGCCGCCGAGCGGCTCGGGCAGCACCTTGTCGATCAGCCCGAGCTGGAGGAGATCCTGGGCCGTCAGGCGCAGCGCCTCCGCGGCGGCCTGGCTCTGCTCGGCGCTCCGCCAGAGGATCGAGGCACAGCCCTCCGGCGATATTACCGAATAGATGCTGTGCTCCAGCATGATCACTATGTCGCCGGCGGCGATGGCGATGGCGCCGCCGGACCCGCCCTCGCCGACGATCGCGCTCAGCAGGGGCACGCGGATGCAGAGGCAGGTGTCGATGCACTGGGCGATCGCTTCCGCCTGCCCGCGCTCCTCGGCGCCGACCCCGGGATAGGCGCCGGGCGTGTCGACCAGGCTGATGACCGGCAGCGAGAAGCGATCGGCAAGTTCCATCAGGCGGCGGGCCTTGCGGTAGCCTTCCGGCCGCGCCATGCCGAAGTTGTGCTCGACGCGCTGGCTCGTGTCCGCGCCCTTCTCCTGGCCGATGACGACGCAGGAGTTGCCCCGGAACCGCCCGATGCCGCCCAGGATCGCCTTGTCGTCCGCGAAGCAGCGGTCGCCGGCGATCGGCGTGAAATCGTCGATCAGACCGGCGACGTAGTCCTTGAAATGCGGGCGGTCGGGGTGGCGGGCGACCTGCACCTTCTGCCAGGCCGTCAGCTTCTGATAGGTCTGGCGCAGCAGCCGTTCCGCCTTGACCTGCAGCTTCGACACCTCGTCGGCGATATTGAAGTCCCCGTCGCCGGAGAGGTGGCGCAATTCCTCGATCTTGCCTTCGAGCTCGGCGATCGGCTTTTCGAAGTCGAGATAATTCTTCATCTACCCGGTCAGCCCTCCCCCGGAGTGACGGGCTTCCTAACATAGGCCCTGGGAAAATGACAGCAAGCACGGCCCTGGCGGCCGGTCAGGAGCGCCGACGGCTCCGCGACGCGCCGGCCAGCGGGTGCTTGTCTCGCACCAATGCCTGCAGCCGCTCGTCCAGCACGTGGGTATAGATCTGCGTGGTCGAGATATCCGCGTGCCCCAGCATCTGCTGCACCGAGCGCAGGTCGGCGCCGTTCGCCAGGAGATGGCTCGCGAAGGCGTGCCGCAGGACGTGCGGACTGACCTTGCCCCGGTCGATGCCGCTTTCGTCGGCCAGTTCCTTGAGCATCTGGCCGAAGCGCTGGCGGGTCAGGTGCCCTTCCTTGCCGCGCGAGGGGAACAGCCAGGGCGACCGGATGCCGATCGGCGCAAATTCGTCGCGGACCTTGCAGTAGGCCTGCACCGCGCGGCGCGCCGGGCGGGTAAGCGGCACCATGCGTTCGCGCTCGCCCTTGCCGCGCACCACGATGACGTCCGGGTTGCGCACCACCGCCGCGAGCGGCAGCGTCACCAGCTCCGAGACCCGGAGGCCGGCGGCGTACAGCAGCTCGACCAGGGCGGCGAGACGCAGTCCATCGGAGCCCGGCATCGCATGCGCCGCGTCGATAAGCTGCTCGACCTCGTCCTCGTCCAGCAGCTTCGGCAACGGCCGGCCGAGGCGCGGCCCGTCGACCATCGCCGTCGGGTCGTCCGGACGCAAGCCCTCGGCAAAAAGAAACCCGAAATACTGCCGCACCGCCGACAGGCGGCGCGCGGCGGTGGTCGCGGCAAAGCCGGCGTCGGCGACCTGCGACAGATAATGCCGTACGTCCTCCGTCGTGACCCCTGCCAGCCGGCGGCCACGGCTCGCCATCACCGCGAAGAATTCCAGCAGGTCGCGCTGGTACGCGATGATCGTATTACGCGACGCGCCACGCTCGGCCGTCAGCATCTCGAGGAAGGAGTCGAGCCGCCAGGCCTCCGCAAGCTTGTATGCCTGTGCCACGGGATCAGAGGCCGTTGACCAGCGCCGCCTCGAGCGCGAGCGTCCGGCTGTCATTTTCGAGACCGACGGCGCGCAGCGCCATGACGACGTCGCGCAGCAGGGCCGCATCGGCGCCGAGCGTCCCGTCCGGCCCCAGCATGAGGATCGCGAGCAGCACCGTCTCGCCGACCCGCCCGGCCCGGGCGGCATTCTCGATCGCCGGCCAGAAGGCGGGCGGCGGGACGAGCACGGGCAAGCGCTGGGACGGCTGCACCAGGGTCTGCCAATACTGCTCGGGTACCGGGTGGCCGGTTGCCTGCGCCAGAACGAGCACGAGGCCCGCACGGTCGTAGGCGAGGTCGGCCTCGCCCTCCTGAAGAGCGGCGAGCCAGGCGCTCATGCTTTCCACATCGTCGATCCGATAACGGTCGTCGCCGGCCAGCACGCCCAGCGCCCACAGCCGGTCGCGCGCCACGCGGGCCTCCGGATCGCGCAGCTGGCGTTCGCGCAGCAGCGTCACCCAGGGCCGCGCGGCATCGCGCTCGCCGAGCGCGAGCAGGCCCTTCGCCGCTTCGCCGGCGAACCACGCCATGTCCGCCGAGACGGGGATGCTCTTGAGCAGGTCGCGGTAGAGGCGCACGAGCAGCAGCACCTGGCCGTCGGTCCGCGCCAGATCAAACGCCTTCTGGATGACCGCCGCCTTCGCCGTTGGCACGGTCTGGCGGCGCGCCGAGCGGTACAGCAGGGCGCGGCCGCGCGGCGTCCAGTTCTGCTGCGCCGCCGACAGCGCGTTGTTGAGCTCGGACTCGTCGAACTCAATGCTCATGTAGATCTGCGCCAGCCGCTCAACGTCGACCGCGCCGGCCAGCGCGGCCCGCTCGGCCGCGCGCAACCGGATGTCGAGGTTGGCGTTCGGGCTCGTCCCGATCGCCCGAAGCACCGGCGGCGCGGCGTTCTCGACCGCGTCGGCCGGCAGCGGCGCGTTGGCGCTCCGCAGCATCGCCAGATGCAGCGGCGTCGGCGACGGCAGGGAATCGATCTTGACCGGGTTGCCGTGGCCCATCATGTCGATCAGCGCGACGAAGGCCTTGTCCTCGTAGTCCGGCGCCTCCGCCAGGATATCGGCGCCAAGCAGCGCGCCTTCCTTGTCGCCGGCAAGGTACTGGCAAAAGATCGTCATGCGCTGCCAGAAGGGCGAAGCGACCTGTCCCGCATCGCGCTTGGCGGCGTAGCAGGCGCCGCCGAGATCGTTCGCGAGCAGCAGGTTCTCGACGTGGAGCCGGACGAGGTCCGGATCGCGCGCGCGGGTCGGCGCGGCCTGGATCAGCGCCTTTGCCGCTTCGATGAGGCCCATCGCCTGAAGCCGCTCGGCGCGCTGCGACAGCACCGAGCGCCGCCCGGCGTCGTCGGGGGCCGCGTCCGCCGCGGGCGGCATGGCTGCCGCCGTCAGCAACAGCCGCTCGGCCAGCGACCGCATCACGGGCGAACGGATCTCCGCGGGAATGGCCCCGATCAGGCGCTGGATGGTCGCCCGCGGCGTACCGAGCCACATATCGGCGCCGAAGCCGCCGCTCGCGGCGTCGAGCGTGCCGACCGCCTCCGGATCGACCGACCCCAGGTCTTTCACCTGAATTTCCGGCGGCGGCGCGGCGTCCTGCGGCAGGGCCGGCGCCGTCGTGCCCGGTTCGGGAGTTGGCGGCACCGGCGTCGACAGGTCGCGCCGCGGCATCAGGCGCACGGGCCCGTCCTGCGCCACGCGCAGATCCGCCGCCGCGACAGGCGCTACGGCGAGCGACGATGCGAGAACGAGGACCGCCCGGATAACTCGGCTAGCGCGGAAACCGTCCGTCATCGAGCACCTTCTCCACCGATTTGGACGGTGGCGGGATATCCCATGTCGCCAGGAACACGGCGCCCGTGGCGATGAGTGCGAAAAAAAGGACCAGGATCGTGAGAGTAAAGCGGCTCATATGTTCGTCTGCTGAGGACGCAGCCATGGCCGCACCTTTCTGTTCGAGCGGTTATGTCGGCATTTCGGCTGCACGGGCATGTTGAATCTTTACGCTATTGCGTCACTATGGCAATTCTGCGGCAGCATATAGACCCCTCGGTCGGGATTCAACGACCGAGGGTCACAATCCGCAGACGATGGATGACCGAAAATCCGAGATCAGATCCGCCCTTCCCGCTCACCAGGACTTTGGTTCTGGTCGGCATGATGGGGGCCGGCAAGACCGCCGTCGGACGTCGGCTGGCGGCCCGGTTCGCCCTGCCTTTCGTCGATGCCGATGAGGAGATCGAAGCGGCCGCGGGCTGCAGCATCGCCGACATCTTCGCGCGCCATGGCGAGGCCGACTTCCGCAACGGCGAGCGAAAGGTCATCAAGCGCCTGCTGAAGCAGCCGCCCTGCGTGCTGGCGACCGGTGGCGGCGCCTTCATGGACGAGCGCATCCGCCAGACGATCCGGGAGACCGCCATCTCGATCTGGCTCAAGGCCGATCTCGAGACGCTCTGGCAGCGGGTCCGCCGGCGCAGCCACCGGCCCCTGCTGAACACGGAGAACCCCAAAGATACCCTTGAGCGGCTGATGCAAACCCGCTACCCGGTGTATGCTGGCGCGGACATTACGGTCGAGAGCAGCGACGGACCGCTGGACGAGACCGTGGAGCGCGTCACCCGCGATATCGAGCGCTTCCTCGCAACGGACGCCAGGCCATGAACAGTACCGAAACGGTCACGGTCGATCTCGCCGACCGCCGCTACGATATCATCGTCGGCGAAGGCGTCTTCGCGCGCGCCGGCGAACTGATGGCGCCGGTCCTGCGCCAGAAGCGCGTGATCGTCGTGACCGACGCGACGGTCGACAAGCTGCATCTCGACACGCTAGCCGCGTCGCTCCGCAAGGCCGGGATCGCCCACAGCGCCATCACCCTGCCGCCCGGCGAGCCGACAAAGGATTTCGCGCATCTCGAAAACCTGATGATTCAGATCCTCGATGCCGGAATCGAGCGGCGCACCACCCTGGTAGCGCTCGGCGGGGGCGTGATCGGAGACATTACGGGATTCGCCGCAGCCGTTGCGCTGCGCGGGCTCGACTACGTGCAGATCCCGACGACGCTGCTGGCCCAGGTCGACAGCTCGGTGGGCGGCAAGACGGCGATCAATACGCGGCACGGCAAGAACCTGATCGGCGCCTTCCATCAGCCGCGCCTGGTGATCGCCGACACCGGCATCCTCGATACGCTGCCGCGGCGGGAGCTGCTGGCCGGCTACGCCGAAGTGGTCAAATACGGCCTGCTCGGCGACGCCGCGTTCTTCGCCTGGCTTGAAGGGCACGGCGCGGCGGTGCGCGACGGCGATCCGGAAGCCCGGCGGCATGCCGTCGTGCAGAGCTGCCGGGCAAAGGCCGCCATCGTCGCGGCCGACGAGCGCGAGACCGGCCAGCGCGCGCTGCTCAACCTGGGACACACCTTCGGCCATGCGCTGGAGGCCGAGACCGGCTTCGGCGACGCGCTGCTGCACGGCGAAGGCGTCGCCATCGGCATGGTCCTCGCCTTCGAACTGTCGGTGCAGCTCGGGCTGTGCGACTCCGTCGACGCCGACCTCGCCCGCCGCCATCTGGCGGCGATCGGCCTGCCCACGACGCCGGCGCACGCGCTCGGCAACGTCTGGTCCGCCGAAGCGCTGATCGGCCACATGGCGAAAGACAAGAAAGTCGCGGACGGCAGGATGACCTTCGTCCTGGCGCACGGCATCGGCAAGGCCTTCCTCAGCCAGGACGTGACGCGCGACGACCTGATCACATTGTTCGAAGGCGCGATGCTCCCATGATCACCGAGTGGCTTTTCGCGGGTGGCTCGATTATCGTGCTGCTGGCACTGTCGGCTTTCTTCTCCGGTTCAGAAACGGCGTTGACGGCGTCCTCCGATGCTCGGATGCACGAGCTGGCGCGCCAGGGCGACCTGCGCGCGCGAAAGGTCGTCGCGCTGCAGGAGCACAAGCCGCAGCTGATCGGGGCGATCCTGCTCGGCAACAATCTCGTCAACATCTTCGCCTCCGCGCTCGCGACCGGCCTGCTGTTGCATCTGTTTGGCGACGTCGGCGTCTATTACGCGACTGCGGCAATGACGGCGCTCGTGGTCGTATTCGCCGAAGTGTTGCCGAAGACCTACGCGCTCGGCCATGCGGACCGCATGGCGCTGCGGGTCGCGCCGGCGATCCGCCCGGTGGTGGCGGTGCTCGCGCCGATCAGCCTGACGATCAACAAGATCGTCGAGTTGACGCTGCGGGCCATCGGGGTAAGCGCGACCTCCGAACCGTTGCAGAGTCACCGCGAGGAAGAGCTGCGCGGCATCATCTCCCTCCATGAGGGGTCGGCGCCCGAGATCCGCCAGGAGCGGCAGATGCTGCGGAGCATCCTCGATCTCGACGACGTCGAGGTCTACGAGGTCATGGCGCACCGCCGAAACGTCGAGATGCTCAACCTGCGCGACGATTCGCGCGCGCTGGTCGACCAAGTGCTGAAGAGCCCCTATACGCGGCTGCCGCTCTACGACGAGGATCAGGACAATATCGTCGGCGTGGTCCATGCCAAGGCAGTGCTCCGTGCACTCGGCGCGGCCGGCGGCGACGGCGGTGGCGTGAACATCCGCGAGGTCGCTGCCGAGCCGTGGTTCATCCCCGACGCCACCAGCCTGCTGGAACAGCTTCAGGCGTTCCGTCAGCGGCGCGAGCATTTCGCCATCGTCGTCGACGAGTATGGCGCGTTCATGGGCGTGGTGACCCTCGAGGACATCCTGGAGGAGATCGTCGGCGACATCGACGACGAGCACGACACGGCGGTGGCCGGCGTCCGGCCGCAAGCGGACGGCAGCTACATCGTCAACGGGTCGGTGACCATCCGCGATCTGAACCGGCAATTCGACTGGCGCCTCCCCGACGACGAGGCGACGACGATCGCCGGCCTCGTCCTGCACGAGGCGCGGATGATTCCCGAGCCGGGGCAGGTGTTCCGCTTCCACGGCTTCCGCTTCGAAATCCTGCGCCGCCAGCGCAACCAGATCGCCCTCCTGCGCATGCGCCCGCCGGCAACGGAGACGGGGCCGGAGCCGACCGCCGACGCTTGACCTGCTGCACTGCAGCATATTTAACTGCAGCGTGATCCCGGAGCGGCGTTCGCCGCCCCGTCCGCAACCTGCCTCGAGAGCCATGCCCCTTTCGCCACCCGCGCCGCGCGAGCACAGCCATACCCGATCCGTGCAATGCTGCGGCTTCCGGCGTTCCGACGGGCTATGGGACATCGAAGGGCACCTCGTGGACACCAAGCCCCATCCGTTTCCCGACGAATGCGGCAGCCTGCGCCCGGCCGGCGACGCCGTGCACGACATGTGGATCCGGCTGACGCTCGACGACGACATGGTGATCCGCGCGTGCGAGGCCGCCATGGACGCCAATCCCTTCCCGGTCTGCAGCGCCGTCGCGCCGAACCTCGGGCGCCTCGCCGGGGTGCGGATCGGCAAGGGCTGGATCGCGGAGGTCAACCGGCGGATCGGCGGCGTAGAGGGATGCACGCATCTGCGGGAGTTGCTGGCGCCAATGGCGACGACCGCGTTCCAGACAATGTACGGCTTCAAGATCAAGCAGGCGCGCGAGGCGGGGCTGGAACGCCCGAAGCCGGGCCCGGGCCGCCCCCGTCACCTCAACGCCTGCCACGCCTTCCGCGAGGACGGCGAGGTCGTGAAGCGGGTCTTTCCGGAGCACTACACGGGAAGTTAGCGGCCGTCCGAGGGCGCGATGGTCCGCAGCGCGAGCGCGTGGACCGGGCCGGCCATCTCCTCCTCCAGCAGGCGATAGACGAGGCGCTGGCGGTCCACGCGACCCATCCCTTCGAACGCGGCGCTCACGACCTCGACCGTGAAATGCGATTCGCCACCGGGACGGGCGCCGGCATGGCCGGCATGTTTATGGGAATCATCGACGATTTCCAGCCGCGTCGGCTGCAGCCCGGCGCTCAGCTTTTCCCGGATTCGGTCCGCTACCGCCATCGCTCCGACTCCTCTTCAGTGCGTCCGGACCGGACCTTGCGGGCGCCCTTCCGTCCTGTCAACGGCGCTGCTTGCCAGTGTGCGGCCACCCCGCCATATTACCGGGATGCGCAAGATCGAGAGCATATCGCTGAGCCGAATGCAGGCGCCGGAGCGCCGGGTCTGCGATATGCCGGGCTGCGCCGCCGCGGGGGACTACCGGGCCCCGCGGTCCCGCGAGCGGCTCGACGAGTTTCACTGGTTCTGCCTCGACCACGTGCGCGAATACAACAGGGCGTGGAACTATTGCTCGGGCATGAGCGAAAAGCAGATCGAGCGGGAGATCCGTCTCGACACCGTCTGGCGCCGACCGACCTGGCCGCTGGGGGCTGGCGAAGCGGCGGCGCACCGACGCTTCGAGGCAGCCTGGCACTCCCATGGATTCGGCTTCCGGGACGACCGCGAAGGTGGCGCCGACGGGCGTGCGGACGAGCTTCGGCACGCGACGCCGCAGCAGAAAGCGCTGCGCTGCATGGCGCTCGTTCCGCCCGTGAGCTTGACCCAGCTAAAGGCGCGTTATAAGGAATTGGTCAAGCAGTTTCATCCCGATGCCAACGGCGGCGATAAATCCGCAGAAGAGCGGCTGAAGGACATCAACGACGCCTATACGACGCTGAAACGTTTTTTGACCGCCTCAGCAGACGCCTGAAACGGCGCGCTTGCGGGCGGGTCATCCCGCTAATTCGACCGGATTTTTAGGCATGGCGACAGCAGATACACACGAGCGCAGCAGGGCTCACGAACTGGACGCAGCCGACATCGAAGTGTCGGTGCGTCAGACATTCGGGATCAATGTGGATATGACGGTCCCCGGCTTCTCGAAGGGGTCGGAATACGTCCCCGACATCGACGACGCCTACGTCTTCGATCATGACACGACGCTGGCGATCCTCGCCGGGTTCGCCTTCAACCGCCGCGTCATGATCCAGGGCTATCACGGCACGGGCAAATCGACGCATGTCGAGCAGGTGGCGGCGCGCCTCAACTGGCCCTGCGTCCGCGTCAACCTGGACAGCCACATCAGCCGTATCGACCTGATCGGCAAGGACGCCATCGTCATCCGCGACGGCAAGCAGATCACCGAGTTTCGCGAGGGCATCCTGCCCTGGGCGCTGCAGAACCCATGCGCGCTGTGCTTCGACGAGTACGATGCCGGCCGCCCGGACGTGATGTTCGTGATCCAGCGCGTGCTCGAGGTCGACGGCAAGCTGACCCTGCTCGACCAGAGCCGCGTGGTCCGGCCGCACAAGTATTTCCGGCTGTTCTCGACCGCCAACACGGTCGGCCTCGGCGACACCACCGGCCTCTACCACGGCACGCAGCAGATCAACCAGGGTCAGATGGACCGCTGGAACATCGTGACCACGCTGAATTACCTGCCGCATGACGAAGAGGTCGAAATCGTTCTCTCGAAGGTCAAGACCTACGACACCGACAAAGGTCGCGAGGTCATCAACGCGATGGTCGCCTGCGCCGACCTGACGCGGTCCGGCTTCATCAACGGCGACATCTCGACCGTGATGTCGCCCCGCACAGTCATCACCTGGGCGGAGAATGCCGGTATCTTCAAGGACGTCGGCCTGGCCTTCCGGATGACGTTCCTGAACAAGTGCGACGAGACCGAACGCGCCGCCGTGGCGGAATACTACCAGCGCTGCTTCGGCACCGAGCTTCCGGAGACGGGGATCGCGGCCGCGATCGCGTGACGACCATGGGCGAACCGGGATGAGCGACGCCGAATCCCCGCTGGAAAGGTTCAAGCAGGCCACTGCGGCCTGCGTCCGCGCCATTGCCGAGCAGGACGAGGTCGAGGTCTCCTTTTCCAACGAGCCCTCCGGCCTGAGCGGCAAGCGCGTGCGCCTGCCGATACCGATGCGCGACCTGCAGCCGGCGGACGTCGCCCATGTGCGCGGCGAGGCGGATGCGCAGGCCCTCAAGCTGCGGCACCACAACGCCAAGATCCACACCCAGAACATGCCCGGCGGCGACGTTGCGCCGACGCTGTACGAGGTGCTGGAGCAGGCACGCTGCGAGGCGCTCGGCGCCAACCGGATGGTCGGCGTCAGCGAGAACCTGTCGTCCGCGCTGGAAGAGCGCTATCGCCGCCAGGGCCTGCACCGGGTCAGCGAGCGCACCGACGCGACCATGCCGGAAGCGGTCCGCCTCATGGCGCGCGAGCGCCTGACTGGCGCGCCGCCGCCGCCCGCCGCCCGCAAGATGTGCGAGCTGTGGGAGCCGCTGCTCAAGGACAAGATCGGCAAGGCGCTGACCGACCTCGAGAAACACATGGGCGACCAGCAGGCTTACAGCCGCGCGGTGCGCCGGCTGATCAGCGACCTCGACATCGATCTCGGCAACGAGACGCCGGCGGAAAGCGGCGACACCGAGGGCGACGAGGACGCCGATAGCGACGACGCGCAGAACGACGGCGAGCAGGACGGTGAGGGCTCGGCGGACGGCTCGGCCGACGCGATGGCGGATGCCGCGGACATCGTGCCCGGCGACGACGACGCCGGCGACATGATGCCGGACGACGCCGACGGCGACATGATCCCGACCCCCGGCAGCGAGGAGCCGGGCGACCCCGGCACCCCGTGGCGCCCGCAGCACGATCTCTCGAACGTGCCGCGCCAGCCCTTCTACGAGGCCTATTCCGAGATCTTCGACGAGGTCGTCCAGGCGGAGCTGCTGTGCGACCCCGAGGAGCTCGCGCGGCTGCGCCAGCTGCTCGACCAGCAGCTCGGCCACCTCCAGGGCATGATCGGCAAGCTGGCGAACCGGCTGCAGCGCCGCTTGATGGCGAAGCAGATGCGCTCCTGGGAGTTCGACCTCGAGGAAGGGCTGCTCGACACCAGCCGGCTCGACCGCGTCGTCATCAACCCGCTGCATCCGCTGTCCTTCAAGATCGAGCACGATATGGAGTTCCGCGACACCGCGGTGTCGCTGCTGATTGACAATTCCGGCTCGATGCGGGGTCGGCCGATCACCATCGCCGCAATGAGCGCCGATATCCTGGCGCGCACGTTGGAGCGCTGCGGCGTCAAGGTCGAGATCCTCGGCTTCACGACGCGCGCGTGGAAGGGCGGCCAGGCGCGCGAGAAGTGGATCGCCGACGGCAAGCCGTCCAATCCCGGCCGCCTCAACGACCTGCGCCACATCATCTACAAGGCGGCGGACGCGCCGTGGCGCCGCGCGCGCAAGAATCTCGGCCTGATGCTGCGCGAGGGCCTGCTCAAGGAGAATATCGACGGCGAGGCCCTGCTGTGGGCGCACAATCGGCTCCTGGCCCGGCCCGAGCAACGCCGCATCCTGATGGTGATCTCGGACGGCGCGCCGGTCGACGACTCCACGCTCTCGGTCAATCCGGGCAACTACCTGGAGCGTCACCTGCGCGACGTCATCGAGTTTGTCGAGATGCGCTCGGAGATCGAACTGGTGGCGATCGGCATCGGCCACGACGTGACCCGCTACTACCGGCGGGCGGTGACGATCGTCGACGTCGAACAGCTTGGCGGCACGATGATGGAGCAGCTCGCCGACCTGTTCGACGAGGAAGCGCCACGCCAGCGCCGCCAGAGCGGCGGCGGCAAGCGGGCGCGCCGGGCCGGCTGACGGATCAGCGCCCTCGCGGATCCCTGTGCGTTGGTTCCCTGCGAATGACTTCCCTGCGGGCAGGCGCGCGCCGCCGCCCGAGCCGTCCCAGCGACACGAGGTAGATAATCGCGCCGCTGCCGAAACCGGCGCCTGCGTAGACGGCGGATTCCGTGGTAACCGGAACGGCCGGGCGGTAGTCGTTGAACGAGGCCGACGCGACATCCCAATCGAAATGCTCGACGAAGCTGCCGGCGCGCCACCACCCGTCTGCCCCGGTCAGCACCTGAAAGGCTTCGGCCAGTGCGGCGCGGCGTTGCACCAGCGCCTGCAGCGCAAGCCCTTCCCGGCGCACATCCGCGTCACGGTGCAGCAGCAGGCCGCGAATGTATTCCGGCGTGTTCTTGCCCGCTTCGCCGGCCCGCTGATCGAGCGCTGCGACGTGCCGGGTCACCTCGTCGAGCCGTCCGCCCAGCCGCTGCACATATTGCTGGAAGAACTCGGGGAACTGCGACAGCAGCACCGCCCCGACCAGGCCGAACAGGAAGAAGCCGATCTTGTGCATCGGACCAGGCGTTACTTCGTGCCGAACAAGCGGTCGCCGGCGTCGCCGAGACCCGGCACGATATAAGCTTTCTCGTTGAGCTTCTGGTCGAGGGCGGCCGTATAGATCTGCACCAGCGGGTGCGCCGCCTCCACATTCGCCACCCCTTCCGGCGCCGCGACCAAGACCATCAGCCGGATGTTCTGATCGTCGAAGCCGTGCCGGTTGAGCAGGTCGACCGCGTGACGCACCGAATTGCCGGTTGCCAGCATCGGGTCGACGAGGATCGCGAGGCGGCCGGTCGGCTCCGGCAGCTTGGCATAGTACTCGACGGGCTTGTGTGTCTTGGGATCGCGGTAGAGGCCGATATGGCCTTCGCGCGCGTTGGGAATGAGCGCGTTCAGCCCTTCGGCCATGCCGAGCCCGGCGCGCAGGATCGAGACGATCACCGGCTTGCGCCCTGCCAGGATCGGCGCCTCCATCGCGCCGACGGGCGTGACGATGCGTTCCGTCGTCAGCGGCAGCGGGCGCGTGAGCTCGTAACCCATGAGCAGCGATATCTCGCGCAGGAGCTGCCGGAACTGTCCGGTCGGCGTGTCCTCCCGCCGCATCAGGGTGAGCTTGTGCTGGATGAGCGGATGGTCGAGGATGAATAGATTCTCGAACTTGCGGTGCTTTTGGATGACGGCCTCCTGCGGCGGCGGACCAGACGGCGGATCATAGGCCGGCGACGCCGCCATTCCAAGCTGCGCGGATATGGCGCCGCGCCGGCGCACCGTATCGATCCGATTGTGAAATGCGACGCTGGCTCAAAGTGTTAACGCCGCCGGTCGACAAGAAATTACGTCCAGGGCGGCGGAATTCGGATGCACAAGCGCGCAGGTTTGACGTAGGCTCGTCATATGGTTGCGAAGGTTACCCAGCTGCCGCGCTCGGGCCGGCATTCCTCCTCGCAGGGCGAGGCGGAGATGCGCGGCGAGCCGGGGCGTGCGCGCCTGTATGCGCGTATCCTGCTGATCGTCGCGCTGACGGTCTCGCTGCTGTGGATCGGCGCCTGCTACTACTACGTCAAGAGCATGCTGGGCTGGGATTCGTTGTGGCGTTTCCTCCCGCATGAGCTGGGCGCGCTGACCGCCGGCGCCGCCATGCCGCTCGCGGCGCTTTGGATCGTCATCGCCTATTTCCGCCGCGGCATGGAGATCCGCCATTACACCGAGGCGCTGCAGCGGCAATACGACCTGCTCGCCTACCCGGGCGAGGACGCCGAGGCGCGGATCAGCCGCATCGCCGACTCGCTGCGGCGGCAGACCGACGATCTTTCGCGGGCCAGCGACCGCGCCGCCGCGCAATTCCAGAAGCTGACGGAATCGCTTGAGCGCCAGGCCCAGACGCTGGGCGGCGCGTCGCAGAGGGTGTCGACCGAGCTCGGCAGCATCCAGGGCTCGCTCCGCGACCAGCTCGACGCGCTGAACGCGCTGTCGGACAGGCTCGAGGTCAAGCGGCAGGCCATCGCGCAGGGGCTGAGCGAGCAGACCGAGCATCTGGACCGGGCGACCGAGCGCGCGCTCGAGAACACCGACCATTTGAGCGCGGCGCTGCGCCTGCAGGCATCCGACCTGACCAGCGCATCGGACCGCGTCGCCGACCAGGCGCGCAATATGGGCGTCCTGTTCAAGCAGTATACCGAGACGCTCGGTCAGTCCGCCGACGGCGCGCACGAGAAGACGCGCGCGATCGAGGAGATGATCAAGTCCGGCGTCCGAGACCTCGACGGCGCCGGCGAGTCGATCGCCGGCAAGGCGGTCGAGGTCATCAACGCGATGCGCGAGCACACGGGCCGCGTTTCCGAACGCCTGGAGCGCGCCTTCGATGAGCATTCGAAGTCGGTCAATACACTGACCGAGCGCGCCGGCGAGCGCGTCGAGCGCATGGCGGAGAGCCTGAGCCGCCGCACCGCGACGCTCACCGAGAACCTCGACACCGCGCTCGGCAAGCTCGGCGCCGACCTCGACCGCGTGCTCGATGCCACGGCGAGCCGCTCAACGGAGATCGAGACCGCGATCAAGCGCCAGTCGGCCGAGCTCTCCGAACGCCTTCAGGCGGCGATAGCAACCGAGTCGAGCGCGCTGGGCGC
>Ga0302046_10000824_pt1 | contig 29949 bp, 21 predicted proteins | sample RVTome_11_FD_200261 | JGI IMG/M metagenome (GOLD analysis project Ga0302046, IMG submission 200261) | Soil microbial communities from uranium-contaminated site in the Upper Colorado River Basin, Wyoming, United States - RVT147D111 (version 2) ...
GCAGTCGTGCGGCGCGTGGACCTTTGGCGTCTCCGATCATCTTGTGGTAAGTATACCACAAGAGGAGTCGATGCAAGCCCCTCCACGAAGAAAGCGAAAATAGGACAGCTCCGCCCAAAAGCCCTCAGGATCCGTTCGAACCGCGCGGTTTCGGCGGTACCCGGCGCAGCTCAGGACCTACTTCCGAAACTCCTGAGCCAAGCTGTCGCCGGCCTGGAACCACCCGACGGGCCTCGAGCGCGCGAGGTGCTTGCCGATGGTTGATCGCCGCCTTGCCGGCGGGCGGTCTCAGATGTACCTGCTCACACCGGGCGGCCGGCGCCACGCCGTCGAGCCCTTCGGGCGGTCGTGCTGCCGCGAGCGATGGCGGGCACGCGACGGTCCTGCGGTTGAAGGGCTATTCGACGCCCGGCTGGATCTTGCTCTGGTCCTCGAGCGCCGCCAGGATCTTGTCGCGCCCCGGATCGGGCTTCCCGGCGGCGCGACCGCTGCACACCGGGGTGACGGCCTCGGCGAGACGCACGAAGCCGGTCACTTCCTTCTCGAGACGCTCCGCGAGCTTCGGGTCGCGCAGCTTGCCGTGCTCGTCGAACGCCAGGTGCGCGTGCGGCAGCGCGAACATGTCGGGGAACACCAGCGCCCCGCAGCCCTCGAACGGGATCCGGGCGTGCCACAGGCCGCGGATGCCGCCCACCGGCGACGGCGAGGCCGACATCAGGTAGACGCTGCGCCCGCGCCACGGCATCGGGCGCGCGCGCGAGACCCAGTCGAAGGCGTTCTTCAGGGTGCCCGGGATCGAGTAGTTGTACTCGGGGATCGAGATCATCAGGGCCTCGGCGGCGTCGACGCGGCGCGCCAACTCGCGCGCGCCATCCGGCAGCCCGGACCTGCTTTCGAGATCGCCGTCGTACAGCGGCATGTCGAATTCCCGGAAGTCGGCGAGGTCGACCTCGGCGCCTTCCGACCTCGCGATCTCGGCGGCGAGGCGGATCAGCTTGCGGTTCGACGACCCGGACCTGAGCGAAGCGGCGAAGGCGAGTATTCTCACGGCTCCCTCCAGGGCGTGTAGCGAAACCGGCCAGCGGCGACCCTGACCCGCGCGTGCCGCGCGCCCCGCTCACCGCGGCCGTCTTGAACGGAGCAAACGGGGATATCTTGCATGCGTCGACCCCCGGCGGTCGAGTGCCGGGGACGCGAGGACGATGGTGGCTTCGAAATCGGCGACCCGGCGCGCGAAGCTCGCGCTCCTTGCGCTTTCGGTGCTGCTGTGCGTCGTGATCGCCGAGGCAGGCGCCCGGCTGCTGTGGCACCGCCGCGGCGTGCCGCTGCTCGATCCCGGGAGGATCCTCTACGCCTACTATCCGCCCCTGGCACCCATCGACGCGGACCCTCCCCGCCGCGGCGACGGGACGTTCGACATCCTGATCCTGGCCGGCTCGGTGTTCCACCGGACCCACGGCGACATCGAGAGCGAGATGGTCGAGCAACTGCGCGCGGCGGGCCACTCCAACGTGAGGATCTTCAACTTCGGAACGCCCGCCCACACGTCGCGCGACAGCCTGCTCAAGTATCGGGCGTTGGCTGCGGCGCGGTTCGATCTCGTGATGTTCTACCACGGGATCAACGAGGCCCGAACCAACAACGCGCCTCCCGACCTGTTTCGCGACGACTATTCGCACTATGCGTGGTACGAGACCGTCAACGCGATGGCTCCGTACCACGGCAACAGCTCGTTCGCCCTGCCGTACACGCTGCGGTCGCTCGCGCTCGGGATCGGGCAGTCGATGTCCTCCGACCGCCACGTGCCGATCCACGAGCCCCGCGCCGACTGGCTGGTCTACGGCAAGGACCTCAGGAGCGTCGCGGCTTTCGAGAGCAACCTGCGCGCCGTCGTGGACCTCGCCGGGGAGCGCGGCGATCCGCTGCTCCTGATGACCTTCGCGATCTACGTCCCGGACGACTATTCCAGGGAGGCGTTCGGCGCCAAGCGCCTCGACTACGCCCAGCATCGCTTCCCCCTCGAGTTCTGGGGACGCGCCGAGGACGTGGTCGCGGCCGTCGAGGCCCACAACGAGGTCGTGCGCCGCGTGGCCGCGGAGCATCCCGCCGGGGAGGTCGCGCTCATCGACCAGGCACGCCTCATGAACGGACCGGGCCGCGACTTCGACGACCCGTGTCACTTCACGACGACCGGCTCTCGCCGCTTCGTCGAGAACGTGCTGCAAACGGTGCTGCCCGCGCTCGACGAGTGAGCGGCCGCGCTCATGCCCTTCCGTGCTCGCTGCGTAGGCAATCCTCGCCTCGGCCAGCTCCGCGTCCAGCGGCGAGCGTCTTTTCCAAGTGGAGACTTGCCATGGCCGAGCCGGTAGCTCACACACGCCCGATCGGGTCCACGGACACGGAGGGTCACGCGACCTCGACTTGATCCTGCAGGTGCTCGGCGAGGGCTGAAGCCGAGCTCATTCCCTCCGCGACAGCTCCACCCGCCGGTTGCGCGCGCGTCCCTCCTGGGTCGCGTTGTCCGCAACGGGATTCGCCTCGCCGAACCCCTTGGCCGTGAGGCGCGACGCCGCGACGCCCCTGGAGACGAGATGCCGCAGCACGGACTCCGCGCGCCCCTGGGAGAGCTTCAGGTTGAACGCCTCGCTGCCCACCGAATCGGTGTGACCGGCGATGTCGACGCTGACGTCCGCGTGCGCGCGGAGCGAATCGGCGACCTGGTCCAGGATCGCCTCGGCGGCCGGGCTCAGCTCGGTGCTGCCCGTCTTGAAGCTCACACCCTCGAGAACGAGCGGCGTCTCGAGCGGCGGCTTGGGCTCCGGGATCGGGCAGCCGCTCGCATCGACCTTGACACCGGCCGCCGTTCCAGGACACTTGTCGCGGCCGTCGTCGACGCCGTCGCCGTCGGAGTCCTTGGGGCAGCCGGTCGCATCCACCGGGACCCCCTTGGGAGTTCCGGGGCACTTGTCGCGGCCGTCGTCGACGCCGTCGCCGTCCGTGTCCTTGGGGCAGCCGGACGCGTCCACCGGGACCCCCTTGGGAGTACCCGGGCACTTGTCGTGGGCGTCGTTGACCCCGTCTCCGTCGGAGTCCTTGGGGCAGCCCGCGGAATCGACCGCCAGCCCCCGCTCGGTGCCCGGGCATTTGTCGAGGCCGTCGAAGACGCCGTCGCCGTCGGTGTCCATGGGACAGCCGCGTTCGTCGACCGTGGCGCCTTGCGGCGTGCCGGGGCAATCGTCCTTCTTGTCGGGAACGCCGTCACCGTCCTCGTCCGCGGGCGGCCCACCGCCGAAGCTCCACAGCAACCCCAGCGTGGCTTCCACGTTCGACTGCGGGTCGTCCACCACGTCGCCCACGTCGGTCCACACGTAGCGCCCGTCGAGGCGCAGGCCGAACCGTTCGGTGAAGAAACAGCGCACGCCGGCGCCGACGTTGGCGCCCAGATCGTCCTGCTCGAACGACTCGGCGTCGATGATCTCCAGACCCGCGCCGAAGGTCACGAACGGCCGGATCGAGGTACCCGGCCGGAAGTTGAACAGCATGTTGGCGCGCACGGACTCGATGTCGAGATCCTGGCTCGATGCGGGCGACGGAGGGTCCGTCTCGCTCGAGAACATCTGATAGGATCCCTCATAGCTCCACCTGCTGGTGAAGAAGTAACCGACCCTCAGCCCGTACAGCAGGTCGTCCTTGGGGTTCAGGCCCGAGTAATCATCGGGGAAGCCGTAGCCCACGTAAGGCCCAATCTCGAGGTCGCCCTTGGCGCCCTGATCCGCGAGCGTCGGGACGACGGCCGCCACGCCCGTGATCCATGCCAACCCCAACCCCCAAAGCAGAGTCCGTACCGACCTCCCTCGTGCTCTCATGCTCTCGCCCTCCCAGGCAGGCGGTCCCGACTGAACACCGCCGCTTGTCATCCCGGATCGGACAAACGGTGTCACCGCGCCGGTGCCGCCTCGATGGTCTCAGCTCAGCAGGCGTAGATGCACAGCCCCGACGCCGGATCACACCCGACGAACGTGCACGTGAATCCGTTGTGTCTCTTGGTCGGAGGACAGGCGCGTTTGCAATTCGGATCATCGCCTCCGGGAGGCGCGGCGAGCGCCGGGACCGGCGCCAGCAGTACCGCGACGCCGAGCAGGAACGCGGCCAGGACGAACCCTGCGACGAGCTTGTGGACGCGAGACATGAACATGACGGCCTCCTTGGTGGGATTGTTCCGTTTCACGGCCGAGAACCCGACCAGCGATACCATGGCGGCGATGCTGGAGTCAACCTCCCCTCGGCATTTGCGGCGTTTGCTTCTTCCGCAAAGCTACGCGGGCGGCTCTGGAATGGACCGGCCTCCGGCTCAGCCGAAGTGACCGAGCTGGGACGTTGACAGCCGTCGCCGAAGGTCCTATTCGGCTACCGCGTCTCGGCTCGGGTCCAGGGGATGAAAAAGGGGGCGAAGTCGTGAGCGGCGACAACGAGGGTCTCCCGGGGCTGCTCCACGCGATCGAGCGACTCGAGCCCGACCTCGAGACCACCGGCGATCACACTCTCACACTGCGCGCCGCGGCGTTGAGAGAACGAGCGCGGCGTGACGCCCGCTCTCCCGACGACCTCCTTCCCGAGGCGTTCGCCCTGGTGCGCGAAGCCGCGCGGCGCACGATCGGGCTGCGTCCCTTCGACGTCCAGATCGCAGGCGGCCTCGCGCTGCACCACGGCAAAGTCGTCGAGATGCAGACCGGGGAGGGCAAGACCCTGGCAGCCGTGGCTCCCGCGTTCCTGAACGCGCTCACCGGTCGCGGCGTCCACATCCTGACGTTCAACGACTATCTCGCGCGCCGCGACGCCGAGTGGATGGGGCCGGTGTACGAGCTGCTCGGATGCGACGTGGGCCATGTCCAGGAAGGCATGCCCGGCGACGAGCGCCGGAGGGCGTACCGCCGCGACGTCACTTACCTGACGGCCAAGGGGGCGGGTTTCGACGTCCTGCGGGACGGCCTGTGTCTCGAGCCCGACGAGCAGGTGCACCGCGCGCTGCACTTCGCCCTGGTGGACGAAGCCGACTCGACGCTCATCGACGAGGCGCGCATCCCGCTCGTCATCGCGGGCGCCGTCGAGGAGCGCGGCATCGGCCTGCCCCGCATCGCGGAGATCGTCCGGACCCTTCGCCGCGGGGACGACTTCGACACCGACGAGTACGCTCACAACATCTTCCTCACCGAGCGCGGCGCCGAGGCGGTCGAGCGGCGACTCGCGTGCCGGAACCTGTTCGCAGCGGCCAACGTCAACGTGCTGGCCGCGGTGCGCAACGCCCTGCACGCCGAGCACCTGTTGCGGCGCGACGTCGACTACATCGTGCGCGCCGGCGCGGTCGAGCTGGTGGACGGGTTCACCGGCCGCGTCGCCGACAGACGACAGTGGCCCGATGGTCTCCAGGCCGCGGTGGAAGCCAAGGAGGGTCTGCGCCTCGGCTCGGACGGCAGGATCCTGGGTTCCGTCACCCTCCAGCACTTCCTTCGGCTCTACCCGCGGCTGTGCGGCATGACGGCCACGGCCGTCTCCGCCAGGGACGAGCTGCGCGAGATGTACGCCCTCGACGTCGAGGTCGTGCCTCCCAACCGGCCGTGTCTAAGGGACGACCGCCCGGACCTGATCTTCACCCATCGCGAGGCTCGCGACCAGGCGCTGATCGAAGACATCGTCACGACCCACGCGACCGGGCGGCCGATCCTGGTCGGCACCGCGAGCGTCGCCGAGTCCGAGGGCCTGGCTGCCAGGCTCTCGCGCAAGGGCATGGCGGTACAGGTGTTGAACGCCAAGAACGACGAGCACGAGGCCGCGATCGTCGCGGAAGCCGGCGCGCTCGGTGCGGTGACCATCTCGACCAACATGGCCGGGCGGGGGACGGACATCCGGCTGGGAGGCGCTCGGGAGACCGATCGTGAGCGGGTCGTCGAGCTCGGCGGGCTGTACGTCGTCGGAACGCACCGCCACGAGAGCGTGCGCATCGACCGCCAGCTCCGGGGACGCGCCGGTCGCCAGGGCGACCCCGGGAGCTCGCGATTCTGCGTCTCGCTCGACGACGACCTCCTGCGCCGCTACGGCATCGAGCGCCTGGTCCCGAAGGGCGCGATGCCGGACCGGGTCATGACGCCCATCGAGTCGCGCGTGGTGAGGCGCGAGGTCGAGCGGGCGCAGCGCATCGTCGACGGCGAGTGCTTCGACGTACGCAGGCGGCTGTACCGATACTCCGAGATCGTCGAGAACCAGCGCAAGTCGATCCACGCCTGGCGCCAGGCGGTTCTCGAGGACACGGCCGACCTCGATGTGCTCCGCCGGCGCGGCGGCGAGCGCTGGGACCGGATCGTCGCCGATCTGGGTCCCGGCAAGGCGCACGACATCGAGAGACGCCTGACCCTGCTCGTCATCGACCGCGCGTGGAGCCAGTACCTCACCGACATGCAGTCCGTGCGCGACGAGGCGCACCTCGTCACCCTCGTCGGCAAGGAGCCGCTGGCCGAGTTCTTCCGGACCGCCATCCACTCCTACCCGAGGCTCATCGAGCGCATCGAGGACGAGATCGTCGAGACGTTCGCGACCCTCGAGATCGGGCCCGACGGAGTGAACTGGCAAGCGACGGGATTACGCGGGCCCTCGGCCACCTGGACCTACCTCGTCAGCGACGACGTCTTCGGCAGCAACCTGTTCCGAGGCCTCGCCAATCGGCCCGGCATCGGGTTGTGGGCGACGCTGCTGCTGGGCCCGGTGCTGTTCGTGTGGGGACTGGCCTTGCACTGGCAGCGCTTCAGGAAGCGCAGGAGCGACGGCTGACTCGGCGCGCCTACGGCCCCTCCCACTCGCAGACGTTGACCGCGCGGACCTGATAGAAGGTTGCGCTGCCCGGCGCCGCGCCGGACCGACCGCCGATCTCGACGAAACTCGGGCTCGACGTCTGGCCGAGCGCCAGGCCGGGGTTCATGGCGGGTGAGCTCGAACGCCAAACTCGGTACTGCGGGACGCCGGCCAGCGGCTGCCACGACAGCTCGACGTCGTCGGCTCCCGCCGGGTCGACCCTCAGGCTGTCGCCGAGGTCTCCGGGGACCGCCTCGACGCACGACAGCGGGTCGCAATCGAACGCGCCGGTGGAGGTCAGCTCCACGGCCCAGGCGTTGAGCGTACCGGCGTCGACCGGTCCGGGCGTGTCGTCGATGAGGATCAGCCTCCACGTGCCGGTGGACGACTCGCCGACGAAGTCGCCGAGCGACCCCGGGCCGTCGGGGACGGTGTCGACGCCGTAGGTCGTCACGAGATCCGCCGTGCCGGCCCCGCTGTTGTTGTGCAGGACGATCGACGTGTTCGACGGGGACTGGAATGCGACGAGCAGCTCGCCGATGTCGCCGTGCGAGATGTCCACGAACACGCGCACGGCGGTGAGGGACTCGTCGTCGGCGACGTCGAGCGTCGCGATCACTCCGGCGGCGTCTCGCTTGGGAATGGTGACCGGCACGGCCGTTGCCGGGAACGCCGCGTCGCGATTCCCGACCTCGATGCCGAAGCCGCCGAGACCTTCGTAGGGCGTGCTGGCGAGCTGAACCGCGAACGGGATCGTGGCTCCGCATTCGCCCCCCGGCTGCAGCGTCACGCGGTGGTGCGGGGGGAGCGATTCCGCCGACGCGGCCGGCGCGAGGTCCGGCCACTGGGCCTGCGGGGTCGTGACCCGCACTTCGGGCTCGTCGCTGTCCAGGAGCCCTGTGACGAAGGTGGCCGCCTGCGCGCCGATGTTCCGGACGGTGGCGCGCAGCGTGGCCGTCTCGCCGGGCTCGAGGAAACCGTCGCCGTCGGCGAGGGGCGGCGTGTCCTCGACCACGACGCCGGTCAGGATCAGGTCGGAGAGCGCGCCGGCGGCGGCGTCCAGATTCGGTCTCGGACCGATGTTGCCCGGGAACGGTCCGCTCTGCTGCGGCGTGCCGGTATCGGACAGGATTTGACGCACCAGCGCGGGTTCGAGCGGCGGCGCGCCCGACGCCATGCGGATGCCCTGCAGTGCCGCGGCGGCCGACGCCACGATGGGGGACGCGCTGCTCGTGCCGCTGAAGCCCGACGTGTAGTACTGATCGGGATCGCCGCCGCCGTTGAACAGGCCGCCGTAGCCCGAGGTCGTCACCGAGCTGCCCCAGCCCTGGACGTCCACGCGGCTTCCGTAGGTCGAGAACGACAGCCGCGAGCGGTCGGGCTGACCCGCGCCGGGGGGTGCGCCGGCGCCGACGATGATCGCTCCCGAGTCGCGGACGGCGCGGTTGAACAGGCCGCCGTGTGCCGGGTCGTCGAGGTCGACGTTGCCGTTGCCGGCCGCGGCCACGACCGTGATGCCGGCTGCGGTCGCGATCGACACCGCATCGAACACGTCCTGGTTCCACTCGGAGGGCAGCAGGCCGAGCGGTCCGTTGGACTGCGTCTCGAGCAGCATGACGTCGCCGGGTCCCATGAGCGGCGTCGCGCAGGTGATGGCGCGCGACACGCTGTTCGACATTCCGACGGGGTCCTGGGTCACCATGCCGAGGGTGGCGTCGGGGACCGCGCCCGTGACGCCGTAGCCGTTGTCGCCGCCGCCCAGCTCCCCGAGCACCGCCGTGCCGTGGTCGGTGAAGTTGCCGTTGGGGACGTAGCACAGCTCCTGGCCCAGCGCGGAGTCGAGATCCTCGTGGGCGTCGTTCCAGTCGTACTCGATGTCGATGATCACGACGCCCTGCCCTCTCCCGCCGGGGAGATTCCATGCGTTGCGCGCGCCGATGCCGTTCGGCGCCGCGTCGAGGTAGCCCTGCAGCGGCTCGAAGTCCGGCGTCGGCGGCGGGATGTCCGCGGGAGGCGGGACGGCCGCGGGTGCGCGGTAGGCCGTCTGCACCACGGCCAGCTCGATGAGGCCGGCCAGCGCGGCATCCACCCGGTCCGGCGAGACCACGATCTCGTAGTAGGCGTTCATGTCGGGGAGATTCCTCCCCGAGCGGCTCTCGGCCGCGGCACGAACGGCGTCGACGGCCTGCTCGGACAGGGTCACGAGCCGCACGGGATCTGGGCTGCCGAAATCGGCGAGAACCGCTTGCAGGGCAGCGAGGTCCGAGCCTGCCAGGGAGACCCACCCGCCCGGGCGCAGCCTCACGCGATCCCGATCGCGGAACTTGACCAGGATCCGGCCCTCGTCCTCGGAAAGCGAGGGCGCTCCCGGCACCGTCGGCCCCAAGGGCACGTCCCCGCCGGCGAAGGTCAGGGTGCAGCACCCGATCAGCGCGAGCCAGGCGAGGCCGCCGCGACGCCGCATCCCGTCCTCCCGGTCAGTTGCACCCAGGATAGCACCGAACATAATATTACTCTTGACAAACTAAATAGTCGGTGTACAACTATCCCGGGATGAGGAACGAATGAACCCGCGCACGAGCACGATCGGCGTTGTCCGGGGAGCCGAGCAGGCCGCCTCGATGCTGCACCCCATCCGGCGGCGGATCCTCGAGTGCCTCCAGGAGCCGGGATCGGCCAGCTCGCTCGCCCCCCGGCTCGGCCTGCCGCGACAGAAAGTCAACTACCACCTCCGCGCGCTGGAACGGCACGGCCTGGTCGCGCTCGTGGAGGAGCGCCGGAAGGGCAACTGCACCGAGCGCGTGCTGCGCACCGCCGCGCGCTACTGGGTGATCTCGCCCGAAGCCGTCGGAGCGCTTGCGGCCGATCCCGACAAGATCGTGGACCGATTCTCTTCGGCCTACTTGACGGCTCTCGCCGCTCGGACCGTCAGCGACCTCGGCGACCTGCGCGCGCGAGCCGACCGCGAGGGCAAGAAGCTCGCGACGTTCTCGCTCGAGACCGAGGTGCGCTTCGCCACGGCCGAAGCGCGGGCGGCGTTTGCGCAAGAGCTGGCCGGCCAGGTCGCCGCCCTCGTGCGGAAGTACCACGTCGAGCCATCCGAGACCGCGCGGGCCTTCCGGATCCTGGTCGCATCCTATCCCGCCGCGCGGAACCGTCGCCGTGACGAATCCACGGGTCGGGACAAGGCGAGCAAGAACGATGAGAAAGGGGACGCATCATGAGCCAAGTGAAAGACGGGACGCGAAGCATCGAGGTCGAGGTCGACCTGCACGCATCGACGGCGGAGGTGTGGAAGGCGTTGACCGATCCGGTCGAGCTCACGCGCTGGTTCCCGCTCGAAGCGGAGGTCAAGCCCGGTCCCGGGGGAACGATCCGCCTGCGCTGGGGCCCGGAGATCGACGGGCGCTGCGGCATCCGCGTCTGGGAGCCGGAGCGCCGGCTGCAGATGGGTTGGTTCGAGCCCGAGGCCAAGGACACTCCCGACACGGTGTTCTACAAGGACCGCGACGCGCGCCGCCGCCTCGCCGTGGACTACGTGCTCGGATCCGAGTCGGGACGCACCGTGCTGCGCCTGGTGCACTCGGGATTCAGCACCGATGCGAGCTGGGATGAGGAGTTCGACGCTCACCGCAGGGGCTGGACTCTCGAGCTTCGCAGCCTGCGCCACTACCTGGAGCACCACCGCGGGCACGACCGCACCGTGGCGTGGATCCGGAAGGCCATCGATCGTCCGAAGACCGCGGCGTGGACGGCTCTGCTCTCGGGCAAGCGCGGAGTCGATCCACAGGGCGCGCTCGACGGTCTCGGGGCGGGCGCGCGCTACGCGCTGACCACGGCCCACGGCGAGCGCTGGGAGGGGGAGGTGATCGTCAACCTGCCGCCCGTCGAGTTCGCGGCCACGATCGACAACCTTGGCCGCTCCCTGGTGCGCTTCGGCATCGAGGCTCACATGGGCAAGCCGGAGGCGTGGGCGTGGCTGTCGGCGTGGGGCGAGCCGATCCACGCCCGCGCTTTCCGGGAGAAGTGGACCGCGGCGCTCGACGCGCTGTTCGACGGCGGGCGATAAGCCGGCCGGCGAGCAACCGCGCTGTTCCTCGACCGTAGCCGAAACGGCAAGCGGCGCCGGTGCGACATGCGAGTCTGCGGCAACCGGAGCAAGGCCCGCCGCCACTACGCTCGCGTGCGACGCGGGGTGGTGTAGCCCCCGGCTCCCAGGGCGAGGTTCACGTTGCGGCGGAGGCTCTTCGGATCGATCGACGGGTAGCGATGGAGCGCGGGCTCCCCGTGAGCCGCAGCGCTACGGCTTGGACGGGCCGGCTTTCGGCCGGAGCCAGGAGAGCGCGTCCACGACCGCCTGACCTACGGCGCCCGCCAGGTCACGTCCGGCCGACTGCGTTGCCTTCGCTGCGGCTGCCGCGCGCTCCGCGACGGCCTGGGTCGCCCCGGTCACAGGTCCGAGGCACCTGGCCAGCACCGCCTTGGTGATTCGCGTCACGTTCTCTTGCGCGACCGACGCCAGCATGCCGGCGGCCTCGACCGCCGCGGCCCGGCGGACCGTGCGGCGATCCAGCGTGACGAGGGACGAGCAGTACCTGCGCGTGATGACCCCGACCCGAAGCGTCAGGTACGCGTTCGCCGATCCGGTCAAGAGGGAGGTCGTGAGAACCGACGCGATGGTCTGAAACCCCGGGATCGCGCCCACGGACCCGCCGACCGCCGCCGTCACCAGCGGGGCGATCTGCTCGCCGAGATCGGCGTCCTCGATTCCCACGGCCACGAACGCGGTCCCCGCCACGTTGATGTACAGCGATCCGAGGTCGCGCAGCGTGGGTCGCTGCCAATACAAGTGAGCGATCTGCCACACCATTCGCGACTCTGCCGCGAGGACGAGCAGCCCATCGAGACTCCCGCTCTGGGAGATCGCGGTGCTGACGAACACGGCCGATGCGGCCCGTCGGGTGATCTCGTCGGCTCTGGCGTCGAGCTCATGGAGCGCCGCCTGAACGTCCTCGACCGTGTTCAGGGGGCGGTTGGAAACATGCGGGTTGACCCGAAGACGCCGGCGAAGGGCGTCAACGTGCCCGGGGAACTCCGGCGCATCCATCGTCGCAGGGGGACTCAGCCGCGGGGGGAGGCGGAGAATCATGATCAGCGGGACCATCGCCATCCCGGCGTACGCGGCGAGAAGAGTCCACAGGACGACCGCGCCCAGCGTCGGGTGAACGGCGCCGGCAAGTTGCACGACCTGGGCCGTCTGGTTGACCAGAAAGACGAGAAAACACAGGGCGACCGCCGCGCCTCCGAGTAACACGACGCGCTTCGACGTTCTGTTCATGGAGCCTCCCGCGAGATGCTGCCGGAGCTCTCGCTCTACTGGCCCTTCACGCGCTCCAGCGCGAGCCGCGCCTCCGCGTGACCGGGCGCCAGCTCCAAAGCAGCGGCGAAGCGCTCCCCCGCGCCGGCCCTGTCGCCGCGCTCGAGGAGCATCTTGCCGAGCCGGTAGTGCAGCTCCGCGGTCTCCTGCAGCAGCGACCGCAGCCTGCGCTCGAGCACGGGGACGTCGGTTCCCAAAGGGCGCTCCAGCTCGGTCTGGATCTGCTGCTGCAGCGCATCGATCTCGGCGCCGGCGAGCCGAAGGGCCTCGCGATGGTGCTCCATGGCGCCCTCGGCGTCTCCGCGACTCTCCAGAGCGAGCGCCAGGCTCGCGTGGGAAACACGGTCGTCGGGGTACGAGCGCAGAACTTCCCTCAGGAAGGTCTCGGCCTCGTCGTCCTTTCGTATTGCGAGCAACGCGCTCGCGAGAGCGTGACGCGCGTTCGTGTCCTCGATGTTGGCCTCGACGGCCTGCCGCAGATGGGTCACTCCCTCTTCCAGCCGTCCCTGACGGGCCAGGACTTCGCCGAGCAGCGAGTGCGCCTCCTGATCCGTGGGAGCGAGAGCGAGCACCTCCCGCATCGACGCCTCGGCGCCGGCGAGGTCCCCTTTCTGCGCGAGCGTCAGGCCCAGATAGTAGTGACCTCCCTTGAACCTCGGGTTGATCTCGAGCGCCTCGCGAAACGCTCCTTCGGCCTCGTCGAGCCGGCCCTGGCTGGCCAGGACGAGGCCGCGCTCGACCAGCGGGAAGGACCCCACGGGCTCGAACGGCAGCAGGCCGCGCGGATCGGGCATGGACACGACGCTGGGAACCGAGTTGGCGGCTTCCGCCTGCCGCGCCGATCGCTCGGCGTCGCCCTGGGCGAGACAGGCCTGGGACAACGCCCGATGGGCCCGGCCATCGGCTCCCTCGAGCGCGACCGCGGCCTCGAGGTGGTCCCGAGCCTCGTCGAACCGCCCCGCCGACAACGCGATCTGTCCCAATACGGTCCGCGGCTCGGCCTGGCCGCTCGCGAGCTCTGCGGCGCGCTCGAGATACGGCACCGCCTCGTCGGATCGTCCGAGCCTGACCAGGACGTCCGCGTAGCTCACGAGCAGCGGCGCGTAGGCGTCGTCGAGCGCCAGCGCACGCTCGAACGCCTCGAGCGCCTCCTCTTGGCGGTCGAGCTCGAGGCATTGGCCCAGCATGTAGACCCATCGGAAGTTGCGGGCGTCGAGCTCCGCGGCTCTCGCGTAGCACGACGCGGCTTCGTCCATCCAGCCCGGACCGTAGTACCGGTCGCCGAGATTCCCCCACGCTTCACTCGATTCCGGATCCTCCGCGACGGCGCGCTGCGCCGCGCGCACGCCCTCGACGATCGGCGCTTCCGTGCCGGACATGTCGGGGGACGGGATCTCGACGGCGGGCCTCCCGGAGCAGCGCGCGGCCAGCACCGCCAGCGCCAGCGCGACAAGCCAGCCACCTGGAGTCCGGTGCCCGCTCACGGAAACTCTCCGGCTCCCTGGCGGAGAGTGATATCACGGTCGACTCCCGGAATCGCGAAACGCTCCCGCCGTCCATCCGGCCACAGGACCTCGACGTCGTCCACGACGTCGGACTCGCCCAGGCCGACGACGAGGCGCGGGTCGCTGCTGCTCTGATAGCTCGCATTGGGAATCGCCAGCGCCAGGAAGCGGCGCTCCCCGGCGCGCACGGTGACCGTCGCGCCGAACGCGTCCCTCTCCCCGGTGAGGACGCGGAGCCGAAGCCAGTGACGGCCCTGCCGCGGGGCGACGTTGTCGAACACCCGCAGCACGTTGCCGACGCTCGAGACCACCATGTCGGGATCGCCGTCGTCGTCCAGATCTCCGAACGCCAGGCCGCGGCCGATCTCGATCCTGGCGGCGAAGTCCGGCGCGCGGTCGCCGACGCTCGCGAACGCGCCCGTGCCGTCGTTCTCGAACAGGAGGTTCGGCTCGGCATAACGGTTCCAGAACGCGCCGAGCTTCGCGCCCGGCACCGGAGTGCGGCCGGAGACCCGGCCGTTGACCACCGCCAGGTCGAGATCGCCGTCGAGGTCGTAGTCGAAGAACCCGCAACCGAAGCCGGTGAGATCGTTGTCGTGCCGCGAGAGCTGCGATTCGACCGACCGGTCGGCGAACATCGCCCCCGGTTGGCCCAGATAGAGCGTGTGGTGCTCGCGCCGCAGGTTGGTCACGAACAGGTCGAGGAACCCGTCCCCGTTCACGTCTCCCGCGGTGACCCCCATGCTCCCTTGGGGCAGCCCGTGGCGGCTCACCGCCGCCCCGCGGGGCGTGCCCTCTTCGGCGAAGGTCCCGTCACGCCCGTTGATCCACAGGAAATTGGGCTCGCCGTCGTTGGCCACGTAAAAGTCCGGCCAGTCGTCGCCGCTCAGGTCGATGCACAACACTCCGAGCCCCTTGGCGGTCTTCCCGCCCTCCGAGAACTTCAAGCCCGCCGCCGCCGTGGCGTCCGTGAACGTGCCGTCGCCTTCGTTGCGGTACAGCACGTCCGGCACTCCGGCGAAGCCCGACGGGCCGCAATAGTCGGGGCGGCCGTCCGAGTCGAGACAATCGCCCGCGTACTCGTACGTCAGGTAGCGCGCGAGGTACAGGTCGAGATCGCCATCGCGGTCGTAATCGCAGAACGCGGCCGAGCTGCTCCAGCCCCCCGCCGCGACGCCCGCTCGTTCCGTCACGTTCGTGAACGTGCCGTCCCCGTCGTTGCGATAGAGCGAGTTCGGGCCGTAATTCAAGATGTAGGCGTCGAGATCGCCGTCGTTGTCGACGTCCCCGACCGCCACGCCCTGCCCCTTCCCGGGATCTCCGATACCGGCGATCCCGGTGACGTCGACATAGCTCCCGTCGGCCTCCCGGCGGTACAGGCGATCCGGCTCGGGCGCGTCGGGGGTATCCGGAGGAGGGTATCGAACCTGGAGGAGGTCGAGGTCGCCGTCGTTGTCGTAGTCGAACAGCGCGACGCCCGGACCGGAGATCTCCGGAAGGAAAAAGGTCCCGTCGGGCCACGGCTCGACGTCCGCATCGAGACCCACCCTGGCCGTGATGTCCTCGAACAGGAACGCGCCCGGAGGGACGCTCGCTGCGGGTTCTTCGCCGATGCCGGTCCGCGCGACCTCGCTCCCGCCGCAGCCGGTGAGCAGCGCGGCGATCGCGAGCGCCGCAGGAGCTTGGGGATTGCGCCCGGACATGCCGGCGAGAAGATACACCGAATCGCCGTGCGAAGCGGTGCGTCCCGGGTCACGCCGACTTGCGAATGGCCACCACGGTGATGTCGTCCGCCGGGGCCGCGAACGCCTGGAGATCCTCGCGGATGCGCTCGCAGATCCGCTCGGCGGAATCGTCTCGGGATTCGGCCAGCAGCCTCTCGATGCGCTCGGGAAAGTACCGCCCCTCGCCGTGCTCGGTGAGACCGTCGCTGCACAGCAGGAGGATGTCCCCGACCGCCAGGAGGTTGATCTCGTTGACCTCGTAGCGCTTCTTGTAGGCGTACAGGCTGGGGTGGACGCGATCGTCCGGATCGGCGCTCGAGGGCAGCATGCCCACGGGAGGGAAGGAGACGAGCCGATCCGCGCTGATCTTCATGAACCGGCCGAACTCCCGCGAGAATACCGCGGGCGGCTGGTGGCCGGCGGACACGAAGCGGAACTTGCCCCCGGCGGAGATCTCCCCGTAGATCATGGTGAAGTACTTGTTGAACGCGGTGGTCTGGTAGAAGCGCGTGTTGATGTGCTCGAACAGCCGGGTCGTGATCTCCCCGAACGTATCGAGCTCGTAGTACGCCCCGAGCAGGAAAGCCTGGTGCAGCATGGCCGCGATCAGCGCGTCGGTCATGCGATGTCCGGAGACGTCCGCCACCAGGATTCCGGCGCGTTTCTCGAGGCGCCGCAGTTGCTTGACGACCTCCTCGCGGCCGGCGGCTTCGGCCGCGGCGATCCGGGCCTTGAGATCGTAGCGGCGTTTGAAATCGATGTACAGGATGTGGTCGCCGCCGATGACCTCGCGCAGCGGCATGGAGAATCCGCTGATCTCGACCCCGGGAAGCCGGGGCACCTCTCCGGGAGACGGATTCAGGAAGCGAGCGATGTCCTGGAAGTTCTGGAGCTCGTCGACGAGGTCGGTTCGGGGTGTGTTCGAGTTCATCGGCGGGCACCGCCGCGCGCGGGGAGTTCGTGGATCATCAAGGCCAGCAAGATAGCACGCGAGTCCGTGGTGGAGCTCCCTCCGGCGACTCGGGACGCTCTTGTCGAACGCTTCGTCTTGACATATCTTGATACGTCAGGAGATGGGACGATGAGCGCGATCAAGATCAGCTCGAAGGTCGAAGCCGCGGTGTGGGAAGAACTGAAGGACCTCGCCGCTGAGTCGCACCAGAACATCTCCGGGCTGCTGACGGAGGCGATCCGGGAGTTCGTCCACCGGCGCCGCGTGCGACCGGTGGTCGCGCGACACCTCGACGACTCGATCGCCGATAACGAGAAGCTGGGCCGCCTCCTTGCCCGCTGACCGGACCCCCTTCCTGTCCGTCGACGAAGTGCTTGCGGTCCACGATCGGCTCATCACGACTTTCGGCGGTACGCCCGGCGTGCGCGACGCCGGCCTCCTCGAGAGCGCGCTCTTTCGCCCGCGAACCGGCTACTACCGGGACCTCGCGGAGATGGCCACCGCGCTGCTCGAGTCCCTGCTCATGAACCACCCGTTCGTGGACGGCAACAAGCGCGTCGCGTTCTTCGCCACGGACGTGTTCCTGCGTTTGAACGGGTGGAAGCTGCGGGTGGATGCCGACAAGGCGCATCGATTCCTGATCGGTCTGCTGGAAGCCGGCGAGTGCGACTTCAACCACCTGCTTCCCTGGATTCGCCGCTCGCTCGCCAGGCTGTCGAAGAGACCGTGACCGGAGCGTTCAGAGCTCGATCCGGTCGCCCTGCCGCGGAACGAGGATCGTCGCGCCGAGGGTGTTCTCCGCCGCAAGCTCGGCGAGAATCGTCTCTCGCGGGGAAGCTCCCGGCTCGAAGGACGGCTTGATGTGGGTCGCGACCACGGTGAGCGCCGCCATCGCCCGATCGTCGTCCACGAGATCGCGGAGCCGCCCGAGCTCGACCATGAGCCACGCCGGAGTCATGTGACCGAACAGCGCGTCGTCCGGCCGCTCGCTCGGGTAGGAAGCCTCCATGAAGATCGCGCGCAGCCGGCCTTCCCGCACCAGCGGCGCGACCCGGGTCCAGAGACGCAGGAGGAGGTCCGTGCCTTCCACGTCATCGGGACCCGTGTCTCCGAGGTACAGCACGTAGTCCGTGGCCGATCGAATCAGGAACGCCGTGGACTCGACACCGCCGTGGCTGAGGGCGAACGCCTCCACGGCCAGGCCGGTACCCGGGATGGGCCGCTCGCGGGACGGCTCCAGGAGGACGTAGCGGTACCGGCCGAGCGGACGGTCTCCCGCGTCCCCGAAGTTGGGCCACACTCGCCAGTTGAAGACGTCGCTCCGCAGGACGTCGATCACCGACGGCAGCCCGAGGACGAGCTTGTCGCCCGCTTCCGGCGAGTCGATCACCAGGCCCGCGATGTGGTCGAGGTGCGCGTGGGAGATCAGGAAGGCCTTGACGTGGTCACGGAGCACCGCTCCCGCATCGATGCCCGGGAAGCTCGCGGCGGCCCTCCGGATCCCGGTGCCGAGCGTCCCCGCGTCCAGCCCCACGAACGAGCTCTCGCCTCGCCGGGCCAGCAGGTACGAAGAGAGGTCGTCCTCCGACGGTCCGCCGCCCGCCCCGAGGACGATCACGGTGAACGCCGGCTCCCGGCGGGTACCGTCGCTCGCCGGTCCCCGGCACGAGACCGTGGCGACCACGAGCAGCAGGCCGACCCCGGCGCGTCTCGGCCGCGTCATGTTCACGCTCAAGACCCGGCCCCGGCTTCCGCGAGCGCGTCGAAGTCGACCGCCGCGGCCCACGAGCCGACCCGCTCGTAGTCGAACGTGCGGTCCTCCGGCTTGCGGCTCAGCATCCGCCGCAGCACGCCGCGCAGCTCCGGGCTCACCGCCGGGAGGGTCTCGGAGAACTCCGGGATCCGGCAGCGGAGGACCTCCCTTCTCAGGCTCCGGAAGTCGGCGCCGTGGAACAGGAGCTCCCCGGAGAGCATCTCGTAGGTCAGATGACCGAGCGCGAACACGTCGGTCTTCGTGCTCACCGGCCCGCCCGACATCTGCTCGGGGGCCATGTACTTCGGAGTTCCCAGGAGCCTCCCCGCGACGGCGGCGTCGTCGAGTCTCTCCGCGAGCCCGAAGTCCATGAGCTTCACGGCTCCGTCCCGAGTGATCATGACGTTCGACGGCTTGATGTCACGGTGCACAATTCCCGCGGCGTGGGCGTGCGCGATCGCCTTCGAGAGCTGCCCCAGCACCCTTCTGACCGCGGGCTCGGGCAGCCGGCCGCGTGCCGAGATCGCGTCCGCGATCGAGATGCCCTCGCAGAACTCCATGACGATGAACGAGGTGCGAAAGGCCTCGAAGCGACCGTACATCCTCGCGATGTTCGGATGGTCGAAGGATTGGACGATGTCCGCCTCGCGCTTGAAGCGCTCGAGCGCGGCGGGTTCGTACAGCAGGCGATGGTTCATCATCTTGAGCGCGACGTGCCGGGGGGACTCCGCGTCCTCCGCCTCGTACACCACGGACATGCCCCCGCGGCCGAGGCGCCTCCGGATGCGGTAGCCGTGGAAGATCTTGCCGGTCAGCGCGTCGTGCTGCGCCCGCCCCAGGCGGCTCGACAGCAGCAGGGTCAGCAGCACGCTGATCCTCGGATGCTGCGCCGCCAGCTCGTGAAAGCGGCTCGCGGGCAGGATCCACGCGCGCACCGGCGTGCGGGCGACGACGCTCGCGCTCCGCGGCTCGTTGGTCAGCAGGGCCATCTCGCCCAGCACCTCTCCGGTGTGGGCGAGCTTGAGGACGTGGCGGCTGAGGCCCTCCTCGACGCCGATCTCGACCTCGCCGTCGGCGATCACGATCAAGGCATCGCCCGGCTCGCCCTGCCTCATCAAGACGCCGCCCGAGTCGTAGCCGCGCTCCGACATGCTGGAGTGAATCAGCGTCAGGACCTCCTGATCGAGCGCTTTGAACGGCCTCAGCGTCGACAGGAACCGCGCGCCTTGCGTGATCGGTCCGTCGACGGTGTCTCCCAGCGTGTCGTCGCTGGAATCGACGTCGTTTTGCGAGCCGAGGTGGTCCGGCGGAGGAGGTTTCATGACCCCGCGGCAGCCTAGTCCTCCCCCCCTGCCGGGTCAAGCGAGAGCGCTCGACGCGCTCGACGCCGCGCACCTTCGCCTCGCCACCGCGGCCTAGGCGGGGTGTCGTGATTCAGGTAGTCTTGGGTCTTTCCGGGGAACGGTCGATGGCGGACGACGGGCAAAAGGCGGCTCTCGACAGGGAGACCCTGGAGCGCATCCTCGAGGTCACGCGCCAACTGGCCCGACCTCTCGACCTCCAGACCATGCTCGAGAGGGTGATCGACGAAGGCCGCACCGTTCTGCGCGCCGACCGCGGCACCGTCTTCCTGTACGATCCCCAGACCGACGAGCTGTTCTCCAGGGTGGCCACCGGCACCGACACGCTGCGCATTCCCGCCGACCGGGGGATCGTGGGCGAGAGCGCCCGCACCCGCCGCGTCGTCAACGTCCCCGACTGCTACGCCGACCCGCGCTTCAACCGCGAGGTCGATCGCACGACGGGCTATCGAACGCGATGCCTGCTGACGGTTCCGCTCGTCGGCTACGACGACTCGCTGGTCGGCGTCATGCAGGTTCTCAACAAGGAAGACGGCGTGTTCGGCGAGCAAGACGAGCGCATCGCCACCGCGCTCGGCGCGCAGTGCGCCGTCGCCCTGCAGCGGGCGCGCATGCTCGAGGATCTCGTCGCGAAGGAGAAAATGGAGCGCGAGCTGGCGGTCGCGCGGGACATCCAGATGCGCGTCCTGCCCAAGAAGATCCCCGAGCTGGCGGGCTACGACGTCGCCGGCTGGAGCAGGCCGGCCGACGAGACGGGCGGCGACATCTACGACATCATCGGGATCGACGGCCGCCGCCTCGTGCTGCTGCTCGGAGACGCCACGGGTCACGGCATCGGCCCGGCCCTGAGCGTCGTCCAGGTGCGCTCCATGCTCCGCATGTGCGTGAGACTGGGGGCGGGTCTCGACGAGGCATTCGAGAACATCAACGACCAGCTCTCGGACGACCTTGCGTCGAATCGCTTCGTCACGGCCTTCCTGGGCGTGCTCGACACGGACACCCACCGCGTGGCCTACCACGCCGGCGGCCAGGGTCCGATCCTGCACTTTCACGGCGCGGCCGGCAGGTGCGAATGGCTCAAGGCCTCCACGATGCCGATGGGCCTGATGGCGGGCCCGCCGCTCGGCACGCCGGCACCCCGGGAGCTGGCGCCGGGGGACATCCTCGCGATGATCACCGACGGCGTCTACGAGTACGAGAACGCATCGGGCGAGCAGTTCGGCGAAGAACGGGTCGGGGCGCTGATCCGGGAGAACCGCGACGACCCGATGTCGCGCCTGGTCGAGCGCATCGTGGCGCGCGTCGAGGAGTTCGCCGCCGGAGCCCCGCAGAAAGACGACATGACCATCCTCGTCGTCCGCCGCTTGTAAAAGGGGCCCGACTGGGTCCGACCCCGGTTCTACGACTCAGAAGGGGAGCTCCATACCCTCGCGTGCGATCTCGGTCGAGGGCATCTCCGCGCGCGCCACGCGCAGGACCTCCTCCAGCTCGTCGTCGGTGTGCTCCGGGTGGTGGTGGAACAGGACGAGGGTCTTGACGCCGGCCGCCAGAGCGGTCCGCACGGCCGCGTACCACGTGCTGTGCCCCCAGCCGCGCCGTAGCTCCTCGTATTCCGCGCGCATGTAAGTCGCGTCGTAGATCAGGTAGTCGGCGCCCCGCGAAAACTCGATCAGCGCGCGGTCGGTCGCCTCGTCCCCGTGCTCATGATCGGTGGCGTAGACGATCCGGTGATCGCCGTGCTCCAGGCGATAGGACAGGCAGCCGTCGGGATGGTTGAGCGGCAACGAGCTCACCGTGATGTCGCCGATCGCCGTGGGATTGCCGTCGACGCGAACGTAGTCGAGCTTCGCGGGCACGTTCGCGAGCGTCACGGGGAAGTACGGCGAGCGGACCAGCGACTCGAGGATCTCCTGCACCGGCCGCCCGCCCGCTTCGAAGCCGTAGAGCGTCATGCGGCTCTTGGGATCGTAGAGCGGATGGAACAGCGGGAGCCCCTCGACGTGATCGAAATGATAGTGCGTGAAGAAGACGTGATAGCGCGTCTGCCGATCGCGGCGGCGCTCCGCGAGCTCGTTGCCCAGCAGGCGCACCCCGGTCCCGCAGTCCAGGATGATGTGCTCGCCCTCGGCAACCTCGACGGCGAGGCAGCTCGTGTTCCCGCCGTAGCGCAGCTTCTCTCGCGAGGGCGTCGGGACGGTCCCCCGCGCGCCCCAGAACCGCAGCTTGTACCTCGGCGAGGTCATCCGTCCCCCACGATGCGCCCCCTCGAAGCGGCGGGTTTCGTTCGCGGAGCCCGATTCTAGCAGGCGAGTCGCGGCCTGAGGCCCACCCCGGCGCCCACAATCCACCGCGAGCGCCGCGCCGTCGCGGGGTCGGCCGCGACCGAGCTTCGGGGAGTCGGACCGGCCGATTCCGGCCGCTCGGTCCCGGAAAGTCCCGAATAGCCTGCCTCCATGCCATGCCGGTCGGCCATTTTCTGTGGCGGTCTCTCGGTTCGCCGCGTAAGATCTGCTCATTCGCAGGCGGTGGTTCCACGATTCCCACGGCGCTCGGGTGCCCGGGGGGTGCGTCATGACTCGGAGAGTTGTCTCTGCGATCGCGGTCTTCGTGGTGTGTCTCGGAACCGGCCTGCCGGTCGGGGACGCATGGGCGCAAAGCAAGCAGATCGACCTGAACGGCGACGGGGTGGCGGAGAGCCGGATCGTGACCAAGGTCCTCCAGAGCTATCCGATCAAGATCCAGAACGTCGTCTACAACGAAGTGACCGGCCGGACGTTCTCGTTCGCCTGGGTCTCGGCCGCTCCGGGAGGGTTCAGCTCCAACCTGGCGGCGGGTCCCGGGGTCGGCACCAAGCACATCTGGACCACCCTGCAGCAGGTGTTCTCGTTCACGGGCTCGACCTGCGCCTCCGACCTCTGCTTCCAGCCGAGCACCGGAGGCACCGTCGGGCCGTTCGCGGCCCCCGGCAAGTCCATCTTCCCGACCGCCGTCACCACCTCCGGCTCCATCCTGACCTCGAGCGTCATCGTGTTCTTCAGCCCCCCGCAGGACCAGATCAGAATCGACGACATCGTGCTCGACGGCCGCATCGAGACGACGGTGAGCAACCCGACCGGAGTGGACCTGGAGCTGGACATCGCTGAGCAGGACTGCTGCGAGTTCGAGCGCATGACCATCTGCGAGGACGGCTGCAAGTTCTACCTGACCGATCCGGACAACTGCGGCGGGTGCGGCATCCAGTGCGGGACGTTCGAGGTGTGCGTCGACGGGACGTGCGAGCCCGACTGCCCGGAGGGACTCACGCTGTGCGGTGACGAGTGCGTCGACACCGACGTCGATCTGCGCCACTGCGGCGGATGCGACAACGCCTGCGGGGACAACGACATCTGCGACGCCGGGACGTGCGTGGAGTGCCGCCCGCCCGAGGGCACCGCGTGCCCGATTCCCGGGCTGCCGTTCCAGGCCGAATGCGTCAGGATCCACCAGGACCCGTTCAACTGCGGCGCGTGCGGCGTGCGCTGCGACCTTCTGAGCTGCCCATCGGGCGGCGAGGGAACGTGCAGCCAGGGTAACTCCTGCATCTGCAGCGAGGCCCCCTCGACCGACACCTACCGGGTGTTCGGCCCGCCCGCCACCGACGCGGTCGTCGAGGCCACCGTGTGTGCCGCCTCGCAGGTCGAGGACCTGACGGTCGGCGCCGGGCAGTCGGAGACCTTCTGCCGCTTCCTGCCCCCGACGACTCTGACCGAGGAGCGCGTGACCGTGTACAACGTCTCGGTCGGCGGCGCCAACAGCGTCGGGACCGCGATCCAGCGCGTCCCCGACCTCGAGCGGCCCATCGGCCCGGTGGAGATCGTGTACAGCGGCTTGTTCGTGGACGACGGTCCGACGGGCGACGGGGTCGTGCAGCCGGGCGAGACGTTCCGACTGACCATCCAGCTCCAGAACCTCGGCCCGCAGCCGCTCGAGAACATCATCGGGACGCTGAGCGCGCCCGCGACCGTGGTGAATCCCGGCTGCGGCATCACCTTCTCGCAGGCCAGCTCGCCGTTCCCCGACCTCGCGGGCTGCTCGCGAACCGGAACGTACGACTGCGACCATCCGCCGCCTCCGTGTCCGGAGGTCGAGAACGTCACGCAGTTCGTCGGGACCGTGGACGCGACCTGCACCTCGGAGGTGTTCGCGATTCCCATGACCCTGACCCTCGCCGCGACGGCGCTCGTGGACGACGGCACCGACGGAGACCTGGGCCTCGGCCCGGTCACGGGCATCGGCGTCGGTGAAAGCTGCGATCCGGCGACCGACCTCGACGGCCAGACCTACGACGCCGTCGACGGACTGGCGAGCCCGGTCGGCGCGCACCTGACGCTCGACCCGGAGTTCGTGAACTTCTCGTCCAGCCCGGTCAAGAAGGGCTCCGTGCCGCTCAAGTTCCAGCTGTACTGCGGAAGCCGGGCGCTGCGGTGCCAGGAGCTCGACCCGGTCTCGCGGATCGTCTCCTTGACGCACGAGACACTCGGGCCGCTGCCGCTCACCAGCATCAACGCGAGCAACTCCAACCCGGCCGACCCGTTCTTCGGCTGCAATCCGCGGAACCAGCGGCAGGAGTTCAACCTCAACCTGGTGGGAATCCCGAAGGGCAGGATCGTCATCGGGATCGAGATGCCCGACTCGCGCGAATACTACGTCGGGATCGTGAAGCAGTAGGCATCCCGCGGGCTCGAACCGAGGTCCCACCGGGGCGTGGGACGCATCGTGGACCGGGGCAACCGGTTCCAGGCTATGATCTCCGCAGAAGGGGGCTCGGACCGACGAGCCGGAGGGTGTTCGGATGAAAGTCAGCAAGAGCGTGGGGGGGGTCCGCGAGCGGTGGCTCGCGGGGGTTGCATGCTGCGTGCTGGCAGGCGCTTGGGCGTCCGGGCCGCGGGCGGCGGAGGAGTGCGGCAAGCTCGCCTCCGTCCAGAACGAGGTCGAGACGAAGCCCGCGGCGGCGGGCGGCTGGGAGCCCTCGATCCTCAACCAGCTGCTGTTCGAGCTCGATCGCGTCCGCACCGGAGCGGCGAGCCGCGCGGCGATCATGTACTCGGACCAGACTCTGCATCGCATCAACGAGAAGAGCGAGGTCGAGGTCGTCGCCCCGCAGTCGGGAAACCCCGGCGTCGTGCGCGTGATCTCGGGCCAGCACTACTTCTCGGCACGCAAGCCCAAGGACTACGGCCGCATCGAGACCCCGACCGTCACCGCCGCGATCCGCGGCACCGAGTTCGTCGTGAACGTCGGCGCCGGCGGCACGACGACCATCACGATGATCGAGGGGATCGTGGACGCGTCGAACTCGTTCGGCAGCATCCAGGTCGGCGCCGGTGAGGCGGCGTTCGTCGAGCCCGGCAAGGCGCCGGTCAAGCAGATCGTCGTCCGTCCGCGGGACGCGGTCTCGTGGTCCCTGTACTATCCGCAGGTGCTCGGGGGAGCCGATGCCCGCAGGCTGAGCGAGATGGGCGCCGACGGCGAGAGCCTGTCGCGCGCCGCCGTGCTGCTCTCCGCGGGACAGGTGGACCAGGCAGCACCCCTGATCGCCCAGGCGCGGCAGCGCAATCCGAAGGATCCGATCGCCCTGGCCCTGGCTTCCGTCATCGACGTCGCCGCGGATCGCAAGCAGGAAGCCATGAGCCTGGCCTCCGAGGCCGTCGCCGCCGACCCGAACTCCGCCGCCGCGGCGCTGGCGATGTCGTTCGCGTCGCAGGCGGGTCTCGATCTCGCGCAGGCGACCCAGATGGCGGAAACGGCCGCGCGCCTCGACCCGGACAGCTCCGAGGCCCTGGCCAGGGTGGCCGAGCTGCGCATGGCGGCGGGGGACACCCGGGGCGCCAAGGACGCCGCGGAGCGCGCCGTGAGACGCGACCCGAACTCGGTGCGCGCGTTGACCGTGCTCGGCTTCGTCCAGCTCGCGGAGCTGCGCTCCGACGAGGCGGTCGTGACCTTCGAGTCCGCGGTGCAAACCGATCCGAGTTTCCCGCTGGCGCACCTCGGCCTGGGTATCGCGCGCATCCGCCGCGGCGACCTGACGAAGGGACGCGAGGAGATGCAGACCGCGGTGATCCTCGATCCCGACAACTCCCTGTACCGGTCCTATCTCTCCAAGGCGTACTACGAGGAGAAGCGCGAGGACGCGGCGTCGAAGGAGCTGGCGGAAGCCAAGCAGCTCGATCCGTCGGACCCCACGCCCTACCTCTACGACGCGATGCAGAAGCAGGTCTACAACCGCCCGGTTGAGGCGCTCAAGGACATCCAGACGTCGATCGCGCTCAACGATCGCCGCGCGGTCTATCGCTCGCGCCTGCTGCTCGACCAGGATCTGGCGGTGCGATCCGCGGACCTCGCGAGCGTCTACAACGAGCTGGGGTTCGAGCAGCTCGGCATGGTCGCGGCGCGCAGCAGCGCCGACATGGACCAATCGAACTACTCGGCCCACATGTTCCTGGCCGGCAACTATCGCGGACTCCCGGGATTCGCGCCGGCGTTCCTGAGCGAGGCGCTGCAGGCCCGCATCTATCAGCCCGTGAACGTCAACGCGGTCCGGCCCGACGTCGTCAACGAGAGCGTGTCGTTCAACGAGTACACCTCGCTGCTCGACCGGCCGCGTCTGCGAGGCTTCGCCGGCTACACCTACGGCGACACCGACACCGACCTGGACGAGTACTTCGACGACGGCGACGTGTGTCTCGATCCCAGCGGGAACGTCGGACCGTGCGAGGACCTGGTCGAGGTCGGCAGCAGCAACCCCTACGGCGGGGACGTCACCCTGAGCTTCAACCGCGACCGCTTCGCGGGCGCCTTGGCCTACAGGGACTACCAGGCCGACGGCTTCCGGGTCAACAACGACTTCGAGAGCGACGCCCTGCGGGCGTTCTTCGTCTACGCGCCGACCTACCGGGACCAGTTCCAGGTCAACTACATCAACGGCTATCGCGAGAGCGGCGACCTCCCGCTGAGGGACTTTCCCTCGGTGATCGGCCTCGAGAGGATCGAGACCAACCTGACCAACATCGCCCTCGGCTACCACCGCCTGATCTCGCCGGCCGCGGACCTCGCGATCTCCGCGATCTACACCGACACCGAGCAGGACTTCTCGATCCCGCTGTTCTCGCAGACCAGCTCGGCGCAGCTCAAGGGCCCGCAGATCGAGGCGCAGTACGTCCTGAAGCAGGCGAGCGTCAACTGGATCGCCGGAGGGGGCTACTTCGACGGCGAGCAGAGCGTGTCGAGCGCGATCGTGGGGCTTCCCAGCGTTTCCCAGAAGGGGGACGACACCTTCACGAACGCCTACCTGTACGCCAAGCTCCCCAACCTCGGACCCGTGGAGATCACGGCGGGCGTGTCCTACGAAGATCTGCTCGCGCCCATCGGACTGCTCCCGCCCCGCGACTCGCAGATCATCATCGGCGACGTCGAGTACGAGGACGACCAGTTCAGCCCCAAGATCGGGATCTCGGCCCACGCGACGCCGAAGACCGTCGTGCGCGCCACCGCCTACAGCCGCCTGAGCCCGGCCATCGGCCGGCTGCAGACCCTCGAGCCGACGCAGGTCGCGGGCTTCAACCAGTTCTTCGACGATGCCGCCGGAACGTCGTCGTTCAACTACGGGGTCGGGCTCGACCAGGAGTTCACCCGCAGCTTCTTCGCGGGCTTCTCGGTGCTGCGTCGCGACCTCGACATTCCCGAGCCGGTGTGCTCGACACCGGACCCGACTCTGGGGTGCATCTTGCAGCCGGCGACCGGAGTCGCGCAGCGCAACAGCGACGACTGGCTGGGGAGCGTCTACCTGAACGGCACCGCCGGGAAGCGCGTGGCGCTCGGCCTGCAGTACGCCTACGAAGAGCGCGACTTCGACTTCACCCAGGTGAGCAACAACAGCCTGTTCGAGGACTACGTCGAGACCCAGCGCGTGCGCCCCGAGGTGCGGCTGTTCCTGCCGATGGGCTTCTTCGCCCTCGTGCGAGGGACGTACTACGACCAGACGGTCGATCAGTTCGACGACCTGAGCTCGAGCGCGCGGTTCACGATCGAGTCCGACTTCTGGATCGGCGACTTCCAGGTGGGCTACCGCTTGCCGAAGCGCTGGGGGACCGTGGCCTTGAACGCCTACAACTTCTCGGACCGCGAGTTCGTGTTCTACCGCAGCTCGCTCGAGGAAGAGATCGTGCCGGCGCGCACCATCGCGCTGACGGTCAACTTCGCGTCGCCGTAGGCGGAAGGACCTCGCCTCCGGTGGCGTGAGGGGGACCCGCCCCGCATGGCCCTGTCGCAGAAAACCGCCGCGCGGCCGGGGCGCTGGAAGAAGGCGCGCGTCGCGGCGCTCCTCGCCCTGATCCCGGGCGTTCTCGGGTTGGCGTTCGCCAACTGGCCGGTCACGGCCGGCCTCGAGAGAAGGTACGGGCTCGATCTGCTGTTCAAGCTCCGGGGTTTTCGGCCCGGCCCCCCAGGCGTGTGCGTCGTGGCGATCGACAACACGTCGTTCGTCGAGATGGGTCTCGACCTCCTCCGGCCCTGGCCCCGCGCCCTGCACGGCGAGCTGGTCCGGTTATTGAAACGCGAGGGCGCGCGCGCGGTCGCGTTCGACGTGCTGTTCGATCAACCGGGCGACGCGGCCGACAACGTGCAGTTCGAGCTGGGTCTGTTCGACGCCGGAAACGTGGTGCTCGCCTCGTCCGTCGAGCGGACCGACGACCCCAGGTTCCGGCAGGTCACGCTGATCGAGCCCCTCGAGCCGTTCGCCGAGGCGGCGGCCGCCGTCGGCAATGCCGAGGTCCGACCGGACGACGACGGCACGATCCGCGAAACGTGGCTGATGACGGGCGGCCGCCCGACCCTCGCCCTGGCCGCCTACGAGGTCGCGACCGGCGACCTGTCGTTCCGCAACGAGCGGGGCACGCGGTTGATCGACTATTACGGCGAGCCGCGACAGATCGAGACCGTCTCGCTCTATCAAGCGCTGGATCCCGCGCAGTTCCTCCGCCCCGGGTTCTTCCGGGACCGGATCGTCTTCGTGGGACTGTCCCAGGTCGCGGCGACGAGCATCTTCGAGTCCAAGGACTCGTTCGCGACGCCGTTCTCCGGCGGCGAGGTCGGCTACACCTACGGCGTCGAGATCCACGCCACCATCGCGGCGAACCTGCTCGAGGAGAGCACGGTCGAGAGGCTGCCCCGGAGAACCGAGACGATCCTGCTCGTGACGCTCGCCCTGATCGCGACCCTGCTGTTCATCTACCTGCGCCCGCTGCCGGGTGTCGCGGCCCTGGTCGTGTTGGTGCTCGCGGCGTGGGTCGCGGCGTACGTGGCGTTCGCGTGGGCGGGAAGGTGGATCCCGGTCGTCATCCCCGCGACGATCCAGCTTCCCGCCGCGTACACCGTCAGCCTGATCTGGTACTACCTCACCACGGTCCGCGAGCGCGAGAAGATCCGCCGCGCGTTCTCGTTCTACCTGTCGCCCGAGATGATCAAGAAGATCTCCGAGAGCCCGGACTCGCTCAACCTCGGGGGCGAGCAGATCGTGGGCACCGCGCTATTCACCGACATCAAGGGCTTCACCTCGATCGCGGAGAGCATGACCGCCGAGGAGACGGCCGCGATGCTCAACGAGTACTTCTCGGCGATCACGCGCGGCATCTTCGAGACCGGAGGGACGCTCATCAAGTACATCGGCGACGCGGTGTTCGCCATCTGGGGGGCGCCGGTTCGCATGGACGACCACGCCACGCAGGCCTGCCGCGCCGCCGTCGCCATGGCCCGGCTGCAGCGCGAGCTCGGCGACCGCCCCGCCGCGCAGCTCGTCACGCGCATCGGCGTCCACACCGGACCGATGCTCGTCGGCAACCTCGGGTCGTCGCAGCGCTTCGACTACACCGCCATCGGCGACACCGTCAACCTCGCGGCGCGCCTCGAGTCCCTGAACAAGTCCGTCGGGACCCTGGCCCTGGCGAGCGGCGAGGCGCTCGCCAGGACCGACGGGAACCTGGTCGTGCGCCCGCTCGGCCGGGTGCGGGTCGTGGGACGGGCCGAGCCCGTCGCGCTCTACGAGCTGCTCGGCCTGAAGGGCGACGCCACCACGCCCGACGCGGCGGCCATCGCGCTGTTCGAGCGCGCCGTCGCGGATTTCGTCGCACGGCGATTCCGCGAGGCGGCCGAGGGCTTCCGGCGGGTTTGCGAGTCGTGCGGTGGCGCGGACGGGCCGTCGGAGCTCTACCTCAGGACCATCGCGCAGCTCGAGGCCGAGCCGACTCCGTTGCCCGAGGACTGGGACGGCGTGATCAACTTCGCGACGAAGTGAAGTGAAGTGAAGGGGTCGAGTCGAGGGGCCCGGGTTCGAGTCCCGAGCGGCGACCCAAGGCATACGGCTTCGAAACTCGCCAGTTCGGTTGACACCGAGAGAGCCAG
>Ga0302046_10000826_pt1 | contig 29902 bp, 22 predicted proteins | sample RVTome_11_FD_200261 | JGI IMG/M metagenome (GOLD analysis project Ga0302046, IMG submission 200261) | Soil microbial communities from uranium-contaminated site in the Upper Colorado River Basin, Wyoming, United States - RVT147D111 (version 2) ...
CAGGCAGTGTCCATAGACGGCGAACGGCTTGTCCAGAAACGGAAGCAGCGCGGGAACGAGGCGCTGGACGAATGTCGCGACCTTGCGGATCGGGGGCTCGTCGAGACGCGTCTGTCGACCGGGCGGCTCGATGGCCACCAGCTCGATGCGCGGATCGAGGTACTGCGTCCACGGGCGGAAGGTCGCGGCGCCGCCGCCGGCGAACGGAAAGCAGAACAGGCGTATGGTGGCGCCAGGATTCGGGTGGTGGAAGATGAGCCAGCCGTCCCCCGCCACGCGCACGGTGGAGCCGTCGCTCGTCTCCCGCGCGTTGTCCGAGGGGGACGCGCCCGCGAACAGCTCCGCGATGAGGCCCATGATGCTGGGCCCTTTGAGCAGCATGGCCGTGGGGACGGGCACCTTCAGGGCTTGCCGCAAGCGGCTCGCCAGGTTGACGGCGAGGAGTGAATCGAGGCCCATCTCGTTGAGAGGTTGGGTCACGGGGATCGTGCTGTCCACGCCGAGAACCCGGCTCACGTGCGATCGCACGATGTCCTCCAGACGCTCGGGGGCCTCCCCCATCTCGGCCCTGGCGGTCGTGCCTGGCGTCGCCGGGGCCAGCTCACGGAAGAGGGGCGGAACGTCGGAGAACTGGGTCAGGAAGTCGGGCCAGCGCGTGTCGCAAACGACGACTTGCGGCAGTTCTCCATCGAGGAATCGAAGGAGGACATCGAGATAGATCTCGGGAGAAAGCCGGGACGTGCCCCGTTGCTTCCAGAGCGCCGCCCCCGCGGGTCCCCAGCGTTCCGCGAGCCCCACATCGGCCCACGGACCCCAGTTGAAAACCGTGGCCGGCATGCCGGCCGAGCGCCGGAAGGCGGCGAGCGCATCCAGGAAGCTATTGGCGGCCGTGTACGCGGCCTGGCCGAGGCCACCCCAGAGGCTCAGGACCGAGGAGAAGAGCACGAAGAAGTCGAGGTCCAACTCCCGGGTCCCGCGGCTCAACAGCCATGCCCCGGCGATCTTCGGCGTCAGCACGCGCAGGAACTGCTCCCAGTTGAGGTTGGCGAGCACGGCGTCCTCGAAGACCGCTGCCGCGTGAATGACGCCCTTCAGGGGCGGCATCTGCTGGCGGACGTGGGCCAGGACGGCCTCGCCGTCCGCCTCGTTCGAGACGTCCGAGGCCAGCACGACGACGGCGGCGCGCCGTCTCAGCTCCTCCAGCCGGGCGGCGCCATTCTCCTCGGAGGCGTGCCGACCAGTGAGAAGGAGGTGACGGGCTCCCGCGTTCACCAGCGCCTCGGCGGTCTTGAGCCCGACGGCGCCCAACCCGCCCACGATCCAGTACGTTGCGTCCTCTCTCAGACGACGGCGCGGCGGCAAGCTCTGGGAGGGTAAGCTCACGAACCTGGCCGCCAGGCGTTTGCCCGCGCGCAACGTGATCTGATCTTCGCTGCCCCCGGCCTTGAGCTCCCGGAGGAGAAGCTCCGCCGCCGTCTCGAGGTCGGCATCCGCCGGCAAATCGATCAAGCCGCCCCACAGGTCGGGATACTCCAGGGCGACGGTGCGGCCGAGTCCCCACAACGGGCTTTGCGCCACCTCCACGGGAGTCTTGTCGGTCTCGTCCGCCTGGGCGCCGCGTGTCACCATCCACAGCCGCGGGGCTGTGCGAAAGCGGCCGCGCGTGCGATCCAGCGCCTTCAACAGACCGACACAAGCGCCGCCGACGAGCGTGAAGGTCTGAGGCGTCGGCGCGTCATCGGGGGGGTTGCTCGGCGGCGTCCTCAGCCCCCAGAGATAGACGAGACCGAAGGAGTCGTCCGGGGCTCGTTGCAGTAGCGGGTCGAAATGCGAGGCATCGGTGAGGCCCGACGGGTGCGGATCCGATTCCGTCACCCCCGCCAGCAGTTCTGGCGTGACCACCTCGACCGTACATCCCTCGGCGCGCAACAACGCCGCCAGCTGCCGCCCCACGCCGCTTGCGTCAGCGAGAAGGCACCAGTGCTTCGCCAACGGGGCGGACCCCTCGGGAGGGGGCACCTCCCGCCATGTCACACGGTAGAGGAGTTGCTCCAGCCTTGCGCCATCCGGCGTCGACTGCAGCTCGTCGGTGGTCTCACGGATCGTCACTCCCCGGAACAGCGCTACCGGGCGCCCGTCCTCTCCGTACGCACGGATGTCGAGTCTCAACCGCGACTCATCCTCGCCCTCGCGCGCGACGACCACCGCGTGCACCCAGCCCGTCGACACCCCCGAGCGATACAGCCGGAAGGACTCCATCCCGATCGGCACGTACGTCCGCGCCTCCGCCTCACCGTCCTCATCGAAGACCCCGTACTTGCGGACGAGGGCGGCATAGACATGCAGACAGGCGTCGAGGAACGCGGGATGGAGCATGTAGTCCTCGCCGGCCAGGTCCCGGGGAAGCACGACCCTGGCGAACGCCTCGTCGTCATGACGCCAGAGGCCAACGATGCCCTGAAAGGCCGAACCGTACGACAGCCCTCTGGTCGCGAGGAAACGATAGAAGCGCTCCGGTGGAATGTCGCTGGGGCCGGAACGCAGCGCGTGTGACGGGAAGGGCGGCGGCTCGACGGAGTCCGTGGCGTCTTGCACGGTGCCGCTGACGTTGAGATGCCAGGGGTCTCCATCGTCGACCCCCGTGCTTTCCAGGCGAAACGTCGCCCGCGTTCTGCCCGGTTCGAGCTCGAGGTGGACCCAGACCGGTCGATCCGGCGGAACTATCAGCGCGCGCTCGTACAGGAAATCGGTGATCTCCGGCCGAGCGAATCCGAGGAACTGCACGGCGGCCGCCATGACGGTCTCCAGCGCCACCGTGGTGGGGAGGACGACGTGCTGGAAGACGCGGTGATCGCTCAGGAAGGGAAGGCGCTCGACGTCCAGCAAGACCTCGAACCGGAGGTTTCCCTCGCCCAGCCGTTCTCCCAGGAAGGGGTGGGGGCCGTCGGCACGCGCGAGGTCGGCGGGCCTCGTGACCTGGCCCTCGGCACTGCGCGGCTCGAGCCACCATCGTCGGTGTTGAAACGGGTAGGTGGGAAGGCTGACCCGCCGTCCGCCCGCGGGTTCAAAGGCATCCCAGCGGATCGCATGACCCCTCAGGTAGAGCTGACGAACCGCGTTGAGGAGGCTCGGCCAGTCGCCGCCTTCTTGCGTCAACGAGCACACCCACCCGATGGCCGTCATCGCGGGCTCCGTGCGCTTCACGCACCGTCTCCCCAGGTTGATCAGGGTCGCGCCGGGCCCGATTTCCACAAAGACCGCAGGCGACTGCGTGACCGTCTCCATCGCCGCGCGGAAGCGCACCGCGCATCGAATCTGATCGCGCCAGTACCGGGCGTCGGGCGCCCGCGTCACCTCATGGCCGGTCAGGGTCGAGATCCAGCGCACGCGCGGCTGCTCGAAGGAGACGGTTCTGGCCATCGCCTCGAACGCCTCCAGCATCGGGTCCATGAGCGGAGAGTGGAACGCGTGCGATGTGTTGACCTCCATGACCGGCACGCCGCGCTGGCGGAGACGGTGAACGAGGATGGCGAGGGAGGCCGCGCTTCCCGAGACCACGACCCGGTCGGGCGCATTCAGAGCGGCCACCGCCAGGTCGTCCCTTCCCTCCGGCCATGCGCTCTGGACGGTCTCGAGATCGGCCCCGATCGAGGCCATTCCACCGCGCTCGCGCAACTCTTCCATCGCCTGCGCCCGCGCTGCCACGAGCCGCACCGCGTCCTCCAGGGAACAGACGCCGGCCGCCACCGCGGCGGCGAACTCGCCAATGCTGTGTCCGATGACCGCGCCCGGTGTGATACCCCACCCGCTCCAGAGCTCCGTCAGGGCGACCTGCAGGGAGAAGAGGGCGGGCTGGGCGTACAGCGTCCGGTGGAGGCGGCTGTCGTCGTCATCGAAGAGGGCGTCCGCGAGGGGGATACCAGCCCCCGCGAACATCGCGAAGCACCGCTCCAGCGCATCCCGGAAGGCCGGCTCGGCGCGGTAGACCGCTTCGCCCATCCGCGCGTATTGAGCGCCCTGCCCGGAAAAGAGGAATACGATCGGCTCGCGGCGGCTCCTCCCCTTGGCTCTGACCTGGCCGCGGGCATCGCGCCGGAACCGGTCAAGCTCGGCCAGCATCTCGTCTCTGTCGCGGCCGACGGCCGAGAATCGGTAGTCGAAGTGGTGACGTCCACGGTTGGCCGTGAGGCACGCGTCTGGCAGCTCGGCGGCCTCGGCGGACGCGAGCGCGTCGCGGATATGGGTGACCTGAGCGGAGAGCGCGTCCTCGGTCTGGGCGGAGACGTTCAGGATGAACATCGGGCGGGTGCGCGGAGGTCGTGGGCGCGGCGGCGGTGCCTCCTCCAGGACGACGAACCCGTTCGTGCCTCCCATGCCCACCGAATTGACGCCCGCCCGGCGCGGCCCCGGTCCGTGGTCGAACGGCCGCGTGGCGGTGTTGACGAAGAAGGGCGACCGATCGAGGAGAATGCGCGGGTTCGGGGTCTCGAAATGCAGGCTGGCGGGGATGAGGCCATGCTTCAACGCGAGCACGGTCTTGATGAGGCCGGCCATGCCCGCGCACTGCTCCAGGTGGCCGACGTTCGACTTGACCGATCCGATCGCGCAGAATCCGGCGCGCGACGTGCCCGCGCGGAACGCCCGCGTGAGCGCCTGGATCTCGAGAGGGTCGCCGAGGGCCGTCGCCGTGCCGTGGCATTCCACGTAGCCGATGCCGTCGGCGTCCACGTTCGCGATGGCCAGCGCCTCGGCGGCGGCACGGGTCTGGCCGGCCGCCGTGGAGGCGGTGTAGTTCAGCTTGCGGCCGCCGTCGTTGTTGATGGCAGCCCCTTTGATGACCGCGTAGATGTGGTCCTCGTCGGCCAGGGCCGCGGTCAGGGGTTTCAGCAGCACAGCCGCGACCCCGCTGCCGAACAGGGTGCCGCTCGCCTTCGCGTCGAAGGCGCGGCAATGGCCGTCGAGGGAATAGATGTTCCCCGGCTCCGCCAGGTAACCGCGGATGTGAGGAACGCGGACGACCGAGGCCCCGGCCAGGGCCATGTCCGCTTCGCCGTCGAGCAGTCCTCGGCAGGCCAGGTGGACCGCCAGCAACGACGTGGAGCAGGCGCTCTGCACATTGACGCTGGGGCCCGTCAGGTCCAGCTTGAACGACACCCGCGAGCAGAGGAAATCGCGGTCGTTACCGATGTGTCCGAGGTCGCCCGTCTGGCCGCGCAGCTCCGGATGGCAGACGCGAACCATGTAGCTGGAGACCACCCCTCCGCCACCGGCGTACACGCCCACGATCCCCTTCGCTCCCAGCGGGTCGTAGCCGGCATCCTCGAACGCTTCCCACGCCACCTCGAGAAACAGACGGTGCTGCGGATCCATCAGGCAGGTTTCGCGGGGCGAGTATCCGAAGAACGAAGCGTCGAACTCGTCGTGCGCTTCGAGAATGGGCGCCGCTTTGACGTAATGCGGGTGGCGCAGGAGGTCGGGGTCCTCGCCGGCGGCCAGCAGCTCCGCGTCGGAGAAGAAGGTGACCGACTCGACGCCGCGGACCAGGCCGTCCCAGAACGCACGTGGGTGGGCGGCCCCCGGAAACCGGCACGCCATGCCGACAATGGCGATGTCCCACGGACGCGAGGGGCGCGGTGTGATCATCTCAAGTCAGCCGCGCCGGGTCGTGCGTATCACGAGCAGCCTCAGCAGGGACGCGCCTCACCTGGCGTTGACGTGCTCCTGGTAGGTGCGACAGAGGTCGCCGACCGTGCGCACCTCGGTGATGGCCTTCGCCTCCAGGAAGGGATCGATCTTCCACCGCCGTTCGAGCTTGGCCACGAGGGCGGCCAGATCCAGCGAGGTCAGTCCGGTGGACATGAGATCGTCCTCCTCGTCGAAGGGCGGCACCGGCTTGCCCGCCCGCTCGAGCAGCTCGATGATCGTGCGGTGGATGGTCGCCTCGATCTCCGCTTCGGTGGGCCGGCCGGTCAGCATGTGACGCCTCCATCGACGACGAGGGTGTGTCCCGTGATGAAGGCCGCCGCGGGGGAGATCAGGAACAGCGCCGCCTCGGCGATCTCCTCGACCGTGCCCAGGCGCCGGAGCGGCGTGCTGCGCACGAGCTTGTGCATCTGGCGCTCGGTCAGGCTGCTCACCATCTCGCTGTCGAAGTAGCCCGGCGCCAGCGAGTTGACGCGGATGTTCTTGGGGCCGAGCTCGCGGGCCAGGGCCCGGGTGAACCCGTCCAGGGCCGCCTTGGTCGCGCTGTAGACGGCCACGCCGGCATTCCCGCGCAGCGCGTTCACCGAGGAGATGTTGAGGATGCAGCCGCCCATGCGCGACACCATGGAGGGCGTACACAGCCGTGCCAGCAGGACGTTCGTGCGCAGGTTGACGTCGAGGCTCTCGTCGATGTCGCCCAGACGCATCAGCGGGAAGAGGCCGAAGCGTCCCACCGCGGCGTTGTTCACCAGCACGTCCACCCCGCCGTACCGCTCGGCCAGCGTATCCACGAACCGCTTGAGGGCCTCATCATCGCGTCCGTCGACGGATGACCAGTGAAACCGCACTCCCTGCGGATCGCGCTCCTGCTGTTCCTCGATGAACGGCGTGATGGACCGGCTGAAGGTGGCGACCATGTGCCCCAGGTCCAGGCAGCGTCGGGCGATGGCGGCGCCGAGGCCCCGGCTTCCCCCGCTGATCAACACGACCTGCTGTCCCATCGGTCGCCCCTCTGCCCTTGTCCTCAGACAGACGCCGGGCGCGGAGTCGCCGCGAGATCTGTCGCTCCCGGGCGGACCTTCTTGAACCGCTGGCCGTGGTGGCTGCCCTCGACGATCTCCACCACGACCGGAATCTTGTAGGCCGCCAGCCGCCCGCGGCAGAAGCGGTGGAGGCGCCGTTCGAATGACTGCAGATCCTCGGGTTGGGCCAGGGTGACGCTCGCGGCCACCACCTGGCCGGTGACCGGATTAGCCTCGCCCCACACCGTGGCCTCGGCGACGTTGTCCATCTCGAGGATGGTACTCTCGACCTCGCTTGGATAGACCTTCTGGCCGCCGACGTTGATGAGGTCGGTCGTCCGGCCCAGGATGCGGATATACGGGCCATCGACCTCTACCACATCGTGGGTGTTGTACCAGCCATCCTCGTCGAAGGGGCTGGGTGCGTTGAGGTATCCCACCATCGCCGTCTCCGACCGGAGCCACAGCACATTGTCGACGACGCGCGCTTGGCAGCCGATGCCACCCAGCTCGAGCCAGAGCGAACCCGACGCCCGCGAGCGGGTCGGCAGCACGCCCAGCTCGGTGAGGCCATAAGTCTGCTTGAGGGCCACGCCGGGAAACGAGCGTGTGAGGGTCTCGAGCGTGCTGGCCGGCATGGGCTCCGTCCCGTAGGTGATCAGCCGCAAGGACGAAAGATCGTAGCGCTCGTGCATCCGGGAGATGACCAGCATGCGCAGAAACGTCGGCGTGGTGGGCAGCAACTCGATGCGATGGCGCTCGATGGCGCGCGCCACGGCCTCCGGCTGGCGCTCGTCGCTGATCACGAGGGTGCCGCCATGGGCCAGCGTGTGCAGCATCGTGTGAATGCCCCCGAGGTGATCGACCTTGAGAAAGACGAGGGTCCGGTAGCCCGGCCGCGGCCTCCGGTAGCGCTCGACCAGTGTGTCGAAGTCGAACAGGGCGGCCTTGCCTTGCCCCGTTGTGCCCGAGGTGAACACCACCAGCCCGGCCCCGCCCCGATCACGCAGACGCTCCAGGACGGGCGGCGGGGTGCCCGGCGTCAGCACCGTGGAGAACCAGGCATCCGAGTCCTCGGCGAAGTCGAAGAGCGCCTCGGCCCTCGCCGCGACCAGAAGCGGCCGCACATCTTCGCCGACCGGCAGCGCGACCACCACCCCGCGCTGAAGCATCACCGCGAGAAACAGGGCGCAGATCCCGGGCGAATAGTCGCCGCGAACGCCCACCACGGACCCCGCCGACAGCCCCTTGTCCCCGAGGACGCGGAGCCACTCCTCGAGGCGGGTGCCCAGCTGGGCATACGTGATGGGCCGATCCCGGTGCACGATCGCGTCGCGGCGCGAGAACTCTGACAGGCGGTCCAGCAACCAGTGAGGCGCCACGAGGGTCAACCTTCCCTACCTCGCACGACATCGTCTTCTGGTCGCGCCCCGGGAACCCCGTCATGACCCGCGCCGTCACCGGGCGGCTCTTCGTGCTCCTGGAGCCACTGCTCGAGCCGCGCACGATGCTTGCGGATCAGCTCCTTCTGCACGCTCACGACCTGGGTGCCGAGCGACTGCTGGACCCGCATGAGCGCGAGCACCGAGGACATGAACGTCTTGAGCGTGGTGTTGACCTTCGCTTCGTCCCAGGCGCACATCTCCAGCAGCGACTCGTAGAGCTCCAGCAGGGTGAGCTGAAGGACCACGATGCTGCGGAAGTGCTCGGCATCGAACGGCTCCGTCACAGCCCACCACCGCCCGGCGGAGGTACGAACCTCGCGGGGGGCAGATCCTTCAACGGATCTCCGAACAAGCTGAGGAAATCCCCCTCCCGGGAGTCCTTGGTGAGGGTACGAAAATACCGGTGTTCCTCCTTCAACGTGATCGGGCCGCCTTTGTGGGGCATCTGGTCTGTGCAGAACTTGGAGGCCGCCCTGTATCCGGTGTCCCACAACGTGAGGGCGTTGGAGTAGCTCCATTCCAGGATCTGGCCGCGCTTCCACGGCGGAATGTCGAACAGCAGCCGATAGATCTTCGGCGGGGTGAGGTCTTTAATCGGTGGGGGATCCTGATTGAAGACCTTCTCCTGCAGGGCATAGAGCGCGGCAACGTTCTCGGCGAGGGTCACGATCGGGTCCATGATGGTGAGCTCGAGAGCCTCGTAGAGGCTCTCCGGGTCGACCCACAGGTCGGCACCGATCGTGTCGAGTACGATCATCGCGTCCAGGCTCGCCACTTTCGGTTTCAGCGGCGCGTTCTGCAGCGCGGCCTCAATTGCCGACGGATCGTGCGAGGCCCCCTCCGTGTACAGCGGCCCGCTCAGCGTGGCCGGTGTCGGTGGGTACAGCCACGGCATCGCCAGGGCCGCGTAAAACGCGTCGGGGGTCATGTCCTCGTTCTTGAACAGCTTGAGCTCTTGGGTATCCAGGCTGAACGTGTTCAGGAAGAAACGCTGGGGGGCGCTTGGCAGCGCGTTCCAGTCCACGAGGTCGTTCACGACCTGAACCCGCCTGAGCACCGACTTGGACCAGTAGGTGAGGGTGGTGGGCGTGATGGCGGCGGTCACGAAATCGATCACATCATTGTAGAGGCGCTTACCCGCGTTCGTGGACCGTTCCGTGGGGTCCAGCGGGAAGTGGGGAATCATCTGTCCCAGCTGCCAGAAGAGGGGCGCGAATGGGCCGTACTTGAAAAACACTTTGTAGTTATTCGGGATGAGGTCGTAAATCGCGTCGTGGACGTTCATGTCGACCACGCACTTGAGCGCGGTCTCCGGATCACCTTTCTTGGGCACCATGTACAGGAGCGCGGGAAGGGCGCCCGCGCCGGAGGTGGCGAGCACATTGAACTCCACCTGGTGCTCATGAAAGGCGCACAGCGCTCCCGCCGCCAGGTGGAGAGTGGGGGCGCCTCCGCTGATCAGCACACCGAGCTTGAGTCCCGGTCCATCGCTCACGGCATCACCTCTTCTTCCGCCGCCCGCCTGGACGGGGCTCGCCCGGCCTGGACGCTGGGCGCTGAGATGTGTCCTGTTCAGGTTCGTCTTTCCCAGTTTGTCCGACACCTGAGGAGAGCCAGTTGATGTACTTCTCGAAATTCTCGAACATCGGGCTGAAGATCCCCTGGAGGAATTGCTGAGATCGCAGCTGAGTCGTCAAGAACTTGGTGTCAAAGCGAGCCCATGCGAGCCCCTCGATGAGGGCGTCGGTGTCGTCGGCATGGGTCGCGAGTCGTTCCGCGAAGGGGAGGGCCGCCCGGTAGCCGGCGTCCTGCAGGGCCACGGCGTTTTCGTGCGTCCATTTCAGCATCCTCGGTTCGTCTCCATGCGCGATCGTCGTAATCGGAATGCCAAACAGGCGTGGGACCTTGAAGGGTGGGTTGGGGATGGCCGTGACGGCCGGGGGAGAATTTGCCGGCAGGCCATTCACGAGGGCGTCGGTCTTCGCGTACAAGGCGAACATGAGCTGCTGCAGGGCCACGATGGGGTTCATCAGCATGAGCTGGAAGGCGTCGTAGGCGTCGGTCGGCTTGCGCCAGAAACAGCGCGGGAGAGGGTCGAGCGCCAGCACCGCCTGAAGCTTATCGCGCTCTTTGGTGCTCCAGATCGCCTGGAGTCCCGTCGGATCACGGGTGGCGCCGGTGGTGAGGAGATCGTGATCGGTCGCCACGGGCGGGAAGAGCATGAACATCGCCTGGGCGCCGTTGTAGATGTCGGGGGTCACCTGCGTGTGGTCGAAGATCCTCAGCCGCCTCGTGGCCAGGCTGAAGGCGTTCAGGTAGAACCTGGTCGTTGAGGCCTTCAGCTTGTCGAAGTCGACCAGGTCCTCGACGAGGGGGACGTGGCTCATGAACGCCTCGCGGATGGACTCGTAGCTGGCGGGCGTCAATACCGTCGCCCACAGCTCCATCCAGTCGTTGAAGAGCCGCTTGAGCTCGCTCGGGTCGTCTGGGGGGATGGTGAATCGCGGAAGCGCCTTGCGGAGCCGGTAGAAGCTGGGAGCGAGCGAACTGTACTTGTGGAAGACCTTGAAGTTGATGGGCACCAGGCGATAGAGCCAGTCCGAGACGAAGAGATTCTTCAGCTCTCGCAGGGCCTTCTTACGGTCTCCGCCTTTCGGGGCCAGGTACAGCATGCCGATGAGACCACCGACGCCCGTGGTGCTGATGACTTCGAACTCCACCTCCCGCTCGGCAAACGCGAGCATGGCGCCCGACATCAGGGTCATGGCGGGTGCCGTTCCACTGAGCACGATCCCGATACCCTTCGCCTTCGCCATAGGACTTCCTCGCCTTCCTCGGCTGTCCGTGGCTAGGCCAGACCCGCGGCTTCGTGCTCGGTCTGGGCAAGGTCGCGCGCCATGCCCATACCCCGGAACATGCCAACTGCCTCCCCGATGTACTTCTTCGCTTCATCGAGCCGGTGCCATCCCTTGAGCAGACGGGCGTAGGTCACGTAGCTCCGGGCCAACTCGGGCCGGCTGCCCAGCTCTTGCTGAATGCGGATCGCGTCGAGCACGGCGCCCTCCGCCCGGTCGACGTCGGGCGGCGTCAGCCGGGCCAGCGCTTCGGCCAGCGTCCGGTGGGCGAGGGCGTTGGCCAGCCGGTCGCGAGTGTCCTCGGCGAGTCGGATGGCCTCCTCGCACAGAGCCGGCACTGGAGAGTCTTCGCCGAGCGCGAGGAGGACCGTCGCCAGCAAGCCCTGGCCCCAGGCGAGCAGGGTGGTGGTTCCGAGCTGCTTCGCGAGCGCGATGCTGTTCTCCAGCAGCTCGCGCGCTCGGCGCGGGTCACCGATCATGAGGTACGCCTGACCTTCGTAGAACTGCAGCAGATAGATACGGAAGCGGTCGCCCGCTCGCTCGGCCACGCGTCGCGCGTCTTCGCAGTCGGCAATCGCCTGCGCGCCGGCCCCCTGGTGACAATAGGCCACCGCCCGGTAGTTGTAGGCGGCGGCCTGCACGAACGGATTGCCCAGCGTCTCGGCGAGGCGGAGGCCGTGGTCGGCATACGGCAGAGCCCGGTCGAAGTCGCCGAGAGCCGCCAAGGCGACTCCGGCGAACCCGGCGGCCGTCGCCTCCTCGGTGGTGTTCCCGAGTCTCCGCATCTGATCGACGCTCCGGGCCAGCAGCTCGCCGGCGCGGGCGTGCTCCCCCATCAAGTAGTAGCTCCGCCCCATGAGATTCACCGGCGGCGCCGCCAGATCCTCGTCCCCCAGTCTCTCGGCGATGGCGAGGCTCTGCTCGGCATAGCCGGTGGCGACCTGGAAGGCGCCGCGAACGTAGGCGAGGCGCCCCAGCCAGTAGAGCACCCGCGCCAGGCGAGGTTCATCTTCCAGCGTCTGCGCGAGCGTCCGCGCCTGTTCGAGGTTGTCGCGGTCCTGCTCCTGGGCTTCCCGGGTGGTGCCCACGTTCGCACGCTTGATGCTGGCGTCGATCTCCGTCCGCTGTCGCTCGGGCGAGGCCGTGAGGGCGCGGGTCAAGGCGAGCGCCTGGTCGTAATAGGTGGCGGCCTCGGTATTCGCGTACACGCGAGCGGCCCGATCCCCCGCCAGCAAGACATACTTGATCGCCTGGTCCTGGTGGTCGCTGCGAGAGTAATGATAGGCGAGGACCACCGCTTGCTCTTCGAGCTGGTCGGGGTAGAGATCCTCGATGCTGCGCCCCACGATTCCGTGTAGTGACTGCCGACGCGGCGCCAGCAGGCTCTTGTAGATGACGTCCTGGATGACGGCATGCTTGAACCGGTATTCCAGCCTGGGAAAGAAGCGCGCTTCGTGAATGACCTCCAGCCGCTTCAGGGCCTCCAGATGACCGGCGATCTCGGCGTGGCGGCCCGACACGCGGGCGAGCAAGCGGAAATCGAACTCGCGCCCGATGACGGCGGCCATTCGCAAGATGTCCTTCACCGGCTCCTCCAGCTGGTCGATCCGTGCCTGGATGATGTCCTGGATGGTGGCGGGCCATTCGAGCGCAGCGTCGGACGTCAGGCGTAGCTGACCATCATCGCGGATGAGCAAGCCGCGCTCCACCAGCGCTTGCGTGAGCTCCTCGATGAACAACGGATTGCCGTCCGCCTTGTCGCGGATGAACTGCAGAACCTCCGGCGGAAACTCACGGCCCCCGAGGAGCGCGGTCAGCATGTCCTCGATCTCGGTCCGGGCCAGACCGTCGAGCGAGATCTGAGTGTAATGCGGCTTGTCCGCCCAGCGCACGGTATAGCCGGTGCGGTGGGTGGTGAGGATGAGGACGGGCAGGCCGGACAGGCTGCCTGCGAGAAAGGCCAGCAGGTCTTCCGAGCTCTGGTCGATCCAGTGGAGGTTCTCGCAGACCAGCACCAGAGGCCGGTGGCGACTGGCCGCCGCGATCACGGCCCGGATCGCCTCGAGCGTCTGCTGACGGCGGTGTTGACGGTCGAGGTGACGGAGGGCGTCGTCAGCGCCGGGCAGAGCGAAGATCGCTTCCAAGAAGGGAAGTAGCGGCTCGAGACTCGGGTCGAGGTGCTGGATGCCGTGGCGCAGTTTCTCCTGGATCTGGAGGGAGTTATCTCCTTCCTCGATGTGGAATTCCGTGCGGAGGACTTCGAGGACAGGCCCGTAGGGAAGCGTGCGTCCGTACGCCACGCATTGGCCTTCGAGCCACTCGACCCGATCATCACTGATCGACGCGTGAAGCTCGTAGAGGAGCCGTGACTTCCCCACCCCCGGCTCCCCCACCACGCCAACGACCTGCCCGTGGCCTGCTTCGATGCGTCTGAGGCAATCGTCCAGGAGGGCGAGCTCACGCCGGCGGCCCGCCAGCTGCGTCAAGCCGCGGGCCACACTCATCTCGAGCCGGCTCCGCCACCGGCGGCGGCCGGTGACCCGGTAGACGAGGACGGGCTCGCGCTGCCCTTTGACGTCGACCAGGCCCAACGACTCGTAGAGGACGTACCCCTCGACGAACCGGTGCGTCGCCTCCGCCATCAGAATCGTCCCCGGCTCGGCCAGAGCCTGCATTCGCGCCGCTACGTGGGTGGTGTTGCCGACGGCGGTGTAATCCATTCGGAGATCATCGCCGATGCGGCCGACCACCACCGAACCAGTGTTGATCCCGATACGCAGGCGAAGCTCCCCGCCGTGCTCGCGCTGGAACTGAGCGCTATAGCCGCGGATCGTCTCCTGGATGGCGAGGGCCGCCTGCACGGCCCGGAGCGGGTGATCCTCGAGCGCGATCGGCGCGCCGAAGAGGGCCATCAGGCCATCGCCCAGGTACTGATTCACGGTCCCCTCGTAGCGGTGTACCGCCTCGGCCACCAGCTGCAACACCTCGCCCATCAACAGATGGAAACGTTCGGGATCCGACCGCTGCGCTAACGCGGAGGAATCCGCGATGTCGGCGAAGAGGACCGTCACCAGCTTGCGCTCCCCTTCGAGCGCGCTGCGCGTCGTGAGAATCTTCTCGGCGAGATAGGCCGGCGTATACGCGTGCGGGGCGGCGACGGGCGCTGCCCCGGAGGAACTGGCACCGGCTGTGTCGTGCGCCCGTGCGCGTTCCTCGGAGGATGCAGAGTCGCCGGCCGGCGCCCGCGCTGGGGCGGCGGCCGCCTTCGTGGGGAGGATCGCACCGCAGTCGCCGCAGAACTTCGCGTCACGGCTACTGGTGGCGCCGCAGGCAGGGCAGAACAGCGGCAGTGGCGCGCCGCACTGGTCACAGAACCTCGCAGCAGCCGTGTGTGCATGGCCGCACCGGAGACACGGCAGGTGGTTTCCCTCGTCCCTGCTGACCACGTGGTCATCCATGAGCGGGCGTGGTGACCCCGACTGTATGAGGTGCGTCGGGCAGTGTCAAGGGCGTCAGCGGCCACCCAATCACCTTGGTGACGGAGGCGCCAGCCCGCCCCTCACCGACGAGCGCCGCCACGTACCCGGGCGCCGGATCCAGCCTTCTCCCGGTCCAATACCTCTCGGTACCGGCACCGAAGATGTCCGGAAGATAGATCGGATGGTTCCCCGCTCGGGTGACGTCGAAGTCGGCCAGCGCTCGGCTCAGGCCGACGCCGCAGGCCTTGAGGCAGGCTTCTTTGAGGGTCCAGTACCCGTAGAACGTGGCGAGCCGGGTCGTGGGAGGGACGCGGCTCAAGGCCAGCCGCTCCGCGGGCGCGAAGTGCTGCGCCACGATGTCATCAATTCCGTCAAGCGGCCGCACGCGCTCGAGGTCGACGCCTAGCTCGCGCTCCCGGCTGACGGCAACCAACGCAAGCTCGTCGGAGTGCGACACGTTGAAACGGATTGGCTCGCGATGGCGCTCGGGATCCAAACACGGCTTGCCGTACGGCCCCTTGCCGAAGCTCAGCTCGCACGGTGGCCTCTCGAGATAGCGGCCGAGGATCGCCCTCAGGGTGGCGCGGCAGACGGCGAACCGCCGTCGTTCCTGCTCGAAGGGAGAGCGCTCCGCGCGCAGGAGTTCGTCGTCGGAAAGCCACCCGGGGGCGAGACGGTCGCGCCAGCCGGCGATATCGAGGCAGATAGTCCAAACGTGGATCTCATCCGGAGGCAGCGGCAATCGCGGAAATGGCGCGTGGCCATGCTGGGGGAAGGGTCTCTCAGTCATTGCTGACCTGTACCAGGCCCGCGCGATGGGCCAGAGTGGCTGCCCTGTCTCACGTGGTTCCACGGATCGCCGTCTCGTATTCGACGAAGCTGGTCAAGCCCTCGCGTCAAGCGCGTAAACTCGAGAATGCTCACCAACGCTACCGTCGCACACGTCGTGTACGTCACGGTTGAGGCTGCCCCGGCGCCGAGCTTAGACGCCGGCCGTACCCAACCAGCGAGCGGGCAAATGTCCCGCCAAGTCCTCGGCGGCATCTTTTCACTCTCTTTCGCGCATTCGATGCGCGAGGGGCCGGCCATGCCGGGCATTCTGCCGGCGCAATTCGGCGGAACGCCCGAGGCGCGGGCCAATTACCGGAAGGCCGGCATCACCTCCTGGGAGAATAGGCGCATCCCCGTCAGGGCAAGCATGCCGAGCGCCGAGTCCGAGGCCTGCCGCTTGATCGGCCACCCCGAGGCGAAGTGTCGAGAATCCCCGGGGGCCCCGGGGCTCACGGCTCCCGGCGCAGCCGCTCCCGGAGCCGCTCCACCTGCTGGTGGAACGGGACCCCGCCGGGGGAGGTCATCGGAGTCTTGTCGGCCAGCGTGGTGTGGAGCTCCACCAGCGCGGGGCCCTCATCGGCGAGGAGCTCGGCAAGCCGGCGCCGGAGCTCGCCGATCTCACCGATCGCGCAGGCCCGCGGGTAACCGGCGGCCCGCGCCATCGCGGCGAAGTCCATCGACAGGCCACCAGGGATCTCCTGGGAGCCCGAGGTGTGGTAGACGCCGTTCTTGAACACGAGGTGGAGCAGGTTCCGGGGCCGCGCTCCCGCGATGGTGGCCAGCGACCCGAGCTGCATGAGGAGCGAGCCGTCGCCATCGAGGACGATCACGCGGCGGTCCGGGCAGGCGAGGGCGAGCCCCAGCCCGAGCGACGAGGCTCCGCCCATGAAGCCCACGCACACCACCGAGAGGTCGTCCGGGGCGATCTCCCGCCACGCCGGGGCCGTGGTCATGGTCGGGACGCAGAGGGCGTGGCCCCGGGCCTCGGCGACCACCCTGAGGACGGATTCGGGCGTCATGGCGCTGATCAGATCGTCTCCAAGCCGACGAGCAGCGCAACCGGCCCCCGCCGCTGCTGCGCCAGCCGGTAGTACTCCGGGACCAGGCGCACATCGTCCGGGCCTTCCAGCCTCGCGTGCGGGACGCCGAAGGTGTCCAGCAGTGGCTCACAGGAGCGGACCATCGAGTGGCGGGACTCGCGGGGATCGCGGTCCCGCTCGCGACCGAGCAGGCCGATCAGGTACAGGATCGGGACTCGCCCGTCGAGAGCGACCCCCCGGAGCGTGTTCACCGAGGCGTACAGGCCGGCGTGCTGGATCATGGCGATGCACGGCTCGCCGCCGATGTACAGGCCCGCCGCCACCGCGTTGGCCTCGTCCTCGGTGGCGCATGTGAGCACCCGGATGGCCCGCTCCTTGTCGAGCGCCGCCAGCACCGTGCGCTGGTGGGTGTCCGGGACGCTCAGGACCCATCCCAGATGCTCCGGCTGCCGGCGGTATCCCTCGGCGGCCAGGACGGCCCGGGCCTCGCGGAAGGTCTCCTTCAGCGCGTCGATCACCAGCGAGGCGGGAATCGACTCAGGCATCGCCGCTCCCGCGCTCGAGCCCCCGGTGGGTCGCTGGGGTCCTGGACAGCCGCCTCCGATGGATCAATCACATCCTCCCGATCGACCGCGCTCTGGTGACCTGTGCCCGGAGTCTAGCAGAAGGCGGAGTGGCCGGGTCGCCTCGTCATTCTCGTCCGGGTCCGGCTCCCGACTCGGCCCGTGCGCCTCGCCTCCGGATCCACCGCCGGAGTCGCACCAGGAGCCTCCGCGCCGGCGGGTACACGGAGCCGAGCAGGGCCAGCCCCGGGATCAGCAGCACGAAGCCGGGGACGACGGGCAGGAGCGTGCCGATGAGGCCCGCGATGATGAGCACGATCCCGCCCACCAGCCGGATGATCCTCCACACGGGCCGGATGTCGGGGGGGGAGCCCAGACCGCGTGGCCTATCGGGCAAGCCGTCCTCGCACTGCTACACCACGCCCGCCGCCCGCAGCCGCTCCACCTTCGCGCGCGGGATCCTCAGCAAGCGCGTGAGAATCGCGTCGGTGTGCTGGCCGAGAAGGGGGGGCGGAACACTGGCCGCCCCGGGAGTCTCCCAGAGGCGGATCGGCAGGCCCATCACCGTGATCGCGCCCGCCTTCGGGTGCCTGAGGGTCGCCACCATTCCCCGAGCCTTGAGGTGCGGGCTATCGCATACCTCGGCCACGCTCTTGATCCGGCCCGCGGGCACGCCGGCCTCGTCCAGGCGGCCCAGCCACTCGTCAGCCGGCCGCGTGCCCAGGATCTCGTTGAGGATCGGGACGAGCTGATCGCGGTTCGCCACCCGGCTGGCCTCTGTATCGAAGCGCGCGTCGCGGGCGAGGTCCTCCCGGCCCAGCGCTCCGCAGAAGCGCGCCCACAGCGAGTTGTTGGCGACGCCGATGGTGAGGTAGGCGTCCCGGGCCTGGAACACCTCGTAGGGGACGATGGAGGGGTGCTGGTTGCCACGACGGGTGGGCCGGCCGCCAGCGTTCCAGTAGAGCCCGGCCTGGTAGGTCAGAAGCGAGGCCATCGCGTCGAGCATCCCGATCTCCACCTTCTGTCCACGTCCGCTGCGGGCGCGGGCCAGCAGCGCCAGCGTGATCCCCTGGGCCGCCGACATGCCGGCCACCAGGTCGGCGATGGAATTGCCGACCTTCACCGGGGGGCCGTCGGGGAAGCCGGTCAGGTCCATGACGCCCGACTCACCCTGGACGATGAGGTCGTACCCGGGCCGGGAGGCCTCGGGGCCGCTCTCGCCGAAGCCGGAGATGGAGCAGTAGACGAGACGCGGATTGGTGCTCCGGAGCGTGTCGTAGCCGAAGCCGAGGCGCTCCATGGTGCCCGGCCGGAAGTTCTCGAGCACGACATCGGCGCGGTCGATGAGCCGGCGCAGGATCGCCTGGCCCTCGGGGGCCTTCAGGTTGAGGGTCAGGCTCTTCTTGTTCCGGTTCACCGAGAGGAAGTAGGTCGCCTCCCCCCCCGTGAAGGGCGGCCAGCCGCGAGTGTCGTCGCCCTTGCCGGGCTCCTCGACCTTGATGACCTCCGCCCCCATGTCCCCGAGCGACATGGCGCAGAACGGGCCCGCCAGGACCCGCGTCAGATCGACGACGCGCACGCCCGCGAGCGGCGCGCGAGCTCCCCTCGGAGCCTGCCCCGTCCGTCCCCGGGATCTCATCCTAGCTGGCGCCACCGGACCGTCCTTTCCACATACCCTTCATGAAACTCCTCGTGATGGCGGTGACCTTCTCACTGCGGGCGCCGGTGCGCCGCCAGAAGAGACGGGCCCGGTCGGCGAAGCCCATGTGGGAGAAGTAGAACACCGAGTTCACCGCCTCCACCGCCACGCTGGACCCGATTCTCATGCCCCGCGTCTCGTCGCCGTGGCAGAAGAGCCGCGCGCCGTCCTCGAGCTCGACCAGCGCGATGTGGAGCGGCGCGCGGAACCCCTCGGGCGGGGAGTGCAGCGTGGTGAACGAGACCACCTCCCCCACCCCGGCCACGGAGGCCGGCTCCATGACCGCCCCGTCATCCGGGCACAGCCGCGCCGGGGGGATCACCACGCGCCGGCAGCGCGGGCAGCGGGAGGCGGCCAGTGTCTCGTAGGTCATCGCCGCGCCTCCAGCAGCGTCACCCAGTTGTTCGTGGCGAGCCCGCCGATTGACTGGGCCAGCCCCACCCGCGCCTCGACCTGCCGGCCCGCGGCGAGGCCGCGGAGCTGCCAGCACAGCTCGACGATCTGGGCGATCCCGGTGGCGGCGAGCGGGTGGCCACGGGCCTTGAGGCCGCCCGATGGGCTCACCGGCAGCCGGCCGTCCAGCGCCGTCTCGCCGTCCAGGGTGGCCCGTCCGCTCTTGCCGCTCGGGACCAGCCCCAGGTCCTCCAGCGAGATCAGCTCGAACGGGGCGAAGGCGTCGTGCAGCTCGGCCACCTCGACCCGCTCGGGCCCGAAGCCGGCCATCGCGTAGGCGGCCCGCGCCGCCGCCTGGGTGGCAGGGAAGCTGGTGAGATCGGCCCGGTACCGGACGGCGATGGAGTCGGCGCCCTGGCCGATCCCGGCGATACGCACCGCCGACGGCTCCGCCGTGACCAGGAGGGCGGCGGCGCCGTCCGAGATGGGGCAGCAGTGGAACAGCCGCAGCGGGTCGGCGACGAGCCGGCTTGCCATCACCGCCTCCAGGGTCACTTCCTCCTGGAAGTGGGCGTACGGATTGCGGGCGCCGTGGGCATGGTTCTTCACGGCGACCTGGGAGATCTCCTTGAGGGTGAGCCCGCGCCGGTACATGGCCGCGCGCGTGATGAGCCCGGCCAGCGCGGGCATCGTGGTGCCATAGGTCCGCTCGTGGGGATCGATCGAACGCCCGATGATCTCCGAGACGCGGGGCGTGGGCACATGGGTCATCTTCTCACCACCCACGACGAGGACCGACCGGTGCAGGCCGGCCGCGACGGTGGCGAAGGCCGCATACACCGCGGCCACGCCCGAGGAGGTGGCGGTCTCGACACGGATGGCGGGGACCCGCGAGAACCCGAGGTGGGTGCCCACCAGCGAGCCGTAGTTGCCCTCCCCGGTGAACTCCTCCGGGCTCATGGCCGCCACGACGATGGCGGACGGCCGCTCCACTCCCGCATCGGCCAGGGCCGCGCGGGCGGCCTCGGCCATCAGGTCGGGGAGACTCTCCACGCGCTTTCCGAAGCGGGTCATCCCCGCCCCGGCGATCCAGACTTCGGCCACCCGACTATTTCAAACCGGGAGCGCGCAGGTGTCAACGCCTTCCGGGCGGCATCCGGTATCTCGGCGGCGCGGCGTTCGGACGGGCCCCGGGCATCGGCGGGGGACTGCTCCGTCCGGCCGCGGCCTGACCGTTGCGACGGGGGACCGCTTCCGGAGGCGGCGGAGCCGGGGCAGCGGCGGGGCGCTCCGGGCTCCCGACGGCGCGCGCTGCGGCCGGCGTCGCGGCAGGCGGGATGCGGATCCCGAACTCTCGCATGAGGCGTAGAAGGTACGTGCGCTGGAGCCCGAGGGCCCGGGCCGTCCGGGTCCGGTTGCCGCCCAACTGGGTGAGCGTGGCCTCGATCAGCCCTCGCTTGAACTCCATGACGGCTCCGTGGAAGCCGGGCGGGGGCTGCGGCGGTGGAACGGGTGGCGCGGAGCTTGCGGCTGGAGATTTCATGCCGTCGAGCGGGAGCAAGCGGGATGCCACGCGCGCCGATCGAGACAATTCAACGGCCTGAGCGACACCGCCGTCGCGGGCTGCCGCGGGCGATGTGCACCCGACGGCCGCCCGTGCATCCCGAGATGGGCAGGCGACCCCGCAGATGGGGCGGGCGGCCCTCCCGGCCACACAAAAAAACCGGGGACCCGATCCCGGGTCCCCGGCAGGGACGCCTCGCGCGCGGCGCGCGATCTCAGGACTTGGTCGCGGGCTTGACGCCCGGGTTGTCCTTGAAGAACTGCTTGTTCAGGTCGATGAAGTTCTTCCACTGCGCCGGGGTCTCGTCTTCCGCGAAGATGGCCTTGACCGGGCAGACCGGCTCACAAGCCCCGCAGTCGATGCACTCGTCCGGGTGGATGTAGAGCATGTCGGGCCCCTCGTAGATGCAATCCACCGGACAAACCTCGACGCAGGCCTTGTCCTTCACGTTGATGCAGGGCTCCGCAATGATGTACGCCATTCAGACCTCCCTGGAATTTGTACCAGGGCAACCGGGACGTGTCAAGCTACACGTCGGACCGCTCGGCCCCGCCAGATCCCCGACGCGCCCCCCGGACCCTGCCCTAGAGCGTCCGGAGCTTCGGGTCGAGGGCGTCCCGCAGCGAGTCGCCGAACAGATTGAAGGCGAACACCGCCAGGCTGATGGCCAGGCCCGGGAAGATGGCCATCCAAGGAGCGGTCTCGGCGAACTGGACTGCCGCGCCCCTCAGCATGAGGCCCCATGCCGCCGTCGGCTCCTGCACCCCGAGCCCCAGAAAGGACAGCGAGGCCTCCAGCAGGATGGCCTGCCCCAGGAAGGCGGTCAGCATGATCAGGTAGGGCGCCATGACATTGGGAAGCATGTGGCGCAGGATGATCCGCGTGTGGCCGAAGCCTGCGGCCCGCGCCGCGTCCACGTACGGCATCTCGCGGATGCTGAGGGCGCTCGACCGGATCACCAGGGCGCATCGCGGGATCATCGGGATGGTGATGGCCGTGATCACGTTCGGCAGGCTGTTGCCCAGGATGGCCACCATGGCCAGCGCCAGGACGATGAGCGGGAAGGAGATGAAGATGTCCATGAGGCGCTGGAGGTAGAGGTCGATCCTGCCCCCGAAGTAGGCGCTGCCGACCCCGAGGACCGCGCCGGCCGTCGCCCCAACCATCGCCGCCCCGAAGCCAACGATCAACGCCGTACGGGATCCGTGGATCAGCCGCGAGAGCACGTCCCGGCCGAAGGAATCGGTCCCGAGCCAGTGCACGGCGTTGGGCGGGGCCAGCATGGCGCCGAAGTCGACGGTGAGCGGATCGTAGGGCGCGATCGCGGTGGCCGAGAGCCCTACCAGGATCATGATGACGACCACCCCGGCGCCGATGGCGCCCAGCGGTCGCCTTCGCGCGAACCCGGTCGCGACCGAGACCCATCCCCCTCGCGGCTCTGCCGCCGCGACCTCGGCCAGCGCGTCAGACCGAACGTTGATCGCCATCAGGACAATCGGAGGGGGCCTCGACGGCCCCCTTCGAGGCCTCCCCCAGGAGCCGTCGCGCCGGCGGTCGACCGGATTCGCTCGGCTCGCCTGCCGGCTGCGCCTCGCCCCGCCACGGCGCTCGATCCACGCGAGATCTCTCCCAAGGCACGTACCCCCACACGCATCTAGCGGTACCGGATGCGCGGATCCAGCCAGGCATACATGACGTCCATCACGAAGTTCACGAAGATGAAGACCGAGGCGACGAGCAGGACCAGCGCCTGGGTCAGCGTGTAGTCGCGACGCGCGATGGCTTCGACGAAGAGCATGCCGATCCCGTTCAGGTTGAACACCTGCTCGGTGACGACCAGCCCGCCCAGGAGAAACGCGAACTCGAGGCCGATGACGGTGACCACGGGCAGCATGGCGTTCTTGAGCGCGTGACGGACCAGGATGAGCTTGAGCCACAGCCCCTTTGCCCGGGCGGTGCGGATGTAGTCCTCCTGCAGGACCTCGAGCATGGCCGAGCGGGTCATGCGCGTCGCCACCGCCGAGTAGCGATAGCCCACCGCCAGCGCCGGCCAGATGAGCTGAGCCAGGTTCTGCCAGGGATCCACCCAGAAGGGGGTGTAGACCATCGGCGGGAGCCACTTGAAGATGATGAGGAAGCCAAGGATCATCACGATCCCGAGCCAGAACGAAGGCGTCGCCAGACCGGCGATCGAGAACACGCGAACGGCGTAGTCGATCCAGGTGTCCTGCTTGAGCGCCGCCAGGATCCCCAGCGGGATCGCCAGCATGGTGGCCACCACCGTGGCCATCACCGCGAGCTGGAGCGACAGGGCGAAGCGGAGCTTGATCTCCTCCAGGATCGGCGCCCCCGTCCACATGGACAGCCCGAAATCGAGCCGCGCGAGCCCCCACATCCACTGGGCGAACTGCTTCCAGAGCGGCTGGTCCAGCCCGAGCTTGGCCCGCTCCATCGCCATCATCTGCTTGTCGACGAACTGCCCCTGCCCGCCCATGTAGCGCGCCTCGACCACGTCACCCGGGACCACGCGCAGCAGAACGAAGACGAGGACCGCCACCCCGAGCAGGGTGGGGATCATGAGGAGAAACCGCTTGAGGATGTACTTCCCCATGGAATCACCCGCCCCTCCCCGAGGGCGGGGAGGGGCGAGGCGAGGCCCCTGGCCCTACTCAGCCAGCCATACCGTGTCGAGCTGGTTGTTGAGGTAGTGGCTCGGCGTGATCTGCCATCCCCTGACCTTGCTCGAATGCGGAATGATCCGGTGCCACTGGAGGGTCATGAAGGAGTGAACCTCCTCGTCGAGCAGCCGCTTCTCGAACTGGCGGATGTACTTCTTGCGCTCCTCGACGTCCAGGGCCCGGGCCTGCTTGAGATAGAGCTCATCCAGGACGGGGTCCTTGCAGCGGCAGTAATTGGCCGGGTTCTTGTCCACCGAGAGGAACTTGTACATGTCCAGGTCCGGCTCGACGATGTAGCCACACTGGAAGTCCATGGCGACCTCGTGCTCCCCTCTTCGGAGCATGCCGAAGTAGGCGGCGGACTCGATCACCTCCTGCTTGACGTTGAGGCCGATCTGACGCCACTGGTCGATCATCCAGATGGCGAGCGGCTCATAGGGCATCGGGGTGCCGCGGTTCTTGAAGGTGAAGGCCAGCCCCTCGGCGCCCGCTTCCTTGAGCAGCCGCCGGGCCTCGGCGCGCGAGGCGTTGATGTCCTTCCAGTACCCGGCGAGCTTGCTCAGCTCCTCCGGCGGCGTCGCGTACGGCGTCCCGGGAACCTGGACGCCCCCCACCTCCTTCACGATGGCGATCTTGGACAGATTCTTCGAAGCCTCCCAACGGTCCAGCGCCAACGTCAGCGCGCGCCGGACCCGCTTGTCGTCGAAGGGCTTCTTCTCGTGGTTCATGGTCACCATGAGGATGCAATCCCAGGGGCTCTCCTGCACCCTGATCTTGTCGCCGAGCGCCGCCTTCAGGCTGTCGCGGTCCGCGGAGCTGAAGCTCCGGAACTGGATGTGCGCGCGCTCGCCGCGGATCGCAGCGACTTGCGCGGCGTCGGCCTTGATGAAGAGGGCCCGGAACCCATCGAGATAGGGCTTGCCCTTGTCCCAGTAGTTCGGGTTCTTCTTCCCGACCCAGTGCGAGCCCTTCACGTGCTCCACGAACAGGAAGGGCCCCGTTCCCATGATGTTCTTCTCGTACCAGTGGGGATCCTTGGCCAGGATGTCGCCCTTGTAGATGAAGTTCCAGGGCGATGCCAGGGAGGAGAGGAACGAGGCGGCCGTCCACTTGAGACGGAACCTCACCGTGTACGGATCCGGAGCCTCCACCGCCTCGACGACCGCGTAGGACCCCTGGCGCTCGCTGGCGACGCCGGCGGGCGGGAAGATGATCTTGTCGTAGGAGGCCTTGACATCCTTGGACGTCATCTCGCTCCCGTCGTGAAACTTGACCCCCCGGCGGAGCTTGAAGCTGTACGTCAACCCGTCCTTGGACATCGTCCAGCTCTCGGCGAGATCGCCGATCGGCTTGGTGCCCGATGGATCGGTCGGGTCCACCCGGAGCAGCGTGTTGTAGTGGGGCGCGACGGGATGGATCAGCCCGAAGGTGCTCTCTCGGTGGCCGTCGTAGGAGGGCGCCTCCGACGGCACGGGGAATACCAGCTCGCCCCCGGAGCGGGGCTTGTCCTGAGCCGCTGAAGACCCAACCCCGGCGGGACCCAGGAGGGACATCGCCATGGCGAGAATCCCGGCGGTCGATCCGATGAGCTTTCTCATGCGCCACCTCCCCTGTGAGATTGGCTGCCTGGTCGATCGGGAATGCAATCCCGATGGTGGAGGAATCGTTCCCGTAGGTGGCGGTACCTTAGCCGTCGACCCATGCCCGTGTCAAGTCCAAATGCTTGTATTCCTTGCCACTATACCCGGATGCAGGCCGCCCGGTGCTCGGGTCTCACCTCGCGTAGTTCCGGGACCACCTGCCTGCAGTCGTCGATCGCGATGGGGCACCGCGGGTGAAACACGCAGCCCGACGGCGGGTTGAGGGAGCTCGGCACCTCGCCCCGCAGGACGGTGTGCTCCCGCTTGGCCTCCAGCGCCGGGTCGGGGATCGGCACCGCTGCCAGCAATGCCTTGGTGTACGGGTGCTGGGGGGCCTCGTAGAGGGCCTTCCGGTCGGTGATTTCCACGATCTTCCCCAGGTACATCACCGCCACCCTGTCCGAGATGTGGCGCACCACGGAGAGGTCGTGCGCCACGAAGAGATAGGTGAGCCCGAAGCGCTCCTGCAGCTCCTCGAGGAGGTTGATGATCTGAGCCTGGATGGAGACGTCGAGCGCCGACACCGGCTCATCGCAGATGATGATGCTCGGCTCCATGGCCAGCGCCCGGGCGATGCCCACCCGCTGCCGCTGCCCGCCCGAGAGCTGATGGGGATACCGGTCGGCCATCGTAGCCAGGAGTCCTGCATGCGACAGCAACTCCTTGACCCGCGCCGCGCGGGCCGCGCGATCGGGGACGATGCCGTGCACGGCGAGCGGCTCGCCGATGATCTGCCCCACCGTCATCCGGGGGTTGAGCGAGCTGTAGGGGTCCTGGAAGATCACCTGCATCCGCCGGCGGACCTTGCGCAGCTCGGCCTCGGACACCGCGATCAGGTCCCGCCCCTCGAAGATGATCTGCCCCGAGGTCGGACGCTCGAGCTGGAGGATGCAGCGCCCGGTGGTGGTCTTCCCGCACCCCGACTCCCCCACCAGCCCGAGGGTCTCGCCGCGCCGGATGGAGAAACTGACGCCGTCCACGGCCTTGACCAGCGCCGGCTTGCCCCCGAGAAAACCGCCCCCCACCGGGAAGTGCTTCACCAGGTTGCGTACCTCGAGGATGATGTCGCCGGCCGTGCCAGCGCCGCGGGGCGCCTCCTGGGGCTCCACCATCGTCGTCACACTGCCACCTCCCGCCTCAGCTCGGCGGCGCCGAGGTCGGCGGCGCGCCAGCAGGCCGAGAGGTGGCCGGGCTCGATCACCCCGAGGGGCGGCCCCTCGAGGCGACAGCGCTCGATCGCATAGGCGCACCGGGGCGCGAAGGCGCAGCCTGCAGGCAACCGGCTGAGGTCGGGCGGCTGGCCGGGAATGGGCAGGAGCTTGGCCTTGCGCGGCTCGTCCAGCCGGGGAACCGACTGGAGCAGGCCGAGCGTGTAGGGGTGCCGCGGGTTGGCGTAGATCTCGCGCGCCGTCCCCCGCTCGGCGATCTTGCCCGCGTACATCACGTTGACCCGGTCGGCATACCGCGCCACCACCCCCAGATTGTGGGTGATGATCAGCATGGCCGCGCCCAACCGCCGGGAGAGATCCTTGAGCAGCTCGAGGATCTGGGCCTGGATGGTGACGTCCAGCGCGGTGGTGGGCTCGTCGGCGAGGATGAGGGGCGGGTTACAGGCCAGCGCCATGGCGATCATCATCCGCTGGCGCATCCCGCCGCTGAACTGATGCGGGTACTGGCTCAAGCGGCGCCCCGGGTCGGAGATGCCGACCATGACCAGCAGCTCGGCGGCCCGGGCGCGCGCCTGGGCCGGCGTCATGCCAAGGTGGATCTCCGCGGTCTCGGTGAGCTGCCGCCCGATGGTGAGGACAGGGTTCAGCGAGGTCATGGGCTCCTGGAAGATCATCGCGATCTCCCGCCCCCGGACCCGCCGCATCTCCTCCTCGGAGAGCGTGAGCAGGTCGCGCCCCTTGAACCACACCTCGCCACCCACGATCCGGCCCGCGGGGGTTGCCACCAGGCGCATGACCGACAGCGCGCTCACCGACTTGCCGCAGCCGGACTCGCCGACCAGGGCCACCGTCTCCCCCGGCCGCACATCCCACGACACCCCGTCCACCGCGCGGACCACCCCGCCGCCGGTCTGGAACTGGGTCTCGAGATTCCTCACGTCGAGGAGGACGTCCATCGGGCGGGAGTCTATCACAGGGCGCCGGGCTCCTCGGATCCGGTTCCTCCACTCCCGAAGGCATCGCCGGAGCCGAGGAAGCGGAGCGTGACGGTCGGACCGGTCAGGGCGAGGCCGCCTTGGGCGCTCCAGCCCGTCGTGTCCGGTTCAGGGCGACGTCGAAGACGTCGAAGTTCCGGAGGCGGGCGTCCGGAGGCAGCCCCGGCGTGGGGCGGTTCAGGATGAGCGGGACGCGCTGCTCGGAGAGGCCGCCGTGGGAACGGAGGGGCGCGTCGAGCCCCGACAGGTCGTGCCGGCCCGCGCTGGTGCCGATCACCGCGTGCCGCTCGGCGATGACGATGAGGTCCCCCATGCGGTCGGGCGGCAACTCGAAGCGCCGGCACCCCTCGTCGCGGGTCAGCACCAGCTCCAAGCCCCGAAGCGCGCGGACCCGGGGGGCCATCTCCACCGCATCCACGGCCTCGGGCAGGTAGACGGTAGCGAAGGAGCCCAGCGCCCCGTGATGGACCACGTACGGGTCGGTGATGGGCAGGATCACGCGCGCCTGCCCGGGGCCCAGCCAGCCGTCCAGGACGTCCTGGAGGTAGATCACCCGGGGCGTGCCTGCAGCATCGGTCTTCGCGTTCATGCCGTGATCAGCCGTCAGGGCCAGGGTCACCCCGAGGCCGTCGAGCTTGGCGAAGTAGCCGTCCATCATCGCGTAGAAGGCGGTGGCCCCGGCCGTGCCCGGCGCGTGCTTGTGCTGCACGTAGTCCGTCGTGGAGAGGTACATGATGTCGGGCCGGACCGACTCCATCAGCTTGACGCCGGCGGCGAAGACGAACTCGCTCAGGTCGGCGCTGTACACCGAAGGCCGCGGCAGCCCGACCAGGCCCAGCGCGTCGGCGATGCCGTGCTCGGCCACGGTGGTCTCGTCGGCCTTCTCGGCCGAGAAGCAGATGCCGCGCATGCCGTGCCCCAGGAGCCGGCGCAGCTTGTCCTTGGCCGTCACCACGGTCACGCGGGCGCCGCTCCGGGAGAACGCGGCCAGAATGGTCTCGGCGCGGAGGTAACGCGGGTCGTTCATCATGATTTCGACCCCGGCCTCCCGGTCGAAGAAGTAGTTGCCGCAGATCCCGTGCACCGACGGCGGCGCGCCGGTGACGATGGAGAGGTTGTTCGGGTTCGTGAAGCTCGGCACGACGCAGTCGGCCAGCCGGCTGGTCCCCGCCACCACCGCTCCACGCAGGTACGGCATGGCGCCCGCCTCGATGGCGCTGGTGATGTAGTCCGGCTCGCAGCCGTCCATGCAGACCGCGACGAGCGGGCGGTCGGGCCATGCGTAGCTCCGCCCGTTGACGCTGATCGGGGAGCGGGCGGCGTAGGGCGTCATGGCCCGATGATGCCGCCCCGGAGCGGAGAAGTCACCTCGATTGTCTCGACGGAGCGAAGGCTCAGGATGCCTTGACGCCGAGCACCTCGTCGGGAATGCGCGACAGCTCCGCCAAGAGGAGCCCGGCCCAGCGGTAGATGTTGTGCTCCTGGACCACCTGCCGCATCCGCGCCATGCGGGCGCGCCGCTCCTCGCGCGGCATCTCCAGCGCCGTCCGGATCGCCTCGGCCATCTGGTCGATGTCATACGGGTTCACGAGGAGGGCATCCGTCAGCTCGCGGGCCGCCCCGGTGAACCGGCTCAGAATCAGCACGCCGTTGTCGTCGTCGCGCACGGAGACGAACTCCTTGGCGACCAGGTTCATCCCGTCGTGGAGGGAGGTGACCATGCAGAAGTCGCCATGGCGGTAGTAGGGCCAGATCTCGTGATGGTCGTAGTGCCGGTTGAGGTAGAGGATGGGCCGCCAGGTCTTGCTCTGGAGTCGCCCGTTGATCTCCGCAACCGTCGCCTCCACCTCGAGCTGGAGGTCCTGGTAGCGCTTGATGCCGGTCCGGCTGGGCGCCGCCAGCTGGACGAAGACCAGCAGCTCCCGGTACTCGGGATAGCGCTCGAAGAACCGCTCGATGGCCCGGAAGCGCTCGGGCAGCCCCTTGGTGTAGTCGACGCGCTCCACCCCCACCCCCAGGAACTCGGTGGAGATCCCCAGCTCCCGGAGCAGCTCCTCGCGGGAGGTGGCGGGCGGCTCGTCCACCATCTCCGGAGCCACGCTGATCGGAAACGGCTTCACGTAGGTCATGCGCTGGCCGCGGATCACCGAGAAGTGCTCCCAGTCGATGCGCGCCTCGATGGCCCGCTCCACCGTCTCGAGGAAGTTGTTGCAGTGGTATTGCGTGTGGAAGCCGATGAGATCGGCGCCGAGCATCCCCTGGAGGATCTCCTGCTGCCACGGGACGATGCCGAAGGCCTCGAAGTTCGGCCACGGGATGTGCCAGAAGATCGCCACGCGCGCGTCCGGCCGCGCCTCCTTGATGAGGGCGGGCAGCAGCGCGAAATGGTAGTCCTGGATCAGGACCAGCGGGGCCTCGGTGCCCTGCATCTCATCGATCACGGCGGCCGCGAACTTCCGGTTCACGTCCCGGTAGTAGCTCCAGTCCTCGGGCCGGAAGAGGGGCCGCGTGTGGACGATGTGACAGAGGGGCCACAGGCCCTCGTTGGCGAAGCCGTAGTAGTAGCCCTGCTCCTCCTCCTTGGAGAGCCACACGCGCCGCAGCGTGTAGCGCGGGTTGTCGGGAGGCAAGCGGAGGCGCCCCCGCTCGTCCGAGGCCTGCGCGTCGGCGTCGCCGCTTCCGTGGGCGATCCACACCCCGCCGCAGGCCCGCAACACGGGCTCCATGGCGGTCACGAGGCCGCTGGCCGGCGTCTGCGCCTGGATCTGTCCGTTCCTCCACACGTGGCTGACCGGCTCGCGGTTGGAGACCACGAAGAGCGGCCCG
>Ga0302046_10000827_pt1 | contig 29893 bp, 27 predicted proteins | sample RVTome_11_FD_200261 | JGI IMG/M metagenome (GOLD analysis project Ga0302046, IMG submission 200261) | Soil microbial communities from uranium-contaminated site in the Upper Colorado River Basin, Wyoming, United States - RVT147D111 (version 2) ...
TCTGGCTGATGGATGCAGGGACGCGGGGCTCGTTTGTGGCGGTCCGGCCGCGTGCGCTGTCGGCGGCCCAGGCGGCGACGATCGGGCTGCTGGTCGAAGCCCGGCTTTCGATCTGAGGCTTCAGCTTTTCGCCATCGAGTCCAGGAACTCCTTGTTCGTCTTCGTCCGGCGCATGCGGTCGAGCAGGAACTCGAGCGCTTCTGCGGGCGGCATGTCGGCGAGGAAGTTGCGCAGCAGGTAGACGCGATTCAATTCGCTCTCGTCCAGCAGCAGCTCTTCCTTGCGGGTGCCGGAGCGGTTGATGTCGACGGCCGGGAAGATGCGTTTGTCGGCGATGTGGCGGTCGAGCACGACTTCCATGTTGCCGGTGCCCTTGAACTCCTCGAAGATCACCTCGTCCATGCGCGACCCGGTTTCGATCAGCGCGGTCGCGATGATGGTGAGCGAGCCACCCTGGTCGATGTTGCGGGCTGCGCCGAAGAAACGTTTCGGCTTGTGCAGTGCGTGCGCGTCGACACCGCCGGACAGGATCTTGCCGGAGTGCGGGACGGTGACGTTGTAGGCACGTGCGAGACGCGTGATCGAGTCGAGCAGAATGACGACGTCGCGACCGTGCTCGACGAGACGTTTCGCCTTTTCGATCACCATTTCCGCGACCTGCACGTGACGGTCGGCGGGTTCGTCGAACGTCGACGAGATGACCTCCGCCTGGACGTGCTCTTCCATGTCCGTGACTTCTTCCGGTCGCTCATCGATGAGCAGCACGATCAGATGAACTTCCGGATGGTTCTCGATCATGCTGTTGGCGATCTTCTGCATGATGATCGTCTTGCCCGCCTTGGGCGGTGAGACGATCAGGCCGCGCTGACCCTTGCCGATGGGCACGACCAGGTCCATGAGCCGCATCGAGAGGTCGCCCGTGATGTTCTCGAGCTTGATCCGGTTCTCAGGATAGCGCGGCCGCAGGTTGTCGAAGGCGATGCGGTGTTTGGCGCGTTCGGGATCGTCGCCATTCACCTGCTCGACCTTGAGCAGTGCAAGGTAGCGTTCGCCCTCCTTGGGCGGTCGTACCTGGCCGAGTACCGTGTCGCCCGTGCGCAGATCGAAGCGCTTGATCTGCGATGGACTGACGTAGATGTCGTCCGGCCCGTAGAGGTAGTTCCAGTCCTGGGAGCGGAGGAAGCCGTAGCCCTCGGGCAGGATCTCGAGCACGCCCTCACCGCGCAGCACGACATCGCTGTCGAGGAGATTCTGCTCGATGCGGAAGATCAGGTCCTGCTTCCGCAGGCCGGAGTAGTTGGCGATGTTGAGCTCCTCCGCCATTTCGTGCAGCTCGGCAATGGATTTGCTCTTCAGCTCAGCGATGTCCACGGTATGTCGCTCCGCGATGTGGTTGCGTGTGGGCACGGGAGGGAGGGCGACGAGACCCGTCCTTGCGTTCACGTCATGGAATCGAAGTTTGGACGATAGTGGGCCGGAGTTCGGCGCGCTCTCGCGCCCCCGTTACTGCGAAGGTCCCCTGTGGTGGTGACGGGGTAGTGTAGCACCCGGAGTGGCGCGCGGTCAAGAGCAGGATTTCCGGGGATCGCGGTCGCGGACGCGGCTGCCGCGACCGGTCGGATGCCGGCTTGACAGTCACCGGGAGCGGAGAAACCTTCAGCCCTGCCGGCGGGGCGGCCGCGGGCAGGCACGACGATGCGGAGGCGTGGATGGCTCGCCACAACAGGGTCGGGCGGGGTAATGACCAGCGGGGTGCAGACTATTCGATCAGCTACCAGCCCGACTGGCTGCAGCAGGTGAAGGTGACACGCGTTCTGGAGAATGGCCGCCAGTCGACGAAGACAGTGTTCCGCAATCCGGAGAAATCGGGCCGGCGCTCGGCCTCGAAGGTCCGGACCCGGATCACATCACGGAAGGAAGGTCTGGATTTCGAGATCGGCGTCAGCGACCCGCACGGCGTGATCACCCGCATCGTCGTCGAAACGTCGAAGCCCGACCGCGGCGGTGAGAGCACGATCCAGTTTTCGATCGACGATGGACTTGTACCGAAGCGGCGGCGGCGCGCGAAGTCCGGCTCGAAGGGCTGAGCCGGCCGCACGGACCGCCCGCCCACCTGTTCCGTCCGGACGCGCGAGCCGCGTCGGGCTTCCGAGATGATCCGACTCGGTCACATCGACTACAGCAACTGCGTGCCGGTGCACTGTCGGCTGCTCGAACGGCGGCGGCCGGAGGACATCGAGCTGGTGATGGGCACGCCGGCCGACCTGAACGAGGCGCTGGCTCTCGGCCGCGTCGATGTCGCACCCTGCTCGAGCATCGAGTATGCGCGGCACCGCGACGAGTACGTGCTGCTGCCCGACCTTGCCATCGGATCCGATGGCAAGGTCGGCAGTATCCTGCTGGAGAGCTCCGTGCCGATCGAAGAGCTGGATGATCGCGATGTATGGATACCGACGGCCTCCGCATCGTCGGTCGTGCTGCTGCGGCTGCTGCTGGAGCAGCGCTGGCAGCTGAAGCCGCGTTACTCCTGGTTCCACCAGGCCGATGCCGGCGATCCTCTCGGCATTCACGCTGCCGCCGTGTTGCGCATCGGAGATGTCGCGCTGCGCCGCCAGACGCCGTCCGGCCGCAGCGTGCTGGATCTGGGCGAAGCATGGACCGAATGGACGGGTCTGCCGTTCGCCTACGCCGTCTGGCAGGCGAGAGTCACGGACGCGAACGTCGCTGAACTCCGTTCACTGCACGGCCGCCTGCTGGATTCGCGCTCGTTCTTCGCGGCTCACGATGCCGAGCTCGCCACCCGCCACGCCCCACGCTACGGTGTGACGGCGGAACGGCTGCTCGCCTACTGGCGGTCACTCTCGTACACCCTCGATGCGCGCATGCAGGCGGGTCTGCTGCACTTCTACCGGCTGGCCGCCGAGCTGGGCGAGGCGCCGCCCGTCGATGGTCTGCGCTGGCTGAACGCGACAGGCGACTGACCTCCCCGATCACCCGCACGGCCGGTCGCGGGTAGACAGGTTCCGCGAATTCCACCTATGTTACGACCATGAAAGCGGTCTGGGCGGCCCCTGCGGGCGCCGTGGGCCGCGGCGCGATCGGCCTCGCTGCAGGGTTCGGCCGGTTCGGCACGTTCGCTGCCAGCATGGCGAGGGCAGTGCCGGACATCGGCATCTGGGGCCGGCAGGTGGTCCTCCAGATGGCGCGTCTGGGTGTCGCCTCGCTGCCCATCGCGCTCTTCATTGCAGCGTTCACCGGAATCGTGCTCGCGCTCCAGGCGTCGTACACCTTCACCGGTGCGGTACCGATGTATTTCGTCGGTACACTGGTAGGGAAGACGATGATTCTGGAGCTGGGTCCGGTGCTGACGGGACTCGCGCTGGCCGGCCGGGTCGGCGCGAACATCGCGGCGGAGATCGGCACCATGCGCGTCACGGAACAGATCGACGCGCTCGAGACGCTGGCATACGATCCGGTGTCGTACCTCGTCGTGCCGCGCGTACTGGCCGGCCTCGCGATGTTCCCCGCCGTCGTCGCATTCGCCGATGCACTCGGCGTTTTCGCCGGCTGGATCACGGCGATCAATCTGCTCGATCTGTCGACAGCCGAGTTCATCCGTGGACTCCAGCTGTTCTTCCGCCGCTTCGACGTGATCTTCTCGATGATCAAGGCAGCGAGCTTCGGTCTGGCCGTGACCATGATCGGTTGCTACTTCGGGTTCCACACCAGCGGCGGCGCACAGGCAGTGGGCCGGGCGACCACACAGGCGGTCGTCGTATCCTGCATGCTGATTCTCGTGCTGGATGCGTTCTGGGCGGTGGCACTGCTATGAGCATCGAGCTGGCGGGCGTGCACAAGGCGTTCGGCTCGAAGGTCGTGCTCGACGGCATCGACCTGGAGATCCGCGATGGCGAAACGATGGCCGTGATCGGTGGGTCGGGCAGCGGCAAGTCGGTCCTGCTGAAGACCATCGTGCGCCTGCTCGACGCGGATGCCGGCCACATCCATGTGGATGGCCAGGATGTGGCGGACCTGACACGCGAGGAGCTGTACGCACTGCGCCGTCACGTCGGTTACGTCTTCCAGTTCGCGGCGCTGTTCGACTCGATGACGGTCTTCGACAACGTCGCCATGGGACTGCGGCGCACGCGTGACACGTCGGAGTCCGCGATTGCGCAGCGCGTTGCCGAATCACTGCGTCGTGTCGAGATGGAGGGCTACGACGACCGGCTGCCAGCGGAGATCTCGGGTGGCCAGCGCAAGCGGGTGGGACTGGCGCGCGCCATTGCGACCCGCCCCAAGTACCTGCTCTACGATGAACCGACGTCGGGCCTCGACCCGGTGACGACGACGGTGATCGATGAGTTGATCCTGAAAATGGCGCGTGAACTGGAAGTGACGAGCGTCGTCGTGACACACGACATGGCTAGTGCCTACCGCGTCGCCAACCGGGTCGCCATGCTGCACCAGGGCCGCATCCGGTTCGTCGGCACGCCAGCCGAGATTCGCGCCTGCGAAGACCCGGTGGTGCGCGGCTTCATCGAAGGACGACCGGATCTCGCGCAGGAGGCAGCCGCGTGAAACGTCGCAACGAAGTCGCTGTCGGGCTCGTCCTGATTGCCGCTGTCGCACTGATCATCTTCGGCACCTTCTGGATGTCCGGCCGGCAGCTCGGCCGTGCCGAAATGGAGATCCAGGCGCGCTTCCGCGAAATCGGCCAGCTGCAGCGCGGCAATGCCGTGAAAGTGCGCGGCGTACCGATCGGCCGCGTCGATGAGATCGCGCTCGAAGCATCCGGCGCGGGCGTGATCATCACGATGCGCGTGTCCGCCGACGTCAGTCTGCCGGAAGACCCGGTCGTCGTACTGGCACCGGCGTCGATGTTCGGCGACTGGCAGGCCGAAATCTTTCCGCGCAGCTCCGTGACACAATACGACTATGCGGAATCGCCGGACCCGACCGTGCTGCCCGGCGCATCGCTGCCCGACATCTCGCGACTCACTGCGGTGGCCGACCAGATCGCGCAGAACATGGCGATCCTGAGCGAGCGGTTCGAGGTCGCATTCACCGAAGAGACAGCGACCAACATCCGCCGCGTCATCGAAAACATCCAGCGCGCTTCCGGCCAGCTCAATGACATGGTCGCCGGACAGCAACAGGCAATCGACGGCATGGCTGCTGACCTGCAGCGCACCGCCGAATCGCTCGGCCAGGCGGTCGGAACCATCAACCGGACGTTTGCCCAGGTCGAATCCGCAATCAGCGGCGAGAAGCTGGTGAACATCGTCTCCGCCGCCGAGCGCGCCTCGCTGCGCATCGACTCGCTCTCCCACGAGCTGCTCAACACGAGCCGCGCCCTGAACGCGACCGCCACTACGGCCGACACCGTGCTGCGTTCCGTGGGCACCGTGGCCAGCTCGCTCGCCCGCGGCGAGGGTACACTCGGCCTGATGTTGCGCGATACGACACTGTACTGGAGAATCGTCGAGTCCAACGTCGAGCTGCAGGCGCTGCTCAAGGACCTGAGGGAGAATCCGAGGCGGTATATCAATGTGCGGGTTTTCTGAATGGATTGAACGGCGTGGCGTGGTCAGGTTCCGGGGCTGGTGCCGGGGTACGGATCGGGGGGCTACGGCAAGGGCTACGGCTACGGTGGGTTAACAGACGCGATTCGCGGATACCGGGATGATCGGGGCACGGGTGGGGCGGAGCTGGACGAGCTGGCGCAGGCAATCAATGAGCTGAGGCTCATGAGGGGATCTTGACGGTTGACGGAATGGACGGGGGGCGGAAGCGGACGCGGCGCAGGAAGCGGGGGCGGCGTGGCGGGCGCGCGCGTGTCGAGCACAGTTCGGGCGGTGTCGTCTACCGGCGCGACGGGTTGGCACTGGAGTTTCTGCTGATCCGCGATCCGTACGAGAACTGGGGTCTGCCGAAGGGGCACATCGAGGGAGAGGAGACGGCGCAGGCGGCAGCCGTGCGGGAGGTGGGCGAGGAGACGGGGCTGCTGGAGCTGATGGTGGTCGGGGAACTGCCGACCATCGACTGGTATTATCGCGATCGCGGCCGGCTGGTGCACAAGTTCTGTCATTTCTTTCTGCTCGAATCGGCGTCGGGCGAACCGGTGCCGCAGCTGGATGAAGGCATCACGGCGTGCCTGTGGTGTTCGTTCAGCAGCGCGATGTCGACGCTGTCCTACGACAATGCACGGGAAGTGCTGCGCACGGCAGGCGAGCGGCTGGGGGCGGGCTGAGCCCGTACGGGTGACGCATGGCGGATCGGCGCAGGAGCGGAGCCTCGGAAACGAGGACAGTGCGTCCGCACGTCGAGGAATGGCGAGTGGCGTACGGCGCCATCGTGCTGGCCGCGGTGGCGCTGTTCGTATTCACGGTGCGGCCGATCCTGTCGCCACTGCTCGTGTACGGTCTGCTGGTAACACTGCTGGCACCGTACGCGGGAACCCGCCGTCACTTCCTGGTCGTCACGTGCGCGACACTGCTGCTCGCGATCTGGATGCTGGTCACCCTGGGCGGACTGCTGGCGCCGTTCATTCTGGCGCTGGCCGTTGCCTACATTCTGGATCCGGCCGTCGACATGCTGGAGCGCCGGCGCATCCGGCGCGGACTGGCGATCGGCATTCTGGCGGTGCCGGTGCTGGCGCTGCTCGCGCTGTTGCTCATTGTCGGTATTCCTGCGATCGCGGATCAGGTCGAGAACCTGATCCAGCGGCTGCCGGAGGCGCTGCAGCGGCTGTCCGCATCGATGGAACGGCTGCGTACGCGACTGGGTGACATGCGCATTCCGTTCCTGCCGCAGTTCGATCCAATGCGGGACATCGACATTCTGAATCCGGAACGGCTGACCGAGATGATCCGGCAGCGTCAGGCGACACTGCTGCAGGGCGGCGTGGCGGCACTGCTCGGCGTGGGCCGTGGCGTGGGCGCCGTCGTCACGATTCTCGGCTATCTCGTGCTGACACCGATCCTGCTGTTCTATCTGCTGCGCGACTTCGATCGCATCAAGAAGCAGGCGGCGTCCCTCGTTCCGCCGCCGCGGCGGCCGGGATTCGTCGCGTTCTTCCGCGAGTACGACCGACTGCTGTCGCGGTTCCTGCGCGGCCAGCTGATCCAGGCGACGCTGGTCGGTGTCATGACGTGGCTGGGTCTGCTGGTGCTCGGCTTTCCCTACGCCGGCCTGGTGGGTGTCACGGCGGGCGTGTTCAATCTCGTACCGTACCTCGGTCTGGTCGTCAGCATCATACCCGTCGTCATCATCTCACTGGTCACCGGCAATGTCCTGGTTTCACTGCTCAAGGCCGGTGCGGTATTCGCCGTCGTGCAGTTCATCGACAGCTCGATCACCGGACCGCGCATTGTCGGTGAATCCGTGGGCCTGCATCCGGTATGGGTCATGCTGGCTCTCGCCGTGGGCGGTTTCGCGCTCGGCTTCGTCGGGCTGCTGCTGGCCATGCCGGGCGCCGTCCTGATCAAGCTGCTCGTGGCCGAGGGGTTGCAACGGTACCGATCGTCGAAGGTGTTCCGATCGGGCAATGCCGCGGCCTCACCCACCGACGCCTGACTACCAGTGGGAACGACGGACGATCACGTGGACGGCGATCCGATCACCGACATCACGATCATCGGCGGCGGGCCGACCGGCCTGTTCGGTGCATTCTACGCCGGTATGCGCGGGCTCACCTGCCGTATCGTCGATTCATTGCCGGAGCTGGGTGGCCAGCTGATCGCGCTGTATCCCGAGAAGTACGTGTACGACGTCGGTGGATTCCCGCGGATCCTGGCACGCGACCTCGGCCGCAACCTGGTCGAGCAGGGCCTGCAGTTCGGTCCCGATGTCCGGCTCGAAGAACAGGTGCAGCGGCTCGAGCGTGAGAGTGATGGAACGTGGACGCTCATCACCGATCGCGCGCACCATCGCACGAAGACACTCCTGATCGCTGCCGGCAAGGGTGCGTTCGCACCACGCTCGCTCGATGCGCCCGGCTATGAGCGGTTGCTCGGGCGCGGCGTCAGCTACCACGTCAAGGATCCCGCGTTCTACCACGACCGTCGCATCCTGGTGGTGGGCGGCGGCGATTCTGCGGTCGACTGGGTGCTCAATCTGCGCGAACGCACGCGCCGTCTGATTCTGATTCATCGGCGCGAGGGGTTCCGTGCCCACGCGCAATCGAAGAAGCAGCTCGACATCGCGGTTGCCGAGGGCCAGATCGAGCTGCTCACGCATCGTGAAGTGCGCGAGATCCATGGCGACGACCACGTGACGGCCGCCACGATCTTCGACAATCGGTCAGGCGACGAGACGACCTACGAAGTCGATTCCGTGCTCGCTCTCATCGGTTTCAAGCCCGACCTCGGACCGATCGCCGAGTGGGGACTCGAGCTGGAGCGGAACACGATTCGGGTGAACGTGCGCCTCGAGACCAACCTGCCCGGTGTCTTCGCCGCCGGTGACATCGCCAGCTACGAAGGCAAGCTCGAGCTGATCGCGACCGGATTCAGTGAAGCTGCCATGGCCGTCAATCATGCAGTGCATTTCATCAATCCAGCGGCGCGCTACAACCCCGGCCATTCGACCAACCTGAAGGTCTTCAAGGAGCGCGAAGCGGCAGAGATGGATTGACCATTGCTGCCGCGCGCTCGATGCAGCCGGCGACGTGTTGCGTGCAGCGCCGCCGCCCGGCGTACACCTGCCTCACTCGAGACGAAGGGCTTCCAGCGGATTCACGCGCAAGGCCCGGCGCGCGGGTGCGAGCGCGGCCAGCAGCGCAATGCCGCCCAGCAGGAGCGCGGCGCAGACGATCGCGAGCGGATCGGTTGGTACGATACCCACAAGGAGGGATTCGATCAGGCGAGCGGAGACGATCGCGCCCATGACACCGAACGCGATGCCCGCAGCAGCGTAGCCGAGACTCGCCTGCATGACATCCGCCATGACCGATCGCGGCGTGGCGCCCAGTGCGACGCGGACGCCGATCTCGCGCGTCCGCCTCGCCACCGCGTACGCCAGCACCGCGTGCACGCCCACGGCCGCGAGAAGCACGGCGAGCACAGTGAACGTGGCGATGAGGTTCAACACGAAGCGCTGCTCGTCCAACAGGCCCCGGACGCGCTCCCGACCGGTGTGCACCCAGGGCAATGGAATCGTGGGATCCAGCTCCCAGACCGCACTACGCACGGCAGCAGCGAGCGCAGCGGGGTCGCCGGCCGTACGCAGCACGATCGCATGCTGCGCCCGTGCCTCGCTCTGGTGCAGCGACAGATAGATCTCGACGTTGCAGCCGAGCGAACGGCACTGCGGTGAGCGCAACTGCGGTACACCGAGCATTCGCACGCTCGCGACCACGCCGACCACCTCCAGCCAGTCGCCGGACTCGCGCGTCCGGAACCGGCGGCCCACGGCTCGCTCGCCGGGCCAGAGTCGTTGCGCCAGGTCGGTGTCGATCATGGCGACACGCGGACCGCCCGCAACGTCACCCGGTCCGAATGGTCGGCCATCCAGCAATTCAATGCCCAGAACATCGAAGTACGCATCGTCGACGCGTGCAATGGGCACCAGCTCGAGCGCGCGCTCCGGCGCTGGCTGCCCCTCCGCGTGCAACTGAAGACCAATGGCGAATCCGGACGCGGGAGGTGCGAGATCACCTTCCGCCACGCGCTCGACGCCCGGTAATGCGCCCAGCCGCTCCACGGTCCGGTCGAAGAATGCTCGTCGCGCCGGCGGATCCGGATACCCGTGCGATGGCAACCACAGATCGAGGACGAGCGTGGAATCGACGTCGTAGCCGTGATCGTAACGCAGTTGCGTCATCAGGCTGCGAATGAGCAGGGTCGCCGACACGAGCAGCGTCATGGCGAGGGACAGCTCGGCAATGGCGAGCGCGGCACGCGTCCGCCGCACCGTGCGACTGCCCGTCGCCGCACGCTCACCACCGCTGAGCGGAGTGCGGTTCCGGCTTGCGACCAGAGCCGGAAGCACGCCGAAGAGCAGACCCGTGATCACACCGAGTCCGAGCGCAAATCCGAGTACACGCGCATCGATGTGAATGGGGCCCGACTGGAACCGCGTGAGCGTTGCAGGTGCAATGGCGGTGTACAGCTGCACACCGGCGTACGCCAGGGAAAGGCCGGCGCCGCACGCGGCCGCCGAGAGGATCATCGATTCGATCAGCAGCATGCGCACCAGGCGTCCACGGGTGGCGCCCAGAACGCCGCGGATCGCCAGCTCGCGGACCCTCGCCGTGGCGCGCACCAGCATCAGGTTCGCCACGTTCACGCAACCAATGAGCAGCACCCCGAGCACCGCGCCGCACAGCAACCAGAGCGTCGTCTCCGCCTGACCGGCCAGGGCACGGTCCGCCAGCGGCCACAGGTACAGATCCCAACTCTTCTCGCGCGGACGCTCCTGCGCCAGGCGGGCCGCAATCGCACTGATCTCCGCTTTCGCTGCGTCGACCGAAAGCCCGTTCCGCAGCCGCCCCACCAGTACTGCCTCGGCCACCGTGTCCCGCAGCGGAACGTACAACGACGCACGCCCGTTGCGTGGATAGCGGAACGACTCCGGCATCACACCGATGATCTCGTGCGCCATGCCATCGACGGCGATCACATCGCCAATGACCGGGCCACCGTCCCAGCGCTCCCGCCACAACGACTCGCTCACCAGTGCGATCGACGGCCCGCCCGTTCGCGCCTCCTGCGCCGTGAACACGCGGCCCAGCAACGGCGCAACGCCCAGCAGATCGAACACGCCCGGCGTCAGCTCCGCTGCCGTCACCGATCGCGGCTCCCCTCGACCCGTCACCAATCGGACCGCCGTCGATTGCAGCTCGAGGCCTTCGAACACGCCCGCCTGATCGCGCCATTCCTCCCACATCGCGCGATCGACTCGGGCATCGATCGTTCCGCCCGGCAACGCCTGCCATGCTTCCACCAGCCGCTCCGCTGACGCATACGGCAACGGGCGCAGCAGCGCCGCGTCCATCACACTGAACACCGCCGTCACGCCGCCCATGCCGAGCGCGAGCGTGCCCACCACACCCGCCGCAAAGAGCGGCTGCCTCCCCAGCGCTCGCACCGATTGCCGCGCATCCGTGCCAACCATCGTCGACCTCCCGTACCGCACGCGCAGCCACATCGCATCCTGCGTCGCATGCACCATGCACCACCCGATCGCCACTGCAGCGCGCAACCGGCCTGCCTCGATCGACCGCTCCCGCTCCGCACGCCACGCCAGCTCACCACGCCACTCCGCCAGCCAGTCAGCGCGCCGCAACGCTGGCACCACCCACCCGATCAATCGCAGCACGCGCTCACCACGGTCGCGTCCCCATGCACCGACAGTTCGATCGCTCACGCCCGCCCGCCGCACTGCGACATCGCATCAACCACCTTCATGCTCCCGCTCGCCGCGCCGCCGGCACGCCTGCGTCCAGCGCGCGCGCCACACCAGGATAGCGCGACAACGCCTCCGCAAGCTTCGCATCGCCCGCCGCCGTCAGCCGGTAGTAGCGGCGAGGCGGCCGCCCCTCCGCCCGCGACCGGCTCACCGGCTCCCACGCTCCCACCAGCAGCCCCGCCTCCTCCAGCCGGCGCAGAATCGGATACACGGTCCCGGCGCGCAGTCCGGATGCCTCGATGAGGTCGAACCCGTAGCGCAGCCCGCGGTCGATGCCGTAGAGCACGATCGCGGTGGGCCAGGTGGTGCGTGGCGGATCCGGCATACAACGGTTCCTATCTATATCGAGTTCAAAGAACGATGGCGCGCCAGCCGTGCGACGTCAAGAGCCGCAGCCACGAGCCGGCCGGCCAGGCGCATACGCGGGAGCCAGCGCAGGGTCAGCCACTGCGTGCACGCGACCGACTCGTGCAGGAACATGGGGCAGGGCGGGGGGCGTTCTGCGCTGCGCGTCACGGGCGGGTGCGGGGATGCGTTGGTATCGAAGGTGGACGACAGAGGCAGCGGAGGACGGCATGAGGTGGAATCGAGGATGTGGCTGGAGGGTGGGAGCAGGACTGGTGGTGGTTGCGGCTGCGGCGTGCGGAGGCGACGGCATTGTCGCGCCGGTGATCGAGCGGCTGCCTCGCCCGTTGACGGTAGCGGAGCAGTCGATCATCCGGAGCACGAACGCGTTCGGTTTTGCGCTGCTGGGGCGGGTACGCAGAGAGGAGTCGGGGCCCAACGTGTTTCTCTCGCCGTTGAGCGCCGGTATGGCGCTGGGGATGACGATGAACGGAGCGGCGGGCGCGACACTGGTTGCGCTGCGCGAGGGGGTGCACTTCGGTGATCTGACGGAGACCGGGGTGAACGAATCGTTCCGCGGCCTGATGGATGTGCTGCTGGGTCTGGATCCGCGCGTGAGTCTGCGCATGGGCAACTCGATCTGGTCGCGTCAGGGGATCCCGTTCGAGGCGTCGTTCAACGAGGCTGCGCGCAGCTATTTCGATGCGGAGGTCCAGGAGCTGGATTTCGGTGATCCGGGAGCGATCGACGTGATCAACGGGTGGGCGCGGGAGGCGACGGCGGGCCGCATCGAGCGGGTGCTGGAGGAGATCGATCCGCAACACATCATGTTTCTGCTGAACGCGATCTGGTTCAAGGGGCAGTGGACGCAGCAGTTCGACCCGGATGACACGCGGCCGGCGCCGTTCACGCGTGCGGACGGTTCCACGGTGAGCGTGCCGATGATGCAACTGTCGGAAGGCGTGGTGAGGCACACGTGGCGGCCGGAATATCAGGCGGTGGAGCTTTCGTACGGTGGGCGGGCGTGGTCCATGGTGATCGTGCTGCCGGGTGATGGCCGTACTCTGGACGATCTGGTGGGCGACCTGGACGAGCAGGCGTGGAACGAGCTGGTTGCCGGTCTGGATTCGACGACGGTGGACGTGCGCATGCCGCGCTTCCGCCTGCAGTACGGGAAGCTGCTGAACCGGCCGCTACAGGACATGGGGATGACGATTGCGTTCAGCCGGTCAGCGGATTTCACGCGGCTGACGCCGCTGGCGCGCGAGCAGGCGGTGTGCATTCACTACGTGAAGCAGAGCACGTTCGTCGAAGTGAACGAGGAGGGCAGCGAGGCAGCGGCTGTGACGACGGTTGCGATCGGGACGCGTTCGGCGACACTACCGTTCTCGGCGGACCGGCCGTTCCTGTTCGCGATCCGCGAGCGGTTGAGCGGTGTGGTGCTCTTCATCGGTACGATCGGTGATCCGACGGTGGAGCAGCCCGGGCCCCCGGAACCAGCGGGCCCGATCTGCCCGCCACTGGATTCGTTCGGCACGAGCTGAGCCGGAGCGGCTGGCGGACGCGCGCTGCGTCAGAAAACGAACGGCTCGTGACGATGCAGTCTGTTCGGGTGTGTGCGCGCGAGATCGATTCCGGCAATCCCGGTGAGAGGCGCAAACGTGTGAGCAGAGCGGTGCGTCGTGGTGGCCGACTGATCTGCGCTGCGGCGCTCGCATTGCTGAGTGCGGGCGGTGCCCGGGCGCAGAGTATGCTTACGCTGAGCGGGACTGTCGTGGATGGCAAGGCGGGTGCAGTGGTGGCGGCGGCGAGTGTGATCCTGCAGAGTCGGGGGCCGTCCTTGCCGGACGTGGGTCCGCGCCGCGTCACGACGGGGGCGGACGGTGCATACCGATTCGACGGTCTGACGCGCGGGCGCTACACGCTGTCGGTCGAGCGCTTCGGCTACCGCACGGTGACACTCGAGGTGCTGCTGGATCGAGACCAGCCGCTGTCCGTCTCGATCCTCATCGAACCGGTACCGTTCCCGCTGGACACGATGAGTCCTGGGCATGGTCCGCCGTTCGGTCCGTCACTCGTCGTGCCGCGTGCGGTGCGCACGCGCTTCGAGGCAGGAAACCGTGCGGCGGAGGAGCGGGTCCGGCAGCAGCGGTTTCTCTCGCACGACGTACGCCAGCTCGGTCATGCCGATCTGCGCGAGTCGAACACACTGGCCGAGGATGATGTGCTGCGGGCATTCCAGCGACTGCCCGGCGTCGGTGTACTGGATGATTACAGTGCGGATCTGTGGACGCGCGGCGCACCGGCCGGCCAGACTGCCATCTTCTTCGATGGCATTCCGCTGATCGGCGGAATGCATGCGCTCGGTGTTTTCACGGGCGTCAATTCGGACATGCTGAGCACGGCGACGTTCCAGCCGGGTGTCGCGAGTGCGGCGCTGGGTGGCGCGGGCGCGGGCGTCATCGAGCTGCAGAGCCGGTCGGGATCGACCGGAGCATGGGCCGGCTCGGCGTCGCTCTCACCGGTGAGCGCGCGACTGGGCGCTGATGGTCCTGTCGCGGAGCGCATGCGGTTTTCAGCCGGCGCACGTCGCAGCTATGTCGACGCGTTTGCGTTCCTGCCCGACGATGTGATCGCTGTTTCCGGTGGCCTGCCGTACGTATTCGCCGACGTGACCGCACGCATGGACCTTTCCCTGAGTGCAGCAACGCGCATGGAAGCGAGCGCCTTCTGGCAGGACGATCGTGTATTCGGCGATGTCGAGGATCATGCCTACGGCAATGCGGGCGCCTGGGGCGCCCGCATTCTGCGTGGCTCCTATATCGTCACGGCCGGTGAGATCGTGTTTCGTCAGACCATCGGCCTGAGCGGTTTCGATGCCTCGGTGAAGGCGCGTGCGTCGGGACCGGGAGAACACGCGCCGCTGCACCCTGCAACGGAGAATCGGTACCGCGCGCTGGTCTGGGAGACGCGTGTCGACGCGGCGTCGGAATCGGCGGATTCGTGGTCGGTCGGACTGCGTGCCACGCAGGAGACGCGGGAATACAACGGACCGGGCATCGATCTGGCGCGGCTGCTGTCGCCGGACGAGTTCCTGCGTCGAGGGATTGCGGATCTGACACCGATCATCCGCGGCATCGAGCGCGCGCATCTCGACGAAACACAGTCCATGATCCGCCTCGCGCTGTGGGCCGAGCGACGTGCGCGGTTGGCGGATCGCCTCGATGTCGAGGGCGGGTTGCGGATCGAAACGGGCGATCGCGTGCTGGCGAGCGCCGTTCGCCTCGCACCACGCGTGCGCGTCCGCTACACCCCGCCCGGCTCCCCATTGTCGCTGTCGGCCGCGTACGGTCGCGCCTGGCAGTACATGCAATCGATCGGGCGGACCGATGTGCTGCGTTCGGGCCTGCGCGCCAGCGAAATCCGTGTGCTCGCTGATGGTCGCACGCCGGCACTGCGCAGCGACGTCGTCACGCTGGGTGCGGAATACTGGCGCGGTACGACGTGGCTGTTCGGTTCGACGGCATGGCTGCGCGTGTCATCGGGGGCCCTCGTGCCGGAGCCGACGCCCGGTGTCATCGACGCGCCCCGGCCGGTCGTACCTGCGACGGGCCGCGCTCACGGCGTCGAGCTGTCGGCACGCCGGCTGGACGGCCGGACCCGCGGCTTCCTGAACTATACGCTCGCGTGGTCGCGCATGCACGCCGCGGGCCACGCGTACGATGTGTCAGAAGATCGGCGTCACGTGGCGAATATCGGTATGACGACGGACCTGACCGCCGCATGGCTGGCCGGTGCGACAGTGCGCGTGCAGAGTGGCTCGCCGTACACGCGGATCACGCTCATCGACACCGAATGTGCAACCGAACCGGGCTGCACCAGCCATCCGCCCGTACTGTACGGCGCACCCGGCGGCCAGCGCGGGCCGGCGTGGGCGAGTCTCGATCTGCTGACCGAGTGGACGCACACGTTCGCTGACTGGTCGTTCTCCGTGTACGGCCAGCTGCGCAATGTGCTGGGCAGCAGGAATGCGACGACGTATCACTCATCCTGTGTGTGCGTCGCGGGCGAGACGGCGAGGCGTGCGAACCTGCAGGACCGCTACGACCGCGGGCTGCCCCGGCTCCCCGTCATCGGACTGCGCGCGCGATTCCGAGGATGACGCTCGAGGAGCTGTTCGAAGACCATCACGCAGCGCTGTTCCGTTTCATCTCGAGGATGACGAACGATCCGGATTTTGCGAAGGATATCGTGCAGGAGACCTTTCTGACTCTGGCAGCCCGTCCGTCGAAGTTCGCGCCGCTGTCCAGAGCGCGGCTCTTTCAGCTGGGGCACAGTCTGGCCCGCTCCGGTCTGCGCAAACGCAAGCGGCGCCGCATGCTGCTGCGGGGCGGGCGTTTCGGCGTGCCGTCGGCAACAGCGACGCCGGCGCCCGACATCGGAATGGAGCGCGCGGAGGCACGCGCAGCCGTGCGTCGTGCACTTGCCGCACTGAGTGAAAAGGAACGTACGATTCTGCTGATGCGCGAGGAGGGCTTCACGCATCGCGAGATCGCAGTCGCGGTGGGCACGACGACCGGTTCGGTCGGAACCATGTTCGCCCGGGCCCTGGCAAAGCTCGAAAACGGGCTCGGTTCAGACTGGCGGGAGCGACCGTGAACCTGCGACACGCTACCGGTGACATGATGGATGCCGGTCTGCTCATCCGGCACCTGCACGGCGAGCTGAACGCGGATGAAGCACGTGCCGTGGCTGGCCACCTCACTTCATGTGAAAGCTGTCGGTCCTTCGCCGAATCGCTCGCTGCGCGAGCCCGCAACGTGCGCGAGGCACTGCGCGCTGCCGACTTCGACGAGCCCGCCGCCGGCCAATGGCGCGACGTGCGCGACGCATTGCGCGCCCGTCCGTCCGCCCGCCTGCGAAGCCCGCGTCTGCCCGTGGCGGCCCTGTGGGTGCTGATCGCCGTCGCAACAGCAGGGATGGCGAGCGCATCCGTACGCACCTGGGTCGTGGAGCAGTGGGCCCGACTGTCCGGCGAGTCCCATCCCGGTGCCGATGCGGAGCGCCAGCAATCGGGCCGGGCCGCACTGAGCTTCCGGCCGATCGGTGACGAACTGCATGTCACGTTCGAAACCACGCAGGCGGGCGGTATGGTCGTCCTGCGTTTCACCGATGACCAGGCCGCAACCGTTTCCGTTGCGGGTGGCGGAGCGGAACAGCTGGCCGTGGGTGAACGAGGTCTGCACGTCGGCAATGAAGCCGGTTCCCTCGCCTCCTTCCGCGTCACGTTGCCACTCGGCGTCGAGCGCGTGCACGTCCGCATTGGTGGAACCGGACCAATCGACCTGACGCGCAGCGCCTTGCGCGAGGACACGGTCGCGATTGCCCTCGACAGCGGTGTCGTCGTCAGAAACACGCCGCCTCGTGACGACCAATGAACGGCAATCCTCGCGTACGTCCATTCAGGAGAGTCGCACAGTGAGGCAGCCGGTCGTGGTCCGCTCGCGCGTTCTGGCCGCCGCCGCGTTCGCCGGATTCGCATTGGCCTGCGGCGACAGTCCGACGGAGACGCTACCGGACATCAATCCGGGTCTGCTCGAGGCAACCGGCGACGCGACGCTGGGGCAATCCGGCAGCAACCTGCCGCAGGGCTCCGCACCCTTCACGGGCCCGGGTGGCCTGTCGATGGATGCGACAGCGGAGGAGTTCATCCAGCAGCTCACGCTGGACAACGGCGCCGTGCTGCGGACCTCGGGAATCTCCGTGCGGGCCGTCCCCGATGAGTCGGTCACCGAACCCGCCATTGACAGGATGCGCTTCGGGCCAGCCAACACGGGCTCGCTCGCATCCGTCACGACCGGAACCTGGCCGATCACACTGATGCCGCCGTTCGACTTCATGCGCGAGGTGAGATTCGCCACCGCGAGCATACGCGAACCCGGAGTGCAGACGTACGCGTACGCCGACGCCGGCGTCGTGACGATCGAATCGCTGAACTACTTCAACGACGTCTACCCATGCCAGCCGAGAACCACGGCCCTCATCATCGACAGGTGTGACTATCGGCTTGGCGTACTCCGCGGCGTGATCGAGTTCCGGATCGCGCTGGACGATGGCACGCGTGAAGTCGTACAGCAGCGGACGTCGTTCACTGTCCCCATCATGCGCCGCACGATCATTGCACGAATGAAGTAATCGTCGTCGGGCGCGCCGGCCGGCTTCTGCGACCATCACGCGAGACCGGCCGCCACGACGCCAGCCGTGCGCGCGAGAGCTTTGACGACCGCGGACCCCCGCCGACGCGCCGCCCTCCGGCTCGCAGCTCCCGAACCCATTGTGAGCCTCGGCGCGTCGGCCCCTCCGCCGAAACCTGTCCGCATCAGCAGGCATGAGCCACGTCGCGGCGGTGTGACGGCCTCCAGGGAACGCGGATTGCCGATGACCGAACCCTCGCTGGACGATCTGATACCGGTCGTCCAGGCCGAGCTGCAGCGCATGGCGCACCGGCGCATGGCCCGTGAACGAGACGATCACACCCTGAACACGACCGGTCTGGTCCACGAGGCGTATCTGCTTGCCGTCGTGCGCGTGAACGGCACGCGCGAGTTCGGGCTGCGCATTTCGCTCGGTGCATCCGGCGGGCACGTGCGCCGCGTTGTACTGCGGAGCGGCAGCAGGATCGGCCTGCTCGGCATCGCCATCGGTCTGGTCGCTGCGCTGGGCGCATAACGGGTCGAGCGCTCACTGCTGTTCGGCGTGTCGACGACGGATCCGCTCGTCTACGCGGTTGTTGCGGCGAGCCTCTTCGCGCTCGTCCTGCTGGCGTCGCTCGGTCCTGCCGTGCGCGCCGCGTCCGCCGATCCGGCCGAAACCATGCGCAACGAGTAGTTGCGCGCTGGCCGCTTCAGTCGCTGAAGCGGACGAATCCGCCCGCTTCGGCGAACCAGCGCAGGCGAGCGCCCGGGCACGCCTGCCCGCCAATCCGCAGCTCGCGACCGCCCGCGTCGGTGAGCGCCTGACGCCGCTGGTTCTCGCGACGCAGGTGCTCGCATTCGGATCTGTCGCCCGTGGCGCACACCCGCTCGACGATCGCGGGGTCCATGATCAGACTCGCCGCTTCGACGATCGCGGCGGTCGGCGGGCAGTGCCGGGCAACCGGGATGCGGAAGCGCCAGCTTTCCACCATCCGTTCGCCGTCGCACGCGGCGAGGTAGAGCATCACGGAACTGCCATCGCGCTTCCAGAACGCGACATCCGGCCTGCCGTCCAATGTGAGATCTCCGGTTACTGCACTGGCTGCGTCCCACGCGTCGGGTGCTTCGGCAAGCGCGGCTTCGGCACACGCGGCAGGTGGCGGCTCATCAGTGAAGCGGGCCGCGAACAACAGCGGCAGGCAGAGAAGAACGAATCGCAAGCTCACCTCCCATGACGTTGACTACTGGCCTTGCCAGCGGTTGGCCCGTGTGGCGCCGGTGGAAGTTGCGCCCGTACGCGCAGTCGGGACCATCGCGGGAGGATGGATCAGGCAGCACAGCCGTACCGGGCACGTCCTTCCATCAGGTATCGGGCGGGACTGCGGCCGGGTTGAGGCGCGCGCAGCCGATGCCGCGAATTCGCCCGCAGCGCGCGTCGCGGGCGAATTCGCGGCGCCGGGATCACCGTACCTGCACGTTGCCGCGCTCGACGGGCGATGCCGGAAGCAGCAGCGGCTGATCATTGCAGAACGCCAGATCCTCGCCTGCGACATCGTTCAGCCGCACCGCACTCGCCACGTCCGGCGGCGCATTCGCGCCTTCGCCATTGTCGATCACGTAGAAGTAGGAGATCGTGCCGTCGATCGCGATGTCGCCGCGCTGATTGCGGATGATGCCGGCGATCCATGCCGTGTTGCCTGACACCGACATGCACGTCACGTCGACGTTGAACGACACGTCCACATCCTTCCTGTCCATCCGGACCTGACCCGTCGTCGTGCCGTCGGCGCGCAGCTTCGCATTGAAGGCAAGGACCCACAGCTCACCGTTGCGCAGCCGGTGGGCACTGCCGGTCGCGGATGCAATGACGCCGTTCGGCCCACCGCCCCCGGCAAAGCCTTCAGCGGGCGCGACCGGACCGCTGCCCGGGTCACAGGCAGCGACAATGAAAAGGGCAGGAACGAACAGGGCGATCGCTTTCGAACGCATGCTGGCCTCCCGGTGAAGGAATGGCCGTCCCACCGGCGGGACGTGCGATGGGAACGTTCGAAGTGGAATGCACACATGTGTCGGCAATGCCAACACCGCATTGGTTCCGCGAACCGCCGCAGCGTGTGGTCGAACGGCGCGCGCATTGAATTGCATCATCGCACGCTGACGCGCGTCGTCGCACACTGATGCGTCGTCGCCTGCATGCGGTGAATCCGGAATCTGGTCGAGGCGTCAGTCGTCGCGCAGCAGAGCGCCGCGGTACTTGCGGCCGACGCGCAATACGGTGCGGTCGTCGAGCACGACCACATAGTCGCCGTGGAAATGAGGCTGCAGCTCGACGATGCGGGAGCGGTTGACGAGCGTGCCCCGGTGGACGCGGACGAACGCGCTGGCCAGGCGTATTTCCAGCTCGCCGACCGTGTAATGGGCGAGATGGCTGCGGCCGCGGACGTGCAGGCGCACGTAATTACCGGCCGCTTCGATCCAGTCGATCTGTGCCGGGCGGACGAGCACGATGCGGCCGCGTTCACGCACGTGCAGCGCGTCGAGCGCCCGAGCGGCTGCGGCTTCCGCGGTGGGCGGCGCCGTTGCATCGTCGTGCACGAGCTGGCGGACTCGCCTGGCAAGGTCAGCCTCGCGGGCTGTCGCGACGTGCGCGCGGATCCGGGCCAGCGCCTGATCCAGTCGTTCGTCGCTGGCCGGCTTCAGCACGTAGTCCAGAGCCGACACCTCGAACGCAGCCACGGCGTGTATTTCGTAAGCCGTGAGAAACACGACGGCAGGCCGCGCGTCACCGATCCTGCGCGCTACATCGACACCGCTCATTTCGGGCATCTGGATGTCGAGGAAAACGACATCGGGCAACAGGTCACGGATTCCGTCACACGCCTGCGTTGCTGAGCCGTATTCCGCGATGACGTGGAAATCCGGTTCCTCTTCGAGCCGCAACCGGATACCCTGCCGCGCGAGCGGCTCGTCGTCCACGATCACGGCGCGGATGTGCATCGCCTGCATTCTCAGACTCCCGCAGTCGCCGGCTGCGCTGGGCCGCTGTACGGCAATCGCAGCGTCGCCAGCGCACCACCACCGGGCGCCGCCATCAGCTCGAGCGACGCTCGTCCGGCGTACAGATGCTCCAGCCGACCGCGCATGTTGCTCAGGCCCGTGCCGCCGTCATTCGTTTCCCGGGGGCCCGGCCCCGAGTCGCGGACACGCAGCTCGATCGATCCGTCCATCCGCCGTGCTTCGATCGAGACGGATCCACTACCGGGCAGGGGCGCGATGCCGTGACGTAACGCGTTCTCGACCAGCGGCTGCAACACGAACCGCGGAACCTGAACGTCGAGGACATCCGCATCCGCGTCGACTACGATCGAGAGCCGATCGGCGAAACGCAGCTTTTCCAGCTCGAGATAGTGCTGCACCAGCGCCAGCTCCTCGCGCAACGGGATCAGTGCCGAACCGCCATCACGGAACGATGCACGCAGCAGGTCGGACAGGCTCGCGAGCATCCGCACGACCGTACGCCGCTCGCCCGCCCGCGCCAGTGCGGAAATCGCGTTCAGCGCGTTGAACAGGAAATGCGGCCGCAACTGCGCCTGCAGCGTCCGCAGCCTCGCCTCCGCGAGCTGGTTCTCGAGTACCAGCGCTTCACGGTGACGGATCTGACTGCGGAACGCCGAGTGCACTGCCACGAGGGCCCAGTAGATGAAGAAGAATGTGTTGAAGTAGACCGCGTAGTATCGCAATGCCGTGAATTGCCACGTCACGCCCGGCTGCCCTGCGAGAAACAGCCGGTAGCGGAAGAACGAGGCGCCCAGCAGGAAGACGGCTGCGAACGCGACGGCGCCGCCCAGATGGACGGCCACGCTCCGTCGCCAGCCCGCATCCGAGAGCGGGTAGCGGCGGGCGAGCAGGATCACGAACGGCGCGAGCGATCCGACGATCAGCCATGATGGCAACGTGCGGGCAACCAGAGCAGGCCAGGTCAGCGGCTGCCCGTGCAGCGTCAGTCCGATCACCGGTTCGCCCGCCAGCCGATACCCGATCCAGGCGTGCGTCGCCTCGAGCACTGCGACGATCACGAAGAAGCCCGGCGGCAGGAGCCAGAGCCATGGCCCGCGCAGACTTCGCCATCCGGGTGTCCGGGTTTCGGCGCGGGTCGGGTTGCGCACCATTCCCGACCTCCGCGTCCCTGGGTGGAGCCGCGACCACGTCGATGTCAGAACGTCCCGGAGCTCGAGCGTCTGACGGCGCCCCGCGCAGGACGTGCTCAATCGATGCGTGCTGCGATCAGGCGGTCGGCATTCCGGTAGTAGACCTCCGTCCCGTCCGGGCGAGCCAGCGGCCATCGGGCGAAAGCCGTCCGCCCCACACAGCCGGGATCGATGACCTGGCGGCTGTCACCAATGGAAAGCCACGATCGAAGTCGGCGACGTCCCGACATCCTGCGCGCCGAGGAATCCGCCGGGTCCTGAAGTCCGACAGCTGCGCCGGATCATGGGCCATGCGGCTGTCGCGGTGCCACAACCGGACCGGCAGGATACGCCGGCCACCGGTTACACGGTCGGTCTGACGTTCGCGTTCAGACGGAACAGGTTGCGCGGATCGTAGCGGTTCTTCACTGCAACCAGCCGCTCGTGATTCTGCCGGTAGTTCTCACGAATCGCGGCGGCCGTCATGTCGGCTTCGACATCGTTCACGTAAAAGCCGTGCGTGAACGGCTCGAGGCCCGTCCAGAACTGGCGGATCCATGCGATGTGCCCGGCCGGGTCCGTGCCGTGCGGCCAGTCCACGAAGCAGAGCATGTTGGCCAGCGCGTCACGCTGCGAGAACGCGGTCGCCGCCGGCGCCACCCGGCCAATGGCACCACCACCCAGCTGGAATGCGAGAATCGTGGCCCGCTGCGGGTGACCTTCGAAGCGATCGGCAATCGCGGCAACGAGCGCGGGCGGAATCGACGTCACGAAGCCGCTCTTCACGTACTCGCCCATCGCACGCGGATCGTCAATGTCACCCGAGCGCTGGAGTGCGACATAATCCATGGGTGCGACCGTGTCGAGCACCGGTGTGCCGAGCCGCCGGATCGGGGCGAGCACACGCTCGGCTTCGTTCGCGTTCCCCGACCAGCAGATGCTGAATCCGGAAACGCCGGGCGCGCCGCCCGGTGGCTGGATCGTGGCACAGTCCAGCTGCAGCTGGTCCGCTACGCGCGGCGCGTACTCGGCGTAGAGCGAGAGCACGTCGCGCACCCGTGCGATCGGGAACATGATCCGTCCACCAATGACCTGGCGTTGCATCGGGTGCAGCCGGAACTCGAACGACGTGACAACGCCGAAATTGCCGCCGCCACCGCGCACGCCCCAGAACAGCTCCTCGTTCTCACTCGCGCTCGCGTGCCGCAGCTGGCCGTCCGCCGTCACGACATCGACGGCAATCAGGTTGTCGACCGACAGGCCGAACCTGCGGCCGAGCCGGCCGAATCCGCCACCCGTCACGAGACCGCCCACACCGGTGTGCGACACCGTTCCCATCGTCGTAGCGAGGTCGAACGCCATCGCTTCGTGATCCAGCGCGCCCAGCAGACTGCCACCCGTGACGCGCGCCGTCCGCGCGAACGGATCAATGCGCACATCGCGGAACGGTGACAGGTCGATCATCATGCCACGGTCGCACGTCGACTGGCCCGATGCGCTGTGACCGCCGCACTTCACGGCGAGGAGCAGGCCGCCATTGTCACGCGCGAAGTCCACCGCCCGCCGGATGTCCGACACACCGGTGACCTGCGCAATCAGCGACGGGTACCTGTCGAACGACGGATTCAGGATCCGACGCGCATCATCGTAGCCGGCGTTGCCGCGCAGCAGCACCCGGCCGCGCAGACTCGCCGCAAAGTCGGCAATCGCGCTCCCGCGCAGTGTGACCGTCCGGCCCTCACCCGTTACGGCATCGACATCCTGTGATGCCCGCGAGGCGTCGCGAAACACCGCAGCCCGCGCGCCTGGAACCGGAAGTGCGAGCGATGCAGCTGCGGTCAGCGTCGTGCGGAAGAACGTGCGGCGTCGCATGGCTGTTCTCTTTTCAGCGGGCGGAGGAGAAAGTGGCACATCCAATTGTGTGATTGCCCCCAGCCCGTGGCAATGGTCTCGTCGCCGACAATTCCCCCGCGCGGCGGCTCCGCAACCAGGACCGCAGGATGCCGCGATCACAGCTTCCGCTCCATTCAGCGAATCGCGCCCTCCCGCCCGGCTATCCTGCGCAGAATACCCGCCTGGCCCGAGTGATACGCCTGGTGGAAGAAGATGAAGCCGAGCAGGTCACGCACGTTCTCGCCGAAGCCCGGCACACCCGGCGCCGCCAGTGCCTCCGGTGTCAGCGCCGCCAGGCCGGCATCCACGCGCTCCCATGAAGCATCCCACGCCTCGACCAGCCGTTCGAACTGCAGCGCTTCCGTGCCATCCCGGATCGGCTCGCTGCCCCGCGCATACCGCTGCAACTCGTCCACCGACAGCACTGGTGTCTGACCCAGCTGCGTCAACAGCTGCGCGTACACGTGCAGCACGTGTCCGACCACCCAGTTCATGCAGTTACCCGCAGGCTCCGGCTGCCTCAGGCTTTCCTCGTGCGTCACGCCCGCCACGTTGCCAAGCAGCACCTGACGACTGATGCGGGCAAGCTGGCGGAACACCTCCACGTCTCTCATGCGCCCTCCAGGAGTGCGACCAGTCGAGCCAGCGTGCTCGGCCAGCCTTCCACGTGACCATCACGGCTCGCCCGCCCTCGAATCCCGCCCGGGTCAGCACCACCCGCATCCCCGACGGCGCCGTCCACTGCGCCAGCAGCGCCGGCGGCGTCCATGCCTCCCACACCTTCTCACGACTCGCGTCCACCAGCGCATCACCATCGAAACACACCAGTTCACACGACCCTCCGGTAACCGCATCACCAGACCCGCCTGTTCCAGCACGTCCGGATGCTTCGAGATCGCAGGCCGCGACATGGCGAACGGCCGCGCCAGTTCCCCGACCGTCGCCTCCCCTCCCGTCAAGCGGGCCAGGATCGCGCGACGCGTCGGTCGGCGAGCGCGGCAAAGACGCGGTCGAGTGCGTCGGAACCAGTAACCATATGGTTGCCATTTTGCGCGCCCATGGCAAATCGCAAGGGCTGCCGCGAACGAGCATCGGGCCCCCCCCGTGTCCGGGGATCGCGGTGCTGCACGCAGTTGTACGATGGGAGCGGCGGCCGGTCACGGGGTCGATCGCGCGGTGCGACGGCGGCGCTGAGGGGCCGGGCGTAGCGGGCATGGAGGTTGAAGGCCCGGGCGACGGGGATCTATACTGGACGGTCGTTTTACGAGGTACGGAGGAGTATCTGCATGCCCAGCCGGCGTTCGTTTGTCGTGAGTGCAGCGGGCAGCGTCCTGGCAATGGTGTCGGGAGTCGCGCCGGCAGGCGCGTCGTGGCGTTTGTCGGTGGGGCGGGCGCGGGCGCACCCGGAGCCGCGACCGGGGATTGATGGATCGCGCGTTCTGGCGGCGGCTGACGTGGCGCCGCGCTTGAAGGAGTTGTTCGATCAGATCCGGGCGATTGCGGAGATCGTGGATGGCGTCCGGTGCCATTGCGGTTGCGCAGACGTACCGGACATGTACTCGCTGCTGTCGTGTTACGAGGGCACCGGGATGGCGCAGTTCTGCGAAGTGTGTCAGGGTGAAGGCCGACTGGTGGCGCGACTGCGGGGTGAGGGTCGGACTCTGGCGGAGATCCGGAAAGCGGTCGATGATCGATTCGGCTGAGAATCGAGCGGCAATTCGGGCGAGGGGTGTCCAGATGGAGGGCCGGGCGTCGCATCAGGCACCGGGGCCGGGCTGGCGAACGCGCAGCCGTGAGGGATTTCAAGGCATGCCGGGATCGTGGAGGTGAGCATGCTGAAGCGCGCGCGGTTTGCGCTGGTCGTGGCCGTACTGTTGTGTTTCGGCGGGATCCGGGAGACGAGCGCCCAGATCCGGGGCAGCGAGCAGGCGGTGGTGGCGCAGACGGTGGATGGCACGACGATGACGCTGGTCTACTCGCGACCGGTCGCGCGCGGTCGCGCGTTGTTCGGCAAGCTCGTGCCGTGGGGCGTGGTGTGGACGCCGGGCGCGAACTGGGCGACGACGTTCGAGGTGGATCGTGACATCCGTCTGAATGGCGTGGACGTACCGTCGGGCAGGTACTCGGTGTGGATGATCCCGCGGCAGGGGAAGTGGACTGTGACGTTCGACCGCAATCCGAAGATCTTCCATTTCCAGAAGCCGGACTCGTCGGCCGATCAGATCCACGTGGCTGCGACACCCGAACAGGGCGCGCACGTCGAGATGCTGACGTGGTCGTTTCCGGCAGTGACCGGGGACGGGGCGATCCTGCGGATGCAGTGGGGCACGGCGTCCGTTCCCATGCACGTCGTGGTGCAACCGACCAAGCCGGTGCAGCTGACGGCGGAGGACCGGGCGATCTACGTCGGTGCCTATGACATGCGCATGATCGAGCGCGCTGGCTGGCCGACGACGGCCAGATTCGAGATCTTCGAGAAGGATGGGCTGTTGCGGGGCCGGCTGCCGTTCCCGATCCATCCCGGTGATGAGCTGGAGTTCGATCTGGTTCCCGCGGGGGCGCACCGTTTCAACGCGGGCCTCTATCGCGAGGACCGGTTGTTCAACGTCGAGATGGGCGGCACGTTCGAGTTCGACGTGACCGGTCAGCGCGCGACGGCGGCACGACTCCGCGGCATTGAAGGGACCACATTCGGTGAAGGAGCGCGCACCGGCGGCTGAGCCACCGGATGCAACGGTCGGGCTCATGAGCCGGTAACGGCAGCGGCCCATGCATTGACCCGGCCGGGCGCGCGCGTACACATTGGGCAGACCGGAGCCGCTCGACAACGATGCGGCTCCACCTGCCGGAGATGCTGCCGTGACTGCCGGCAACGAGCCGTGCCGTTTCTGCCGGGTGCTGCGAGGCTGGTTCCGCGCCCTCACCATCGGCTGGGTCCGCTACATCGCCCGCCGCTGCCGGACGATTGCTCGCCTGCGCCGCGAGCGCGAAGAGAAGGGCGGCAACCGGCGCGGCCACAGCAAGGCGAAATGCCTTCCGGTCCGCGAACCGATCTACCGCCGTCCCGATCCCATGATCTACTCGCAGTACTATCTGATGGCGCAGGGGATCGGTGTGACGTGGGACAATCCGGACATTGTGCTGACGAAGGGCGGCGCGACCGTGCCGTCGGCCTCACTCGATCCGGACAGCGACTACCAGATCCGCGCGCGCATCTGGAACGGCTCGACGGACGCGCCCGCCGTGCACATGCCGGTTCGTTTCTTCTATCTCGACTTCGGCATTGGCATGTCGGTCGTTCCGATCGGTGAGACGTTCGTGAACCTGCCGGTGAAGGGCGCACCCGGACATCCGACGTTGGCGACAATGCCGTGGCACACGCCGGCGACGGCCGGTCACTACTGTCTGCTCGTGCAACTGGTATGGTCGGACGACGCGAACCCGTTCAACAATCTGGGCCAGGAGAATCTGAACGTCGCACCGCTGAACTCGCCGCAGGCCGTGACGACATTCCCGGTGCGCAACGAGGGCCGGGAACGGCGGACGCTGCGGCTGGAGGCGGACGGCTACACGATTCCGGCCGCGCTCGAGCCGTGCGATGCCGATGACTGGGGTGAGGAGCCGAAGCTGACGCACGCCGAGATCGAGCGGCAGCGGCGTCGCCTGAACGCTCGCCATGCGCGCCAGCTGTTTCCGCTGCCTGCCGGCTGGACGGCGGACATCACGCCGGCCGAGCTGACACTCGGGCCGGGCGAACAACAGGACGTTTCCGTTGCGCTGAATGCGCCGGCAGGATTCCACGGCACACAGGCGATCAACGTGAATGCGTTCCATGGCGAGCGGCTGATCGGCGGTGTCACACTGCACGTGACGGGAGACGCCAATGCCTGAGCAATGCAAGCATTGCGTCTCGCGCTCCGCATACGATGCGCTCGGCTTCGAGGACTTCATCGGTCCGATCCTCGTCTTTCTGGGCGGCATCGTTGCCGCATTCGCGCTCGGTCCGCTCGGCGTCCTGGCCGCAACGATCGGGGCGTGGTGGGCGCTCGATCAGGCCTGCGCGTACCTGCGCGGCGGCAAGCTGATCTGCCACGACAAGGCCGCGTGCGTGATCGGCCGCGTCGTGGAAGTCGAACCGGTGGGCCATCACAAATCCGGCTTCGAGCTGATCGACAACGACTATGCCGCCAATCTGCTGGTCGCGCCGCATTCGCCCGGCGCAACGCGCGCGACGGTCGAGGCCGACGGGCTGCAAGGCACGTTCATTGCCCCCAATCCGGTTTCCGCCGACCTCGGCTTCGTCGGCTACACGACGCACAAGGCCGGCTTCGACATCCCGATCATTCACTGCGAGTTCGAAGGCAACCGGGTCTGCACGTTCTGCGACGCCGCTGCATTCGTCATTGGCATGCTCGGCGTCGCGGCCGCCCTGTCATGGCTCTGCGCCATACCCGTCATCGGCTGGATCGCATGTCTGATCGGCTGGGCCATTGTCGCGGCCGTCGCGGCCGCGATGCTCGTCGACGGCTGGCTCGGCGCGCACGACGGTGATCCGGCCGATGCCGCTGTCAATCCCGGTGATGGCGAGCTTTCCGCCATGGATGACAGCGGCAACGGCGGCGACCATGTGGTCATCCGTGGCGAATGGGTCTACGATGCGGGTCACGACGGCTGGAACGAGTTCCATCCGGTGAAGTCCGTGCAGAAGATCCACGGTGCACCGTACTGGACGGAAGGCAGCACGAATGCAGAAGTCGCTGCGTTCCAGCCGCACTACAACGAGTGGTGCCATCATACGTCGCTCGCCGACCGGCCGGACATCCAGGAGGAACAGAAGGAGCCGCGCAACCGCTGGTTCTTTCACCCGGTGCTGGACGGCTGTCGTGACGATGAGGACGAGGAGGAGCCGCCGGTACCGCACTGATCCGTCGCGAACACCGTTGTTCGCGCCCTGCTTTCGTCAGGGCGTTCTCATCGTCGACACGCCCGACAGCACACGTGCCCGCCCCGCTAAATGAAGCGGCATGTCGGCTGCTTACCGCGCGTTCTCTTCGGAAGCGACGCCGACGCCGTGGTCCGGCCGAACCGTTCCGCCTGCGCTCAGTGACCGGCAGGCTCGAATTCGCGGGCGAGCACGGCCCAGAGCGGATTCGGTGCCCGCCGCTTGAGCGATTCCGGATCCGCGCCGCGCTCGACTGCGGTCCAGTACGCCTCACCTGCCGGCGCCGTGCCCAGCTCATAGTCCATTCCGCCCCATGCGTCATCGCTGCGATACGCGTAGAACGCCCAGTGCCAGCCGTTCGCATTGATCTGTGCGACGATGTCCTCGAGCCATGCCTGCGCACCGCGGACGCGGCGGTCGACGCCGAACTCGGAGACGACGATGCGTCGCGCGGGAATACTGTGCTGTGCGGCCCACGCGGCGACTGAACGGAAGGCGGCGGCGCGCGTATCCGCGGACCATCCGCGCGGCATTGCAGCGGGATAGCTGAAGCGGCCCGCGTTCACGCGGTACGTCGTGTACTCCCACGGCTCGTACACATGGAATGCGTAGAGCGTCGCTGCATCGTCGACCGGCTCGAGCATCGTGAGGCCTTCCGCGGAGGCGTGGAACCAGCCGTCGAGCAGGATCGGCGTTGTCGCATCCACTTCGCGGATGGTGGCAACGATGCGACGGTTGAACCCGTTGAGGTCGGCGGCCGTCCCCTCGTTGTGTGCGTACCACTCCATGAAGCCGGCCCGGCCAACGATGCCGTCAGCGCGGGCGGGGTGCGGTTCGTTGAGTGGATTGTACGCGACGATGGCCGGGTGCCCGCGCAGTGCGTCCGCCAGCTCGCGCCAGAATGCCGCCGCCTGTGCGTG